>Ga0308167_1000693_pt1 | contig 53069 bp, 50 predicted proteins | sample PhyCR1_2_FD_202138 | JGI IMG/M metagenome (GOLD analysis project Ga0308167, IMG submission 202138) | Phyllosphere microbial communities from UC Gill Tract Community Farm, Albany, California, United States - DLSLRC.R1 | ecosystem: Host-associated > Plants > Phyllosphere > Unclassified | place... | reverse complement strand
GCATCGGCCAACATAAGGGCGTCCGCATCCGGAGCACTCTCGTGTACGGGGATCCCCATGTCATTAATCATGCGGATGATGTCTTCCACTTGCTCCGGATCTGAAATATCTTCGGGCAGGTGGTCGTTGACCTCTGCGTAAGTCAGATACTTCTGCTCACGGCCGAGGGTGATCAACTCTTTGATACGAGACTGCTGTTGCGCTTTTCCGGACATAACACCCTATCCACTGAAGGTCTTGGCGGGCAAAAAACAAGCCGAGGATTATACCTTAGCTATGACCTCACGCGCCAGTTGAGGTCGGGTTTGATGCGGGATTATTGCGACTTAGAAGGTCGCGTAACTGATTTTTTTCTTCGCTACTGAGCTCGCTCTGGCGCGCTTTGCGAAGAAGTAGTTCCAGATTTCGCTCGCGTTGGCGGGCTGACAGGCTAGTTATAGTGTCGAAAAACTGTTGTTCAAGGTTATCGGCATCAATTAGCCATTCCTTTTCCAGTAGCCTTTGTAGTAATCGGCCCTGTTCAGTGCCGTGCCAGCGTGACAACAACTGAATAGAGCTTAGCTTAGGATTTTTCTGTACGGCTTCGACCAGTGCAATCAATAACTGGTTATTGGTCTGATCTTCAGCGGCAAAGTGCCCGGCATCTTCAACTTTTTTTGCCAGTTGAGGGTGATGCAACAAGGTGCGCAAGGCAGTGAGCGTAGGCGGCTCAACACCGACCGGTACCCAGGCCTGCTCTCGTTCGCCGCCTCGTTTGCCTTTTTTATCCCAGGGCTTGTTTTCCCACTTCTTGGTGCCAGCGCCTGACTTTTTCGGTGCCCACGCCTGTTGGGGCGTGTACATCTCCGGTTGTTGGAAGTCGCTGTAATCGGGCATTGCATCGTAATCAATGCCGGGGTCGTAAGCGGGTTGAGCCTGAGGCTTTGCAGGTGCGCTTTGTGCCAGCTGGCTGACCATCTCGCTGCTTAGGCCGGTAATTTCGGTCAGGCGTTGGCGCATCAACGTGCGCAGGTTGGCCCCCGGCACTTTGTCGACCAACGGCGCTGCCAGCGTAACCATGTGGGCCTTGCCCTCAAGTGAGCGGGGGTCAGCCTCTTCAGTCAGTTGTTGGAAAAAATAATCGGCCAAGGGTTGCGCATGCTGATTGATACGCGCCTTGAAAGCGTCAGTGCCTTCGGAACGCACAAGTGTGTCCGGGTCTTCACCTTCGGGCAAAAACAGGAAGCGTGCGCGACGGCCGTCTTGCAGGCAGGGTAGCGTGGCTTCCAGTGCACGCCAGGCAGCATTGCGACCGGCCTGGTCGCCGTCAAAACAGAACAGCACGCTGGGCACTACACGAAACAGGCGCTTCATGTGCTCTTCGCTGGTAGCGGTACCCAGTGTTGCCACGGCATTGCGCAAGCCTTGCTGGGCGAGCGCGATGACATCCATGTAGCCTTCAACGACGATGATTTCATCCAGGCTACGGTTGAACTTGCGGGCTTCGTACAGCCCGTACAGTTCCTGCCCCTTGTGAAATACCGGGGTTTCCGGGGAGTTCAGGTATTTGGGTTTGTCGTCGCCCAGTACCCGGCCGCCAAAGGCGATGATGCGGCCCCGGCTGTCACGAATCGGAAACATGACGCGATCGCGAAAGCGATCATAGCGTTTGCCTGTTTCCGCATTTTCAACCAGCAAGCCCGCATCGATCATTGCTTTTTGCTGCAGGGTATCGCTGCTCAAATGCTTGTACAGGTTGTCCCAGCCGGGAGGCGCAAAGCCCAGACCGAAATCGCGGGCGATTTCACCGGTCAGGCCTCGGCCTTTCAGGTAGTCCACGGCGGCTTTACGGGCCGGATGGCCTTTAAGGGCTTGGCGATAAAAATCGGCAGCGGCTGTGAGCAGTGGGTACAGCGGGGAGTCTGTGGGTTGTCGCGGTTTGTGTGGGCGACCGCTTTCCTCCCGGGGGATTTCCATGCCGGCAGCTTTGGCCAGCTCTTCGACGGCCTGGGGGAAGTCCAGGTTGTCGTGGTCCATCAGAAAGCCGAGCGCGTTCCCGCCAGCGCCGCACCCAAAGCAGTAATAAAATTGCTTGTCGGGGCTTACGCTGAAAGAGGGTGTTTTTTCTTTGTGGAACGGGCAGCAGGCCGTGTAGTTTTTGCCTGCTTTCTTCATTTGCACGCGAGAGCTGACGACGTCGACGATATCGGTACGGTTCAGAAGGTCGTCAATAAAGCTCTGGGGGATTAACCCGGCCATGGCGTTCTCGTCATCTCAGTGCAGCAATAACCGCATCAATGGGCTTGGTCGGCGGCCGTGCAGGTGAAATCACTGCGCGATCACTGGGACGTCTGCTGGGGCATATAAGGGAAGTGTATCTGTCGAAACTCTGCTGATTTGATTTTAATCAGGCCAAAAGGGTTCGATAGGCGTTACGCCCCTGAGTCCGGCATCGACCAGTGGCTGGTCTCGGATAGCTCAAAAGCAGGCACTGAGAGAGGTGCCTTGGGCTGATCGTCTTTGTGAAAATCAGAGGTGTGCTCGTCGGTAGCCTTGGTAGGCTCGTCAGTGAAGACGTGCACCGCTGGCTATTAGGCCAGGTCTGACGTGGTGTAGCGCTTTGTCGCGGTCGCATCTGCGGCCTTGACGGTCGTACCTGTAACTTGCTGCAACTGCCTACGGCCCGGCTTTAGGCCGGGCTTGGCAGAAGCGTGCAACGATCGTCTGTGTATTAGTACAGACGAACGGCGCGGCGCTGCTCGCGCTGAACTTTCTTCGCGTGACGCTTAACAGCTGCTGCTGCTTTGCGCTTACGCTCAGAAGTCGGCTTCTCGTAAAATTCGCGGCTGCGAACTTCAGCCAGAACACCGGCTTTTTCGCAGGAGCGCTTGAAACGACGCAGAGCTACGTCGAAGGGTTCGTTCTCTTTTACTTTGACGGCTGGCATCCAGAGCTACCTTCATTCATTACCGGGGTCAACGTCTCAAGGCAAAATCGCGTTGAAAGACGTCGGTTTTTAAGGGTTGCGGATGTTAACCCCTCATGACCCGGAATGCAAAGCCTCTGATCGAAAACCGCTGGCCGGGGGCGGGAGTGGCGACTATTATGCGCCGCTTCGAATTTAGCCTCTACAAGGCGTAGACCCATGCTAGTACTGGGATTGGAAACCTCCTGCGACGAAACCGGAGTCGCGCTGTATGACAGTGAGCGCGGGCTTTTGGCCGATGCGCTGTTCAGTCAGATTGACCTGCATCGTGCCTATGGCGGTGTCGTTCCCGAGCTGGCGTCACGGGATCACGTCAAGCGCATGCTGCCGTTGATTCGTCAGGTGTTGGCTGAAGCAGATTGTGTGGCCACAGAAATTGATGCGGTTGCCTACACGGCAGGCCCTGGCCTGGTGGGAGCCCTTCTGGTTGGAGCATCCTGCGCTCAGGCGTTGGCGTTTGCCTGGGGCATTCCGGCCTTGGGTGTACACCACATGGAAGGCCATTTACTGGCCCCCATGCTGGAAGCACAACCTCCGCAGTTCCCGTTCGTCGCTTTGTTGGTGTCGGGCGGTCATACGCAGTTGGTGCGGGTCGATGGGATCGGTCAATACGAGTTGTTGGGCGAGACCCTCGACGATGCGGCCGGGGAAGCGTTCGACAAGACCGCCAAGATGATGGGGCTCAACTATCCGGGCGGCCCGGAGATCGCACGTTTGGCCACCAAGGGTGTTGCGGGGCGGTTCGTGTTTCCGCGCCCGATGACCGACCGTCCCGGGCTTGAGTTTAGCTTCAGCGGTCTTAAAACCTTCGCGCTCAACACCTGGCAGCGCTGCGTAGCAGCAGGCGATGACAGCGAGCAAACGCGTAGCGATATTGCCTTGGCGTTTCAGCAGGCGGTGGTCGATACCTTGACCATTAAGTGCAAGCGGGCACTCAAGCAGGCGGGCATGAATCGCTTGGTCATCGCGGGCGGAGTCAGCGCTAACAAGGCGTTAAGGCTTTCGCTTGAAAAAATGCTCGGCGACATGAAGGGCGATGTGTACTACGCGCGCCCTGAGTTTTGCACCGACAACGGCGCGATGATTGCTTTTGCGGGGTGTCAGCGCTTGCAGGCGGGTCAGCATGAAAGCCTGGCTATCAGTGTGCAGGCGCGCTGGCCAATGGAGCAGTTGCCACCGTTGTAAACGCCGGACTGCAGGGCGTATGGCTGAGCCTGGTGTGCCTTCACTGACGCGATTCAGAAATGGCGTTCGCGCCCGGCCATCAGGTCGCGTAAATTACGGCGATGTCGCCATACGATCAGTGCCGTCAAAGCACTCATGGGCAGTAAGGCAGCAGGTGCCTGCCAGGCCAGCAGTGGCAGGGTCAAGGGGGTGGCAATCAATGCGGCCAGTGAGCTGGTGCGGGTCAACTGGAATGTCAGTAGCCAAGCGGCCATGGCCAGTAGTGCGGCGAGGGGGTAAAGCCCCAGTAGCATGCCGGCGGCTGTGGCAACACCTTTGCCGCCCTTGAAGTGAAAGTACACCGGGTACATGTGCCCGAGCACCACGCAGAGCCCGACCCAGGCTTGCTCTTGAAGAGTGAACCCCAGGCGGTCGGCCAAGAGCACAAGCAATAAGCCTTTGCACAGGTCACCGAGCAGGGTCAGTACGGCCAGCTTTTTGCCGGCCAGGCGTAACATGTTGGTTGCGCCCGCATTGCCTGATCCACTCATTCGCGGGTCGGGGGTTCCCGTCAGGCGGCTGAGCAAAATGGCGAAGGACAGAGAGCCGAGCAGGTAGGCGATGATCGCCAGTAACCAAAACATGCTAACTATTCCGGGCGAGGACGCCCTGATTCTAACGGCGCCATGCGCCCTTGTCGTGCTGCGGAGAAAAGTGCTTGGACAGAGTGTTTATCGAAGGCCTGGAAGTTGACACCGTGATCGGTGCTTATGACTGGGAACGTGGTATCCGGCAATGTTTACGCCTGGATCTGAGTTTCGCGTGGGACAACCGCCCGGCTGCTGCAGGCGATGATCTGACCCTGGCGCTGGATTATGCGAGCGTTTCGTCGCGCATTCAGGCATTTGCCGAGCATGCTCAATTCCAGTTGGTAGAGACCTTTGCCGAGCGTCTGGCTGAAGTGCTCATGAGTGAGTTCGGTATTCCCTGGCTGCACCTCAAACTGACCAAACCCGGTGCCGTTGCGGCGGCGACAGGGGTGGGCGTGGAGATCGAGCGCGGATGTCGCTAACTCAGATTTACCTCGGACTGGGAAGCAACATTGAACGTGAAGCGCACTTGTGTGCCGGGCTGGATGCGCTTGCCGAATTTCTGCAAGGCATGACGTGTTCGGCCGTGTTTGAAAGCCAGCCGGTCGGTATCAAAAGCGGGCCTTTTTTCAACCTGGTCGTGAAGGCAGAAACAGACTTGCCGCTCGTTGAGTTAAGCCGACGTTTGAAGCTGATTGAAGCGGATAACGGGCGTTATGCGCCTGATCGCAAAGGATTGCCGCTGGATATCGACGTGTTGTTCTACGGCGATTTGGTGGGCGACTTCAAGCACGTGACCTTGCCACGAGCGGAGATTCTCAAGAATGCGTTTGTGCTTTGGCCGTTATCTTTGATTGCGCCGGACAAGCTGCATCAGGGGGTGGGCAAAACCCTTGCGCAGTTGTGGGCCGATGCGCAGATCGACCAAGTGCTGGCACCTGTGGCGTTTGAATGGCGGGGCGTGCCATTGACGCCAGCAGAGCTGCTTTGATTGACCCCCTGTTGACTTCGCAGGCGGGGCCGCCCCGTCTTACGCTGCGTTGTCGCGCAAAGAACGGGGCGCACTTCATTCACCTGTAGGAGCCAACGTGTTCGCGATCTTTTAACGATCAAAAAATCGCGAGCAAGCTCGCTCCTACGATGGGTAGAGTCAGTGTTTGGCGGCGTCCTTGTAGGCTTGTAGGGCCTTGAGCCGTTCGTGCTTGAGGGCTTCGCCCAGCTCTGGGCCTTTGAAGCCTTGTTCCAGTAGGGGTTGAACGGCCACGGCCTGGGCTGCCACTGCGGCTGCGCGCAGGTAGTCAGCTTGTGGATAAGGCCTGTTCTCCAGCCCCAGCCGCCCTCTGGCGTCCATCTCACAGGCCGCCACGAACTCTTCAAAGCGCTGCGGGCGACGATACACATCAAACCGTTGCAGCAACTCCAGCAGTGTTGATGCTCTGAGTTCAAGGGCGCGATGGCCGTGGGTGTGGTACTCGCCCACCAGCAGCGCTAACTCCCGGCAGTCTCGAGGCACCTTGAAGCGTTCATTGACAGCTTTGATCAGGCGCAACCCTTTGTGCTCGTGGGCAATATGTCTTGGCCATTGGTCTTCGGGCGTCAGGCCTTTGCCCAAGTCATGCAGCAGGCAGGCCCAGCGCACAGTTAAAGGCTGGTGATGCAGTGCGCACTGCTCAAGCACGCTTAGGGTGTGGAGGCCGCTATCGATTTCCGGGTGATGGAGCTCCGGCTGAGGAACCCCAAACAAAGCGTTCACTTCGGGCAGTAATACCTCGAGCGCTCCGCAGTTGCGCAGCACTTCAATAAATACTTGTGGGCAATCCTCCATCAATGCGCGGGACATTTCTTTCCAGCAGCGTTCTGGCGTCAGCGTTTGCAATTCGCCGGAGCCAGAGAGTTGGCGCATCAGTTCAAGTGTGTCAGGGGCGACGGTAAAACCGAGCCCTGCAAAGCGCGCCGCAAAGCGGGCCACGCGCAGGACGCGTAATGGATCTTCGGCGAACGCGGGGGAAACATGACGTAATAAGCGTGCTTCCAGGTCTTGTTGCCCATGATAGGGGTCGATGATATTGCCCGCGTCGTCTTCAGCCATCGCGTTGATGGTCAGGTCGCGGCGCATCAGATCTTCTTCGAGGGTCACGTCGGGGCTGGCATGAAAGACGAAGCCGCCATACCCATGGCCGCTTTTACGCTCGGTGCGGGCGAGTGCGTACTCTTCGCCGGTTATAGGGTGAAGAAAGACCGGGAAATCAGAGCCCACGGGGCGATAGCCGTTGGCGAGCATATGCTCTGCGCTTGCGCCTACCACGACCCGGTCAATGTCAGTGAAGGGTTTGCCCAATAGGCGATCGCGCACTGCGCCGCCCACTTTATAGATCTTCATAAAAACCTCCGTTAGCCCGACAGGATAGCGCTTGCGCTGTGCTAACGGAGGCTCGCGTGCATCACAGGTGGATGGCTCCCATGTCCAGGCGCCCGTAATCAGTGTCGCCATGTTCGCCTTTTGGGGGCACATGATGGGTTTTCATGATCTGCTCGCCTTGCAGGGTTTCGAGGTGGATATCGAAGCCCCACAAACGATGCAGGTGCTTGAGCACTTCGTCCGTTGAGTCTCCCAAGGGCTTACGGTCGTGTTGTTGATGGCGCAAGGTCAATGAGCGATCGCCGCGGCGGTCGATGCTCCAGATTTGTACGTTGGGTTCGCGGTTGCCCAGGTTGTACTGAGCAGCCAAGGTTTCTCGAATGATGCGGTAACCGTTCTCATCGTGAATGGCGGGTACCAGCAAGTCGTCTTTCAGGTCGTCGTCCATGATGCTGAACAGTTTAAGGTCGCGAATGACCTTGGGAGACAGGTACTGCAGAATAAAACTCTCGTCCTTGAAACTGCTCATGGCGAATTTGATGCTCGACAGCCAATCGCTGCCCGCCAGGTCCGGGAACCAGCGGTGGTCTTCCTCGGTGGGCGCTTCGCAGATACGCCGGATGTCCCGGTACATCGCAAAACCCAGCGCGTAGGGGTTTATTCCACTGTAGTAGGGGCTGTCGAAGCCCGGTTGGAAAATCACGCTGGTGTGCGAAGTCAGGAACTCCATCATAAAGCCTTCTGTGACCAGGCCTTCGTCATAGAGGTCGTTCATCAAGGTGTAATGCCAGAACGTCGCCCAACCTTCGTTCATCACCTGTGTTTGCCGCTGCGGGTAAAAATACTGGGCAATTTTGCGCACAATTCGCACGATCTCGCGCTGCCAGGGTTCCAGTAGCGGGGCATGTTTTTCTATGAAGTACAGAATGTTTTCCTGTGGTTCTTCAGGAAAGCGGGCGTTGTCCTTTTCGCTGTGTTTGTCTGCGCTTTTTGGAATGGTGCGCCACAGATCGTTGATCTGTTTTTGCAGGTGCTCTTCGCGGTCTTTTTGCCGGCGACGTTCCTCTTCAGCCGAAATCGGGTATGGCCGTTTGTAACGGTCTACGCCGTAATTCATGAGTGCATGGCAGGAGTCGAGCAAGTCTTCGACGGCGTCGATGCCGTGGCGCTCTTCGCATTGCATGATGTACTGCTTGGCGAACACGAGGTAGTCGATGATCGAGCTGGCGTCTGTCCAGGTGCGGAACAGGTAATTGCCTTTGAAGAAACTGTTATGACCATAGCAGGCGTGCGCAACCACCAGCGCTTGCATGCAGATGGTGTTTTCTTCCATCAGATAAGCAATGCACGGATCAGAATTGATGACGATTTCATAGGCCAGCCCCATTTGGCCTCGGCTGTAGGATTTCTCGGTACTCAAAAAATGTTTGCCGTAGGACCAATGGTGATAACCCAACGGCATGCCCACGGAGGCGTAAGCATCCATCATTTGTTCGGCCGTGATGACTTCAATCTGGTTGGGGTAAGTGTCCAGCGCATAACGTTCGGCCAAGCGGCCGATTTCCCGGTCATAGGCCTGGATCAGTTCAAAGGTCCACTCTGAGCCAGTGGAGATGGGATGGCGTTTATTCTCTTTGGCGGTCATGTCACTAACCTGCGCTGGAAGAGTTCACGGAAGACCGGATAGATATCACCGGCCGAGACCAGTTGCTGCTGAGCGAAGGTGTCTGCAAATGCCGCACCGATGCGCTCGTACTCGTACCAGAGTGCCTGGTGCTCACGCGGGGTGATTTCGACATACGTGTAGTACTGCACAAATGGCATGATCTGGTTGATCAGGATGTCCCGGCAAATGGGAGAGTCATCGTTCCAGTTGTCGCCATCCGAAGCCTGCGCTGCGTAAATGTTCCACTCGTTGGTGGGGTAGCGTTCGGCCATGATCTCCTGCATCAGTTTGAGTGCACTGGAAACAATGGTGCCGCCGGTTTCCCTCGAGTAAAAAAACTCCTCTTCATCCACTTCGCGGGCGCTGGTGTGGTGCCGAATGAAAACCAAATCAATCTTGTCGTAGTTTCGCTTCAGGAACAGGTACAGCAGGATGAAAAAGCGCTTGGCAATGTCCTTGGTGGCCTGGGTCATCGATCCAGAAACGTCCATGAGGCAAAACATCACCGCTTTGGAACTGGGGTTGGGCTGTTTCACCAGCAGGTTGTATTTGAGGTCAAAGGTGTCGAGGAAGGGCACGCGATGAATTCGCGCACTGAGTTTCTCAATTTCAGCCTCAATGTCTTTGATATCGCCGAAGTTGTCAGGCTCTTCACGTTTTAGCCGCTCAAGTTCGGCCTTGGCCTCCTTGAGCTTGGCGCGACTGCTGCCGGACAGTGCAATGCGCCGCGCATGGGCTGAGCGCAGCGTGCGGATAATGTTGATGCGGGACGGGTTGCCCTCGTTGCTGATGCCTGCGCGAACGGATTTGTATGTGTCGGTGCCGGTCAGGTTGCGTTTGACCAGGTTAGGTAATTCGAGGTCTTCGAACATGAATTCGAGAAACTCTTCCTGGGTGATTTGAAACACGAACTCGTCCATGCCTTCGCCGGAATTACCCGCTTTGCCCGGCCCGCCACCCCCGCCAGAGCCCCCTTGCGGGCGCTGAATATGCTCGCCACTGGTGAATTCTTTATTGCCGGGGTGAACCACGGTTTGCTTGCCCCCGCGGCCGTGATGCAGCACGGGCTCGTCAATGTCGCGGCCCGGGATGCTGATTTGCTCGCCATGCTCCATGTCGGTGATGGAGCGGCGGCCTACGGCCTCTTCAACGGCCTTCTTGATATGGTCGCGGTAGCGCCGCAGGAAACGCTGGCGGTTTACCGTGCTCTTGTTCTTGCCATTGAGGCGTCGGTCGATCACATAGCTCATAAGGCCCTCCGGGCAGCTTCAAGGTCTAAGCTGCAAGCTGCAAGGCGAAGCACACACTGCGCATGTTCTTCTTGCAGCTTGAGGCTTATCGCGGGTTCACTGCGACTTTCTGACCCGCAGGTACCACTCGGAGAGCAGCCGTACTTGTTTGTCGGTGTAACCGCGCTCGACCATTCGTGTAACGAAGTCGTTGTGTTTCTGTTGATCTTCCTTGCTCGCCTTGGCGTTGAAGCTGATAACCGGCAGCAGGTCTTCGGTGTTGGAGAACATTTTCTTCTCGATTACTACGCGAAGCTTTTCGTAGCTGAGCCAGGTCGGGTTTTTGCCGTTGTTGTTGGCACGAGCGCGCAACACGAAATTGACGATCTCGTTGCGGAAATCTTTCGGGTTGCTGATGCCGGCCGGTTTCTCGATTTTCTCCAGTTCCTCGTTGAGGGCCACGCGGTTGAGTATTTCGCCGGTTTCGGGGTCGCGGTATTCTTGGTCCTGGATCCAGAAGTCTGCATAGAGCACGTACCGATCGAAGATGTTTTGCCCGTATTCGCTGTAAGACTCCAGGTAGGCGGTCTGGATTTCCTTGCCAATAAACTCGATGTAACGCGGTGCCAGGTACTCTTTGAGGAAGCGCAAATAGCGTTCGCGGGTTTCTGCCTGGAACTGCTCTTGCTCAATCTGCTGCTCCAGCACGTAAAGCAAATGCACGGGGTTGGCTGCGATCTCATGGGGGTCAAAGTTGAACACTTTGGACAGGATCTTGAAGGCAAACCGGGTTGAAAGGCCGTTCATGCCTTCGTCAACGCCTGCGCTATCGCGGTATTCCTGGATTGATTTGGCTTTTGGGTCGGTGTCTTTCAGGTTTTCGCCGTCATAGACCCGCATTTTCGAGTAAATATTTGAGTTTTCGGGCTCTTTGAGGCGCGACAGCACAGTGAACTGAGCGAGCATTTTCAAGGTGTCAGGCGCGCAATGGGCTTTGGCCAGCGAACTGTTGAACAGCAGCTTGTCGTAGATTTTCACTTCGTCACTGACGCGCAGGCAATACGGTACTTTGACGATATAAATGCGGTCGATAAACGCTTCGTTGTTCTTGTTGTTGCGGAAGGTGTGCCACTCGGATTCGTTGGAGTGGGCCAGCAAGATGCCAGTGAACGGAATCGCGCCCAGGCCTTCAGTGCTGTTGTAGTTGCCTTCTTGGGTGGCGGTCAGCAGAGGGTGCAAGACTTTGATGGGGGCCTTGAACATCTCTACGAATTCCATCAGGCCTTGGTTGGCTCGGCACAGCGCGCCCGAGTAGCTGTATGCGTCGGCGTCGTTCTGTGGGAATTCTTCTAGTTTTCGAATATCGACTTTACCCACCAGTGCGGAAATATCCTGGTTGTTCTCATCGCCGGGCTCGGTTTTGGCAACCCCGATCTGATTAAGAATGGAAGGGTAGAGTTTCACTACGCGGAACTGGCTGATATCACCGCCAAACTCGGCCAGGCGTTTGGTGGCCCAGGGCGACATGATGGTGCTCAGGTAGCGCTTGGGGATGCCGAAGTCTTCTTCGAGGATGGCACCGTCCTCTGTGGCATTGAACAGCCCTAGTGGCGATTCGAAGACAGGGGAGCCCTTGATGGCATAGAACGGTACTTTTTCGATCAGTTGTTTCAGTTTTTCGGCGAGCGATGACTTGCCGCCGCCGACTGGCCCCAACAGGTAGAGAATTTGTTTCTTCTCTTCGAGCCCTTGGGCCGCATGACGGAAATAAGAAACGATCTGGTCGATGCATTCTTCCATCCCATGGAAGTCCTCAAAGGCCGGATAGCGTCGAATCACTTTGTTAGAGAAGATTCGTGACAGGCGGGAGTTGTTGGAGGTGTCCAGGAGTTCCGGTTCACCAATGGCCAGCAGCAGCCTTTCGGCAGCCGAGGCGTAAGCGCTTTTATCTTGTTTGCACAGCTCAAGGTATTCCTGAAGCGTCAGCTCTTCTTGGCGTGTGGATTCAAAGCGTTGTTGGAAGTGGCTAAAAATACTCATGACGTCACCTCGCTCGATACGTGGAGCCGGCGATTGATCGGTCAGTTCGAGTGCTGGCATGCAGCAACATTGCAGATGCTGTGTACCCCCCAGGACACCATCAACGGTTATAACCCGTTGAAGTTACTACTGATGATCCCTGCGCCGGTGTACCGGCTCTCCCCAGATTCGGATGGCCTGAGCTAAAGGATAGTTGGTAATCGCAGAGGTCAAGGCGGGATGCGTGAATTGTTGGCGTGGACCGTTGGTCTGGCGGGGCGCTAGCCCACTGAAAACGTGGGCTTGGCGGCTTTAAAAAAATATTCAGAGGGCGCTTGCAGATGTTTCTGACGGATAAGTCGTACGCCATAGCTCGAAGCCACCGTCCAGGCTGTAAACATCACTGAATCCTTGGCTGACCAGATAGGCCGCCGCGCTTTGGCTAGAGTTGCCGTGATAGCAGGACACGATCAGTGGCTTGTCCAGGTCGGCTTTGGCAATGAAGTCGGCGATCGAGTGGTTATCCAGGTGTGTGGCACCTTTGATATGCAGCGCGGCGTAGGCCTGCGGGTCGCGTATATCGACCACGACGGCACCTTGTTCGCGCAAGGCCTGGGCTTGTTCGGGCGAGATTCGTTTGAATTCGGTCATGGGATGGTCCTGGTACCTGACGGTGGACGCTGTGAGGTGACGTCCAAGGGTTGGGAAGGTGAGGGGGCGAGCGGGTTGCTCGCAGGCGTTACAACATGAAGGTCGTCACAATCGCAGCTCAAGCGCTGGCCCGTATCGACATTGAGCAGGGTCATGGCCCCTCCCCAGACGCAACCGGTGTCGAGCGCGAAAATCCCCGGCTCTTTGCAGTTGCCCTCCAGTGCGGCCCAGTGGCCAAAGATGATTTTGAGGTCCTGGGTTTTGCGATCTTTATAGCTGAACCACGGCGCGTAGCCGGGTGGAGCGCTGCCGACGCCTTCTTTGCTCTTGAGGTCGAGTTTGCCCTCGCGGGTGCAAAAGCGCATGCGCGTAAAATAGTTGGTAATGACTCGCAGGCGAGCTATGCCCGTAAGGCTGTTATCCCACTTGGCAGGGTCGTTGCCGTACATGCCGTCGAGGAAAGGACCTATCAAACTATCGTCCCTCAGTGCCTGTTCGACTTCGCTGGCGTACTTGAGGGCTTTTTTCAGCGTCCATTGTGGGGGGATTCCAGCATGCACCAGGGCGGTATCACGCTCGGCATCATAGTGCAGCAGAGGTAAGCCCCGCAGCCAGTACAGCAGTTCATCGCAATCGGGGGCCTGGAGAATCTCACGCAGAGTGTCGCCTTTTTTCAGGCGTTCAACATTGTGAGCAACGGCCAGCAGGTGCAGGTCATGGTTGCCCAGCACACACACCAGCGAGTTACGCATGGAGTAGAGGAACTGCAGGGTTTCCAGTGATTGCGGCCCGCGGTTTACCAGGTCACCTACCAGCCATAGGGTGTCTTTGGCGGGGTCGAAGCTGACACGTTCGAGCAGGCATTTAAGAGGCTGCAGGCAGCCCTGGAGGTCACCAACGGCATAGACCGCCATTAATGAAGGGCTCCGGGGACGGCCAGGCGAAAGGGCGCGATGTTGGCCTTGAAGTCGTGGCCGTCGCTGGCATGCATCAAAAAGGAACCATGCATGGTGCCAACCGTTGTCGTAATGACCGAGCCGCTGCTGTACGTGTATTGGTCACCCGGCAGTATCTCAGGCTGTTGGCCCACGACACCGGCACCTCTTACTTCTTCTGTATGCCCGTCGCCATCGGTAATGATCCAGTGCCGTGACAGGAGCTTTGCACGCACAGAGCCTTTGTTGTTCACCGTGATGGTGTAAGCAAAGGCGTAGCGTTGTTGTTCCGGTTGGGATTGTTCTGGTAAGTAGCGTGTGACGACGCTGACGTCGACCTGATAGCGGGGATCGGACATGCGGAATGCCTTGCGTGAAAGCGGATACACAGTTCGGGATAAAACTGATGCCTGAGTCTAGGCCAAGACACGGGTACTAGGCCAGACATGGCAAGTACCCGTTTGGTGAGACGATCAGTCGGCGACGGGAGCAGCTTGTTCGCTGAGCGTGTCAGCCAAGCGGACGAAGGCCGCGAGGTCGAGTTGCTCCGGGCGCAGGCTGCCATCAACGCCAGCCGCTTCGATTTCAGCGTTGCTGAGCAAGGCTTTCAGCGTGTTGCGCAGGGTTTTGCGGCGCTGGTTGAACGCTTCGCGCACCACACGCTCCAGCAGGCGATGGTCTTTGGCTGGGTGCGGCAGCACGTCGTGCGGCACGAGGCGGACAATGGCCGAATCGACTTTGGGCGGTGGGTTGAACGCGCCAGGCCCGACATTGAACAGGTGTTCTACGCGGCAATGGTACTGAACCATGATCGACAAGCGGCCCCAATCGCCGCCGCCAGGCCCTGCTGCCATGCGCTCAACCACTTCCTTTTGCAGCATGAAGTGCATGTCGCGGATAAGGTCGGCGTTTTTCAGCAGGTGAAAAATCAGCGGTGTCGAGATGTTATAGGGCAGGTTGCCGACGACGCGCAGGGTGCGCGGTGCAGCATCGAGGTTCTTGAAATCGAACTTCAGCGCATCGCCCTGGTGCAGGTTGAAGTTGCTCATGCCGGCAAATTGCTGATTCAGGATCGGGATCAGGTCTTTGTCTAGCTCGACCACATCCAGCTGCCCACCGCTGCTGAGAATGCCTTGGGTCAGAGCGCCTTGGCCCGGGCCGATTTCAAGCAGCCGATCGCTTGCCTTGGCGTTAATGGCACGCAGAATGCGGTCGATTACGCCAGCATCGTGCAGGAAGTTTTGGCCAAAACGCTTGCGCGCCTTGTGTTGGTATTGCTCAGTCATATACGGGTCTCGGCCATCTGATAGGCGGTTTCCAAGGCGACTTTCAGGCTGCCGGTATCGATCTTGCCACTGCCCGCCAAATCCAGGGCGGTGCCGTGGTCGACAGAGGTACGGATAATCGGCAAGCCAAGCGTGATGTTGACTGCAGCACCGAACCCTTTGTATTTGAGTACGGGCAGGCCTTGGTCGTGGTACATCGCCAGCACTGCATCGCAGTGCTCCAGATATTTTGGGGTAAACAGAGTGTCGGCAGGCAGCGGGCCACGCAGGTCCATGCCCTCGCTGCGCAGACGCTCCAGAGTCGGTTCAATGATGTCGATTTCTTCATGGCCCAAATGACCGCCTTCACCGGCGTGCGGGTTGAGCCCGCATACCAGGATTCGCGGTTGGGCGATGCCGAACTTTTGTTGCAGGTCGGCGTGCAGGATGCGAGTCACGCGCATCAGGCGCTCAGGGGTGATTGCATCCGCGACCTGGCGCAACGGCAAGTGCGTCGTGACCAGCGCGACCCGTAGCCCGTGCGTGGCAAGCATCATCACGACTTGCTCGGTACGGGTCAGGTCGGCAAGGAATTCGGTGTGGCCAGAAAACGGGATGCCAGCTTCGTTGATCACGCCTTTGTGCACGGGCGCGGTGATCATGCCCGCGAAATTGCCGTTGAGGCAGCCTTCGGCGGCCCGAGTAAGGGTCTGCAGCACGAATGCGGCATTGGCCTTGTCCAGGGTGCCGGGGTGTACGGTTGCCTTTAGCGGGGTATCCCACACATACAGGCTGCCTGCGGGGGCGGGCGTGTCAGGCCAATGGCCGGGGCTGACCGCCAGCAGGTTAACGGCCACACCGAGCTGCACGGCCCGCTCAAGGAGCAGGTCGTGGCTGGTGATGGCAATCAGGGGGTGGGGCTGGTGCTGCGAGGCGAGCAGCAGGCACAGGTCGGGACCAATGCCTGCCGGTTCACCGGGTGTCAGTGCAAAGCGCTTTGCTTTCACTGTGTGGCCTGGTCAGCGCTTTCTGTCGAGTTGGCGCCAGGCAGTTTGATTTCTACATAGGCTTCGTCACGGATCTGACGCAGCCAGCTTTGCAGTTCGTCGTCGTATTTACGGTTGCGCAAGGCATTCATTGCCTGTTGCTCACGGGCTTGAGTGGTGCTGTCGGTGGCGCGACGGCCAAGGACTTCCAGTACATGCCAGCCGTATTGGGTTTTGAAGGGTTTGGACAGAGTACCTTGTGGGGTCGAGGCCATGACTTCGCGGAATTCGGGTACCAGCGAGTTAGGGTCGATCCAGTCCAGATCGCCGCCGTGAAGCGCGGAGCCTGGGTCTTCGGAGTAGTTTTTCGCCAGTTCGGCGAAGTTCTCGCCGTTAGAAATACGCTCGTAAAGCTTCTCGGCCAGTGCCTTGGTGGCGGCCTCGCTGCGAATTTCGCTTGGTTTGATCAAGATGTGACGAACATGGACTTCGTCCACCATGACTGTTTCGCCACCACGCTCGGCGTTCAGCTTGAGAATGATAAAACCGGTCTGGATACGGACGGGTTCAGTCACGTCGCCAGGTTTCATTTCTCTGAGCATGCTATCGAAAGGTGGTGGCATTTGAACGGCTTTACGCCAGCCCATGTCGCCGCCATCCAGAGCGTTATCACTGCCCGAGTAGTTGATGGCCATTTGAGCGAAGTTCGCACCCTGCTTGAGCTGGTTGTAAACATTCTGGGCTTTCTGGGCCGCTGCCTGGACCGCTTCGGAACTCGCGTTCTCGGGAATCGGAATCAGAATATTGGCCAGGTTCAACTCTTTGGACATTTGCATTTTGCCCAGGTCCGAAGCGAGGAAGTTCTTCACTTCCTGCTCACTCACCTGAATACGCTCTGCCACTCGGCGTTGACGGACACGGCTGATGGTCATTTCACGGCGCACTTGCTCACGTGCATCGTCATAGGACAGGCCGTCACGGGCCAGGGCCTGACGGAACTGATCCAGGCTCATGCCATTGCGTTGGGCAATGGTTTCAAGGGCCTGGTTGAGCTCTTCATCGGCGATGCGGATGCCCGAACGTTCGCCGATCTGCAATTGCAGGTTTTCGACGATCAGACGTTCAAGTACCTGCTGGTCCAGGACGCTGGTAGGCGGGACGCCTTGGCCACGCTTGGCAATGGTCTGTTGAACCTCCCGGACACGCTGGTCCAGTTGGCTTTCCATAATCACGTCGTTGTCGACGATGGCCACTACTTTGTCCAGGGGCTGAACCGCACCGTGAGCGGTGGTACCCAGGAACAACGCGCCCAGCACTAGCGGGCGCAGACACTCAGAAAGCTTGATCTTCACGTTCACGATAACCTTGGATGCCTTTGTCGAGGAAGCTCTCTACTTTGGTGCCAACTACGCCACCGAGACCTTTCAGCACAATTTGAAGGAAGATCCCATGATCGCCTTTCTCGTTTTCCGGGGCGGCCTGGGTGTACTCGTCGTTGGAAACCCAATAACGACTGATCAGACGAAGTTTCCAGCAGCAGTTGTCGTACTCAAAGCCACCAAAGGCTTCCAGGGTACGGTTGCGGTTGTAATCGTACTGCCAGCGGCTGATGGCATTCCACTGTGGCACGATCGGCCAGATGACCGAGAAATCGTGCTGTTGAATCTTGTAGTAATCCTTGATGTAGCCTGCTTCACCTTTTTTCAGGTAATCGCCACCCACAAGCCATTGGCCTGTGTATTGATCGTAATGGATCTGGTCATTGCGATAGCGATAGCCGACATTGACCACCTTGTTCGGGTTGTCTTCAGGCTGGTAGTGGAACATCGCACTGCCCGAACGCGGGCTGTGGCTGTCCGGGTCCCAGTTGTAGTCAGCAGTGGCACGCCAGTCGCGGTTGAAGCGGTAGGCGTATTCCAATGCGTAAGGGGACACGTTGGCCGTTGAGTACTGGCGGTCGGCATCGATGCCCGGCAATTGAACCTTGCGGTCCTGGAAGTAATAAGCCTGGCCGATGCTGACGCGTTGACGCTCAAAGCCGTTTTCTTCGATCCAGCGGCTGGTGAGGCCCAGCGACAGTTTGTTTTCGTCACCCACACGGTCGGTGCCGGTGAAACGGTTGTCGCGCCACAGCGAGGAGTAGTTGAAAGTGCTTTCGCTGGTGTCGAAAACCGGGATGTCGTCCTGGTTGCGATCAGGGACATACAGGTAGAACGCACGCGGCTCAAGGGTCTGGCGGTATTCGGTGCCGAACCAGTTGGTGTTGCGGTCGAAGTACAAACCGCTGTCGACGCTGGCGATGGGCACGCTGCGGTTGACCGAACTGTCGAAGCGCTCTCCGTTTTGCAGGGAGTTTTTGCCACGACCGTCCAGATCAAGGTCGTACTGGGTGTACATGTACTTGAGGGACGGTGTCAGGTAGCCATAGCTCCAGTTGAGCGGCAGGCTGACAGCGGGTGCCAGGTTCATGCGCGTGCCGTTGGCACGGGCCAGGCCTTTCACGTTGTTATCCAGACGAGGCGATATAAGGCCGTTTTCGTCAGTGAAGTTGCCGTTTTTCAGGTCACGTTCGAAACGCACCATTTCGGTGTCATAGCTGATTTCCAGGCCGCCGGGGTGAGTTGGCACCACACCGTTGAGCGTGAGCTGTGGCAACCTGTCGTACGGTGTGATCTGGGTCACTGTCGCCAACTGATAGGACTGCACGTTCAACCGGGCGGTAAAGTCATCGCCCCGGTAGCTGGCGGCCGCTTGCTGGTTAACGTAGTCCTGGCTTTCAACGCCGATCTGATCACTTTCCAGGTCCTGGAAGTAATACGGGTCGCTGATTTTGGTGTAGTCGACTTCTGTCAGCAGGCGCGAGTTCAAGCCGCCCTTGTGCTGCCAGTTAAGCATGTAGCGCTTGTCGTTGTAGTCGGTCTGGAGCTTGCGATCGTTGTTGTCGTCATTCAGGTAAGCAGCACCGAACTGACCTTCGGAAGACTCGGTCAGGTAACGGACCTCACCTTCCATCAACAGGCCGCGCTTGGTCATGAGGCGCGGGTACAACGTGGCATCGTAGTTCGGTGCCAGGTTGAAGTAGTACGGGGCCACCAGCGTGAAACCGGTGTCGGAACTGCTGCTGAATGACGGCGGCAGGAAGCCGGACTGGCGACGGTCATCGATCGGGAAGTAGATGTACGGTGTGTAGAATACCGGGATGTCCTTGACCCGCAGCGTCACGTTGGTGGCCGTACCGAAACCGGTGGCCGGGTTCAACGTGATGTTGTTGCCCTTGAGCTGCCAGGCATTGCTGTTCGGTTCGCACGTGGTGTACGTGCCATCCTTGAGGCGAATGATCGAGTCTTCGGCACGTTTGGCATACAGCGCGTTGCCGCGGATACGCGATTTGTGCAGCACGTACTCGGCGTTGTCGACCTTGGCCGCACCGGTGTCCAGTTGCACATCGGCGTGGTCGCCAACGATCAGTGCGCCGTTGTCGCGCAGGCGCACATTGCCATTGAGCTCGCCGCGACTTTCAGCCTGATACAGGCTGGCTTCATCGGATTCAACCTGCATGCTGCCCTGACGCAAAACGACATCGCCGGCCAGGGTTGCCACCTGCTCATCCTGCTGATAGCGGGAGGCTTTGGCACCTACGAAGGTCGGGGCATCGCTTTTGTTGGTCTGGTCGTTCATGCCCGGACGAGTGGGCTCAACGTAGGCACCTGCGCAATACGGGCCGGTTTCAGCCAGTTGTGCGGGCGTCAACTTGTCACGCGGAACCCAGTCGAGGTGGCTGTAATCGGCACTGCGGGACTTGAGTCCACGGCCCTTGGTTTCAGTGACCAGCGTGGTCTTGGCGGCCTGCTCGCCTGCTTCGCCGTTAGCCACGGCCACAGCGCCTGCGGCGGCCGGGCGTGGTGGCAATGGGGCAACAGCCGTTTTTGGCGCACACTCCCAGCCTCCCGAAGCCGACGCGGAACAGTCATACTGCTCCTCGGCAACCGCGAACGGTGTGGCGAGAGGTTGCATGGCCAGCAAACTGCCGGTTACCAGCAACGGAAATTTTTTACGAAACGCGGGGGATTTCAATGCCATCTTATTAGTCCGGGCTTCCTGCGTGCCATCAGCCCGCGGCGGGTGGACCGCACGCCTCTCGATGGTCTGAAAAAGATGCTGGATAATAAAGCATGACCCGCTTGACGGCTAGCGCCGTCGGAGACCCTAGTAATGCCTGACCAAGATGTACGCTTGCAACAACTGAAAGTTTGGCTCGATGAGCAGTTGGAGACCTTGTTTGCAAAACTGGGTTGTGGGCCTGTGCCCCCGGCCACGTTGACTGCTGCCAGCAGCGATGCAAGTTTCAGGCGCTATTTTCGATGGAAGAGCGCGGACCGCAGTTTTATCGTGATGGACGCGCCCCCTCCTCAGGAAAACTGCCGACCTTTCGTCGAGATTGCTGAATTGTTGCGCTCCACCAGCATAAATGTGCCCAAAATTTACGCTCAAGATCTGGAGCGCGGTTTTTTGTTGCTCAACGATTTGGGCGACAAAACGTTCCTCGATGAGATCAACGAGCAAAACGCCGACAAGTTTTTCAGTGACGCGATTGAAGCGCTGCTGGCTTTTCAGCTCTTGCCGACAACAGGTGCCTTGCCCCGCTATGACACCGCCTTGCTGCGCCGTGAGCTTGAGTTGTTCCCCGAGTGGTATGTACGTCGCCATTTGGGCGTCGAGTTTGATCAGCACCAGCAAGCGCTGTGGCAACGGGTGAGCACCTTGTTGATCGACAGTGCCCTCGATCAACCCCAGGTAGTGGTGCACCGCGATTTTATGCCGCGCAACCTGATGGTCAGCACGCCCAACCCTGGCGTGCTGGACTTCCAGGACGCGGTGTACGGCCCGGTGACGTATGACATCACGAGCCTGTTCAAGGACGCCTTTCTCAGTTGGCCTGAAGAGCGCGTCAACGGTTGGTTGCGCAACTACTGGAAGCTGGCCTTGCCGCTGGGCATCCCCGTAGGCCCTAGTTTTGAGCAGTTCTTGCGCGACAGTGACCTCATGGGGGTTCAGCGCCATTTGAAAGTGATCGGGATTTTCGCCCGTATCTGCCACCGTGATGGCAAACCGCGCTACTTGGCCGATGTGCCGCGTTTCTTCACTTATATAGAAACCGTGGTGTCCCGCCGTCCAGAGCTGGCAGAACTGGGTGAGCTGTTTACCAGCCTTCGCCAGACAGCCCGGGTGCCTTCATGAAGGCAATGATTCTGGCGGCGGGCAAGGGCGAACGCCTGCGCCCGCTAACGCTGCACACGCCCAAACCGTTGGTTCGCGTGGGCGGCGTGCCGTTGATCGAGTACCACCTGCGAGCGCTCGCGGCAGCGGGCTTTACCGAGATCGTGATCAACCATGCCTGGCTGGGCCAGCAAATTGAAGAGCACCTGGGTGATGGCGCTGGCTTTGGTGTCAGCATTCAGTACTCGGCCGAGAGCGAGCCACTGGAAACCGGTGGTGGGATCTTCAAGGCCTTGGCGCTGCTGGGCGATCAGCCCTTTGCGGTGGTGAATGGTGATATCTGGACCGATTACGACTTCTCAGCCCTACGCCAACCCTTGACCGGCCTGGCTCACCTGGTATTGGTGGACAACCCGGCGCATCACCGTGCCGGTGATTTTTGCCTGACGGATAACCGGGTCAGCGACGCGCAGCCGCAGGTGAACACACTGACCTACAGCGGTATTGCTGTGCTCAGCCCGGCTTTGTTTGCAGGCGCTGAGGCGGGGGCTTTCAAATTGGCACCCTTGCTGCGTGCGGCGATGGCAGCGGGTCAGGTCAGCGGCGAGCGGTTGCAAGGGCACTGGGTGGATGTCGGAACCTATGAGCGTTTGGCTGAGGCCGAGTCGCTGATCAAGGACGCTCGCTAAGATGCTGTGGCCAGGGACTCTGATCGGAGCCGGAGCCGGCTTTTTCATTGCCAGCATTCCGGGGGCCATGCTCGGCGCTTTATTGGGGCACACGCTGGACCGCCGCCTGCAACTGCACAGTTGGGCCCATCTGCGTGAGCGCTTGGGCGGGCGGGCGGTGCTGCGCAATGACGAACTGTTATTTGTATTGCTGGGCCGTTTAGCCAAAAGTGATGGGCGGGTGGTGCGTCAACATATCGAGCAGGCGCGCGAGGAAATGCGCCAGCTCGACATGAGCGGTTTTGCACAGCAGCGCGCGGTTGCAGCATTTAACCGTGGCAAGTCGGGTAGTGATTCGCTGCGTGGTTATTTGCGGCGACTCAAAGCTCAGCCCCATGCGGCAGAAGGTGTGTTGCGTGCCTGTTGGCGAATGATCCTGGCAGATGGCCGGGTCGACCCCAAAGAACGGGCGCTTATTGTGCTGTGGGGGCATTGGTTGGGCTGGTCTTCGCAGCAGGTCTTGGCGCTGGGAGGCGAGCATGGCTCGGCTAAAAGGCCGCCCATGACTCGTGCCGGGACGTATCAAGCGTCGATGGCCCTGCTCGGGGTGTCGGCCAGCAGTAACCCCGAACAGATCAAACGGGCTTATCGGCGTCTGCTCAGCCGTCATCACCCGGATAAAGTGGCAGGCACTGGCGCATCACCTGCGCAGGTACGCGAGGCCACAGAGAAAACCCGCGAGCTTCACCAGGCTTACGCGATGGTTCGTGAATACCACGGATTTTGAGTGCTATTTCTCGGTAGGCGGCGGGCTGAGCCAGCCGCGCACTCTGCGCAACAACTGCTCTTGTTCGGCGTCTCGGTTTCCCGTATTGGCCATGAGGCCAAGCTGGTTAAACAGTGACCGGCTGGACCGCTTTACAGCTTGCGACCGCTGCAAGGCGGCTTCACGGGCCAGCGGTTTGTCTGTGTAGAAAATATCCAGCACGGGCACCGATAGGTTAGGCACCAGCAGGCTTAAGTCCGGCTGCGCATGAGCGGGAGTTTGCGCCGCTACCATCAACAACTTCTGAATGTGCGGCGGTTGTTTTTCACTCACGTACCGTGCTGCCCAATAGGCTCCGGTGCCGTGCCCGAGTAACACAAGGCTGCGCATGTTTTGCTGGCGGGCAAAAGCAATGGCGGCATCAATGCGGGCGAAAACCCGCACAGCATCGGCTTTGCTCATTGCCTCAATCGTTTCAGCCGGCTGTGCATCGGTTTCAGCCTCTGCGCTTTCAGCCTCGGCGCTGGCGGCTTGCTCGATGGGTTTGGCTGTGGTGCTGGCCTCTTTGCTGCTACTGTTCGGCTCCGGCGCTGTAGGAACATTCTCTGTTTCGGTGGTGCGAGGCTGATTGGCATCGGTCTGCCTGTCTGGCAGCGTCAGGCTCAGGCTGGCCCAATGCACATCCGGCAATTTGCGGCGCAACGGGCCGATGGCTTGTGGCCAGTCGGCGGTTTCACCGGCCCCCGGAATGATAATGACCGCGCCTTGAGGGGCGTTGCTGTTGGCAGGTTTCCACAGTGCCAAAAAGCTCTCGTCACCGGCTTGCAGTGTTTGTTGCTCACTTGCCGGGAGTTGACGCTCAAGTGCTGCCGCGTCTTCCTGGCTGCGTTCGGGCAGCGAGGGACGTGCCTGAAGAGGGCGTTGTTCGGGCTCGGCCGCGGGGGCGGGTTGATCTGCCAGTGCGGGCCAGGCCCCCGGCAGTATGAGCAGCAGACACAACCCGTGCAGTGTCAGGCGGTAAGAAGGCATCGATGATTCCAGGCCAGAATAAGTTCTGGCAGCCTAATGTGTTGGTCGAAATTTGTCAGGGTGTGAGTGTTCAGATGATGCGTGTGTACTACCTGTTGATTATCGGCTGGTTCTGTCTGCCCTTGATGGCGCATGCGGCACCTGTACCTGTGCCTGCGGCGCAGTTGAGCGGTACCCAACAGCAGTGGTTGGCGCACCATAAAGAACTGCGCGTGGGTGTGGTGTTGCAGGCCCCGTATGCCAAGTTTGATCAACGCTTGCAGCAGCTGTCTGGGGCCAATGTTGAGCTGATGAAGTGGTTGGCCCAGTCCCTGAACGTTGAACTCACCTGGCGTAATTACACGGACATGGCCGCACTGGAAAAGGCTGCCCGTGCCGGCGAGATCGACCTGGTGCCGGGCCTGACCCAGACCCCGGCGGGGTTGCGACTGTGGTTGTTTTCAGACCCTTACATGCGGGTGCCGCAATTGGTGGTCGGGGCGCGTAACGGTATCGGCGCGGTCGACCTGGAGCGACTTGACGGCCAGACCCGCGTCGCGGTGCGTATGCCGAGTGCGGCTGCGGATTTTTTGCACAGCAGTTACCCGGGTCTCAACCTGCAGGGCGTGCCTCTGGAGCGACAAGCCTTGCAACTGTTGCTCAGTCAGCAGGCGACCTATGCGGTGATCGATGAGGCCCAACTCAGCCGCCTGTCGAGTGAGCCGGAGTTCGCCGGATTGGCGGTGGTGGGTGATATTGGTTTGCCGCAATTGCTGCGAGTGGCGATCCGCCGCGACTGGCCGGAGCTGGCCGGTATTGTCGAGCGCGGGCTGCATGCGATTCCTGCCCGGGATATGGAACAACTGCACGCGCGTTGGTTACAGCCCAAGTATCCTCATTTAGGGCCATCACCTGGCTTTTGGCAGAACGTGAGCCTGCTGATAGGTGCGTTGCTGTTGGCCTGTATGGCCATTGTGTTTTGGCAACGTCGTCAACAAAGCGCTTTGGAGCGGGCGCTGTTGAGCGCACGTGAGGATATCGCCCAGCGTACGGCCGGTGCGCAAGCCTTGGGTTTGACGAAGTTTTCAATCGACCAAAGCCCGGTGGGCATCCTATGGGTCAATTGGGACAGCCACGTGCGCTACGCCAATCAGGCCGCTGAAGAAATGCTGGGGTGCGAGCCCGGTGCTGTGCTGGAACGGCCTTTGAAAGATTTCGAGCCGGGGCTGAACATGGATCGCTGGCTGGTGCTGTGGCGTCGTGCCCGGGCTGATGACGAGGGTGCGCAACGCTTCGAGACCCAGTGCGTTCGAGCTGACGGTAGTGTTTTCCCGGCCGACGTGACCTTGAGCTTTTTGCGTTTTGGCATGGCCGAGTACCTGGTTGTGTATCTCAATGACATTACTGAGCGGCGTCAGGTGCAGGCAGCGCTGCAGGAAAGTGATGCGCGTCTGCAAGGGATCGCCTCGAACGTGCCGGGGCTGGTATTTCGGTTGGAACGTTCACTGCTGAACGGCGAACTGGATTTTCCCTACATCAGTGAAGGCAGCGAGAGCCTGGTGGGCTTTTCTCCCGCGTATTTGCGCCGGCGCGAGGTGGGCTTGCGCAGCCTGGTCCATCAGGAGGACAAGGCGGATTACCACCGCGTGCAGGACTGGGCAGTAGACCATGACAGTGATTGGTCGTGGCAGGGCCGTATCGTGACCCGCCAGGGCCAGCAGCGCTGGGCCGAAATCAAAGCCATCACCCGCCGCCTCGAAGACGGTACGGTGGTGTGGGACGGCATTGTTTGGGACATCAGTGAAAGTAAGCGCATTGAGTTGGAACTCGACAGTTCGCGCGGGCAATTGCGTGATTTGGCAGCACACCTTGAAAGTGTGCGAGAGGAAGAAAAGGCGCGTATCGCCCGGGAAGTGCATGACGAAGTGGGTCAGATGTTGACCGTACTCAAACTTGAAATTTCCATGTGTGAGCTGGCGTTTGGGGATCTGGACCCCGGGCTGCGCGAGCGTCTCAACAGCATGAAAAAGCTGATTGCCCAACTTTTTCAGGTGGTGCGCGATGTTGCCACCGCGTTGCGCCCGCCGATTCTGGATGCCGGGATCAGCTCAGCCATCGAATGGCAGGCCCGGCGTTTTGAGGCCCGCACGCACATCCCTTGCCTGGTGCAGGTGCCCGAGCATTTGCCGCCACTCAGCGAGGCCAAGGAAGTCGGCCTGTTCAGGATTTTGCAGGAGGCACTGACCAACGTGATCCGCCATGCCGAGGCCCAGACGGTAGAGTTGACGCTGAGCATTGAAGGGGAGTCGTTATGCTTGACCATCATTGATGATGGCCGAGGATTTGTGCCCGGCACAGGTAAGCCTACTTCCTTTGGGTTGGTGGGCATGCGCGAGCGAGTATTGATGTTGGGTGGTACCTTGTCGTTAGTCAGTGTGCCGGGCGAAGGCACGACGCTGAAAGTACACGTGCCATTGGTGACCTATCTGCAGTGGCCTTGATGAGGAAAGAGTCTTGATTCGTGTATTCGTAGCTGAAGACCACACCATTGTGCGTGAAGGCATCAAGCAATTGATCGGCCTGGCCAAAGACCTGCTGGTGGTGGGCGAGGCGAGCAATGGCGAGCAATTGCTGGAGACCTTGCGCCAGGTGCCGTGTGAAGTGGTACTGCTGGATATTTCCATGCCGAAGGTCAATGGGCTGGAAGCGATTCCGCGGATCCGGGCTTTGAACAATCCACCTGCCATTCTGGTGCTGTCGATGCACGACGAAGCGCAAATGGCGGCGCGGGCGTTGAAGTTTGGCGCGGCGGGGTATGCAACCAAGGACAGCGACCCGGCGTTGTTGCTCACCGCTATTCGCAAAGTCGCTGCCGGGGGGCGCTACATTGACCCCGAACTGGCGGACCGTATGGTCTTTGAGGTGGGGCTGACGGATGAACGGCCGTTGCACACCTTATTGTCCGAGCGTGAGTTTTCGGTGTTCGAACGCTTGGCTCAAGGGGCCAACGTGAACGATATCGCCCAGCAACTGGCTTTGAGCAGTAAAACCATCAGCACTCACAAGGCCCGTTTGATGCAGAAACTCAACATCACCACCTTGGCCGAACTGGTGAAATACGCCATGGAACACAAAGTGGTGTAGTCGCTGGCGATCATCCTGCACCCTCTTTTTCGCCGGATTTCCGGTGCCCGCCCACTGTGGTCATGCCTATTTACGACAGTTTTATGTCACACCCCTGCTGGGTTACGGGGTGTCTCTGTGCCTACCATCCTAATCGCGCCACTTCTGTAGGGCATGCCCTACAAGAACCCTTCCAACCGCCTGATGGCAATCTCTCCTGTGGCCCGATTTCTGCGGGCTGGCCGCACCTTTAGTCTTGGGTTACAGCAGTCCAAAACAAAAAGGTGTGGCTATGAGTGAGGTCGGTGCAAGCGCTGGGTCGAATGATATTTTGGTCAGCTTCCGTGGTGTGCAAAAAAGCTACGACGGTGAGAACCTGATCGTTAAAGACCTCAATCTGGACATTCGCAAAGGCGAGTTCCTGACCTTGCTCGGGCCGTCCGGTTCGGGCAAAACCACCAGCCTGATGATGCTGGCCGGTTTCGAAACCCCCACCGCCGGGGAGATTTTGCTGGCGGGTCGCTCGATCAATAACGTGCCGCCGCACAAGCGTGACATTGGCATGGTGTTCCAGAACTACGCACTGTTCCCGCACATGACCGTGGCCGAAAACCTCGGTTTCCCGCTGTCTGTACGCGGCCTTAACCGCACAGACATCAGCGAGCGGGTCAAGCGCGTGCTGAGCATGGTGCAACTGGACGCTTTCGCTCAGCGTTACCCGGCCCAACTCTCCGGTGGCCAGCAGCAGCGGGTCGCACTGGCGCGGGCGCTGGTGTTCGAGCCGCAACTGGTGTTGATGGATGAACCCCTTGGTGCGCTGGATAAACAGCTGCGTGAACACATGCAGATGGAAATCAAGCACCTGCACCAGAGCCTGGGCGTGACCGTGGTGTATGTCACCCACGACCAAGGCGAAGCTTTGACCATGTCTGATCGCGTTGCGGTCTTTCACCAGGGCGAGATCCAGCAAATTGCGCCGCCGCGCACCCTTTATGAAGAGCCGAAGAACACGTTTGTGGCCAACTTCATTGGTGAAAACAACCGCCTGAGTGGCCGCCTGCACAGCCAGGACGGCGAGCGCTGCGTGGTTGAACTCAGCCGTGGTGAGAAAGTTCAGGCGTTGGCGGTGAACGTGGGTCGCCCAGGCGAGCCAGTGACCCTGTCGATTCGCCCAGAGCGCATCAGCCTCAACGGCTCCAGTGAGTCGTGTGCGAACCGCTTCTCGGGGCGTGTCGAAGAATTTATCTATTTGGGCGACCACGTCCGCGTGCGGATGGAAGTCTGCGGTAAAAACGATTTCTTTGTGAAACAGCCGATTGCCGAGCTGGACCCCACCCTTGCGGTCGGCGACGTCGTTCCGTTGGGCTGGCAGGTCGAACATGTCCGTGCGTTAGACCCCCTATTAGAGGCGAATTAATCGCCCCCTTGGTGTCACCAACCCAGCACAGTGGAGAATAAAAAATGCATGCATCCTTAAAGTTTACGACGTTGACCCTGGGCCTGATGTTCGCGGCCAGCGCGATGGCAGGCCCCGATCTGACGGTCATTTCGTTTGGTGGTGCCAACAAGGCCGCTCAGACCAAAGCTTTTTATGCGCCTTGGGAAGCGGACAAACAAGGCAAAATCATCGGGGGTGAGTACAACGGTGAGATGGCCAAAATCAAGGCCATGGTCGACACCAAAAGCATTTCCTGGGACCTGGTAGAAGTCGAGTCGCCAGAACTCTCCCGGGGCTGCGATGAAGACATGTTCGAACCGCTGGACCCTGCGCTGTTTGGCAATATTGACCAGTACATTCCGGGTGCCATTCAGTCCTGTGGGGCTGGCTTCTTTGTGTGGTCGACCATCATGGCCTACAACGCAGACAAGCTGAAAACTGCACCCACCAGTTGGGCCGATTTCTGGGACACCAAAACGTTCCCGGGCAAGCGTGGCCTGCGCAAAGGGGCCAAATACACCCTCGAATTCGCCTTGATGGCTGACGGCGTGGCACCGAAAGATGTGTACACCGTGCTGGCGAGCAAAGACGGCCAGAACCGCGCGTTCAAAAAGCTGGACGAACTCAAGCCAAGTATCCAGTGGTGGGAAGCGGGTGCACAGCCGCCGCAATACCTGGTTTCGGGTGACGTTGTGATGAGTTCTGCGTACAACGGCCGCATCGCTGCCGTGCAGAAAGAAAGCAACCTGAAGATTGTATGGAACGGCGGGATCTATGACTTCGATGCCTGGGCCATCCCTAAAGGTCTGAGTAAAGAAAAAGCGGACGCGGCGAAGAAGTTCATGGCCTTCACCCTGCAGCCAAAGCAGCAGAGCGCGTTCTCGGAGAATATCGCTTACGGCCCGGCCAACAAAAATGCGATGCAGTTGCTACCTGAAGCCATTCAGGCCGAAATGCCAACCGCCCCGCAAAACATTGCTAACCAAGTGCAGATCGACGTCAGCTTCTGGGCTGACAACGGCGAGCAACTGGAGCAACGCTTCAACGCCTGGGCTGCCAAGTAAGCAGCACTGATACGCGGTGCGGCCAAACAGGCCGCACCGACATCGTTTAAAGTTTTTCGGAGTTTGCCATGGCCATCGCCGTTCCCGTGAACGAGGTCTCCAGCCCTACGTTGAAGAAGCGTCTTGCGCGTGCTGAGCGGGTTAACCGCTGGAAAGCCCAAGCCCTGATAGCACCGTTGGTGATTTTCCTGCTGCTGGTGTTCCTGGTGCCGATTGCGGCGCTGCTCTATAAAAGTGTCGGTAACCCTGAGGTGGTTGACGGTTTGCCGCGCACAGTGGTGGCGGTGTCCGAATGGGATGGCAAGGGGTTGCCCGCAGAGCCTGTGTATAAGGCGCTGAGCGAGGACCTGGCCGAGGCCCGCAAAAATCAAGTCTTGGGTGATTTGTCCAAGCGACTGAACATGGAATTGGCCGGCTATCGTAGCCTGCTGATGAAAACGGCCAAGGCGCTGCCGTTCAAAGTGGCCCCGGAGTCTTATAAAGAAGCCATGGAAGGGCTGGACGAGCGCTGGGGCGACCCTGCGTACTGGCAGGCAATCAAGCGCAATACTTCCAGCATTACCCCGTTTTACCTGTTGGCGTCGGTCGATCACCGCATCGACGACCTTGGTGAAATTGCGCAAGCCACACCGGATCAAGCGATCTACCTGGACATTTTTGCGCGCACGTTCTGGATGGGCTTTGTCATCACTGCCATCTGCCTGGTGCTGGCGTACCCGTTGGCATACTTGCTGGCCAACCTGCCGGCCCGACAAAGCAACCTGTTGATGATCCTGGTGCTGCTGCCGTTCTGGACGTCGGTGCTGGTTCGGGTAGCGGCCTGGATTGTGTTGCTGCAATCGGGCGGTTTGATCAATAGCGCGCTGGTCAGCATGGGTGTGATCGATAAACCGCTGGAACTGGTGTTCAACCGCACCGGTGTGTACATCTCGATGGTGCACATTCTGTTGCCGTTTATGATCTTGCCGATTTACAGCGTGATGAAGGGTATTTCTCCGACCTATATGCGAGCTGCGATCTCGCTGGGCTGCCACCCATTTGCAAGCTTCTGGCGCGTGTACTTCCCACAGACCTATGCCGGTGTCGGCGCTGGCTGCCTGTTGGTGTTCATTATTGCCATTGGTTACTACATCACCCCGGCCTTGCTGGGCAGCCCGAACGATCAGATGGTCAGCTACTTCGTGGCTTTCTATACCAACACCAGCATCAACTGGGGCATGGCAACAGCATTGGGCGGCCTGCTACTGCTGGCGACCGTGGTGTTGTACCTGATTTACAACTGGTTGGTGGGCGCTACCCGCCTGCGTTTGAGCTGAGGAGATCGCCATGTTGAGCCCTTACATGTCACCTATTGAGCGGATCTGGTTCTACAGTTTGCGTATCCTCTGCGGGCTGATCCTGTTGTTTTTGATCCTGCCGGTACTGGTGATCATTCCGTTGTCGTTCAACTCGGGCAGTTTTCTGGTGTACCCGCTGCAAGGTTTCTCGCTGCACTGGTACCAGGACTTCTTCTCTTCGGCCGAGTGGATGCGGGCGCTTAAAAACAGCGTGATCGTAGCTCCGGCAGCGACAGTGCTGGCGATGGTGTTCGGCACGTTGGCGGCGATTGGCTTGACCCGTGGGCACTTCCCCGGCAAAGCGCTGGTCATGGCGCTGGTGATCTCGCCGATGGTGGTGCCTGTGGTCATCATTGGTGTGGCCAGTTACCTGTTCTTTGCGCCGCTGGGCCTGGGTAACAGCTACATCTCGTTGATCGTGGTGCACGCCGTACTCGGTGTGCCGTTTGTGATCATTACCGTGTCCGCCACCTTGCAGGGTTTCAACCAAAACCTGGTGAGAGCGGCCGCAAGCCTTGGGGCTTCACCGCTGACAGCCTTCCGTCGGGTAACCTTGCCGCTGATCGCCCCCGGGGTGATTTCCGGTGCGCTGTTCGCCTTTGCAACATCGTTTGATGAAGTGGTAGTAACGCTGTTCCTGGCGGGCCCGGAACAAGCGACCCTGCCGCGGCAAATGTTTAGCGGTATTCGCGAAAACCTCAGCCCTACCATTGCCGCTGCGGCGACGATGCTGATCCTGTTCTCGGTGGTGCTCTTGCTGACACTGGAGTGGTTGCGCGGCCGTAGTGAGAAAATGCGCACGGCACAAGAGTAAGGCGCGCGCTACATCCAGCAGGCATCCCACAAGGGATAGTCCCCGATTCGTGTGGTCAAACCCGCACGGATCGGGTTTTGTACGATATAGCGGGCGGTGGCTTTAAGGTCCTCTTCATGTCTGAGGCCTCTATCGTGGTAACCCTTCTGCCAGACCCTGTCGTTGGATTGAACGAATTTATTGATGTTCATGCTGCTCCGTGATTTTACGCGGTACATCAACTCACCGAGAGTCTTGTTGCGCAGCTCTACCAGCCAGTGGAAATGGTCCGGCATGACCACCCACGCCTTTGACGTCACGATACCTTCGTCATGGGCTTGTCTGAACTGATCAACAACCAAACGTCCAAGGTGGAAGTCATGAAAGAGGGGGCGTCGTCTCTGAGTGATGGTGGTCAGCAGATAAAGGCGTCCCGGTTCTGAGTCGCGGCCGATAGGCAGGCGATAAGCATTCTTTGAGGTTGGCAATCCATTGCCCTCTGAAGTGGGTGGTTAGCTAACGCTAGATCACTTGCAGCTGAATCATTGAGGCAACGAATGTGAGAATGTTGCGACGATCCGTAGCAGCTGCCTCGCTCCGCGAGTCTGCGTCCGATTGCGAAGCGATCGTAAAGGAGAAGAACATGATCGGGCAGGAAGGTCGCGGTCGCAGGCCTTGCGACGACTGCGTCGCCGGACGTAGCCTCGCGGAGCTCGGCAACTGCTACGGGTAACGGGAGCTGCGTCCAATCATCACGGTGCGGTGGCGCTTCTCGGCAGGGCGTATACAATGCCCGCCACCGTGATTTGCTCATTTAAAAGGTGCGTTATGCAGCCCTTCGCTATTGCTCCATCCATTCTCTCTGCCGATTTCGCCCGTCTGGGCGAAGAAGTCGATAATGTGCTCGCCGCTGGCGCTGATATCGTGCATTTCGATGTCATGGACAACCACTACGTGCCCAACCTGACCATCGGCCCAATGGTGTGTACGGCGTTGCGCAAGTACGGTGTCACGGCTCCCATCGATGTTCATTTGATGGTCAGCCCGGTCGACCGGATCATTGGCGACTTTATCGAAGCCGGGGCGACTTACATTACCTTTCACCCGGAAGCCACGCAGCACATCGACCGTTCCCTACAATTGATCCGTGAAGGCGGCTGCAAGGCGGGCCTGGTGTTCAACCCGGCGACACCGCTGGACGTGCTCAAGTACGTAATGGATAAGGTCGACATGGTGTTGTTGATGAGCGTGAACCCGGGTTTCGGCGGGCAGAAGTTCATTCCCGGCACGCTGAATAAACTGCGTGAAGCGCGTGCACTGATCGACGCCTCGGGTCGCGACATTCGCCTGGAGATCGACGGCGGTGTGAACGTCAACAATATCCGTGAGATTGCAACGGCAGGTGCTGACACCTTCGTGGCCGGCTCCGCTATTTTCAACACGCCGAACTACCAAGACGTCATTCAAAAAATGCGCGCTGAGCTTGCGTTGGCTCGCCCATGACTTCGGCCAAGCAGTTGCTTGGCGGTCAACTGCCGAAGTTGGTGATGTTTGATCTGGACGGCACCCTGATTGATTCTGTGCCGGATTTGGCCGCTTCAGTGAACACGATGTTGCGCAAGCTAGGGCGTGCACCTGCAAGCCTTGACGACGTCAAGATGTGGGTCGGCAACGGCGTGCAAGTGCTGGTGCGACGTGCCCTGGCTGGCAATATCGATGCCTCGGGTGTCGACGAGGCTGAAGCCGCGCAGGCGTTGGAGCTGTTCATGGAGGCCTACGAGGGCGGTCATGCGCTGACGGCGGTTTACCCAGGCGTACGTGAAAGCCTCAAGTGGCTGCAGAAACACGGCGTTGAAATGGCTCTGATCACCAACAAGCCCGAGCGTTTCGTTGCGCCCTTGTTGGACGAACTGAAGTTGGGTCGGTTTTTTCGCTGGAGCATAGGGGGTGATACGTTGCCCCAGAAAAAGCCTGACCCGGCGGCCTTGTTGTTTGTCATGAAAATGGCCGGTGTCACCCCTGAGCAAGCGCTGTTTGTCGGTGACTCGCGCAGTGATGTACTGGCTGCCAGAGCGGCGGGTGTACGGTGTGTGGCGCTGAGCTATGGCTACAATCACGGCCGTCCGATCCAGGAAGAATCGCCGGATTGGGTGATCGATAATCTGCAAGAGCTGATAGCCGGTTGCTTAGATTCAACGGCTGGGCTAGTGTTGGACGCTTCTGTTAACCCCTCTCGTAGAGATTCCATCGTGGTGGTCACTCGCAAACTCTGGATGAAAGTTATCAAGGCACTGGCCCGTTGGCGTTGGCGCGCCTGACTTGAATCTGGCCGGAGCTCCGGCACGTTTGCATACCTGACTGTTTGACCCTCAGACCACGAGGCACCTCATGATCCGCGAAGAATTCCTGCGTTTGGCCGCTGCTGGCTATAACCGTATCCCGCTTGCCCGCGAAACCCTTGCTGACTTCGACACGCCGCTGTCGATCTACCTCAAGCTGGCCGATCAGCCCAACTCCTACTTGCTGGAGTCGGTACAGGGCGGCGAGAAATGGGGGCGTTACTCGATCATTGGCTTGCCATGCCGCACCGTGTTGCGTGTGCACGAGCAACACGTTCGCGTGACCCACGACGGCGTTGAAGTTGAATCGCTCGAAACTGATGATCCGCTGACGTTTGTCGAAGCGTTCAAGGGCCGTTACAACGTGCCGACCATCGCCGGGCTACCGCGTTTCAACGGTGGGCTGGTAGGGTACTTCGGCTATGACTGCGTGCGTTATGTCGAGAAGCGTTTGGGCAAATGCCCGAACCCCGATCCGCTGGGAGTGCCGGACATTCTGCTGATGGTGTCCGACGCCGTGGTGGTGTTCGATAACCTGGCTGGCAAGATGCACGCGATTGTGTTGGTCGACCCGGCGCAACCGCAGGCTTACGAAGAGGGCCAGGCGCGTCTCGAAACCTTGCTGGAGCAACTGCGCCAGCCGATCACGCCGCGACGTGGTCTGGACTTCACCCGCCAGCAAGCCGCTGACCCCGTTTTCCGTTCCAGCTTCACTCAGGACGATTACGAAAAAGCGGTCGACACGATCAAGGACTACATCCTCGCGGGCGACTGCATGCAAGTGGTGCCGTCGCAGCGTATGTCCATCGACTTCAACGCCGCGCCGATTGACCTTTACCGCGGGTTGCGCTGTTTCAACCCAACACCGTACATGTACTTTTTCAACTTTGGTGATTTCCACGTTGTGGGCAGTTCGCCGGAAGTGCTGGTGCGGGTTGAGGACAACCTGATTACTGTTCGGCCTATCGCCGGTACGCGTCCGCGCGGAGCCACTGAAGAGGCTGACCTGGCACTGGAAGAAGACCTGCTCAGTGACGACAAGGAAATTGCGGAGCATTTGATGCTCATCGACCTTGGCCGTAACGACACGGGGCGTGTGTCTGAGATTGGCTCGGTCAAACTCACCGAAAAAATGGTGATCGAGCGTTACTCCAACGTGATGCACATTGTGTCCAACGTCACAGGCGAGCTTAAAAGCGGGCTGACGGCGATGGATGCACTGCGGGCCATCTTGCCTGCTGGCACGTTGTCCGGTGCGCCGAAAATCCGCGCGATGGAAATCATCGACGAGCTGGAGCCGGTCAAGCGCGGTGTGTATGGCGGTGCGGTCGGCTACTTCGCCTGGAATGGCAATATGGACACGGCCATCGCCATTCGTACGGCCGTCATCAAAGACGGTGAGCTGCATGTGCAAGCGGGCGGTGGCATTGTGGCGGATTCGGTGCCGGCGCTGGAGTGGGAAGAAACGCTGAACAAGCGCCGCGCGATGTTCCGAGCGGTGGCTCTGGCCGAGCAAACACCGCAGGATTGAATTTAGCCGGCAGACCTTCAACGGCTCGCGATCTTTTGACCTGTTGAAAAGATCGCGAGCAGGGGTTGGCCTTCTTAGAAGTTCAGGCTTACCCCGACATTCACGCCTTGTTGAGTAAGGTCATCACTCTTTCTCATGGTATAAGCCGCCTGTAGCGTAAGGTCGGCCGTTAACGCGTGGCTGACCCCCAGGCTTAAGCGGTCAAGGTTGCTTTGCGGTGTGTAACCTTCAAGCTTGAATCGGTTCTCGGGCAAGCTGTTAAGTGCAATGCTCAAACGCTGGGTCTCATTCATGAACTCATGCTCATGGGCGGCCTCTCCAAACAGGCGGGTTTGCGGGGTAACCCGGTAAGTCCCCTGCAAGCCCACGCCAAGGCGCTTCGAAGAGAGCGTTTGGCGTTCGTAATTCAATGACGTTGAATGCTGCGCCCTTTCCGCATAACCGTTTACTTCGACCCGAGCATAGTCAGCGCTAATAAACGGGGACAGGTGCCACGCCGAAGTGGGTTGTGCGATGTCATAACCCAGGCGCGCGTTCACAGCCCACAAACGCCCGTCGGTACTGCCTTTCTCGGCACCCTCGCTAACGCCCAGCGCGAATTTGCGCTTGAGGTTGTCATAGTCCAGCCTCCCTGCCGTTAATGTGGTATCTGCCCACCAATGAGTGTGTTGATACTGAGCGAATGCGCTGCCCAGGTAGCTATTGAGCGCATAGGTCGAATCGCTGTTACCGGCTTCCAGGTGTTGGCGATGCAGCCCTGCCGCTACACCCAGCCGCCAGTTTGGATTCAGACGATAGCTGGCACCGAGAGTGAGGTGTGAGCCTTTGCCATCAGCGCTGACCGAGGTGTGCTGCTCGTCGATGTTTTGACGTTGCCCGCCACCCGCGATGATTGCGCTCCAGTGGCCGACGCCTTGCCATTGACCGTTGTCGCCCTTCCATTGATTGCGCAGTTCATCGTGATGGGCGTTTAGCGCGCCTTGCGCCATCACGGGCAGTAAGGTCAGCTCCCATGGGGCAGCGAGCAATGAATGCGCGTAATCGGCGATTAACCGCTGCCCTGCTTCAGTCGGGTGCACCGAGTCATTGAACAGCAACCGCCTAGGGTCAGGCGTTGAGCTGTTGATGCCGTACTGCGGGTTTTCCGTGCATTCGCTGCCATCGAAGCAGGTGCCGATAAGATTTTGCCCGGTGGCCAGGCCATAACGTGCGGGGTCCTGGAAGGTTTCACTCAGTAAAAGCGGAATGTTGAGGGGGATCACTTGCGCATCGATCTGACCCAGTTCACGCACCAGGTTTTGATTGAATACGGCGCTGAGCTGACTGCTGGCGGCTTGGGCGGGAGTGCCGTAAAGGGCTGGGGTCAGGCCCAGGTCAGGCAGCAACCAGACCATGATGTAGCGCGCACCGGCCTGTTGCAGGGCGAAGGCGCTGTCGCTCAAGTACTGCGCAGCCATACCTGCATCGGCGGGGGTTCTCACGCGGCCTTGCAGAAAGTCATTACCGCCACCGGAAATGAAGTACAGCGCTTTGGGATCCGCCTGAAAGCCGTTATCAACCAGAAAACCGCGCCGGGACCTTAACGTGAACCCTGCGAAGGGCCAGCCCTCCGGGATGGATACCTTTGATGTTGAGGTGATCGACTTGAAAATCTGATCCGTGCGGTAGCCCCCAACGGCCCAATTATTGCCATCGGGTAACCCGTTGCTGGCGTTGGTCATGGAGGTTGAAGGGGCAAGATCACCGGGGGCAATGCCTAATTTTGCTGCCAGATGCATCGGCGCTACAAGTGCGTAATGTTCCTTGTGATCGTAGGTTGGGCCGTTGCGGTTAGTGAAACGCATGCCGCTGCCGGAGGGGCCGCTGAAATCAGGAAACTGCCCTGAGTCGCTGAGGCTATCGCCAAAGACAAACATCGTGGAATAAGGTGTGGGTGCCGCTAATGTACCTGAGCAAACCAATGACAAAACACAGCCCGCCAGGGGGGTGATACGCGAAAGCCTGGGCATGCGATGACCTTTTATTATTGTGTGGAGCGCAAACAGTATCAAAACGATTCGTATTCTTATTGGTTTGATAAATCAAGACACAAAGTACTTAAACAGTGTTTTTCCCCGTATTTGCTGCCCCATGTTGCACCTGTCGCGAGGCTACGTTACTGTGCCCGGACGTAGAAATGAGACCCTTCCTGTGTTGATCATCAGCAAACTCTTTATGCGAGTTGTCAAGGCACACGCCCGTTGGCGTTGGCGCGCCTAATATTTCTCTGCCGGCTTCGCCGGACCTGCCCCCTGCGTTTTCTTGAATAGCTGCTCCTGTCGATTGATGTGCTGAAACCAGCAACTGAAACTGCGGGCAGTGAATTTTTGAAACAGTTTTGAATGTCAGTGAATTCCAAAGGTTTAACGACATGTTGCTGATGATCGACAATTACGACTCTTTTACTTACAACGTTGTGCAATACCTCGGCGAGTTGGGTGCAGAGGTTAAGGTCGTGCGCAACGATGAATTGACCGTGGCTCAGATCGAAGCGCTCAACCCAGAGCGCATCGTGGTGTCGCCCGGGCCCTGCACGCCGAATGAGGCGGGTATTTCCCTTGAAGCCATCAAGCACTTTGCGGGCAAATTGCCCATTCTGGGTGTCTGCCTGGGCCATCAGTCCATCGGCCAGGCCTTTGGCGGCGATGTGGTGCGTGCACGGCAAGTGATGCACGGCAAAACCAGCCCGGTCTATCACCTGGATACGGGTGTGTTTCAGGGGCTGAATAACCCACTGACGGTGACGCGTTATCACTCGCTGGTGGTCAAGCGTGAAACCCTGCCCGAGTGTCTGGAACTCACTGCCTGGACGCAGCACGACGATGGTTCGGTAGACGAAATCATGGGCTTGCGGCACAAAACGCTGAACATCGAGGGGGTGCAATTTCACCCTGAGTCGATCCTGACCGAGCAAGGTCATGAACTGTTTGCCAATTTTCTTAAACAAACCGGCGGCACGCGCTAAGGACTTTTTATGGATATCAAGACAGCCCTGAACCGTATCGTCGGTCAACTCGACCTGAGCACCGATGAAATGCGCGCGGTCATGCGCGACATCATGACGGGCAAATGCACTGAGGCGCAGATTGGCGCATTCATGATGGGCATGCGCATGAAGAGCGAAAGCATCGACGAAATCGTCGGTGCCGTGACGGTCATGCGTGAGCTGGCAGACAAGGTCGAGCTGAACACCCTTGACGGCGTGGTCGATATCGTTGGCACCGGCGGCGACGGTGCCAATATTTTCAACGTGTCCACTGCATCGGCACTGGTGATTGCGGCGGCGGGCTGCACGGTGGCCAAGCATGGCAATCGTGCGGTTTCCGGTAAAAGCGGTAGCGCCGATTTGCTGGAAGCGGCCGGTGTGTACCTGAACCTCACCCCGGTTCAAGTGGCGCGCTGTATCGACAGTGTGGGTATCGGCTTCATGTTTGCCCAGTCTCACCACGGTGCGATGAAGCATGCCGCTATCCCGCGCCGAGATTTGGGCCTGCGTACCTTGTTCAACATGCTTGGCCCGCTTACGAATCCGGCCGGTGTATTGCATCAGGTCGTCGGTGTGTTCAACCATGAGCTGTGCCGCCCGCTCGCTGAAGTGTTGCAGCGTTTGGGCAGCAAGCATGTATTGGTGGTGCATTCGCAAGACGGTCTGGACGAATTCAGCCTGGCCGCGCCGACCTTTGTTGCCGAGTTGCGCAACGGTGAAATCACTGAATACTGGGTGCAGCCGGAAGATTTGGGTATCAAGAGCCAAAGCCTCTTTGGTCTGGTCGTCGATAGCCCGGAGCAATCGCTGGAGCTGATCCGCGATGCCTTGGGGCGGCGCAAAACCGAAGCGGGTCAGAAAGCGGCCGAAATGATCGTGCTCAATGCAGGGGCCGCGCTGTATGCCGCCGACCTCGCCTACACGCTCAAGCAAGGTGTGGAATTGGCCCATGATGCTTTGCACACAGGGTTGGCGCGCGAGAAGCTCGAAGAGTTGGGTGCGTTTACCGCTATTTTCAAGCAGGAGAATGAAGCATGAGTGTGCCGACAGTTCTGGAAAATATTCTGGCGCGTAAAGTTCAGGAAGTGGCTGAGCGTAGCGCCCGCGTCAGCCTGGCTGAACTTGAAGCGTTGGCCCGCACTGCGGATGCTCCTCGTGGTTTTGCCAATGCGCTGCTGGCCCAGGCCAAACTCAAGCAACCCGCGGTGATTGCCGAAATCAAGAAGGCATCGCCCAGTAAAGGTGTTATCCGTGAGCACTTCGTGCCGGCCGACATTGCCAGGAGCTATGAGACGGGCGGCGCAACCTGCCTCTCGGTGTTGACCGACATCGATTACTTTCAGGGTGCCGACCTTTATCTGCAGCAGGCTCGCGAGGCCTGCAAACTGCCGGTGATCCGCAAAGATTTCATGATCGATCCTTATCAGATTGTGGAAGCCCGTGCGCTGGGTGCCGACTGCGTGTTGTTGATCGTCTCCGCGCTGGATGATGTGAAGATGGCCGAGCTGGCTTCTGTTGCCAAGGACGTTGGGCTGGATGTGCTGGTGGAAGTTCACGACGGCGATGAGCTGGAGCGCGCACTGAAAACACTCGACACGCCGTTGGTAGGTATCAACAACCGTAACTTGCACACCTTCAGCGTCAGCTTGGAAACCACGCTGGACTTGCTGCCGCGTGTGCCGCGTGATCGGCTGGTCATTACCGAGAGCGGGATTCTCAACCGGGCCGATGTTGAGCTGATGGAAATCAGCAACGTCTATGCCTTCTTGGTGGGCGAAGCGTTTATGCGCGCCGAGAGCCCGGGCCATGAGTTGCAGCGGTTGTTCTTTCCGGAGCGCGGTTTGCCCGTCACCGGCTCGACGCTGGATTGATACTCGCGGTTTTTATTTGCCAAGGAATGCCATGACACTCATTCAGCAGCTCACCGTCGAAGCGGGCCTCAAGGCCGAACAGGCTTTATTGGCCTCGGTCTGTATGGGTGAGTTGCAAGCGGGCGTGTTGTTTTGGCAGCCCACGGATCGTGCGCTGGTCATGCCAAGGCGCATGAGCCGGCTGGCAGGCTTCGAACAGGCCAGTGCCGAACTGGCCGACAGCGGGTGGCCAATTTTGTTGCGTGAAACGGGCGGTGAGCCCGTGCCGCAATCAGCGTCCACGGTCAACATTGCGCTGGTCTATGCGGCACCGCGCAGCGAAGGCGATCAGGGGCGAATCGAAACGGCTTACCGCCGCCTGTGCGAGCCTTTGTGCCAATTGCTGATCGAGTCAGGCGGCGAGGCCTCTTTAGGCGAGGTAGAAGGCGCGTTCTGTGACGGTCGTTTCAACGTCAACCTCAATGGACGCAAGCTGGTAGGCACGGCTCAGCGCTGGCGCCAGAGTCAGGGTGGGCAGCGGCCGGTAGGCCTGGTTCATGGCGCGCTATTGGTTGAAAACGAACGGGAGTCAATGGTGGCTGCGGTCAATCGCTTCAATCACCTCTGTGACTTACAACAGCGTTGTCGCGCCGACAGCCATATTGCATTGCATGAAGCCTTCGAGGTTTCAGATTTTTTCGAGCGCTTGAGCGTTCGTTACCATCAGGAACTGGCGTTCTTGCTCAACCCTTAGCGTGTGCCGTAAACCACCATCGTCTTGCCTTTGACGCTGACCAGGTTCTGTTCTTCCAGATCCTTGAGCACTCGCCCCACCATCTCACGTGAACAACCGACAATTCTGCCGATCTCTTGGCGGGTAATCTTGATTTGCATGCCGTCCGGGTGCGTCATGGCGTCGGGCTGTTTACACAGTTCAAGCAAGCAGCGTGCGACACGCCCTGTCACATCAAAAAAGGCCAGGTCACCGACCTTACGGGTGGTGTTGCGTAAGCGCTGAGCGATCTGGCCGCTGAGGGCGTAGAGAATTTCTGGCTCCTGCTGTGTGTACTCTCTGAATTTTGCGTAGCTGATCTCAGCAACCTCGCATTCGGTTTTGGCGCGGACCCAGGCACTGCGAGTCTGCTCTTGCCCTGGCTGTTCAAACAGGCCCAACTCGCCGATAAAGTCGCCAGAGTTGAGATAGGCAATAATCATTTCGCGCCCGTCATCATCTTCAATCACGATGGTGACTGAGCCTTTGATAATGAAGAAGATGCTGCGCGAGTGTTCGCCCGCGCAAATGATATTGCTCTTGGCCTGATAGCGCCTGCGTTGGCACTGAGTCAAAAACTTGTCGAGGTTTTTGATCTTGTGTATGGGAGAAAGAGCAAGCATGGTTGTATTCCGAAAGCATGCACAGTATGGGCTGGATCTATTTTTTATATAGAACACTTGTGGCGGGTGCCAGTGATTTGACGCCAGCTTAACAGACAGATTCTGTGCGGTTGGCAGATTTTTCGCCCGCTCTCTTTGTACCAGGGCTTGCGCTTGGCAAGTCATCTGTTTCGGGGCCTATGCTAAGCTTGCCCCCCTTTTAAAGCAGTGGAGTCTGGGTGATGAAGGCACGCATTCAATGGGCTGGCGAAGCCATGTTTCTGGGCGAGTCAGGCAGTGGCCACGTGGTTGTGATGGATGGCCCGCCGGAAAGTGGCGGTCGTAATCTGGGCGTGCGGCCGATGGAAATGCTTCTGCTAGGGCTCGGTGGTTGCAGTAATTTCGACGTGGTGAGCATCCTCAAGAAGTCGCGTCAGCCTGTGGAAAGCTGCGAGGCGTTTCTTGAGGCCGAGCGCGCCACAGAAGACCCAAAGGTGTTCACCAAAATTCATCTGCACTTTGTGGTCAAGGGTCGCGGCCTGAAAGAGGCACAGGTCAAGCGAGCCATCGAGTTGTCCGCTGAGAAATATTGCTCGGCGTCGATCATGCTCGGCGCGGCGGGTGTTGCCATCACCCATGATTACGAAATCATCGAACTGGGTTGAGCGAGCATCCAATTTTCATAAATGCATTGCAGACTCTGGCGATCAGTCGCTGACGTCTGCATAATGCGCCACTTTTTTCAGGGTCGTGGCGGGGAATATTTCCGGTCACGCGTCCGAACAGATAACCAAAATCGCCATCGCGAAGAGGTGTTAACCGTCCTACGCAGGTGCGTCCACGCACTTGACGGGCATGCTGGATCACGCGGCCAAGCCGCATCGACATAGAGAGTTTTATAACGGTGAAAAGCAAACTCAAGCTCCACGGGTTCAACAACCTGACAAAGACCTTGAGCTTCAACATCTATGACATCTGCTACGCGGAAACCCCGCAAGACCAGCAGGCATACGTTGAGTACATCAATCAAGAGTACGACGCAGAACGCCTGACGCAGATCCTCACAGATGTGGTTGATATCATTGGTGCCAATATCCTGAACATTGCACGTCAGGATTACGACCCGCAAGGTGCCAGCGTGACCATTCTGATTTCCGAGCAGCCAGTGATTCCTACTGAAAGCCAGATCGAAGAATCTCCAGGTCCGTTGCCCGAGACCATTCTGGCCCACCTCGACAAGAGTCATATCACGGTTCATACCTACCCGGAGATTCATCCGGTAGACGGTATCGCGACTTTCCGTGTGGATATTGATGTGTCGACGTGCGGCGTTATTTCACCGCTTAAAGCTCTCAACTATCTGATCCATCAGTTTGACTCGGATATCGTGACTGTCGACTATCGCGTGCGTGGTTTCACCCGTGATGTGGAAGGTAAAAAACACTTTATCGATCACGAAATCAACTCGATCCAGAACTACCTCTCCGAGGACACCCGCGACGGTTACCAGATGACCGACGTGAATGTTTACCAAGAGAACCTGTTTCATACCAAGATGCTGCTCAAAGAGTTCGAACTGGATAACTACCTGTTCGGTGATGCGACCAGCAACTTGTCGGCTGAGCAACGCGCACAGGTGACTGAGCGTGTTAAGCACGAGATGCTGGAGATTTTCTACGCGCGTAACATGGGCTAAGCAATCACCGGTTATTAAAAAGGCGGCAACCGAAGGGTTGCCGCCTTTTTAATGAGTGCTGTTTTATACCCAGGCCGCTAAATCCTGTAAGTGCTCTTGGTCATGACTTTAGCCATCAAGCTCATACCGAACTTCACGGGTGCCGGGAAACGGAAGCCACCGGCACTCAGTGCAGATTCTGCATGGTGCTCTTCGTCGATACGCATTTGCTCGAGAATGGCCCGAGACTTCTCATCTTCAAGCGGCAGTTGCTCAAGGTGTTCGTTGAGGTGTTTACACACTTGATCTTCAGTGGCCGCGACAAATCCCAGGCTGACCTTGTCGCTGATCAAGCCGGCGGCCGCACCGATGCCGAAGGACATGGCGTAAAACAGCGGGTTCAACACGCTGGGATGGCTGCCCAATTGACGGATGCGCTGCTCGCACCAGGCCAGGTGGTCGATTTCCTCGTCGGCAGCATGCTCCATCGCTGCGCGTACATGCGCGAGCTTGGCGGTCAGGGCCTGCCCTTGATACAAGGCCTGGGCGCAGACTTCGCCAGTATGGTTGATGCGCATCAGCCCGGCGACATGGCGCGTTGCCTTTTCGTCCAGCGTGTTATCAGGCTTGACGATGGCGGGAGATGGGCGATGAGGCTGGCCGCTAAATGGCAATAAGGTGCGCATCGCGGTGTCGGCTTGTAACAGGAGACGGTCAATCGGCGAGTAGTGACGTTGGGTAGTCATGCTTACCTCCGGAAAAAATCACGGCGGTCAGTTTACCCCAATAGGCCCGGCACGGTCTGCGCTGGATCATTCATCAGCGCGGGAGCAGCGAGGCCCCCGCAGCCGGATGCAAGGTTTGCTCAAGCCAATCAGCCCGGTGGCCAATTCATCTGGCGTTGACCCAATACGTGCATATGAATGTGGTAGACCGTTTGGCCACCGTTTTCATTGCAGTTCATCACCACGCGGAAGCCGTCCTCGCACCCCAACTCTTTGGCAAGACGCTGCGCGGTGAACAGAATATGGCCTGCCAGAGGTTTGTCTTCTTCAGTCAGGTCATTGAGGGTGCGGATCGGTTTTTTCGGGATGACCAGAAAATGGATCGGCGCTTGCGGGGCAATGTCGTGAAAAGCCAGCACCTGGTCATCTTCATAGATGATCTTGGCAGGTATTTCACGGTTGATGATCTTGGTGAACAAGGTATCCAAAGCAATGTCTCCGTGAGTGAAGTCCGGTCTGAGTGTACTCATAGGCACTGATTAGGCACAGTCTCGTTAACGCGGGCAGTAGGATTTATTAATAGAAGCGGCAATCTTTCGGGTCATCCACCGCGAAAGCACGCGAGGCATACGGGTTAACCAGCGATTTCCCCGCCCAGGAATAATAATGGCCTTGTTCTTTTCAAGCGCGCGCACGGTGTAAAGCGCGACTTCTTCGGGGCTCAGAGCGCTTCGATTGTGCTTGGCTTTTTCGGTATTCATGTTGGCGGCATCGAAGAAGGCCGTCCGGGTGACACCGGGGCACAGCACCGACACCTTGATTCCGGTTTTCTTTACTTCTTCGCGCAAACCCTCAGAAAAATGCAGCACATAAGCCTTGCTAGCGAAGTAGGTGCTGAGCCAAGGGCCGGGCTGAAAGGCGGCAATGGAGGCAACATTGAGGATTTGGCCACCCCCCTGAACGGCCATCATATTGCCGATGGCATGGCACAAACGGGTCAAGGCCAGTACGTTAAGTTCGATGAGGTCTTGTTCGGCGCTCCAGTCGTGAGCGAGGAAGGGGCCGCACGTACCGATGCCGGCGCAGTTCACTAACAAATCGATTTGGCGATCGCCTTCTTCAAGTTCAAGCAAAAAACCTGAAAGGCGCAGGGGTTCGCCCAGGTCGCAGGCGCGGAACAACACTTCCACCCCGAAACGCTGGGTCAACTCAAGGGCAATCGTTTCCAGCGCATCCCGCTGGCGGGCCACTAAAATCAAGCTGCGCCCACGTCGGGCAAGGGCTTCAGCCAAAGCCAGACCAATGCCACTGGACGCGCCGGTGATTAAAGCGTAACGGGTCATGCTGTTCTCCATTGCAACGGTACAGTCCGGTGACAATGATGTCCCTGGCGTTAACGCGTTCATTTAAGGTGCGCAGTCTACAGGCTGTTGCTGTTGGCTGCGTTGATCAACGATGCCAGCAGGCCCAAAGCGAAGAGGGCGATCATGGCAACCATGCCCAGGGCGACCAAAAAGATGGCCGTGCAGGCGAGTACGTTGACCGCTCGGCTGTTGGGGGGCGGCGGCAAACCGTATTTGTTGGGGCCCGGCGTACCGGGCATCAAGAGCATCATCAGGAGCAGGACCAGGTTCGCCAAGGGTATGACATGCAGTAGCAGCATCCAGGCTGACCAGTTGATGTCATGCAGGCGCTGTGCACTTATTCGTACGCTAATAAAACAATAGGCAACCAACAGTGTCGCACCGCAAGTGATGCCCAGCGTGGGCGATAGTTTGAGGGTGAGCAACACCACGATCGACGCTGCGCAAGCGATAGCGGTAAGGACCATGTGCCAGGCCAACAGCCGCAGACGTCCGATTCGGCCGCTGAACCCCAGGGTATCCAGTGTTGCGTAGCGTTCTTGGGGTGGGGTGTAGAGGCTCAGCTCTGGCATGTAGGCATCCTTGTCGAGGGGTAAACAAAAAGCCCGCCGGAGGGCGGGCTCTGGTCAGTCAGGGTTGAAGCCATTGCTGGGACAGTCGAGCGGTGAGCCCTAACGCTTGGCGGTATTCCTCGTCCATGCGGGCGATCAACTGGTCTGTAGACGGTAGGTCATGAATGTCGCCTACACCTTGACCGGCAGACCAGACGGTCTTCCACGCTTTGGCTTCCTCAGTCAGCGGCTTGAGTTTACTGCCAGCGCCGGCTTCGGCTTTTCCTTGCAGAGCTGCCAGGTCGAAACCTGCGTTTTCAAGGCTTTGGCGCATGAAGCTGGCCGGGACACCCGATACGGCGGGGGTGTGGATGATATCGGCCGCGCGGGATACCAGCAGCATGTCTTTATAAGCGTCAGGCGCTTGGCTCTCCTGTGTGCCGATGAAGCGTGTGCCGAGGTACGCAAGGTCGGCACCGATAACTTGGGCAGCGAGAATCTCGTGGCCGTGATTCAGGCAGCCGGCCAGCAATATGGTTTTATCGAAAAACTGTCTAATTTCAGCAACCAGCGCAAATGGGCTCCAGGTACCCGCATGACCCCCTGCGCCCGCCGCGACGGCGATTAGGCCGTCGACACCGGCTTGCGCCGCTTTTTCAGCATGACGCCGAGTGGTGACATCGTGAAAAACCAGCCCGCCGTAGCTGTGCACGGCATCCACAACTTCTTTCACGGCCCCCAGGCTAGTGATTACGATAGGTACTTTGTGTTCAAAGCAGATCGCCAAGTCGGCCTGCAGCCGCGGATTGCTGCCATGCACAATCAGATTCACCGCATAGGGGGCGGGGTTGTCCAATGTCGCGAGTCCAGCCTCGATCTCTTCCAGCCAGGCTTTAAATCCACTGCTCTCGCGCTGGTTAAGGGCAGGGAAGCTTCCCACAACGCCGTTGCGACAGCAGGCCAGCACCAGTTGAGGGTTGGAAATCAGAAACATCGGGGCTACGACCACCGGCAGGCGCAAACTGTTTACAAGCAGTGCGGGCAGTGACATTGGAAAACCTCGCTAAGGGAATTGGCTGATTAGAATGGCTTGACCACGGCCAGAATCACGATCGCCAGCAAAAACACGACCGGCACCTCGTTGAACCAACGGTAGAACACATGAGAGCGTTTGTTTTCGCCACGGGCGAAGCGCTTTACCTGCGCGCCACACATGTGGTGGTAGCCGATTAGCAGGAAGACGAGTGTCAATTTGGCGTGCATCCAGCCTTGGCTGAAGTAGCCGCTGGGGTTGAGGCTGATCAGCCAACCGCCAAAAATCAGGGTGGCAATCATTGCCGGGCCCATGATGCCGCGATAGAGCTTGCGCTCCATGATGCTGAATCGTTCTTTGCTGACGGCATCTTCACTTTGCGCGTGGTAAACAAAGAGTCGGGGCAGATAGAAAAGGCCTGCAAACCAGCAGACGATGCTGATGAGATGGAAGGCTTTGAGCCATAGATAAAGCATTTTTAGTTATTCCCAGGTTCACGGTAGACCAAATAGTAGTTGTAGAGGGCTCCTGAGTCACCTTGGCGGTTGTCGCAGGGGCGCGCTGACCCTATTATCGAGGGCTTTCCAGTGGGTTCGTTGAGGGGCAGGTTATGGTCAAGGTCGGTATTGTCGGCGGCACGGGTTACACCGGGGTCGAATTGCTGCGTTTGCTGGCACAGCACCCGCAGGCTGAGGTGGTGGTCATCACTTCGCGATCCGAGGCAGGCCTGCCGGTTGCTGATTTATATCCGAACCTGCGCGGTCACTATGATGGCCTAGCGTTCAGCGTGCCGGACACTCAGACATTGGCGGCCTGCGATGTGGTGTTCTTCGCCACGCCTCACGGCGTTGCTCATGCACTGGCAGGCGAATTGCTGGCGGCTGGCACCAAGGTGATTGACCTGTCTGCAGACTTCCGTTTGCAGGACGCGGATGAATGGGCCAAGTGGTACGGACAGCCACACGGAGCACCGGAGTTGTTGGCGGAGGCGGTTTATGGCTTGCCAGAGGTTAACCGCGAGCAAATTAAACAGGCCCGCTTGATTGCTGTGCCGGGCTGCTACCCGACAGCGACCCAATTGGGCTTTCTTCCTTTGCTGGAAGCAGGCCTGGCAGAGACTGCATCCCTGATTGCGGACTGCAAGTCTGGTGTGAGCGGCGCGGGACGTGGTGCCAGTGTTGGCTCGTTGTATGCCGAAACGTCCGAAAGCATGAAGGCTTACGCCGTAAAAGGTCACCGTCACTTGCCTGAAATTCGCCAGGGGCTGCGTCGTGCGGCTGGCAAGGATGTAGGTCTGACCTTCGTACCTCATTTGACGCCTATGATCCGTGGTATTCACTCCACGCTTTACGCAAACGTGCCTGACCGTACTGTCGACTTGCAGGCGTTGTTTGAAAAGCGTTACGCAAACGAACCTTTTGTCGATGTAATGCCTGCCGGTAGCCACCCGGAAACCCGTAGTGTGCGGGGCGCCAATGTGTGTCGTATCGCCGTGCATCGCCCGCAAGGTGGCGATTTGGTAGTGGTGTTGTCGGTGATCGATAACCTGGTCAAAGGGGCTTCTGGCCAAGCGGTTCAGAACATGAACATCCTGTTCGGTCTGGATGAGCGCCTGGGCTTGTCGCACGCAGGGATGTTGCCGTAAGAGCAGCTGTAAGCGTCAAGTTGTGAGCGGCAAGCTTGAAGCTTGCCGTTGCTCCCTTAATAGTTGACCGCTTTTCTAGGAGAAGCGGATAATGCGCTCCATTACGCATTATGGCGGCACATCGCCGGGAGATAGTCAGCATGAGCGTCGAATCCTTCACCCCTATCGCTTTGCAATTCACCGAAGGTGCTGCGCACAAGGTGAAGAGCCTGGTCGATGAAGAGGGCAATGATCGTTTGAAGCTGCGCGTTTTTGTTACGGGCGGCGGTTGTTCCGGGTTTCAGTACGGCTTTACGTTCGATGAAGACGTAGCCGACGACGACACCATTGTTGAGCGCGAAGGCGTCAGCCTTGTGGTTGATCCGATGAGCTTCCAGTACTTGGCGGGTGCTGAAGTGGATTATCAGGAAGGTCTGGAAGGCTCGCGCTTTGTCATCAAGAACCCTAACGCCACCACGACATGTGGTTGCGGGTCGTCGTTCTCGATTTAACTGCGCAGTACCGGTTACACCCTTAGCGCCGCGTCGAATCGCGGCGTTTTGCTGTCTGCAATCAGGCAGGGTATATAGCACCCAGAACACGCAGGCCACGCGCACCGGTAACGCTTGGGCGGTTGGTGGGGATGTTTTCAAGGCAGCAGTGTGCAAGCCATGCAAACGCCATTGCTTCAACCCAGTCTGGATCAACGCCTTTGGCCTGGGTGCTGTTGACCTGTGTTTGCTCCAGCAACTCAGTGAGGCGAGCCATCAATGCGCCGTTATGCGCGCCGCCACCGCATACCAGCAGTTCGTTGGTGCGCGCTTGGGCCGATTGCAGTGACTGCACGATCGTTTGCGCGGTAAGTTCCAGCAGGGTGGCTTGTACATCTTCTGCGGCAAAGGCCGGAAGCGCATCCAGATGACTCAGTAGCCATGGGAGGTTAAACACCTCACGGCCTGTGCTTTTTGGGCCCTTTGTTTGAAAGAAAGGGTCACTCAGCAAGGTGCTGAGCAGAAGAGGCGCGACCTTACCGCTGGCAGCCCACTGGCCATTTCGGTCATAGAGTTCATTGCGTTGGATCTGGATCCAGGCATCCAGCAGAACATTCCCCGGGCCGCAGTCGAACCCAGCGACAGGGTTTCCAGGAGTCATCAGGCTTAAATTGCTGAAGCCTCCTACGTTCAGCACGGCTCGGTAACCGACATCATCGGTAAACAAGGCCTCATGGAAGGCTGGAACCAGTGGTGCGCCTTGACCGCCAGCAGCAACGTCGCGACGGCGGAAATCACTCACCACACAGATTTGGGTCAGCTCAGCCAGCAAGGCAGGGTTGCCGATCTGAACGGTGAAGCCTTGTGCTGGCTCGTGTCGGATCGTCTGGCCATGGCTACCAATGGCGCGGATGGCATTGGGCGACAGTTGCTGTTGTTTGAGCAGGTTGTTGATAGCTTGAGCAGCCAGTTCGACCCAATGTTTTTCGGCAATTGCGCCGCGGGCTATTTCGTCTGGTCCGCTGCTGCACAGGCCCAGTAACTCACTGCGCAGTGCATCTGGCATAGGCGTGTAGTAGGTGGCGAGCAGTTTGATGCTCGCCCCCAGCTCTATAAGTGCAATGTCCAGACCGTCAAGGCTGGTACCGGACATCACGCCTATATAGAGGGCCATGGCTTAACGCTTGCTCGAAGCCAGGAGAGTAGCTTTCTCTTGGTTCATGCGGGCCATCAACGGCTGGCTTTGCTGCAGGAAACGCGTGCGCTCAGCTTTTGCGATGGGGTCGGCCATTGGAAGCTTTTGGCCCAGCGGGTCGACATGAACACCGTTCACCTGAAACTCATAATGCAGGTGGGGGCCTGTGGAAAGGCCGGTCGTACCGATGTAGCCAATAACTTGCCCTTGTTTGACTGAACTGCCGGTTCTCACGCCTTTGGCGAAGCCCTGCATGTGACCATAGAGGGTACGGTAAGTATTACCGTGCTGAATAATCACGGTATTGCCATAGCCACCGTTACGTCCAGCCAGGAAAACTTTGCCGTCACCCGTTGCTTTGATGGGCGTGCCGCGTGGTGCTGCATAGTCCACGCCTTTGTGGGCGCGGATCTTGTTCAGAATCGGGTGCTTGCGACCAGCGGAGAACCGGGAACTGATGCGGGCAAAATCAACCGGAGTACGGATAAATGCTTTACGCATGCTGCTGCCATCGGCTGTGTAGTAATTGCTCACACCTTGTTTATTGGTGTAGCGCACAGCCGTGTAAGTTTTCCCGCGGTTTGTGAAGCGCGCGGAGAGGATGTTGCCTGTGCCAACGGTCTTTCCGTTGACGACTTTTTGCTCGTAGATGACTTCGAACTGGTCGCCTGGGCGAATGTCCTGTGCAAAGTCGATGTCGTAACCAAAGACTTTGGCCATGTCCATCGTCAAGCTGTGGGGTAAGCCCGCGCGTTGGCCAGAGGCAGACAGCGAGCTGTTGATCACGCCGTGTACATAGGCTGAGCGTACTGTGGGCAGTGTAGTTACACGGCGAAACGTGTAGCCCTTGGCGGTTTTACTCAGGGTAATTGTTTCAAGGTCGCTCACCTGGCTGTGCAGGCTGTTCAATTGGCCATCAGCCGTCATTTCAAACTCAAGCTTTTGGCCGTGCTTGAGTTGGCTGAATTGCTTGGCTTGTTTATCGCTCGCCAGAATTTCATGTACGGAAGTGGAGGGCAGGCCGACCTTCTCAAACAGGGTTGAAAGCGTATCCCCTTTGGCGACTACGACTTCTCGGTGGCTTGGGGTGTTCGGTTCTTCGGCCTTGGCGACCGTTTCAGTTGCGCTTTCCTGCTGCTCGATTTGGACAAATGGCGGAGGTGTTACTTCATTTGTGGCTTGAGCGAGTTCGGAAGCGTCTTGTTCTTGTGTCAGTTGTTCGGCGGGGCTCTCCAGTTCCAAATTCAGCGTGGTTCGTTTGGCTTCCACTTCGCTGGAGGGGAACACCAGTAAAGCGAGGCTCAAGAGGGCGGCGATACCACTTGCTGCGAGCAGGTGGGTCTTCGGATAAAGCGGTGGCGCTTTAGGCGGTTGACTGGTCATAGATGATTTTGACTTTGAATAAAGGATGAATTGGAAAAGATGACTGACACGGTGAACATGAAATAACTGTATAAAATATAACCAAATCACCCATGAAGCAAGTCTGCGGGTCTTTCTCGCGCGGATAGCCCCCGTATGCCGGCCGGAACTTGTAATTAGTCCCTGATCTTGTATCGTTGGTTCCCTTTGAATTTGAGCCTTACGGGTCTGATATGAAGTCGGTTGAAGAGCAGCTAGCGCTAATTAAGCGGGGTGCCGAAGAGGTACTGGTCGAGTCAGAATTGGTTGAGAAACTAAAGCGCGGGCAACCCTTGCGTATCAAGGCCGGATTCGACCCGACGGCACCAGACCTGCACTTGGGGCATACCGTCCTTATTAATAAGCTGCGTCAGTTCCAGGAGTTGGGGCATCAGGTCATCTTCCTGATCGGCGACTTCACCGGGATGATTGGCGACCCGAGTGGCAAAAGTGCCACACGTCCGCCCTTGACGCGTGAACAAGTGCTCGACAATGCCGAGACATACAAGACCCAAGTGTTCAAAATTCTTGATCCGGCTAAAACCGAGGTTGCCTTTAATTCCACCTGGATGGATCAGATGGGGCCGGCTGATTTCATTCGCCTGACCTCTCAATACACCGTGGCCCGGATGCTCGAGCGCGATGACTTCGATAAGCGCTATACCACCAACCAGCCCATTGCTATCCATGAGTTTCTTTATCCGCTGGTACAGGGGTATGACTCTGTTGCATTGAAGGCGGATGTTGAGCTGGGCGGCACTGACCAAAAATTCAACTTGCTGATGGGGCGCGAGCTTCAGCGTGGTTATGGTCAGGAGGCGCAGTGCATTGTGACTATGCCGTTGCTCGAAGGGTTGGATGGCGTCAAGAAGATGTCCAAGTCGCTGGGTAACTATGTCGGTATCCAGGAAGCGCCGGGTGTGATGTACAGCAAGCTTGTGTCAATCCCGGATGCACTGATGTGGCGGTACTTTGAGTTGCTGAGCTTTCGTTCGATGGATGAAATCAATGCGTTCAAAGCTGAGGTTGAGGCTGGCGCTAACCCTCGCGATATCAAAATCAAACTGGCCGAAGAGATTGTGGCTCGTTTTCATGGCGAAGAAGCTGCTGCGAATGCTCACCGCGGTGCAGGCAACCGAATGAAAGACGGTGAGTTGCCGGATGACCTGCCGGAGATTGAGATTGCTGCTGCCGAGGCTATGCCGATTGCAGCTGTCCTTAACAAAGCGGGTCTGGTCAAGAACTCGGCGGTTGCCCGTGATCTGTTGAGTTCGGGTGGCGTGCGTATCGATGGTGAGGTTGTTGATCGCAGCTATATATATGCATTGGGCTCAACGCATGTCTGCCAGGCCGGAAAGAAGGCTTTTGCACGAATTACCCTAAAAGCCGAATAATCTTGAAATAAGTGCTGGACGGCGCATTTTATTAGCCTATAATGCGCCCACTTCCGGCGCAATCGAAACGGAAAACTCCTTGATTATCAATGAGTTGGATTGGTTTTCGGTGGTGCCAGCTTCAAGGCATCGAAGCAGGAAATAAGGTGTTGACAGCAGCGTGTAACGCTGTAGAATTCGCCTCCCGCTAACGAGAGATCGAAAGCGCAAGTGGTTGATGTTACAGAGGAAACTTTGAAAACATCTTAAAATAA
>Ga0308167_1000690_pt1 | contig 53423 bp, 50 predicted proteins | sample PhyCR1_2_FD_202138 | JGI IMG/M metagenome (GOLD analysis project Ga0308167, IMG submission 202138) | Phyllosphere microbial communities from UC Gill Tract Community Farm, Albany, California, United States - DLSLRC.R1 | ecosystem: Host-associated > Plants > Phyllosphere > Unclassified | place... | reverse complement strand
ATGAAGAAAATGATGGAAATATTGAAACATAAAACTCTTGCCTTTTTTTATCAAATAGAAATACTCTTGTTTTTTAGTACTTTTTCTAAAAATAAATTAGATAGAAGGATTTGTTAAGGAGCGACTAGCTAACAGCATTATTTACTGAATGATCGTTGAGAATATCCATTTCCACTACTTCTAAATCAGCGTTATTCTTCGATGCCCAGACTTCAAGTTTTGAGGCAACATCTTTATTCCTGCCTTCCACTCCTCTCATGGTTGCAAAAACTTTATGTCCTGCTAGAGCCAGTGTTTTAGCTATTACTTTTCCAAATCCACTGCTGCTTCCGGTAATTAAAATTGTTTTTTTCATTTGTTTTTATCTTTAAGATTATGGTACAAAGATAGATAGGATGCGTACCCTCCTGCTAATACAAAACAAAGCAGGAATGACACATATCAAAGATTCGGTGAGTTTTTGTATTCGGAAGGCGTTTTTCCGGTCTCTTTTTTGAAAAACCGACTGAAATAGGTATTGGTTTCAAAGCCTAATTTGTAAGCAATTTCAGAAATCGAAAAATCGGTCTGATAGAGTAAAACTTTTGCTTCATGAATTGTTTTTTCTTTAATCAAGCTGCTTGCCGTCTTTCCCAACACCTTTTTAGTGACCTGATTCAGGTAATTGGGATGAATAAATAATTCCGAAGCATAATCACTTGCGATTTTTAACGATACCTCTCTACCTAAATACAGCTGCTCATAATGCTGCGATAAAAGTGCCTGAAACTTCTTTACAATATACCTCTGAGAGTCTGCAATATCGGGTTCCGACTCATCTTTTGAATAATAGATTCTTGACGACTGGTGCATGATCAACAACAATAATGAACGTATAATCTCCCACTTTCCGAAATAATTACCGGATAATTCTTCCAAAATTTCATTATAAATTGAACTTAATTTTGCGAACTGTTCTCCATTCAGTTTAATGGATATATTAGAATCGACTCCGAAGAAGGGGAAATTTTCTAAAATCCGACTGTTAACAATTGATGAGGATAAGAATGTTGAAGAAAAAAACATCACAAAACCTTCAAGATCATCCACAATTTCCCAAGACTGGACATTTCCCGATGCCGAAAAAAATAAAGTGCCTTCATCCATTGTATAAGATTTTGAATTCACCTTAATATCCTGAACTCCAAATTTAAACAATGAGATCTGGTAAAACATATTTCGATAAGGTAACATCTTACGTTTTACCTTATTCATCGACAATTCGTATCGGTGACAATCGAATTCGGAGCTCTCGGGCTCCCAAATATCAATACTTTTATAAAAATCCTGAATAGAATGAAAAATTAGAATATCAGTTTCCATCAATAATGTATTTGTATTGAAAAGATACTCATATTCTGATATATAATAAATTATTTTTCAACCAACTTTGAAATCTTATCTCCGATAGAGAAAAAACACTATTTTTTTTATCTTTGGACTAAAATTTTAAATTTAATATCAAAAATATGTCTAAATATGACGATGCTTCCTGGCATTATGGCGGCGATTTTCCCGAAGGTCTTCCTGAAAAAAACGGAGCTACACACACGGGAATGTTTTTAAACTGGTGTATTCACAAGAATTTTATTTCAGAAGAATTAAAAGAAGATGGCGAAGATGAAATAGAACAATTAAAAAGAAGAGAAATCACCGGAGCCGATTTTATAATGGACTTTATGGATGGTAAGTTTTCTGAACATGATCTCAATGTGCTGGGAAATGCTTTTGCGAAGGATTACTATAAAGACGACACCGACTTTGGAAACCGATACAGCTCTTTTGCAGATGATTATGTGAATATTTTCGATGCTAAAGCAGAAGAAAATAATTATGAATACGAAACATTTTATCATATAGAAGATAACTATGATAACTATGATTTAATGAAACTCGCCATTGATTATCGCTATGAAGAATGGAAAGAATTCAGAAAACTGAACTGACAGGATCCCCATTGAAAAATACATCCTCAAATCATACGGTTTTCTGCAAATTAAGGTTTTGTATTAAATGTTTTTTCATCTTTAAGAAACCTCATTCTTTACCAAAAAAATCATTCGCTCCCGCCTCGCTGCGGGAGTAACCGGTCACTCCGGGCTCAGACGGAATCCTCGAAATTAAAGTTAGATTAGAAATAAAAAAACCAAAATTTACTTGATACTGGTAATATTCCCACAAAGATTTTCCAGATGAAAAATCTTGTGAAACGGGCTTTGTACTTCTTCCAGATGTTCCTTATCCTGAATAAAAGTATACCTTGAGGCCAGAGAATTCATATCTGAAACAATCACCAGCCAGCACTCATCAACCGAAGAATCATAATAAGGAAACTTTTCGTTCTTTTTTGCTATTAACTCTAAAATTTTCTCCGAACAGAGCTCATCAAAAAGATTCATATTATATTCATGAGTGATGAAAACATTTCTACGATGAAAAGATTTTCGTAAACTTTTTACACAGCCTACAGGCTTTCCTTTTTTAATACTTTTGTAAATAAAATGAATTATTTCCTGTTGTAATTCAAGATTTTCAAACTTGAGATGAGGGTGAAATTCTAAAAAATAAACACCACGATATTTCGTAGTGTCTTCTTGTTCTAATAGTATTTCAGCCTGGCGAAAAATCTTATTCAGGTTGCTTTCCACCTTTTTCATTTCAAGATGGTTGATAACTTCCGTTAGTTCAATTCCTATTTTTTTATCGTTGAACTTGGCGATAAAGTCGGGACTTTCGCAGGTAAGATTTTCAAACTTTACATCAGGAAAATGATGCATAAAGGAATTCAGCAGCAAAATTTCAGACTTTTTTCTGTATTTTTCACGGTCGTGAAGCGGCGATTCGTCTATGGTACGGTGATATTTTTCAATCGGCTTTTTTTTCAAATGTCGGTTGAGATAATATAAGCTCAGATTCTTGATCAAATCTTCATCGGAAAATGCCTTTTTCATGTGCTGATCTTTTAAAGGTTATGAGGACACACGAAACCTTAGGTTTCTTTTGATTATCAAAAATTTACATTTTAAAGTTAAGAAAAAAACAGATTCGGACACCACATTTGAAATTAATTTATCAGATAATTAACACAGAGTTTATTTTGATATTTAATACCTTTGCTCATCAAATATAAAACTGTTATTTATGGATTTTAAAAATTTTAAAATACCGTATAGTGTTAATCCACAATACTCTAAAAAAACAGCCTATTTTTCAATGGAATTTGCCATTGAACAGGTATTAAAAATATATTCCGGAGGTCTGGGCTTTTTGGCCGGATCTCATATGAGAAGCGCGTACAACCTCAAACAGGATCTGATAGGAATAGGGATTCTCTGGAAATTCGGATATTATGATCAGGCGAGAAATCATGACCAGACCTTGCAACCGACATGGACGAAAAAAATGTACAGCTTTCTGGAAGATACCGGCATCAAATTTCAGATCGAAATCCACAGTGCTCCTGTCTGGGTAAAAGTATGGTATCTTGATCCCGAAATCTTCAATACCGCTCCAATGTTTTTTCTTTCAACGGATGTTCCGGAAAACGACCATGTTTCGAAAACGATCTGTCATAAATTGTACGACGCCAACGAGTCCACAAAATTAGCTCAATATATTTTGCTGGGAAAAGGAGGAGCACAACTATTAGATGAAATGAATATTGAAAGAGATATTTGTCATTTAAATGAAGCTCACGGCCTGCCTGCCGCTTTCCATTTGTTGAAAAAGTACAACGGAGACCTGAATAAAGTTAAAGATCAACTGGTATTTACTACACACACTCCTGAGGAAGCCGGAAATGAGAAACATAATTTCAAATTATGCTATGATATGTCTTATTTTTCGGGTTTCAGTAAAGAAGAGGTGAAAAAAATTGAAGGTTCTGAAGACGACCGTTTCAACCATTCGCTTTGTGCTTTGAAAATGGCGAGGGTCGCCAATGGCGTTTCTCAGCTTCACGGGGATGTTTCCAGAGCAATGTGGAGCAAATATCCCGGAATTTGTGAAATTACTTCCATAACAAACGCTCAGGAATTTAAGTATTGGGCAGATAAACCTCTCTACAATGCAAAAGATGAACATAACGAAACGTTATTTGATTACAGAAAAAAGCTTTTAAAGAAAAGATTATTTAAAATAGTCGCCGACCAGACAGGAAATTTATTTAATCCGAATATTTTTACGATTGTATGGGCAAGAAGATTTGCAGGTTATAAGCGTGCCGATCTTCTTTTGCATGATAAAGACCGGTTTTACAGGCTACTGAATAATCCCAAATATCCGGTACAGATTATCTGGGCAGGAAAACCTTACCCAATGGATTACTCGGCAATTTCCACCTTCAATTCTTTGGTGGAAGAGAGCAAAAATCATAAGACGATGGCCGTTCTTACCGGCTACGAATTATCATTAAGCAAATCTCTGAAGCAAGGTTCTGATCTCTGGCTGAATAATCCGAGAGTGCCAAGAGAGGCTTCAGGAACTTCAGGAATGACAGCGTCTATGAACGGATCTATTAATCTGTCTACTGATGATGGATGGATTCCTGAATTTGCCAGACACGGCGAAAACTCCTTTGTGGTTCCAAAGGCAGATTATATGAACATGAGCATTTACGAACAGGATAATTATGACCTGAACCAGCTCTATGAAATTCTTGAAAACGAAATTCTTCCGATGTATTATGACCAGCCGGATGCGTGGCGCAACGTCCAACATCAGTCTATGAACGATGTGAAAGATCAGTTCAATAGTGACCGGATGGCGGATGAATATTACAGAATTATGTATAATTACAAAAAATAGCTTTAAACAAGAAAAAAGTAAAGTGCATCTTCATCACTTCGGGTAGTGGTTACAAAATGGTATGGCGAATTTTATTTAATTAAAAAGTTCGCGGTACATTTTCGTACTTTCAATCCGAAAATGCCTGAACTGCAAAACATATTCATTATAACACAAAAAAACCGGTTTGTAAATTATACAAACCGGGTTTTTTATTTATTTTTTTTCTTTTCAGGAACCTTCAGTCCCTCTTCTTTAGCTTCCGAAATTCCGATGGCTATAGCCTGTTCTCTGCTGGTTACTTTGGTGCCAGCGGAAGATTTCAGCGTACCATTCTTGAATTCGTGCAGTACTTTCCCAATCTTGTCCTGAGCTTTTTCTGAATATTTTGTTTTACTCATACTCTTTTAATGTTCAGATTTGGGTAAAGCTACTCCAATTTCATATACCTGGGCATGCTTTAAATATTTTGATCTTTCTCTGGAAGTTACCGATTCAAGATGGTCATTTTTAATGATAATAATGGGATCTTCCGTATTTTCGATTTCAAAACTGGCGAAATATCTTTCTTCAGGTGAAGCCTGTTGCTGGCTTGCTTTAATTTTTTGCAATTCGTCTGCATATTTTCTAAATCCGGGATCGGATGAATGAATGAATTTATATTCTTCTCCCGCATCTACAAAATAATGCAGTTTTTTCTCTATTAAACCAGCTTCTTCAGTAATCACCGGGTTATCATTACCGTCCTTAAAACCTACTTCCACCAAAGTTCCTCCTTTACTTTGTGCACATTCTTCAGCATCTTTAAACCCTGAAAACCCGGTATAGATAACCTGATCATTGAGTTCATAACGGTTTAATTTTTGGTCAAAAGCATTCGTTTCCATAATTATTATTGATTTGATTATGCATTATCATATTCAATTTTTCTGCCAAAGAATCAAATAAAAAAGGATTTTTTAAGGGTTTTGATAAAATTATTATCTTTGAATTCTCTTTAAATTTAGAAATGAAAAAATTCTTACTCACCCTTACAGTGGCTGCTGTATTTCAAAGTGTATCGGCACAGGAAATCACTTTAGACAAAATATATTCCGGATATTACCGTGGAAAAGGCATTGCCGGCATTACATCCATGAAAAACGGTGAAAATTATTTAGTTATTGAACCCACAGGAATTGCAAAATATTCTTATAAAACATCTCAAAAAGAAGGAAATCTTGTGGACGGACAATTTGAAAGTTATGAATTTTCTGATGATGAATCGAAAATCCTTCTTTTAAAGGGTAGTCAACCCATTTACAGACACTCTTTTTTAGGTATTTTTGATGTTAAAGATCTCAAATCCGGAAAAACATTGTCTTTGAATGACGGAAAACCTGTTCAGGAGCCAAGATTTTCTCCCGATGCCACAAAAGTGGCTTTTATTGTGGATAATAATATTTTTTACCAGGATTTAAATTCAGGAAAAATTACACAGGTTACCGAGCACGGTGTTAAAAATAAAGTCCTGAATGGTCTTGCTGACTGGGTTTATGAAGAAGAATTCGGACACGCAAGATTGTATGAATGGACCAAAAACTCCAACGCGATTGTTTTTGTAAAATCTGTAGAAACAGATGTTCCGGAAATTTATATTCCAATCTACGGAAAAACGCTTTATCCAACAGAAATGCGTTACAAATATCCTAAAGCGGGAGAAAAAAACTCAGTAGTTTCAGCGCACATTTATCTTTTGGACGGCGGCAAAAAGACCAAAGTGAATTTGGATAATTTTAAAAATTATTACATTCCGAACGTTATTCAAACTTCAAAACCTGACGAGATTGTGTTGGTTACTTCTGAAAGAACACAAAATGCATCTGATGTTTTGAAAGTAAATACGAAAACCGGCGAAGTAAAAAAATTATTTACAGAAACCGATGAAAAATGGATTGACACTGACAATGTTACTTTAGAATTTTTGGATGACAACAGCTTCCTTTGGGGTTCTGAAAGAGACGGAAACCGTCATTTATATTGGTATGACCAGGAAGGAAAGCTGAAAAAGCAAGTAACAAAAGGAAATTGGGAAGTCACCGATTATTACGGGTTTAATCCTAAATCGAAAGAAATCTACGTTCAGACAACTGAAAAAGGAAGCATCAACAAAGTCGTTTCCAAAGTAAATATTGAAAACGGAAAATCGCAGTTGATCTCTAACACGGAAGGAAATAATTCTGCTAATTTCAGCAAAAACTATAATTATTTTATTGAGACCTCTTCCACCGCTGCCAAACCTTATACTTTTGTTTTAAAAGACGGCAATGGTAAAGTGGTAAAAGAGCTTCAGAATAATAATGATCAACTTCAGAAATTAAAAACGGATCATTTTACAGAAAAAGAATTCCTTACCATTCCAAACGATGCCGGAGATCAGATGAATGCGTGGATTATTAAGCCTAAGAACTTTGATAAAAATAAAAAATATCCTGTATTTATGTTCCAATATTCCGGTCCGGGCTCTCAGCAGGTTTCTAACTCCTGGGATAACGGAAACGGCATCTGGTTTGAAATGTTGGCCCAAAAAGGATACATTGTTGCTTGTGTAGACGGACGTGGAACGGGTTATAAAGGGGCTAAATTCAAGAAAGTAACCTACATGAATTTAGGAAAATATGAAATCGAAGACCAGATTACCGCTGCAAAATGGTTAGGAAACCAATCTTATGTTGACAAAAGCAGAATCGGAATGTTCGGATGGAGCTTCGGAGGGTATATGACGAGTCTGGCAATGACGAAAGGCGCTGATGTTTTCAAAATGGGAATCGCCGTGGCGCCGGTAACCAACTGGAGATATTACGATTCGGTGTACACAGAAAGATTTTTAAGAACTCCACAGGAAAACCCTGATGGATATGATAAAAATTCACCAACGGAATATGCGAATTTATTGAAAGGAAAATTCTTACTAATCCACGGAACTGCCGATGATAACGTACATTTCCAAAATTCAATGGAATTCTCGGAAGCTTTAATTCAAAACAAAAAACAGTTTGATTTTATGGCGTATCCTGATAAAAATCACGGAATTTATGGTGGACAGACAAGACCGCAACTCTATCAGAAAATGACTGATTTTATTTTGGAGAATTTGTAAGAACTGATCTGAAATTGAATAATAAAAAAACTCCGAATCTTAAAAAAGATTCGGAGTTTTTATTTTCTGTCTTTCCAATATTCAGGATCTCTTGAGGCATGGAAAACAGAATATATTTCGATTATATTTTTTTCCTCATTGTAATATAGTGAATTCCAAATGGAAACTTTTTAAAAATGCTATTCTATAATTTTCATATCTGATTTCACAGGCCAAAGGATTTTCTGATATGTATTTCACCTTTCCTTTAAAATCTTTTAAAAACTTAAAAATTAAATTCTTTTCTTTTACAGTATACCAATCTGCTATTTCTTGCATATCAAAATCAGCATTTTCAGAAATAACTACTTTAGCCTTTTTCATCTAATAACTTCTTTTCAAAGTTTTCGATAAAATCATCAAAATCCAAAAGCGATTCTGGATTTTCTTTTGCATATTGAGCTCTTCTTCTCACCTCTTCTTTTTGCCATTCAGGAATTGAAAAATCTTCCTCAATAGTTACTGAAATAGGTTTATTTTTAAATGCAGCTTTTATACTTTTTATTAAATCCTCATTAATTTCGTCTGCTGAGGATAAATGAAATGTGGTGTTCATAATTTGGTTTTATTTTATTTAAAGTTAATAAAAATGAAAACTTCGATTATCAATAATCGTCATAAGAAAAATTTTATCATTTATTTCCTGTTAAATTAAAGACTTGTTTTCATCAATAATACATTTTCTCAAATTTAGAATTCTAGATTTCGGACAAATCGCAACATGCTTTTTTAGATTATCAATTAATTTACTAAAATGATGTTCAAACCTTTCTATTTCTTTTACTGTCCAGTTTTAAAGCAATCAATCACCTTTAAATAATTCTTTAAAGTTTCTTCAGACCAAATAATTTCCATCATTATTTCTTTGAAGCAATATAATCTTTAATTATCTTTTGGGCAGATTCATGGCTCACAGTTCTTGCATTTTCTATATCATCAAGCCCTTTTTTTATTGATTCTCTTTGAGGTTCAGATACAATTCCTGACCAATCTTCAGCCTTTGTTCTGATATATTTTGTCTTCAAAAAATCAACAAAATCATTCACTTCCTCGTAAAAATCTTCTGGGAATGTTCTGATATTATTTTCTAAATCTTGTAATGTAATTTCCATTTTCTTCATCTTTATTTTATCCAAAGTTAATAAAATTCGATTATTATTTTTAAAATTCTATATTTGTGAAATTTGAAATTTATCAACTATGAAGACTAAACATCCTAAGGGATTGCCTTTCCTCTTCTTTACGGAAATGTGGGAACGTTTCGGGTACTATCTTATTCTCGGAATTTTTGTGTTATATGTAATTGAACCCACAGGTTTAAAAGGAGGTTTAGGACTTCCCGACAAAACTGCCGACGACATTTTCGGAACCTATATCGCTTTGACTTATTTGACCCCTTTCATTGGTGGATTTTTAGCCGACCGGGTTTTAGGATATATTAAATCGATCTATTTAGGCGGAATTTTAATGGCTGCCGGATATATCGGGATGGGCGTTTTCAAAGATCTTACCTTATTTTATTCTTCATTAGCCTTAATTATTATCGGAAACGGTTTCTTTAAACCTACGATTTCTACACTGCTTGGAAATTTATATTCCGAAGAGCCTTATAAAGCCAATAAAGATTCCGGATATAATATTTTTTACATGGGAATTAATATCGGAGCGTTTATTTGCAACATTATCGCAGCATTTATGCGAAATAAATTCGGTTGGGGTGAAGCCTTCATCACTGCCGGAGTCGGAATGTTGATCGGTATGGTTATTTTTACGATTGGCAGAAAACATTATATCCACGCTGCTCAGATGAAACCAGTACAGGAAGGAGATACAAAGCTTTCTGAGATTTTGCTGAAAGTATTTTTACCGGCGATTATCGCCGGAGCTATTGGCTGGATAATTCCCGGAAACATTTTTGGAAGCGACAGTACAGACGCTTTCATCCTGGCGTGTATTCCCGTGATCTATTTTTATGCTTCTTTATACTTTAAAGCAAAACCAGACGAAAAATCATCTATCGGAGCACTTTTACTCGTGTTTATGATCAGTATGTTCTTTTGGGCTGTTTTCAAACAAAACGGAACCGCTTTAACAAGATGGGCCAATTATTATACAGACCGAAGTGTACCTGCGTCTCTTGAAAAACCATTGGAAGACATCTATATGGTAGAAGGAAAAAGCTATAAAGACAAGGAAGTTCCTGTCTATAATGACCAATATCAGTCTCAAAAAGATGAGAATGGGAAGGCGATTAAAGTAACCGGAAAAGATGTCTATTTCAAAAACATTTCGTCTGAACAACGTGCTGAATTGGAACAAAACCCTGAAAAGCAGGTCTTTTTATACAATACAGAACTCTTCCAGTCGATTAATCCGTTTTGGGTTATTGCGCTAACCCCTGTTGTCGTGGGATTTTGGGCGCTGCTAAGAAGAAAAGGAAAAGAACCGCTGACGCCTACCAAAATTGTTTTGGGATTATTCATTTCCGCGCTTTCGTGTCTGGTGATGGTACTTGCCGTAATGGCCGGAGAAAACGGAGCCGTAAAAGTTTCCGCATTATGGCTGGTAGCAGGATATGGAGTAATTACCATTGGAGAACTTTGCTTATCGCCAATGGGTCTTTCTTTTGTGTCTAAACTTTCTCCTGCAAGATTAACAGCATTAATGATGGGCGGATTTTTTCTTGCCAACTCTGTAGGAAATAAGCTGTCAGGGATTTTGGCGAGTACATGGTATAATTATGATAACAAAGTGAATTATTTTCTGGTCAATTTCGCTTTGCTGATATTCGCTACCTTTTTGGGACTTACCATGTTGAAAAGATTAAATAAAATTATGAAAGAAAAAGGACATTAATCCTTAATTTCAATAAAGAAAACCAAGCTGCAGAGTGATTCTGCAGCTTTTTTATTTAAAATAAAAATTTAAAAGTTGCCGAAAACTCAAAAAAAACTATATTTGCTAGTCTTAACAAAAAATTAACAAGTATATATGGATACAGCAGTTCAGTCGAAGACTAAACACCCTAAAGGATTATGGGTTCTATTCGGAACGGAAATGTGGGAGCGTTTCAATTTCTATGGAATGAGAGCATTACTAACACTTTTTATGGTGAATTCTCTCTTAATGAAGGAAGGAGATGTAACCATTATTTATGGTGGATTTTTGGCTCTCTGTTATCTTACACCAATGTTGGGAGGCTTTATTGCAGACCGATTTTTAGGAAATAGATATTGTATCATTATCGGAGGAACATTAATGGCTATTGGCCAGTTTTTAATGTTTATGAGTGCTTCTACTTTCGGTACCAATCTGGGTTCAGCGCAAATGATGATGTGGATTGCATTAGGAGTAATAATCTTCGGGAACGGGTTCTTCAAACCAAATATTTCATCAATGGTTGGAAGTCTTTACCCAAAACAGGAAAAATCAAAACTAGACTCTGCATTTACCATTTTCTATATGGGAATTAATATGGGGGCTTTCTTAGGACAGCTTATATGCCCAATATTAGGCGATGTAAAAGACTCTTCGGGTATTAGAGACATCCACGCCTTTAAGTGGGGATTTTTAGCTGCATCTATAGCAATGGTTCTAGGTACAATTACCTTTATTTTCTTAAAAAACAAATACGTTGTAACACCAGAAGGCAGACCAATCGGTGGACTCCCTAGTGAAAATACAGCAGAAGACTTTGAAGAAGGAGAAGCTCAAACTGCCAAATTCTCCACTCTTTCTATCGGTATTGCAGCAGTAGTTTTTATTGCAGCTTTCTTTGGGTTCCAATATTTATTTGTAGATAAAATAGGATTCGCTTCTGTAGGAATGGGAGAATTTGTAAAAGCTGTAATTTATCCTTTCATTTACTCGATGGGGCTGGCTTTAGCTTATTTAATTATGTCTGCAGCCGAAAACAAAGTAGAAAGAGATAGAATTTGGGTAATTTATATTGTATCATTCTTTATTATTTTCTTCTGGGCAGCATTCGAGCAAGCAGGTTCATCATTAACTTTTATTGCAGACAACCAAACAGACAGACACATTTTCGGATGGAATATGCCTCCGTCAATGGTTCAGATTTTCAACGGATTATTTATTGTTGCTTTGGCAGTTCCTTTCAGTATGCTTTGGGACAAACTTAGAGCAGCAAAAAAAGAACCGGTTTCGCCTTTAAAACAAGCAATTGGTCTAGGATTAATTGCATTGAGTTATTTAATTATCGCATATAACGTAAAAGATTTAGGAAACTCCGGACTTTTAGCAGTTAAATGGTTGATTTTGCTTTATTTGATACAAACAATGGGTGAGCTTTGTTTATCTCCAATTGGTTTATCATTAGTTGGAAAATTGGCTCCAAAACGTTTTGCCTCCCTTCTATTTGGAGTATTTTTTATTGCAAATGCAGCAGGATATGCACTTTCCGGTACATTAGGTTCTATTTTACCAGCCACTGGTGACAAATTTTTAGCAGCAAAGGAGCAAAATATCGATCTTGAAAAGGTTTTAAACAAGACTTATAAACCAACTTCTAAGGAATTGTTTTTGTTGGCACAGTCTAACCTTGCAGATGTAGATTTTGGTAGTGATGATACTTTGAAAAAAGACATTCAGAATTTATTCAATGAAAATAAAGAAATCATAACTGCACAGAGAACTGCACACGAAAGTAAACTGAAAGAATTACAGAAAACAGATAAAGATGCAAAGCTTGATTTTACTTTGGATTTAAATCAGATTAAATTTCCTACTGAAGCTCAACTTATTAAAATAGGAGATGGCAACACGGTAAAAGCAGAGTACAAAACTTTTTCTGGTTTTGAAATCCGTAATTTGTTTGAATTCTTCATGGTATTTGTGATTTTATGTGGAATTGCCGGAGTCATTCTGGCTTTAATTTCACCAATCTTAAAGAAAATGATGCATGGTGTAAACTAAGCCGCATCATAAAATATAGATAAAACCTCTGCTAAGTCGGAGGTTTTTTTTATTTTCGTACGATGGAAATTTCCGAGGATCCTTTATTTCAATCGGTAAGAGAGATTATTACCCAATCGCGCGAAAAAGTTTTTCGAATAGCGAATTCTACGCTGCTGCTTACCTATTGGCAAATCGGAAAGCTCATTGTAGAAGACGAACAGGAAGGTAAAGAACGGGCCGAATATGGAAAATACACCTTAAAAAATCTTTCTGAACAACTGACTCTTGAGTTTGGGAAAGGCTTTGATTATACAAATCTTTCCAACATGCGTAAGTTCTATTCTGCTTTTCCAATTGTTGACGCATTGCGTCAACAATTGAGTTGGACGCATTACAGATTATTAATAAAGCTTGATAATCCAGAGAAAATGAATTATTACATTAATGAATCCATTCAAAATAACTGGAATTACAGAGATTTAAAAAGACAAATTAACTCCCTCGCATACGAGAGAATTCTGGATCGTAAGAAAACATCCGCTGAAACGATTCAAAATGTATTGAAAGATCCTTATATTTTTGAGTTTTTAGGATTAAAAGCGGATGAAAAGATTTCCGAAAAAGATATTGAAACGGCTATTATAGATCATATTCAAAAGTTTTTGCTTGAATTTGGGAAAGGTTTTGCTTTTGTAGCGAGGCAGCAGCATATTTCTACAGACACTTCAGACTTTTATATCGATCTTGTTTTCTATAATTACATCTTAAAATGTTTCGTTATTATTGATCTCAAAACCGGAGAACTTTCTCATCAGGACATCGGGCAAATTGATATGTACGTAAGAATGTACGATGATCTGAAACGTGGTGAAGGCGACAACCCGACAATCGGTATTCTACTTTGTTCTGAAAAAGATGAAACCATCGTAAAATATTCTGTTCTTAACGATAAAAATAATCTTTTTGCGAGCAAATATCTTTTATACCTTCCGAAAGAAGAAGAATTAAAACAAATCATTGATCAGGACAGAATTCGTTTTGAGCTTGACCAAGATGATTATAAACCCCTTTAATTAAAATTTAATCATATCCAATTATGAGCTTAACTTTAGATGAAATACAAGATTTCAAAGGAAAATACCCCAAACAAATCTGGAGCTTATTTTTCTCTGAAATGTGGGAACGTTTCTGTTTCTACGGAATGCGCGGAATGCTGGTTTTCTTCATGATCTCTCAACTCAACTTCCACGAAAAAGAGGCTAACCTTCAATACGGTGCTACACAGGCATTCGTTTATGCATTTACCTTTGTGGGCGGACTTTTCGCTGATAAAATTCTGGGATTCCGGAAATCTCTTTTCTGGGGCGGAATTCTGATGATTATCGGAAGTTTGATTCTGGCCACCGATCCTCATACTAATTTCTTTTTAGGAATTGCATTTACGGTAGTCGGAACAGGTTTCTTTAAGCCCAATATTTCATCCATGGTAGGACAGCTTTATAAGCCCACCGATTCCAGGGCAGACGCCGGTTTTTCACTTTTCTATGCCGGCATCAACCTCGGAGCTCTGCTTGGTGGATATCTGTGTATTGCCATCGGAAAAGGAGAACTCCTCTCCAGCTATATTCCTGAGGAGCTCAGATGGCATTTAGCATTCGGATTTGCTGCTGTGGTGATGGTGGTAAGTCTCATCAATTTTGTTTTCACCCAGAGAAGTCTTGGATCTATCGGCCTTCAGCCCGGACATCCTGATCACGAAGTGAAATCTGCTCCCATCCCAAAATGGCAGGAATATGGAGTGTATGTTTTATCATTAATCTTCGTTCCCATTATTATGACAATGGTTGCCAAAACAGAGTACACCGATTATTTTATGTGGACGATAGGGCCCTTGACATTAATTTATTTGTTCTATGAAATGTCAAAAGTAACACCGGCAGAGCGCAAGAAACTGTGGGCGGCACTGGTGTTCATCTTATTCTCTATCCTGTTTTGGGGGATTTATGAACAAAGTGGAGGTTCATTAAGTATTTTTGCTGCTAAAAATTTAAATAAAGACCTTCTTGGGCTTGACCCGAATGGAGTTAACAATTCCGGAGGAGCATTTTTTATCATCTTCCTGGCTCCATTAATAGGATTGCTTTGGATTTGGCTAAATAAAAGAAAAATAGAACCCAATACAATTATTAAGTTTGGTTTAGGATTTATTTTCCTCGGATTCGGATACTATATCTTATTTGCCACCAGACTTTTTGCAGATATCCAGGGGATTACCTCACTTAATTTCTTTACCATTGCACTACTGGTAATTACTCTGGGAGAACTTTGCCTCTCTCCTATTGGCTTATCTATCATGACCAAACTTTCCACAAAAAATCTTCAGGGAATGATGATGGGGATGTGGTTTCTGGCTTCAGCCTACGGACAATATGTTGCAGGAATCATCGGAGCGGGCATGGCCACGGCTAAAGAGGGCTCTACCAACTATGATGCCCTCATCACTTATACCGATGGATATAAACAATTGGGATTATATGCGGTAATTGCCGGAGTAGTATTAATTTTGATATCTCCGTTTGTGAAAAAATTAATGCAGGAGGTAAAATAAAATAGGCAATTATGCTTATTTTTACATAAAATATCAAATTATGAAAAAATTAATAAGCATATTGCTTCTTTTCTGTTTAAGTTTTAGCTTTGCACAGGTAAAATGGATGACCATTGAGGAGGCTTTAAAAGCTCAGAAAGATCATCCTAAGAAAATACTGATCGATTTTTATGCAGACTGGTGCGGACCGTGTAAAATCATGGATAAAAAAACATACGGTCACCAGGTTATTGCTGATATTCTGAATCAGAATTATTATCCCGTAAAATTTAATGCAGAAGAAAAAAAATCACTTAAAATCTTCGACAGAACCTTTTCCAATCCTAATACCGAACAGAAAAAAGGAAGAAATTCTCTGCACGAATTTACTCAGTATATGAATGTAGCCGCGGTGCCGAGCACTGTGTTTCTGGATGAAAAAGGTGGCCCGATTACCATTTTACAAGGCGAACTGTCGGCAAAGGAGCTGGAACCTTATTTAGAACTTATTTCAAATAATTTATATAAGAAAATCCGAAGCCGCGAACAGTGGGAAGATTATCAGAAAAAATTTAAATCTAAAATAAAAGATTAAAATAGAAGAGCCTGTTTCAACTTTTAAATATATATAAAGACTTTCAACGCTGAAAGTCTTTTTTAATTTCGAATTTTTCCCGAAATTCGTGGTTCTTTTTTAATGAATTTAGAAACCTCCATAGAATACGTTAAAGGCATAGGTCCTGAAAAAGCCAAACTCATCAAAAATGTTTTGGGCATTTCGAATGTAGAAGATCTTCTGAACTTCTACCCCATCCGTTATTTAGACAAGAGTAAAATTCATCGGGTCTCCCAGCTCCAGGAGAGCAGTATTGAAATTCAGCTGAAGGGAAGAATTACGAGTATTCAGGAAATTCAAACCGGCAAAACCAAAAGGCTGGCCGCTAAATTCAATGATGAAACCGGTTCTCTGGATCTGGTATGGTTTCAGTACTCGAAATGGCTGAAAGAACAGATTCCTCTGAATCAGGAAATTTATATTTTCGGTAAGATCAATGCATTCAACAATCAATATTCCATGCCTCATCCTGAAATTGAGGTAGAAGAAAAAAAGGAAAATGATGTTCGTCTGAAACCAATCTATCCAAGTTCCGAAAAACTGACCAAAAGAGGACTGAACCAAAGGTTTTTCCAAAATGTTTTACGAAATATCTGCAGGGAAATCCCCAGTTTAATAGAGGAAAATATGCCTGATTACATGATCAAGCATTTTAAATTCTTATCTAGACAGCATACATTCCTAAACATTCATTTTCCGAAGGACCTGACCTATTTTGAAAAGGCCAATTACCGGTTAAAGTTTGAAGAATCCTTCTTTTTCCAGTTGGGCTACGCTCTGAAAAAACTTCATCATAAAGCCCAGTCTCACGGAAATCCGTTTCCTATTGTGGGGGATTATTTTACGGGGTTTTACGAAAATCATCTTCCTTTTGAGCTTACCGGCGCTCAAAAAAGAGTGTTAAAAGAAATTCGTCTCGATATGAAAAAGCCGATCCAGATGAATCGGCTCTTACAGGGCGATGTAGGTTCCGGAAAAACAATGGTTGCCTTACTGACTATGCTTATTGCTATGGATAATGGTTTTCAGAGCTGCCTGATGGCTCCCACAGAAATTCTGGCTCAGCAACATTACAATGGTATTAAAGAACTGCTGGAAGGCACCGGAATTACGATCAGACTTCTTACGGGTTCCTCAAAAACTTCTGAACGGAAAATTATTCATCACGAACTGGAAAATGGTGAACTTTCTATTCTCGTAGGAACCCACGCGGTTTTGGAGGATAAAGTGAAGTTTAAAAATCTGGGATTGGCTATTATCGATGAGCAACATCGATTCGGAGTCGCACAACGTGCCAAACTTTGGGCAAAAAATAAAATTCCGCCCCATATTCTGGTAATGACTGCCACCCCTATCCCAAGAACACTGGCGATGAGTTTTTATTCCGATCTCGATGTTTCGGTAATCGATGAGCTTCCTATCGGGAGAAAACCCATTATTACAGCGCACAGACGGGAAAAAGACAGAGCTTATGTGTATGATTTTTGCCGTGAAGAGATCCAGAAGGGAAGGCAGATCTATTTTGTTTATCCACTGATTGAGGAGTCTGAAACATTAGATTATAAAAATTTAATGGAAGGAATGGAGCATATTATGGATAATTTCTCAAAATACAATACCACCATGCTTCACGGAAAAATGAAGCCTGCAGAGAAAGATGAGGCCATGAATTATTTTGCTTCAGGAAACGCACAAATAATGGTCGCCACAACGGTAATTGAAGTCGGTGTGAATGTTCCAAATGCTTCGGTAATGGTGATTGAGAGCTCTGAAAGGTTTGGTCTTTCGCAGCTCCATCAGCTTCGCGGGAGAGTGGGGAGAGGTGCCGAACAGAGTTATTGTATCCTCATGACTTCCGACAAATTATCCAGCGACAGCAGAACACGCATTAAAACAATGGTGGAAACCACTGATGGGTTTAAAATTTCCGAAGTCGACATGCAGCTGCGCGGTCAGGGAGATATCTTGGGAACTCAGCAAAGTGGGGTTGTTGATTTTAAAAGACTGGATCTTGTACAGGATGCTGATATTATTAAACTGACAAAAAAGACGGTTGAAAAAATTCTGGAAATAGATTCTTTATTGGCAAGGCCGGACCATCAGACCATTAAAAATTATTACCTGAGATTTTATCGGGGTAAAAACAAATGGGGTAAAATTTCCTAAATTAAAAGACCGCGAAAATATGACTTTCGCGGCCCCCCTTTTTAAAACTGTTATTTAGAAGAAATCTACTTTTTTGTGCTATGAAAATTGTTCCGATCGCTGAAAAATTTTCTATTTTAATATTTTGTGATGTGGTGTTTGATTTGGTTTGAAAGATATCTTCAGCGACAAAGATTAGCTTTTTTTCTAAATATTTCTTAGAGCTTATTTAAATTTTATTGGTGTTATTTTTAATGTTATGATGAGATGTTTTTTTACCTGACTTATCCTGTGATCAAATAAATGGTAAAAAAACAAAATGAATTATGTTTCCAGTTTGCATTATTATAAAAACTAACTGAGACTTTCATTAAAGGAATATGAATGAAACAAATCATCCTTTAATTACTCGCAAGTTTTCATGATTGTACCGTTTTTTTAAAGATCTTCTTCGCTTATAAACCGGAAACTTCGTATAATTCATTTTGTTTAACTAACATTGTGATTTATATAACTTAGTTTTAATATAAAGTAACCCTTGATTTCTTCACTTTTAATTTCTCCATAAAAATGAATCGCGGGTCGCTGTTTTCTTATTACAAAAATGAGGATTAAACCCGAAAAATATTTTATAACATTTCTTTTTATAATTACATAATATTCACCCTTATGTGAATATTATGCTTTAAATATTAATTTTAAGTGTACAAAATCCTCTTAATAATTCTTTTTTATTATATTTTTAAAATGAAATTATCCTTGTTAAGACCTGACGTATAAAACTGCCAGCTTACGGTAATAACATCAACAATCTTCTTTTTTAAGACCATATAGTTGTCTTCTTTTTTTATGAAGATATTTCCGCTTAAAACAAAAAAATCCTCCATTTCAGGATCTGAAAAATCTTCAGAATAAACAGCGGTTATCACTTTATGAAGCTTCTCTCTTTTTTTCACCTCCTGTAAGACCTCATTCAGATCCTTTTTAAAAACGTCGTAGTTCATCATCAGAAGTTCGGGAGCAAAAGTGTCATCACGATCAAGATAATCCTTTACCTGATTTATATGCGGAAATATTAACAACTTCACCCCTATTTTTATATTACAGAAAATATCTTTCAGCATACTGATATTTTCATCATTTTTATCCACTAAAAAAACATTGAGATACTCTTTATTCATATATCGGTCAGGAGTTTAGCAAGACACTTTGAGCTTGTCTTCTTTTGATCACAATTTTATGAAACTGTGAGGGAGTAACACCGGTGGTATTCTTAAACTGGGTACTCAGATGAGCCACACTGGAATAATTCAGCTTATGGGCAATTTCCGTAAGACTTTGCTTATTGGCCATAATGAGCTCTTTGGCATGTTCTATTTTCTGAAGTATCAGAAAGTTTTCTATGGACGTAAAAGTGACTTCCGAAAAAAGATTAGAAAGATATCCGTAGCTGTGATTAAGTTTTTCTGCAATATAAATAGACGCTTTTACAGGAACTGTTTCGCTGGAAAAAACAAGTTCTATGATAGAATCTTTTATTTTCTGCACCAAAGCAATTCTCTGGCTCTCGATAATCTCAATACCATAATCTTCAAGATTTTTCTTGAAAACCATATGCTGCTCCTGAGTGAAAGATTCATAGAATTCTACTTCACCAAAGTTCAGCAGGCGATATTTTAATCCCTGCTCTTTAAGCTTTTCGTCCAAGACCTTTTTACAAAGAGCATTGAAATCAAATTTAACGTACATTTTCATCCCGATATAGTGTGTAAAATTTTCAAGTAAATATAAATACTTTATTTCTAATAAATGTGAATTAGAGTTAATTTTTATAAAATTTTGTTAAAAAATAAAAAATTCCTGCATTAATGAATACAGGAATTTAAACACTAAGGATGAAAAAATATACTGATAAGAAGCATTAACCGCTTAAAACCCAGCATATGAATGTATTTTTTTTACTATCAATACGAGATTAGACCTGTCACAAAGGTGGATAAAAAAAAGACTTCACTCGTTATAGAATTATACCTTAATGTTACAAAATTTTAAGTCAATTACCCGTGAATTAAAAATTCCATGAGGTAATCATCCATCACAAAGCCGTTACCAATATCGAAAACCCCTTCGTCATAAACCGCATAGCCTTGGGATTCATAGAATTTTTTTGCAGAATTATATTTATTGACGTTTAAGATAATTCTTTGATCTCCACTTTCCGATACTTTTTCATTTAAAAAGCTGAGGGCCGCCTTTCCCAACCCTTTTCCTTTGCTTTCCGGAACCAGATAAATCCGGTGAAGTTTTGTCGTTTTTTCCTCATATCCTGTCTCAAAACCGATAAAACCGTCAAAAGAATCTTGCGTATCGTCCTGAATCAGGAAATAATGATAGCGAGGCTGTTGAAGATGCCCGGAAATTTCTTCATCAGAATACATTGTCTTGAGCATATAGTCCATTTGCTCTTTGGACAAGATATTGTTATAGGTATTCTCCCACGATCTTCGTGCCAACTCCTGAATCAAAGGAATATCGTTTTCACTGGCTTTTATAAATTTCATAACGCTTATTTTTTATTGATGAATGACATGTTTACTGAAGATTCTGAGCATTTTTCTGCTCATCAAGCTTATTTTACCTGATCAGTAGCAAAATATGGGGAAAAGTTGGGTGAGTAGAGTTCTTAAACCTTCAAGGTTTTAAAAAACTTGAAAGTTGTTTTAGATTAAATGATTCTGAATTTTGCTGACTTCTCAAATTCCCCCAAGTTTTGGAATTGATCCAATATTACTAAAAAAAAGGTGAAAAGCATTCACTTTTCACCCTTACTTTATATCATTAATAATCTACTTTACAATTCAAGTGAATGGTCAGCTTTAAGCCTGAAAAATATATTCAGAAGATTTGCATTCCCATTTCAAATAACGAGATTATTTTTATTTTAGATATTGCTCATTTCTGCTTTAATTTTAGCATAAAGACCTTCTGAGGCAGGAATTAAAGGAAGTCTGAGGTAATTTTTAATAATCCCTTTTTCTGCTAAAACCGCCTTGATACCACACGGATTTCCTTCAGCAAAAATCAACCTTGTGATTTCAACCAATTTGTTGTGAATTTCGTAAGCTTCATCTACTTTTTTATCTAAAGCTAATTGAACCATGGTAGAAAATTCTTTAGGATAACCTTGTCCGATCACAGAGATTACTCCCGCACCGCCTGCTAAGGTTACCGGAAGTGTATATTCATCATCCCCAGAAACCAAGTTGAATCCCTCCGGTTTTTTTCTTAAAATATCGAAATACTGAAGAATATTGGGAGCCGCTTCTTTAATTAAAAATAAATTCGGAAAATCATTGGCTAAACGAAGTGTTGTTTCAGCTTCAAGATTTTGTCCTGTTCTGGACGGAACATTATATATAATAATCTGTTTTCCGGTAGAAGCCAATGCTTTATAGTGCTGATAAAGCCCTTCCTGATTGGGTTTATTATAGTATGGAGATACAGAAAGTACAGCATCGAATGCAGAAAGATCGGTGTCTTCAATCTGTTTTTTCACCTCCAGGGTATTATTTCCTCCGATTCCTAAAACTAAAGGAAGGCGTTTATTGTTTACTTTAACAATATGGTCAATTACCTGTTTCTTTTCCTCAGCAGAAAGCGTTGCAGCTTCCGCTGTAGTTCCCAAAACAACTAAATAGTTGGTTCCGTTTTCGATATTAAAATCAACAAGTTTTGTTAAGCTATCGAAATCTACGGATAAATCTTCATTAAAAGGGGTCACCAATGCAACACCTACTCCTTTGAAATTGCTCATCTGTAAGAATTATTTTTGCCAAATTTAATAATTTAAGCTAAGAATTTACAATAAATAATAATGTTTTATTATACATATAATTATATTTGCATATACTAAAAGATCGTATGAAATCGCCAGAAGTGAATTTACGAATAAAAACACGACAAATAACGGCGATTACGTATGACTTTAATAAAAATTTGAGTTACTGCATATGAAAAATAAATTCTTGTTATTAGGAATTGTTCTGGCTACCCTTTCATCATGTAAGACAGCATCTTCCGCTTCTTCCATGCAGCTTGTGGAAGTAAAAACACAGAAGAATATTTCTATTAACGATGAGCTGAAAAATGATGAGGAGTTTGTACAATTCATTGAGCCTTACAAGCAAAAACTGGATAAAGAGATGAATCAGAAAATATCTCATACATCTGTAACCCTTACCAAACAGGGCGACAATAGCAATTTAGGCAATCTTTTAGCAGATTATACCTTCGAAGGCGCGGATGAATGGGCAAAAAAACATCTTCAAAAAAACGTTGATGCCGCACTAATTAATATTGGAGGAATCCGCACAACGATCGGAAAAGGTGATATTTTACTTAAAAATGTTTTTGAAGTAATGCCTTTTGAAAATGAAGTCGTTATTGTAAAAATGAGAGGTTCGGATTTACAGGGACTTTATGATTATTATGCGCAACATCAGGTTAACAATCCGGTTTCCCATTTAGTGATAGAAACCAAAAACGGACAACTCACCCAGACTTTAATCAACGGAAAAGCAGTAAATCCGACTCAGGAATATTATATCGCGACGTCTGATTACCTGGCTTTGGGCGGTGATAATATGAAATTCTTCGCTCAGGGAGAATCAATTGCTACCGGAATTAAGATGAGGGATCTTTTCATTGATTATTTTAAGAAAAATCCTGAAGTTGTTGTTAATAATGAAGTTCGTTTAAATTTTATCGGAAAGAAATAATGGATAGAAAAAAATTTTTAAAAGCTCTGGGGGGTGGAACTTTAGCAATGGCTTTAGCTCCGAATATGATGATGGCTGGAGAATTGAGCATTCCTGATCTTAAATCCGCAAATAAACTGACTATTCTTCATACCAATGATCAGCACAGCAGAATAGAACCTTTTGATTCCAGCTATACCCGGAATCCAAATCAGGGAGGGTTTGCAAGAAGGGCAAGTTTAATTCAGCATATCAGAAGTCAGGAATCTAATGTCTTACTTCTTGATTCCGGTGATATCTTTCAGGGAACTCCTTATTTTAATTTTTTTGGAGGCGAACTGGAATTTAAATTAATGTCCATGATGAAGTATGATGCTTCAACCATGGGAAATCATGATTTTGACAATGGTCTGGATGGATTTTTAAAGGTTTTACCTAACGCGAAATTTCCTTTTATCTGTTCTAATTATGATTTTAAAAATACCGTGCTCGACGGAAAGACCGTTCCGTATAAGATTTTTGATAAAAATGGAATTAAAGTCGGGATTTTCGGGGTAGGCATTGAGCTGGAAGGGCTGGTCGGCAAAAAGCAGTATGGCGAAACGATCTATTCAGATCCTGTAGAAGTTGCGCAGCATTATTCTAATTTGCTGAAAAAAGAACAAAATTGTGATCTTGTGATCTGCCTTTCACACATAGGATACGATTATAAAGATGAACCTAATAAATTAAGTGACAAAATCTTAGCGGCCAAAACAGATCAGATTGATATTATTTTGGGTGGCCATACCCATACTTTCTTACCGGAACCGGAAATTTTCACCAATAAATCGGGTAAAAATGTTTTGGTAAACCAGGTGGGCTGGGCAGGTCTCCTTTTGGGGAGAATAGATTTTTATTTTGATATTCATAAAAACGTAAAACATATTTCCTGGAATAACCAGGTAATAGACAGCAGCATAATAGCATAACATGAAAAAACTTTTAATTTCTCTTGGAATTTTGGCATCCCTGCACTTGGTACATGCACAAAATATTTCTTCAAAAAAATGGTCAGATCTGTTTTCTTACAACAACGTTCTGGTCATGAAAGAAGGTGGCGGTAAAATAGTGGCAGCCACAGAAAACGGGATCTTTTTTTATACCATTTCCACAGGAGAAATTACAAAGTTATCCAAGGCCAACGGGCTGCATGATGTAAAGATATCGGCATTCGACTATAATCCGCAGACCAATATGGGAATTGTAGGATACCAAAACGGATCTTTGGATGTTATTACCCCGAATGAAGTAATTTATGTTGTAGATATTCCTTTAGCAACGGGCTATACAGGAAACAAAAAGATTAATCATATTTCAATTACCGGAAGCAAAGCCACTGTTTCTGTGGGATATGGAGTTTCTGTTTTCGATTTATCTAAAAAAGAGTTCAACGATTCTGCATTTTTTCTTAACGGAGGTATTTACGAAGCCAGTAACGAAGCCACCATTGTTGGTAATAAGGTTTTTGCAGCGACCAATTCGGGTTTAAAAAGCCATGAAATTAACACCAACTTTCCGGTATACAGTACCTGGACCACGGAAATGACCGGTTCTTTCAATCAAATTGATTCCGAGTCGGTGCTTTCTTTTGGATCACCTACTTCGGCATTTATTTATAATAACGGCATTTCGACACCTTTGCCTGTAAGCTTTTCCGCTATCCGGGATATTGTTGTAACCAATAATGATGTTGTTGTTACCGATGCCAACAGAATATATACTTTTGGAACAAACGGAGTTTCTACGGGGAATGTGAGTATTGGCGAAGACTGCAATACCGCAACAAGAGTAAACGGAAAAGTATACGGCGGAACAAAACTTTCAGGTATTAAAACCGAAGATAATATGATTTTCAAACCGGATGGACCTTATAATAATATTTCATATAAAATTTCATTATTAAACGATCAGCTATGGGTTTCTACAGGCGGAAGACAAGGCTATAATGATAATCCTGCCAACAGAAATCTGGGATATTATCATTTCGATGGCAGTAAATGGAGCTATCCTGATTATTTTCTCAATAATCCTATAACATTTAACATTCTGGATGTCGTTCCGAACCCATCCAACTCCAGTGAAACTTTTTTTGTAAACCACAGTTTCGGTACCAATCAAAAAGGCATTTACAAAATGGAAAATGATGTCTTTAAGAAAGTTTATAAAAATAACGATTCCGGTGCATTCAGCAATCGCCCTGCCGGTTTGGCTTTTGATGAAAACAACCAGCTTTTTGTTTCGGTAGGGCTTACAGAAAGTCCTAACGGAAATGTAGGCTATTATTTCTATGATAAAGCAGCCGATGATTTTATACTGGTTCCTGTAATTTCAGCAGGAAATGCCCAAAAGCCGATTGTAAAAAACGGAATTATATATATTCCCAGTCCATTTTTTGAACCTGGAGGATTGATCATGAAAGAGTACGGGAATAATCCTGTCTCTACCTCGGCTCCTTATAAAATCTTGAAAAAAGAAAACGGATTGGCAGCAAACGGAACTGTTTCTGTGGCTGTTGATAAAGAAGAGAATGTCTGGATCGGCACCCGACTGGGACTGAGAATTCTTTCTAATCCAAAAGCCGCTATTACCGATCCTTCGCCACAGGCAGAAGCCATTATTATTGAACAAAATGGTCTTGCAGAAGAACTTTTCAGAGATAATGCTATTCTCCAAATCGAACCCGATACCGGAAACCAAAAGTGGGTTTCTGTAGAAGATGGAGGCGTTTATTACCTGTCTCCCAATGGCGAACAAACGATCAAACATTTCACAAAAGAAAACTCTCCGCTACCGACCAATAGTGTAACCGATATTAAAGTAGATAGCAAAACAGGTAAAGTATATTTCGTAACGCTGGATGGAATTGTAACTTATCAAGGAGATGTTGCCGATGTCAATTCAAAGTTCGGAAACGTACTTGTATATCCAAATCCTGTCGTTTATTCTAATTTTAAAGGAAAAGTTACCATCAAAGGGCTTGCCGAAAAGACCAATATCCGAATTGCAGATGCAGCCGGCAATGTGGTTCATTCTGCAGTGGCCAGAGGAGGATATTATGAATGGGATCTCGTGAGCCAAAAAGGAAAAAGAGTAGCTTCAGGAATTTATTTTGTGTTGATGACCAATGAAGACGGTTCTGATAAAGCAACCGCAAAAATCGCTGTCGTAAATTGATGAATTCTCAGAACGGATTTTTAATCTCTTATCTTAAATATGGTGAAAACGATGCCGTTTTGTATTGTTTTACAGAAGAAGATGGCTTTCAGACTTATTTTCTAAAGGGTATTTATACCAAAAAAAATAAGAAAAAAGCCTTACTTCTGCCGTTGAATCAACTTAACTTTTCCCTTAATCCACTTAAAGGAAACGGAATACAGACGATTTCTAAGTTGGAGATGATTAAAAATAACGATATCTATACTGATATAAAAGTAAATACCATCCTGTTTTTTATCTCAGATTTCCTGAATCAGATTTTAAGGAATGAAAGTAAAAATCTGAGTATCTGTTTTGGAATCGAGGAATTTACCCAGCAGTTATCTCAGAAGAATTATCAGGCACATCTTGTTTTTTTAATTAAAATTTTAAAAATCCAGGGTGTTTCACCTTTGATGAGTGATGATCTTTTTTTAGATCCGGAAACAGGACTTTTTACATCCGCGGTTAATCATCCGTTATTTAGCCCTACAGTCTCTCTTATCTGGAAAAGTATTTTAATGTCGGAAGATCCTTACGTAGTAAAAATTCATTCTTCATTCAGGAAAGATTTTTTAGACAGTATTCTGGTCTATTATCATTATCATATAACAGATTTCAAAACACCGGCATCGCTGGAAGTTATTCAGGAGATCTTTGAATAGGCATAAAACTAAATGAATATGCCTTTTTGGGCTGTCGTCCGGATGTGCGTTTAAACGGGCTCGGCAATCACTAACAATCGATTAAAATCAGCTATTCCCGATCCGGCATTTCCGTTTCAGACTCAGCGATTTCCTTTTTAGAAAATCTGGGCATCAGGATCTTCGCAATCAGGCCTGTCCATCCCGTCTGGTGGGACGCTCCCACTCCGCGACCGTTATCTCCATGAAAATATTCATAAAACAATATATAATCTTTAAAATCGGGATCGGTTTGAAATCTTGGGTACTGTCCGTTAAAAGGGCGGTTTCCGTTTTCATCTTTTAAAAATAATTGCGACAGTCTTTTGCTCAGGGCATCAGCTATCTGATCCAGATTGAGATAATTTCCGCTTCCTGTAGGATATTCTACCAGAAAATCCGGGCTGTAATAAAAGAAAAAACGCTGCAGGCTTTCGATGATTAAAAAATTGATGGGAAACCAAATTGGACCGCGCCAATTGCTGTTTCCACCAAAAAGTCCGCTATCACTCTCCGCAGGAGTATATTTTACCGTGTAATCTGTCTGGTTTAAATTTAAAGTATAAGGATTTTCCTCATATTCTTTTGATAAAGCCCGAACCCCGAATTTGCTCAAAAACTGATTCGGATCCAACATTCGGCTTAATAATCTTTTTAAACGGTGCCCCCGCAAAAGAGATAATAAATGCTTGGAGTCCTCCCCTTTTACTTCCCAGTGGGAAACCAGAGCTGCCAATTCCGGTTTATTTTCTAAAACCCATTGCATTCTTTTCTTGAAATTCGGTAGTTTTTCAATTATCTCATCGTCAATAACCTCTACGGCAAACATCGGAATAAGACCTACGATCGTTCTTAACTTCAAATACATATGACTGCCGTCGTTTGAAGCAATGGCATCGTAGAAAAATTCATCTTCTTCATCCCAAAGGCTGAAGCATTCTTCGCCCATATTATCCAAAGAGTTGGCAATCGCGAGGAAATGTTCGAAAAATTTCATGGCCATTTCTTCGTACACATTGTTGTAAAGTGCCAATTCCATAGCAATTCTCATCATATTCAATGCAAACATAGCCATCCAGCTGGTGCCGTCAGACTGTTCCAGCTGCTCGCCGTTCGGAAGCTTGGTATTTCTGTCGAAAACCCCAATATTGTCGAGTCCCAGAAATCCGCCTTCAAAAATATTATTTCCGTTAAGGTCTTTTTTATTTACCCACCATGTAAAATTCATCAACAGCTTTTGAAAGGCACTTTCCAGAAATTCGAGATCCGGTTTATCTTTAAAATATTCATCAATTTTAAAAACCCGGAATACCGCCCATGCATGCACCGGCGGATTGACATCACTGAAGTTCCATTCATAAGCCGGAAGCTGACCGTTGGGATGCATATACCATTCAAAAAGGAATAATTTTAACTGATGCTTGGCAAAATCCGGATCGATCAGAGAAAAACTAATCGTGTGGAAGGCCAGATCCCAGGTTGCATACCAGGGATACTCCCATTTATCGGGCATCGAAATAATATGTTCGTTGTTGAGGTGTTTCCAGGCATAGTTACGGATTTTCTCCCGCGATTGGGAAGGTTTAACCTCTGCAGGATCTCCTTTCAGCCAATGTTCGACATTATAATGGTAAAACATTTTATTCCATAACATTCCTGCGAAAGCCTGGCGCTGAACCAGTTTTTCGTCCTCCGACTGTATGCCCTGCTGAACTTCCTGATAATATTCGTCTGCCTCCTTTTGTCTGGTGCTGAAAATAACATCAAAATCCTTAAATGGCTCCTCCATTTCTTGATCGGAGATCCGGAATTCAAAAGTTTTTGTTTCTTCAGGATTAAAATCTTCGTCTATAAAAAATGAGGCTTTAGTTCCTGTATTTTTTGGATTTATACCTTTTGAATCACCACTGATCACAAAATTATTAATGCCGTTTTTAGGATAGTCTGAATTACCCGGATATTGATATAACATTTCATTATCCGTTTCGTTATCACAAAACAGTACCTTTTCAGAATTCCGGGCGTATAGTGTTTTAATTTCGAGATCTTTGTGATTAATTTTTATCTGGTTGGCTGTCTCAGATTTCATTTGAGGTTTATCGTCATCGTAACCCCAATTCCAGGTATTCCTGAACCATATCGTCGGAAGAATAATGAGTGGCGCCTGCTTCACCGATTTGTTGACAATCGTAAGCTTCACCAGAATATCGCTCTGACTTTCCTTTGCGTATTCAATAAAAATATCGAAGTATTCATTCTGATCAAAAATTCCGGTGTCAATGAGTTCGTATTCGGTTTCTTCTTTCGATCTTGCGGCATTGGTCTTTATAAGATCCTCATAAGGAAAGGCATTTTGCGGATATTTATATAGCATTTTCATGTATGAATGCGTAGGCGTAGAATCCAGATAATAAAAATATTCTTTTACATCTTCCCCGTGATTTCCCTGATCATTGGATAAGCCGAAGAAACGCTCTTTTACCATTTTATCCTTTTTATTCCAGAATCCGACAGAAAAAACCAGCTTCTGGAGGTCGTCGCAAATGCCGCAAATTCCTTCCTCACCCCAGCGATAGGTTTTGGCTTCGGCAATATCGTGGTTGGTATAATTCCACGCATCTCCATCGGCACTGTAATCTTCGCGGACAACACCCCATTCTCTATTGCTGACATAAGGCCCCCATTTTTTCCAGCTGACGTCTGATAATCTTTCTTTTTCTTTCATAATTTTTATAATGATGTCGGATTGGTGATCGTTGATTAAAATTAATGAATTCCTTTGATAAACCTCATAGGTTTTAAAAACCTATGAGGTTTGATTGCATACCCAAGTAACAAAGTGCATGTTTATTTTTAATCGGAGTTGCTTTTTTGATTAAAAATCTTAGAAAATACCTTTCAAAAGACCGCTATTGATGTTTCGACTGCCTTGCGCCCCGGATTGAACGGCCTGTCTGAGCTCTTTTTGTAAGCCGGGACAGAGCAAAGGCACAAAAAAGCGAGTAGTGAAAGCCGGAAATGTGCGCCAAAGAATTATCCGCCTGTCGAAAAACTCTCGAATGTGGTCATTCCGCCATCTACGAAAATACTGGTTCCGGAGATATAGTCTGCAAGATCGCTGGCCAAAAATGCGGCCAGATTGCCGATATCCTGAGGCTGCCCGATTCTGTTGTAAGGAATAAGGTTCAACAATGAGTTTAAGGCTTCCGGAGTTCCCCATGCGTCTTTATTGATAGGGGTTTGAATGGCTCCCGGACAAATGGAATTGACCCGGATTTTATCGGCTCCATATTCCTGTGCCAAGGTTTGCATCAACATCCGGATCGCCCCTTTACTCGATGCATAGTTCGCATGCCCCGCCCATGGAATAATCTCGTGAACAGAGCTGATGTGGATGATTTTACCACAAGCCACGGATCGCGAGGTATCGATTCCGCGACGAAGAAATTCTTTAATGGCCTCCCGGGCACATAAAAACTGACCGGTAAGGTTGATGCCGATTACGGTATTCCATTGATCGAGCGTCATTTCTGTGAATTTAGCGTCTTTCTGGACGCCGGCATTGTTGATGAGAATATCTACGGTTCCGAATTGGGAAACAACGTCCTGAAACATTTTTACGACCTCCTCTTCCTTGGAAACATCGCAGGGATAAGTAATACCCTTTCCTCCGGCATCGGTAATTTCCTTTAAAACGGCTTGTGCTTCGTCTGCAGAACGTGGTGAAGAATGATTGATAATAACGGTTGCTCCTGCTGATGCAAGAGATTTTGCAATTCCTGAGCCTATGCCGCTGGAGGCTCCCGTGATAATAGCCACCTGATGGCGAAGTGATATTTCCATGTTTTATTTTTTGATGTTACCTAAATTTAGCTGAAAGGATCACGCCAAACATGAAAATTTTAAATTAAAAGTTTCTTAAAGTTTAAGGATGAATAGGTTTTGGCTGAAGCCGATTTTTATATGTATAAATAAAAATCGGCTTAAAGACCGCTCCTAAGGAATTTTTTCTCTTTTATAACCTTTTGAACATTAAATATTGTGGTCCGCTTCTTCCAATTCTGGTCTTTCCCTCGTATTGATACCCGACTTTTAAGTATAATTCGTACGCGGAAATATTATTTTGATTAACGGAAAGAACGATTTCGTCACACTCTTTAAAATTTTTTCTTACGAAATCATCCACCAGAATCATGGCACTTTTTCCTATTCCTTTGCCCTGCAGCTGAGGATTTACAGAAAGAGAGCGCAGTAAAGCTGAGTTTTGAGTATCCGTTAAATCTAATTTATCGTCCCCAAAATCTAAGGTGAAAAAACCGGCAGCCAGGTCGTTATCGAAAATCGTAACGGCAAATTCTAATCCTGTATTTCTATTGGAAATTCGGTTTAAAGCGAATTCTGCAGTAGAAGTATACTGAAGTTGAAGTTCATTCAAAATATAATCTAATCCTGAAAGATCTTCGGGTCTGAAAAACTGTAAGCGAACCATAGCTTAGTGGTGATAAATATCGTCATACATTACGCCGGCGCGAATTTCCACAGGCAGTCTGTTTTCTTCAGGAACAATCGGGCAATTGTAATCGTAAGCATTATATGCACAGAAAGGCTGATAGGATTTATTGAAATCCAGCACTATTGTATTTCCTTTCGGGATCGTTAAATCCATATATTTTCCACCGCCATAGGTTTCTTTTTCGTTGGTTGCATCACGAAATGGCAGAAATAAATAATTCCTGTATTTCTTTTGCTTGATTAAATCTAAACTTTGATATAAGGTTAAAGTATATGATTTTCCGTCTAATTGAAAAGTTGCTTTACCATATTCTTTATACGATTTACTTTTTCCGGAAGAAGTAGGAAGATCGAATGGTTCTGCATTTTCTGTTTTGGTAAATGAGGCGGTAACTTTATATTTCAGATTAAAAGGAAAGAAAGGATGTTTTTTAAAATTGGTAAAATTATCCCCTCGTAAGGGAGTTTCTTTAGGATTAAGGTATTCTGCATTAAGTTCATCCTGAAATTTTTTGACTTCCAGGCTGTCTTTAGCAACCATTTTTTGAGAAAAGACAAGTAAAGGGAAAAATATCAGCAGTAAAATATATTTCTTCATGAATTTATTTAAAATTGAGGTTAAAACTATGATTTTTTTGGTTTCGCCCATATTATGATTATGTTACAAAATACGGAACGTTTTATTCAAACAAATTTCATGAATTTATTTGAATCTTTTATAAACTGTCTGGGAAAAATAAATGAGATTGTGATTTTTACCGCAAAAGAGGCAAAAGGAGTTTTAAAAGCTTTGCGATTAAGATGGACAAAAGAGAGCAAAATGTTGGATTAGTAGTAAATGAAGGAGAAATTTAAGGGTTTAAATATATTATTTCCTGAAGATTGTCTTTAGATTTTCAGATGATTCGGTTTCTTTTGCCACGAATGCACGAATTTTAAAATACTGATGAATGAGATTTTATTTTACTGCAAAAGAGGCAAAAGGAGTTTTAAAGGTCTTGTGCTTTAAGATGGACAAAAGAATACAAAATGTGGAATGGGTTGTAAAAGTTGGGAAAATGGTTTCAGGGATTTATAGTTTAAAATTATAGTTAAAAAAAGTTTGAGCTTATATCTTATTAAATGGTAAAAATTGAATGTTTTTTTAACGCAAAGATTATATTGCTTTACACTGATTTTTAGAAGGCAAAGGCAAATGAATTGCTTCGCGAAGCTTGCAAACACACTTTATCAAATCAATTGGTTGATTCTTCTTTACTCACTTGAGTGTTTTTTACTTATAAATTAAACTTTGCGTTAAAATAATCCCACTAAAATTTCAAGAGCTAAAATCTTTTAATTCCCACAGATCGCACAGATTTTCAGATGATGCGGTTTCTTTTGCCACGAATGCACGAATTTTAAAATACTGATAATGAGATTCTATTTTACCGCAAAAGAGGCAAAAGGAGTTTTAAAAGCTTTGCGCTTTAAGATGGACAAAAGAATACAAAATGTGGGATGGGTTGTAAAAGTTGGGAAAATGGTTTCAGGGATTTATAGTTTAAAATTATAGTTAAAAAAAGTTTGAGCTTATATCTTATTAAATGGTAAAAATTGAATGTTTTTTTAACGCAAAGATTATATTGCTTTACACTGATTTTTAGAAGGCAAAGGCAAATGAATTGCTTCGCGAAGCTTGCAAACACACTTTATCAAATCAATTGGTTGATTCTTCTTTGCTCACTTGAGTGTTTTTTACTTATAAATTAAACTTTGCGTTAAAATAATCCCACTAAAATTTCAAGAGCTAAAATCTTTTACTTCCCACAGATCGCACAGATTTTCAGATGATGCGGTTTCTTTTGCCACGAATGCACGAATTTTAAAATACTGATGAATGAGATTTTATTTTACCGCAAAAGAGGCAAAAGGAGTTTTACGAGCCTTGCGCTTTAAGATGGACAAAAGAATACAAAATGTGGGATGGACTGTAAAAGTTGGGAAAATGGTTTCAGGGATTTAGAGTCTAAAATTATAGTTAAAAAAAATTTTAGCTTATATCTTATTATATGGTAAAAATTGAATGTTTTTTTAACGCAAAGATTATATTGCTTTACACTGATTTTTAGAAGGCAAAGGCAAATGAATTGCTTCGCGAAGCTTGAAAACATGCTTTGTCAAATCAATTGGTTGATTCTTTTTTGCTCACTTTAGTGTTTTTTACTTATAAATTAAACTTTGCGTTAAAATAATCCCACTAAAATTTCAAGAGCTAAAATCTTTTATTTCCCACAGATCGCACGGATTTTCAGATGATGCGATTTCTTTTGCCACGAATGCACGAATTTAAAATACTGATGAATGAGATTTTATTTTACTGCAAAAGAGGCAAAAGGAGTTTTAAAAGCTTTGCGCTTTAAGATGGACAAAAGAGAGCAAAATGTTGAATCAGTGTCAGATGAAGGAGAAATTTCAGGAGTTAAAATGTTTTATTTCTAATTTTCAAATGATCTAAACTTTTAGCCTTCAGAGTTTTGTGCTTGATCCGGAAAAATAATGCAATAGCAATAGGGATGTTTAAAGATAAAAATTACAGAGATTTTTTGTGATCAAATTAAAAATTTAGACCCCGCAAATAAAAAACTGCCCAATTTCTATGATTCAGAAATCTTCACCCGATAAATATCTGATTTATTTCTTTTAATCGATTCCACGAAAAAACCACCTTCTTCGGGAATAACTTCTTTAAGATCAAAGCTCTTACAACCTTTCGGTAACCCTGAAAAAACGAGTGTAAACCAAAAATCCTGCATAAAAGGAACGGGCGTCCAGTTTGGGAAAATGGTAATATTTTCGGCATGTATCAGCTTGCTCCGATGGTCGGATTGATTGTCAAACAAATACGTAGAGTGCCAGATTCTGATTAAATTTCCTAAAAAAGGCGATGCGGGAAAGCAACAATGCACGATGACCTGTTGTTCCTCTTCTATTTTCGTCTGAAGAGATTCCAGCAATTCTTTTGCAATGACGGGCTTTGCTATTGTTTCTGACATGTTAAGGAAATTGTTATACAAAGATACTTAATTTTAAATTTTGAGATTGAATGTGATCGGTGATGAAAACAATGGTTTGAAAAATACCATTACCGCAAGCATCAAAGAATTAAAAATAAACCTCAAAATAAGTACTGCAAAGCAGCATGAAATTTAACTAAAAAATATTATTATAAAGCTAAAAAAGCTTACTCATAACAAAGGAGCCAGCTCAATTGAGCTGGCTTCTTTGCTATTACCAGTCACGGATTGCAAATCCGCGACATCGGGGGGGAACTTTTTTATTAATCTTTTCTTTTAATATAACGAATATAAAAATAAAAAGCTATAGAAGTCACAATTGCAATTATTATTTTAAAATACGTTTGCATTGGAATTTTGTGACTACTTCCAAGCACCATCAAAAGATAAAAGGCAAAAATTAAAAAAGAAACAATACAAACAAATTGTAAAATACTTAATACTATTTTCATTTATTGATTTTTAATTGTTCCTTGAAATCCTTGTTTCAATAAAGCTTGCACAAACTGAAAGATGCACTCTCTAATGTATTGCATGATATAAAATAACAAACACCACCGCAATAGCGACGGGGTTTCATTATAAATTTCAAACGGGATACGAGCAAGATGCTCGCACCAGCTTGGGGGCAAAATTTTTCATTGTGCTAATTCAAGTTTATTTTCATGTAAAATTGGATTCAATATTTTTTCTTTAAATATTTGTTTTTCATTTTCATTTTCTTCATCATTAATTTTATTTATTTCTTTATAGGTTTTATTTCCATCGATAAATTTATAAACACCAATAAATGCAAATTGAGTTTTAGAAACATCATTGTCTTTTTTTATCAAAGTACAATAAACCTTACCTTTTATATAAAAAGAAACAAAATACCAATGTGAATCTTTTCCATCTTTAATATTATAATTATTAGGAACATCAAACTAATTATGATTATTTTTAAAATTATCAACAATTCTTAAGAGGGAACTTTCCTCCGTTTTTATAACAAAAACTTCAGCATAAGGATAACTTCCTGCATTGAAGTATTCACAACAATGTAAAAGTGTTGATACAAAAACCATCAGAATTTTCTGTCTTTTTAAAATAGACAGGATCCGATTCTGAATCACCATTTCTAATAGAGTTACCAATAGGTAATCCATATTGTTTTTCTTCTTTGGCTAGTTTTTCTGTATTACTTAAATCACCTCCTTCTTTAAACTTTAAATCATATTTTATAGTATATCCTGAATAATCTCCCTCAGAAACTTTACTATTTAAATTATTTAAATAATTATTTACATCTTTGTTCATGCTGCTGACTTGCTCTGAAGAGTAACCATTCACTGTAACTTGCTTATCTTTAATATTTTTAAAAGAACTTGTTTGTGTCTGGACGTAATAAACCGCTCGAATAGTTATTGTTTTATTTTCTTTATCTATAATACGAATACCATCTTTCCCATCAGGGGTCAAATACATTGATAGGATCATTAAAAACATAATTATAAGGCGACATCCGTGCATATTTCTCCGCCAACGGATCTATCATACCCCATCTTCCAATATCCGGCATATAAAACCTTGCTCCGTAATCATACATTCCAGTCTCCTGAAGTTCCTTCCCGTTGTACTTGTAATTCTGATATTTTCCAGTTCCAAAAACCGCTGTTCCCGTTTTCAGATGATTCATCCCGAAAGGATAATAATCATTCACATCGGTGATTTCTAGGGCTTGGGTCTGGGTATTTCTCGCAAAACTTACTCGTATATTTCCTAAATGATCTTTATACTGATAAATATACTATTTTACTTCGAAAAAATTAAAAAATAACCCATCTTAAAGATTCTTTTTAAAACACAAAACCTCGTAATTTTACGAGGTTTTTTTATTCAATGGTGCGAGCGAGGGCTTTCTATTGTGTACAATTTAAATCAAATTTAATTTCTCTTGGCAATGCAATTGAAGATTCTTCTTTTTTGTAAATTTGCAAGTTATCTTTACAGAAGTAGTAATTTAATCCCTTTTTCGCATCATCTCTAATATATCCCATATCTTCGGTTAAAACTTTTACGGAGTCAATAACTTTATAATCAGATAGTTTTTTAATAATATTTGGGTCTCTACCTTTTTCATCATCATACCAACAAAATAATTTGCCTTTATACTCGATATATTGATCCTTAATCCGACCCTCAGGAGAACCATTAACAACATATATTTTATTGCTATTGCCAATAATACTTACTCCCACAATTCCAGAATTATACTCTTTAGAATAAAGATTGAAGACTTTATCCTTACTCACTAAAGAAGATGTATTACAAAAATCTATAATTGCATTTTTAAAAGCAATTTCATTATTTCCTTTTCCAACCAATCCTTTTTTCCAGCCTGAGCAACTATAAATAAGTAAAGTAAAAGGAAGTATTAAAAAATATCTTTTCATTTTAGTAATTTGTATAATCAATTTTTTGAACACCATAAGGATAAGTTGCTTCTCTTGTTAAAATCAAGAATTTCCAAAAATCTGTTCTGTAATCATTTCTAGAATTTATATCTGCTCCTGATGGATTTTCAATAGAACTTCTACTATATCCCATTGTTGGATGAGTGTGAAAGTCAGTATTTTTAAAATACCCTTCTAGTCTTGAATCACCAATTCTACATCTATATAAAGCACTAAAGGAGCTACTATAAGTGTTTTTTAAATATTTATCTAGATAAACTTTGCTAATTGCTCCATTTTGACCAGCATCTTTTGAAAGATATGCACCTGATAACTCAACTCCCACATAATCTGACAGTTTAACTGCAAAATCTTCAAACTGACCTAATGTAGGTTGATTTTTTCCTCCGACATCTATAATCTGATCACTAGTTTTAAAATTCTGTCCGTCTTTTAAGATTCCTTTAGCAATATTATCTACTTCAACTTTAGCATCTCCGTTTTTGTTGTATTCTACATTTCCTTTTTTATCTGTTTTTAAAATTCTATCAGGTTCATTATTTGTTTCTCCAACTTGTTTTACTTCTCCAGTTTTCACATTTAAAGTAAAATCTGTTTCAGGTTTTCTTCCGTCTGGGTCGATGAACCTTACAGGATTATCAAACGCATAGTTATAAGGACTATGTCTCGTCATCTTTTCCGCCAACGGATCTACCACACCCCATCTTCCAATATCCGCCATATAAAATCTCGCACCATAATCATACATCCCCGTCTCTTGCAACTCCTTCCCATTGTACTTGTACTGATACGCATTCTGTGTAGTCGCCGTATAATTATGCAACATCCCAAATGGATAATAATTATTGATTTCGACAATTTCTCCTGGTTTCCAAATATCAATACAGTTTGGTATATTGAAAGGGTTTGTTGGTACATCACACTGTTGGACTCGATATTGCCTTGGCTGAATTATGCCATCCTTATTCGTATCGGTATAACTCAATCTTACATTTCCTAAATGGTCGGTAAAATTATAAATATACTGACCGATAAGTGCATCATAATAACCTTCTGAAGTAGGAATGATTCTGAGTTTCATCACCGCCACTTCATTGGGATCTACGATTACAAAACCTCCTCCAGAGTTTGCCTCCGATGGTTTTGTAGACTTGTACTGAAATCCATCCAGATAATCTGTTTCTAAATCGCCAAAGAGCTTCTTCACTTTTGCCCCATCGGCTCTGTACGTGTAACTTGTCACTTTCGAACTTTGGGTAATCTGCTTGGGTAAATTTAAATAATTATATTTAATTGCTGAAATCTCTTTATCCAAATGATCAGTCATATTTCCATTCAGATCATAACTAATCGCGTTCGGAGTGGCAAGATAAGGATACCCTGAAGGGTTTTGCTGTTCGTCTTTCACCGTACTGAGCCTGTTTCCCAAATAATCATATTTCAAATTATCGATAACCGTAGCGACCGTGGCTCCGGGTAAGGTGCCTGCCGATCTTTTCAGTCTGGTGATATTTCCGTTGACATCATAATCCAGCTTTTCAAAATATTCCTGAGCATTTTCGCTTCCTGATTTCTGATAAAATCCAGCGGACAACCGATTCAATGGATCATAAACATAGCCGTATCTTTTTAATGGTTCGTTATTTTCGGTTAAGGTTTTCCATGATACTTCGGAAATATTTCCGTTAAATTTCGGTTTTACCTTTAAATTCGCATAATCCTGATTCGGAGTTTCCAATCCCTCAACCTGAGTGTAGTTGATTTTATACCCAAATAAATCTGTTCCTAAATTATCAGGATTATTCATCGAAGTCATCCAACCCCGGATATTATATGCATAATCGATACTTTGAAGATTGTTTCCTGTTTTTTTATTGATGAGTTCGCTTTTACATCATTATAAAGACATTAAGACAAAACCCTCACAAAATTGTGAGGGCTGTCATTTAAAATCGCATACGAGACGCATGTCCCAACTGGGGACCTTAAGTCAACATATTAAGATGAGTGTTAGAAATACAAGCTTCTTTATAATCGAAAATTTTCTCGTTCAGTCTTTCATCTAAATAACTTTTTACTAAATAATAATAATTAATTGATGAAGGTATATCAACTGCTAATATTGTTTGGTTATTCATTCCTTCCCAACTACAATTTAAATCCTCTATGGATTTTAAAATGTTAGGGATATAATTAATATCAAAAACTACGATCTGAACAGTGCTATTTTCAGATGTTAAAATTAAATCATCAAAATATAATAATCCATCATCTTCTTCCACTGATATAATATCGTCATATGAAATATTTGGAGCGAAAAACGGTATATTCTTTATTTGAAATGTTGAATTACCCAAATCCTTAATATTTAATGATTCTTCCGCAATGTCATCTTCCAAGTCATAATATGGTAAAATAACCTTTTTGTTCATATATTATTATTAATATTCATGTTCTAAACATGATTCTTCGTAGGTCCAAATGACCTCTTCTCCATCATCTAAATATTTTTTAATGGGTTTATATGAGACGTCTTTTGGAACATTCACTGCAATAATGTTTTTATCTAAAAATAACTCTGTACTACATCCATTTGTTTGTAACCATTTTCTTATTTCTTCTATTTTATCATTTTGGTCATTATATACATGTAACCTTACGGTTGTATTTCCTGAACTATCAATAAAGTCTTCAAAATAAAACTGGTTATCATCTGCATCTAATTCTGCCTGGATTATATCACCAAGAGAAATTCTTTCTGCTATAAAAGGAATATTATCCACTATGAAATTACCATTTTTTTCTTTACACCATAAAGATTCAGTATCATATTTATTTTTTTCAGTCTCTTGGACAAAAAGAACATTAATTCTATCTTCCATTAATTTGTTTTATTACTTTTTTTAATATTACAATCCCTGCAAAGTACTTGTCCGTTATTTGGAGTTCCAGAACCTCCAAGTGATTTAGTTTCTATATGATCTACCTGAGTTTCATTTTAATCATGTTCGATAACTGCTAAGCTAACACTGTTTCTATTTCACATCTTTCATGCTTTGAATATTACTTCTTATTTCCTCATTAAGGAATTGATTTATAGCGGCACAATACTTCATTTATGACAAAACCCTCACAAAGTTGCAGAGGCATTGAAATTTACCTTTTCAGTGCGCTCCAAAATAGCAAGGGCTTTTACTCAAAATCATGAGCGAGAAGCTGGTACTAGCGAGGCAATCATATTCTTTCTTATTTTATAAACATTCCATCGCGGGAAAGTATTCTGAGAATGTGACACTCCATTTATTATCAAACTCCCCACTAATTATGATAAAATCAATTCCCTTTTTTAAATTAAATTCCATCTTTTCTTTTTTCTTAGAAGTAATCTTTATCTTTCTATTTTCTTTAGGAATTTTAATTTCTCTATACCCACATATATAGTTATCAAAATTATATTTTTTACCATTAATAGTAATTACGTCATCAATAAAAGCAGCATTATTAAAAAATAATAAGACTTCGTCATCTTTTCTAAGAAACTCTTTTGGAATATTCTCCAAATAAGATTTATAAGCGGCACTATCTGTTACTGTTGCTTTCGTTTTATCTTGATAATAAAAATCAATATTATTTTGTGCGGAGCAACTATTGTTGGTCAGTAAAACCATTATTAAAAAAAATACTGTTTTCATTATTTTTTATTTTGAGGTAATCTAAATGAGTTAGCTTTAACAGTTTCTTCCATTTTCTGTATCTGATTTTTATTAAATTCTGTACCCAAGCTTTTCATTGAATCCCAAAATTTTCATCGTTGAAGGCGTATTTACAAGATTACAGGAGTAGAATATGTTCCAGAACCTCCAAGTGATTTAGCTTCTATGTGATCACGTGAGACTTATTTCAACTTATCAATCTTATCTTAAAGCCAACCTATAATATTTTCTTTTCCTTTACCTATTGGAACGATATACTTAACTTTATTATCTTCTATTTTAATAAAGATTTTATCTTTTAAATTCTTGTTTTCTAAAATATAAACGCCTTGAGTTGCACCATCTATGTCTGGCTTTTCTCCGACATATTGGTTATATTCCGTAACTATAAACTCTGAATTATATTTTTTAAGACTTTGTAATATTGGAATATATAAATCTAAATACTCTTTTGGTTTATCTTTATAATACGTTTTACAAAATTCCTCAATACTTTCGTTATTTAGTTTCTTAAAAAAAGTCGTAAAAATAGGATTTTTGTATTGTGGTTCAACTTTTTTCTTACAACTATAGCAAAATATAACGATTACTAAACTACAAACTAATTTTCTTATCATCTTTTTTTTCATTTCTAGATATATCTTCGGGAGATTTCCATTACGAATACTCTTATTTTGTTCTCGTAAATCTTCACCTAAATCACCCGGATTATATCCTCCTCCGTTTGGCCATGCTCCTTTCATTTGTGGAAGTTTAATATTTGCAGCCGCTGCAGCATTTATTACATACATGTTTAAATAAAAAATAACTGGATCTACTATTATTATTTCCTACAGTAAAACCAGTTAAGCTTAATATTATTAATCATTTATAATATAAAGTTCCAATCTTGCCTTAATATTGCTCCAAATGCAAAACAAATCATTAGAATGATAAGTAGCAATCCATTCAGAATATGACTTATAGCTTTATTATTATATCTGTAAATCAAATAAAAATTAATTGCCAACGAAATTATTACCAAAGGAATTAATTCTAAAATATCAAAATAAGGAAAAAATAGAAAATCTACTATAAACAGAGTAGAGATAATAAAAATTATTTGTGGGATTCGTTTCATTTTTTTTAAGGTATTAATTCTCTTTTAACAACTTCTGTAACTTTTTTATGTAAATCATTATTATATTTCCGATTTGATCTTTATACTGGTAAATATACTTATCATTCTTGTAATCGTAAAAACTATCTGAAGTCGAGAAAAGCTGAAAAATAGTATTAGTTGATTCTCTTTGAGTAAAAACCCTCGCAAAATTGTGAGGGTTTTTAGTCAAAATCATGAAAAAGATGCTCGTGTAAGCGATATTAAAAAAACATTAAGCCACTATATTGTTTAAGCATTATAAGCGGCTATATCATAGTATATACCGTATAAATGAATTAAGAAGATTAAAATATTACTTACAAAGAATAACCATTTAAAAATGCTTCTGCTTCTCATTAAAACCATAATTGCAAATAAACTATATATACAAGCTATCAAAGAAAGTGTAAGTGAAATATTATGTGTTAATAAATATGAAAATTTACCTCTAGCAATTAATAATAATGATAAAAAGTAGGCCATGTTGATTATCTGAATAATTATAGTATTTTTTTTCATGGTTTATTCTTTTCTTCTGGTTTATTTAATTCTTTTACAACTGCATTATATGCATTATAACGATATTTATTATCGATTTGTGTATGTGAAGCATTTACTGGAACATTCAGTATTTTCGTTTTAGAAGAATCTATTGCCTCTATATCTTCTCCACCAATTGCACTATGCATGAATCCGTCATTCTTATTATAATAGTTAATAGCTGTTTTAACATTGGAAGGAATTTTATCATCATCGATTCCATATCGGGGATCATCTGCAATATCTAATGTAAATAAAAGATCAACTTTTACATTGGGATTTTCATTAGCTAATTCTATAAGATTATCTGCTCCCATACTATGACCTACCATAATTAATTTTCCGTCAGGACTTTGTTTTCTAAAGCTATTTATTGATGATAAAATATCATTTTTTGTTATATCTCCTGTTGATGAGGCAAATACACCAACTTGATTTTTTGTACTATTCAAATTATTTATTATACCAATTCCTGAATAGTCAATTCCTCCATCCTTATTTGTTTTTGCAAAATTCTGTGCTTGTGTTGCTCCATTATTAGGGTTGGCTATCCAACCCTGATTAACAATTACTAAATTTTTAGTTGTATTATTTATTTTCAATGGCTCTAATCCTTCCAATTCTCTAGCATCAATAACTCTATTACCACTGAAGACATATACAGACCAAGTATTATACTTCTCACTCAACGGATCTACATTGAAAAACCTTCCGATCGTAGGATCGTAATTTCTCCATTTAAAAGAATTCCAGCCTGTATCCTGTTGTTTTTCCTGCTCCTGAAACCCATAGGTATATTTAGGAGACAGAGATCCTGAGGTATTTAAACTTCCTCCAAACTCTAATCCAAAAGGATAATAATCGGTGGTTCTATCGATAGCAACACCGCTGTTATTATCTCGGTAATACGCCAATCTTATATTTCCGATTTGATCTTTATACTGGTAAATATACTTATTTTTAGCAAAATCGTAATAGCCTTCTGAAGTGGGTACAAACTGTAAAGAAACATTCTTTAAACTGAACTCATCACTTTCTCCACTATACTGAAATCCGTCCAGATATTCAGTAGTGGTATCGGCGTCAACCTGCATTCTTCCTGAAAAGTAATGATGGATTTTCTTTAATTTCACACCATCCGCGCGGTACAGATAGCTTGTATTTTTATATTTGGTAGCTAAACCCTGCCCAAAAAGATCTTCACGAATTACAAATTGATCAAATTTAATATAGGTGGGAAGATGAAGGTAATTGTACTTAATTTCCAAAAGACCTTTGTCTAAATGATCAGTCATATTCCCGTTTACATCATAATGAATAAGATTTCCAGATACACCGGGGTAACCGAAATAATTAGATGATGCATCGGTAACGGTGTGAAGTCGGTTTCCTGAATACACACAAGACAAATCATCTATAAGCTGAACTCCTACATTCTCCAGTTTTCTATTTCTTTTCAAAGCCATAATGTTTCCATTTACATCATAGCTCATGCTTTCATTATAATAATTATTTTGGGGAATAGACGTATTGGGCTCTGAGTAATTTCCTAGTTTTAATCTGTTTAAAGCATCGTACTGATAAGAATATCTTTTTAAAACTCCGTCTTTTGAAGTTGCCCAATCGACTTCAGAAATATTACCGTTATATTTACCCAAAGCCATATTTGTATAAACAGGATTTTCATATTTTATTTTATACCCAAATAAATCCGTCCCCAAATTATCAGGATTATTCATCGAAGTCATCCAACCCCGGATATTATACGCATAATCGATACTTTGAAGATTGTTTCCTGTTTTTTTATTGATGAGTTCGTTCAGATCATTGTAAGTATTTTCAGCCAAAAGTTCCTCAGGATTATTGTCTACCTGATGATACTGTTTTACAAGTCTTTTTTGATCATCATAGACAAATTTTTCTTTTACATTTACTTCCGTATCATTCGGGCTTCTTTTATGAGAAGTGTAGCTTTCAGTTATTGCCCCCGTAAAATCCAGCTTCATTTCCCTATTGGTATATCCGCCTAAATGATTTGTCGATTTTGAAGCAATCAGCCTTCCTTTTGAATCATAATAATGGTACGTTTTAGTCCAGTTATTATCTTCAATATTTTTTACAAAAGAAGCGGTGGATAAACTTTTGGTAGAAGCATCCTGGTTATTTCCCAGCGTTTGCGGCAATGTATACTGACCTAAAACCGTAGCAGGGACCGCAGGAGCGCTTGAAGGGTAGGTATCATAATAATTCACCGTCAATAGCGTTATGCTTTCTGTAGGAAATCCTTTTTTATCGTAATACACATCAATACCCTGTAAATTAAACGGCGAATTGCTTCTTTTTTCGTTGTTGGAAGCGTTGGCCGGCATCGTATTCACTGCCGTCTGCATCGCCTGTCTGGTAGCAGAATTGGTGAAAAATCCTGTGTAGGCCACTCTTCCCAATTCATCATATTTCGTAAAGATCCAGCCTTTACTTAAAAAATTATTGGTGGTAGTTCTCAGAATTCCGTCCTGCATCAGAACAAGCCGGTCTTGTTTATCGTACACCATAAATTCCCAATCTTTGCCAGGAAGTTTTTTCTCTACCAGTCGGGTTTTTCCGTCATATTTGTACTGATAGCAAAGATCATTCAGAATAGCTTCTGTAATCACCTTATTATTCGCCTCGATCTGCTTCACGGCTTTGGGGCTCATCACAAATGCCAGCTGATTGTACTCGTTATACACATAATAGGTGTCGATATTCTGGTTTCCGTCGGTTCTTCTGATCAATAAGGTTTGCCCCTGCGCGTTGGTAAACTGAACGACAGGATTTCCGTCTTCATCGGTCACCGTATTTTTATACAAAGTTCCTGCGGGATAATTTCCGTTATTACTGGTGGAAACAGACGGTACAGAAACGGTATTCGAAATAGCATTGACTGTATTAATCGATGTATTGGTCACGAATTTTTTAACTTCAGTCCCCAAATTGGCCTCGTAGGTAAACTTTTGGGTATGGCCCGAACTCATTTTCCATGCTTCACCCGCATTAGCCTGTTGCAAAACGCGGTCTAAAGGAGATTTTTCAAGGTCTTTTTCAGCATAGGCATTGCTTACTCCATAATAAGAGTTCGCTTGATTTTCATTGATAATTCCTGTATGAATCATTGAATTTTGGGTAGCAACAGGCACGGGCAAAATGTCTTTTACCTGCCTTCCGAACCCGTCGTAGGTGATGGGCGTTACCAGATCTTTTCCTGAAACGGTAGATTTTACCATGATCACCTGTTTTGGTCTTCCTAAACCATCGAAATAGGTGATGGTTTCTGCTTTTTTGGAACAGTCGTCATTCAGACAGCTTTTAGACTGAACGAAGTTTTCTGTGGTGGACTGGGCAAAGGAGAGCCCCGCCAGCAATAACCCCAACGCAGATATGGTTTTGTTAATGAGTTGTTTTTTCATAATTTGTGGTTATTGTTTGTAGTTGTAATTGTATTCTTTTACTTTTTTGAAAACGAAATTTCCAGCCGCATCTTTTTCTCTTACTTTTACCTCTTTCAGCCTGTTCGCGGTGTCATAAACATACACTTCCCTGATTCCTGAAGGTGGAGTAATGCTCGTTACCCCGATCAGCGGATCGTACGTGAACGTTGATACCTGTTTGCCCACAAAAGCAGATTGTTTTCTGAAATCGTTCAAAGCATTCAGTAATAATCCTTCTTTGGTAGGATCTGCCGCGTCTTCATCCGATTTTGAAACGATGTTTGTTATTAAATTACCCGCCAATAGTTCAGCATACGTTATTCCTTCTATTTTCGCAATCGGCTGGGTCTGGTTATAGCCCCAAACAATGGCTACCGGAATTCCTTCTTTGATGGTGTACTGAAGAATGTTTCCTTTCTCGTCGTACTTATCGTATTTCACTTCCGTAGAAGGGCTTGCGTTTAAATTATCATAAGAAATCACCGATAACGGCAACACCAAACCGGATGATTTCGTATTGGCTTCTGACTGACTGATCGGATAAATGGTTTCGGCTCTCGATAGAGTTTTGGTCGTTGTACCAATCATTTGTGTAGTCGTAGTCTCCAACGGAATAGCGATCATGTTTTTAGCGATCATGAGCGGATTGTTTTTTTCGTGGGCGTAGGAGTAAGTGGTTTTTACTTTTTCACCACTTGGGAATGTACTTTCTGTGTTTTGGAGATTGATGGGTTTATTGATATCGGTATCGTAGTAAGTATATTTAGTGGTGCTGGTAACTTTTTTTCCATTCAGATAATCCGTCGTTTCAGTAGTGTCATTTTCTACTTTTGCAGATTCAATCATATACATCTTATATTCTACATTATAACTTTCTACAGGCATATCTAAAACGGTCATTATTCCCCTTGTAATCGTAAAGTCAGTAGAAAAAGCGGCTATACTTGGTATATTGGTGGTGAACTCAGATAAACTATTTTTTATCGTATTGAGCTTATAGCTATTGTTTACCACTTTTAAGGTATCATTGGCTTTATTTAAATAAATTTCTCTTTTCAGTCTTCCACCTTTCCATTTATTATAGAAATAATTGGAACTGCTGGAAGTTTCATATTCCCTGATGATTTTACCCTTGTCAGTAATTTCTGTAACTGAAGGATAATTGATCAAATCTGAACTTCCGTAGCTGGTATTCGCCTGACTTGAATTATGGATTCGATAATATCTTTCAAAGCCATAGCCAAGCTGAACAGTTTGACTAGCATCAGTGAATTCCCTTATTTGTCTTTTAATGATAGATGAAAAATTAAATTTTTGATTTAATTTAAAATCAGGAATAAAAATTCCATTATTATACTTCCCGTAGGCATACTCATAGACATTAGAAACATTATTAGCATCTACATCTTCTATTTTTCGTATACGTAAAGATCCATATTTTTTCATTTCATCTGTATATATAGGATAGGTATATCCAATCTTCCCTGCAATAGAACATTTACATGATCCTATTTTGATGAGATTCAATTCTAAATTCTGTCCTATTCCTGGTGTTCCCCCGTCAAAAGTTTGAGGGCGCCAATGAGTGAAAAATTTGGATCCATATATTGCAGTTCCCGTGCATTGAGTTTCAGCTATAGTTTGTCCATTTCCTGTATTACTTGCATTCTTACAAGTATTCGTAAAAGTTATTTCAACCTTATCTGGTGATGCATCAATACCTAAATTTTGTATTTGCTGTAGATGTGCTTGTGTTATTGGGTATATAATTGATTCATTAAATTGATCCTCTGTAGCATTCGTACTCAGCGTTCCTATAGATATACTCCCTGTTCCATCTTCTGAACGTTGTTTCACAGTATTGTATGGCAGTTCATAATAAAAGTTTTTCTTTGCTCCAGTAGGATATTTTATAGATTTCAGGCTTCCTAGGACTGCATATTGCTCATTAGATTCTTTGTTTCTTTTGACAATAGCCTTAAATTCTTCTGAAGGGATATTAAAATCAAAAACTTTACTTGGAATGTTTGTTATTTCTCCGTTATAGATATTATTGATATAGCCCCAGTAATCATCATTACTGCTATTACGTTTAGGAATTTTATACTGTTCATTGTATTCAAAAGAGTAATCTGTATTTTGTAGATTATCTTTAATACTAATAAGTTTCAATCGATAATCTTCATATGTTTTAGTTAGATTGTTTGTTTCAAAATAACCATAATTAAAACTAATATCTTTTATTTTGACTCCCGATTTATTGGTGATTATAATTCGGCGAAGCGCAACTCCGTTCAAACTGTTTAGGTCTTTTCTATATTTGGATCCATCAGAAAAGGTAAAATTATTATCATCAGAATATAGAAAATCTACTTTACCATCATCAAAGACAATTTTACTAATTAGAGATTCCGAAAAAGAAGTCGAAGTCTCTGTTTTTTCATATTTAGGGAGAGGAATTAATTGTTCATAATTCCCACTTAATTTGGGCGTTATTTTGAAGTTAGCAACCTGATTAATATTTCTTTCATCATAAGTATGATTTTTACCGTAGGAAAAAACTACCGACTTATTATTAACCTTTAATTCATCAAGACTGTATAATGTTTTATGTGTAACTGTAGGTCCTCCAAGAGTCTCAGGCATGATCAAATTTCTTGAAGACATCCAATACTCAGCACCTTGTGTATCTTTTATGTAAAATTTATTATCCTTTTTCGTAATTATAACATCATCATGGGGAATCAGAAAAGTCTCATTATTATCTTTTAATAGAAAAGAACCCGATGCAGTAGGGAGGTTGTAGTCAAAAATATCTTTTTGGGTATCATAATGATTATTGTATAAACTTTCAATATTAGCTCGTATTTCATTACTTGAATTTATACTGAAATCTCCAGTATATGCTCCATAATCTGCAATATTTTTAGAAAAAAAAGGAACATCTGAATCATCTAGCCCCATTACATTTTTCGAAATTGTCCCAGAAATACTAAGTGACCACCCTAATCCTACAGTACTTGAAACTTCATTTAATTTGATACCCCCTGTATTGTACGATAAAGAAATAGGAATACTTACCCCATCTACACTGATAGTATAAATCGGAATACTGATATTTGCTTTTCCTCTAAAATAATCCATCGGAATAGCTTCCACTTTTGACAGACTGTAAGATTGTGCACTAGTCGGAAATGGAACAATTTGTTTAGGTTGGGTTCCGTCCAATCCTATTTGGGATTTATAGAATGATAATACCAAAATCCCAGTTAATAACAATATATTTTTTAATTTCATCTTTGTTTATTTCTTAATCAATTTAGCATTCACCGTTTTATTCTCATCCGTCTTTACCATCACCAGATACGCCCCCTGAATCAGTGCCTGCGTATTAATTTTGGTTACTTTGTTTTTAGTTTTTAGTGTTTGAAGCTGTCTTCCGGACATATCATAAAGATTAATTTCAGCCTCTTTAAAATCAAATCCGACTTCTACATACGCATAGTCTGATACCGGATTGGGATAAATCTTAATATTCTGTTTTTCAATCAGCTGATCGATTTGCTTGTCGCCCAGTTTTATAATTTTCCAGTTCTCTTTTCCAAGTTCTTCGGCGCTGGTTCCTGCCAGAATAATCGAGCCGTCCCGGTTCAGTTTTATGTCAGAAAGTCTTTCTTCGCGTTTTCCGGACTCCCCTTTTACGTGCTTTCGCCACTGCTCATTACCGTTTTGGTCTACGTACAGCATCCAGAACTTTTCATCATCAGCCTCCATTCTGCCTTCGGCTTGAGTGTAACCGCCCAGTAAAAAGCCTTTAGACTTGTCGTCCAAAGAATTTAGGGTACTCATTCCCATCAAGACATCTCTGTTTTTGAAATTGTACGATTTTTGCCAGATTTCTTCGCCTCTTTCATTCAATGAAATCAGCCAGATATCCGTTCCTTCTTCAATTCCAACAGTTTTATTACCCGATCTTTCGGATCTTGATTCTCCTCCAACTAAATAGCCTTCAGAAGTCAGTGAAAGCGTTCTTAAGTGATCATCGCCTGTTCCTCCGAAATTTTTCTCCCATTGAATTTGATTTTTCGAGTTAATTTTTACTACAAAAAAATCACCTTCGCCGAAATTATTAGTCGTTTTTGAATGATCATTGATCGTGGTATTTCCTCCAGCTTCCGACTTCCGGCTTCCATCCTTCAATTCAGAACTTCTCGAATAGATTCCTAATAAAGCGCCGCCATCTTTCGTCGGAATTATTTTTTCGACCTCGTCTAATCCGCTGCCGCCCAATATGAATTGAGATATTTCCTTTCCGTTTTTATCTAATTTCACGATGAGAACATCTTTCGAACCATATCCTTGCTCCGAATTCTGGATATTTCCGGCTACCATAAATCCAAGATCTGTAGTCTGAATCACCGCGCGCGCTTCTTCATCCGATGCTGAACCGATGGTTTTCTGCCAAAGCTCGTCTCCAAATTCGTTCAATCTCAACAATAAAATATCAGATCCTCCTTTGGAATCCTCCTTTTTATCAAGACCTTTTCCTGAAAATGTGGTTCCGGCTACCAAAAATCCACCTTCCTGAGTCGCCACCGTTGACGCTAAAAAATCATGATTATTTCCGGAAAAATATTTTTTCCAGACTTCTTCACCCTGTTGATTGAGTTTTATCAAATGAAAATCGTAGCCGTTATTAGAGGTACTACCCGCTTTGGGCTGCTGAATGCGGCTTCCCGAAATAAGATACTGTCCGTCAATAGTCGTGGTGATCTGACTTAAAAAGTCCTGTGTTGAAGATTGTATCTCTTTTTGCCAGAGAATTTCCTGAGCTGGCAGGCTCCAAAATGTACATAAGAATAATACACCCGTGTAGAGTTTTCTCATATTTGTGCTTATTTTAAGTTTACTATTTTAACTAATTTTAACGCTGCGAAAATAAACAATCTACTTCACAACGAAAAGATTTATCACATTATTTTTCGTTTACATGGCAAAAATAGAAGGACCAAGCGACAAAACTCGACGTATGATTCTATAAGTGGGTGCCACGAATGCGCGAATACTTTTTATTCCCACAGATTGCACGGATTTTCACAGATGTTGCTGTAAATTTTTGGGGTTTTATGGCCACAAATGGACGAATTACTTTATTTTATAAATGCAAATATTTCCCACAGATTGCACGGATTTTCACAGATGTCGCTGTTGATTTTTGGGGTTTTATGGCCACGAATGCACGAATTATTTTATTTTATAAATGCAAATATTTCCCACAGATTGCACGGATTTTCACAGATGTTGCTGTTGATTTTTGGGGGTTTATGCGGGTTTATGGCCACGAATAAGCGAATGATTTTATTTTATAACTGCAAATTTTCCACAGATCTCGCGGATTTTCACGGATGTTGCTGTTGATTTTTAGGGTTTCATGGCCACGAATGAGCGAATAATGGTGGATGATGCTGTTGAGATTAATTATTTAGTAAAATAAATCTGCGTCCTCTGCAAAATCTGCGAGAGAAAAAAATAATATTATTATATCATAGAGTTAGTATATGGATAATGTAATGAAGAGCTAAAAATATTTCCCGCAGATTTCACGGATTTTCACAGATAATGCTGTTGATTTTTGGGTTTTATGGCCACGAATGCACGAATTATTTTATTTTACAAATGCAAATATTTCCCACAGATCTCACGGATTTTCACAGATGATCCTGTTGATTTTTGAGGTTTTATGGCCACGAATAAGCAAATAATGGTGAATGATGCGGTTGAGATTAATTATTTACTAAAAATAAATCTGCGTCATCTGCAAAATCTGCGAGAGAAAAAATATTATCATTATATCGTAGAGTTAGTATATGGATAATGTAATGATGAGCTAAAAATATTTCCCACAGATCTCACGGATTTTCACGGATAAGGCTGTAAATTTTTGGATTTTTATGGCCACGAATGGACGAATGATTTTATTTTATAACTGTAAATATTTCCCACAGATTGCACGGATTTTCACAGATGTTGCTGTTGATTTTTGGGGGTTTATGGCCACGAATAAACGAATAATGGTGGATGATGCTGTTGAGATTAATTATTTACTAAAAATAAATCTGCGCTATCTGCAAAATCTGCGAGAGAAAAGTAATCATCTGTGAAAATATAGGAGATAAAAAAAAAGACTTTACCTTAGTAAAGCCTTTGATGATTTATTGATAAGCAGATTAATAATCTAATTCTAGTTTTTCTTTAGCATAATCCCTTAATTTTTCAGTCAGTTCCGGATGTTCAGCTAATTTCTGTCCATAGGAAGGGACGATTTCAAGTAATTTGGCTTTCCATTCGCCTTCGATTTTTTCCGGGAAACATTTTTCAAGAACATTTAACATCGCATAAACGGCGGTTGAAGCTCCGGGAGAAGCTCCCAGTAACGAGGCGATAGTTCCCGCTTTATTCACCACTACTTCAGTTCCGAATTCAAGTTTGCCGCCATCTTTTTCATCTTTTTTAATGATCTGAACCCGCTGTCCGGCTACTTTCAGTTCCCAGTCTTCTTCTTTTACATCTTTAATAAATTCTCTTAGATGCTGAATCCTCTGCGCTTTATTCATTGCCACCTGCTGAATCAGATATTTTGTTAATGGCAGATTATGCCACCATGCACCAAACAGAGATTTTAGATTTTTAGTATTTACACTCTCCGGCAAATCCAGATAGCTTCCCTCTTTTAAGAATTTTGTAGAAAAACCAGCGAAGGGTCCGAAGAGAAGGGCCTTTTTACCGTCAATAATTCTAAGATCCAAGTGAGGAACCGACATTGGCGGCGCATCCACGGTGGCCTGAGTATATACTTTTGCCTGATGTTTTTCCACTAATTCCTGATTATGCGTTACCAGCCACTGTCCGGATACAGGAAATCCTCCATATCCTTCACTTTCTTTAATATCTGAACTGTCTAATAATGGCAGCGCATAGCCTCCGGCTCCTATGAATACAAAATCTGCAACCACTTCCTGTTTGTGATTTTTAATTCTGTCTTTCACTTTCATTTCCCATTTTCCATCGTTACGGGGATTAATATCTTTCACCTCATGATAGAGAAAGATCTCCACATTGGAACCCAGCATGAGGTGTCTGCCCATTTTCCTTGTTAAGCTTCCAAAATTCACGTCTGTTCCCAGATCCATTTTTGTGGCTGCAAGAACTTCAGATGCATTTCTCTTGCTCATTACCAGTGGAATCCATTCTCTCAGTTGATCATGATCGGTAGAGAATTCCATACCCTTGAATAAAGCGGATTCTGATAGTTTAGCATGACGCTTTTTCAGATATTCAGCATCTTTTTCACCAAAAACGAGGCTCATATGAGCACAGGAATTGATAAAATCCTTTGGAGTATCCAAATAGCCCTTATCAATAAGGTAAGCCCAAAACTGTTTGGAAATTTCAAATTGCTCGGCAATGCGGATCAGGGACAAAACTTGGGGAGCAAAATAAAAAGTGCTAATTTTGTTTGATGTTAAACGATGCTGAAATTCTTAAATTATTTTTGCCCGAACTCTTGATAGAGCATTTCGAGATGATGAAATTT
>Ga0308167_1000689_pt1 | contig 53459 bp, 54 predicted proteins | sample PhyCR1_2_FD_202138 | JGI IMG/M metagenome (GOLD analysis project Ga0308167, IMG submission 202138) | Phyllosphere microbial communities from UC Gill Tract Community Farm, Albany, California, United States - DLSLRC.R1 | ecosystem: Host-associated > Plants > Phyllosphere > Unclassified | place... | reverse complement strand
GTCGGTCGCGATGCCGGTCTCGTCGTTGATCAGCTCGGCCAGGCCGGCGAGGACTTCTTCGTTGGACAGGGCCATGGGGATTCTCCTTGAGGGGGTGTCGTTTGACCGTGGACCAGCCTAGGGCACGCAGCGGTCGCGTGCCCGGAGGCTCGTCGGAGGGTGGCCGCGCGGGTGCGTGGCCGGGATGGGCTAGGGGAGGACGACGACCTGGGCGCCGAAGACGAGGCCGGCGCCGAAGCCGATCTGCAGGGCGAGGCCGCCGGAGAGCTCGGGGTTCTCCTCGAGCAGGCGGTGCGTGGCGAGCGGGATGCTCGCGGCGGAGGTGTTGCCGGTGGTGGTGATGTCGCGCGCGATCACGACGGACTCGGGCAGGCCGAGCTGCTTGGCGAACTCGTCGATGATGCGGATGTTCGCCTGGTGCGGCACGAACGCGGCGAGGTCGGACGGCTGGATGCCGGCGGACTCGAGCGCCTCGCGGGCGACCTTGACCATCTCCCAGACGGCCCAGCGGAACACGGTCTGACCGGCCTGCCGTATCGTCGGCCGCGCGGCCCCCGCTTCCCACTCGTTGTAGGTCGAGGTCATGCCGATCGCGTCCCACTTCGACCCGTCGGAGCCCCAGATCGTCGGGGCGATCCCGGGGAAGTCGCTCGGGCCGACGATCGCCGCTCCGGCACCGTCGCCGAGCAGGAACGAGATCGAGCGGTCGGTCGGGTCGACGATGTCGCTGAGCTTCTCGGCACCGACGACCAGCACGTGGTCGGCGATGCCGGACTTCACGAACGAGTCCGCCTGGGCGATGCCGTACGCGTACCCGGCGCACGCGGCGCTGATGTCGTAGGCCGCGGCGGGGGCGGCACCGATGCGCTCGGCGAGGAGCGACGCCATCGACGGCGTGGCGACGGTGTGGGTCACGGTGCTCACGAGCACGACGCCGATCTGGTCCGGCGTCAGGCCGGCCTTGGCGATCGCGTCGAGCGCGGCGGCCTCGGCGAGGTCGACCGCCTCGACGTCCTTGCCGGCGCGCATGCGGGTGACGATGCCGGTGCGCTGGCGGATCCACTCGTCGGAGGAGTCGATCGGCCCGACGAGGTCGTCGTTCGGCACGGCGTTCTCACCGCGGGCGGCGCCGAAGGCGAGGATGCGGGTGAACTCGTGGCCGCGGCGCTGCTGCAGCAGCGGACGGGAGGCGCGGGTCGGCTCCGTCCCCTCGGTCGCGGTGGTCGGGATGGGGGCGTCGGTCATGCGGTTGCGTCTGCTTCCTGGCCCGCGCTCTGCAGCAGGTCGATCGCTGCGGGCAGGTCGTCGGGGGTCTTGATCGCGACGGTCGGCGTCCCGCGCAGACCGCGCTTCGCCAGGCCGACGAGGGCACCGGCGGGTGCGAGTTCGATGATGCCCGTGACACCGGCGGCCGCGAAGGACTCCATCACGGCGTCCCAGTGCACGGGGCTCTGGATCTGCTGGACCATGAGGTCGACGAATCGACGACCGTCGTCGACACGGGAACCGTCGGCGTTCGTCCAGATCGGCAGCGACGGGTCCTGCACGGTCGCGGCGGCGGCGACCGGGGCGACACGCTCGACGGCGGACGCCATGTACCGGGTGTGGAACGCACCGGCCACGGCGAGGGGGATCACGCGGGCCTTCGCGGGCGGGTCGGCGGCGAGGGCGGCGATCGCGTCGGCGGGACCGGCGACGACGGTCTGACCGCCGCCGTTGTGGTTCGCGGGGACGAGGCCGTTCGCCTCGAGCGCGGCGGCGACGGCATCGGCGTCCCCACCGAGGACGGCGGCCATCGACGTGGGCTCGAGCGCGGCGGCGTCCGCCATCGCCCGGCCGCGTTCGGCGACGAGGGCGACGGCGTCGGTCGGCTCGAGGATCCCGGCGACCCCGGCGGCGGTGAACTCGCCGACCGAATGGCCGGCGACCCCGCCCACGAGGGCACGGCGGCCGTCGGCGAGCAGGGCGTCGGCCGTGATGAGACCGGCGGCGACGATGAGCGGCTGCGCGAGCGCCGTGTCCTTGATGGTCTCGGCGTCGGACTCGGTGCCGTGGGCGGCGAGGTCGACGCCGATGGCCTCGGACCACGCCCCCACGCGGTCACGGACGGTGGCGTCCTCGAGCCAGGGGGCGAGGAAGCCGGGGGTCTGGGAGCCCTGTCCGGGCGCGACGACGACGATCACCGGACAATCCTGCCCGTCGGCCCGCGCCGCACCCGTGTGGGCTTCCCACAGCGATGACCGCTCGACATTGTGCATTTCCTAGCGACGATGCGGCATACGACGTCGCTCACCGGCGGTGCGGGATGCGACGCCGACCGGCGGTCGACTCGGACATGGCGCCGAGGATGAGCGCCGACTGCACGATGAGGGCGTCCCGCGCGTGCGTGGCGTCCCACCCGATGATGTCCGCCACGCGGCGGAGCCGGTAGCGCACCGTGTTCGGGTGCACGAACAGCTCGCGCGCCGTGGCCTCGAGCGACCGGCCGGTGTCGAGGTAGCACCAGAGCGTCTGCAGGAGCTCCGTCGACTGGTCCTTGAGCGGCACGTAGATGCGCTGCACGAGGGCGGACCGGGCGAGCGGGTCGCCGGCGAGGGCCCGCTCCGGGAGCAGGTCGTCGGCCAGGGCCGGACGAGGAGCCCCGCGCCAGGCCCGCGCGACCGCGAAGCCGGCGAGGGCGCCCTTCGCGCTGGTGGACGCGTCGACCACGCCGGGCACCTCGTTGCCGAGCACGAGGTGTCCCTCGCCGAACGAGGGCTCGAGCGCCTGGGCGATGGCGGTGAAGGACACCGGTTCCTCGCCCTCGGGGACGTCGTCGCGCGGCGTGGCACGGCCGATCACCACGACGAGGCGGGAGCCCTGCACGCCGATGAGCACGTCGGCGTCCATGTGCCGGGCCGTGCGACGGATCTGGTCGACCTCGAGCTGCTTCGGCGCGTTGCCGACCAGGACCGCGACCTCGCCGTGACCGTGCCAGCCGAGGGCCGCGATGCGCGACGGGAGTTCGTCGTCGTACTCGCCCGACAGGATGGAGTCGACCACGAGGGCCTCGAGCCGGGCGTCCCACAGCCCACGGGCCTCGGCCGCGCGAGCGTAGACGTCGGCGGCCGCGAAGGCGATGTCCCGCGAGTACTTGAGGATCGCCTCCTGCAGCATCTCGTCGTCCTTGGCGCGTTCCTCGACCACGGTGACGACCACGCGGATGAGCTGGAGCGTCTGCTGCAGGCTCACCGAGCGCAGGAGTTCCCGCGGCGCGGAGCCGAAGACGTCCGCCGCGGCGATCCACGGGGTCGACGCGGTGCCCTCGAGCCAGCTGATGAACGAGGTGATGCCCGCCTGGGCCACGAGCCCCACGGCGGAGCGTCGGCCCGGAGGCATCTCGCTGTACCAGGGGAGGGTGTCCTCGAGCCGCTTGATGGTGGCGGTGGAGAGTTCCCCGGACACCTGACGGAGCCAGGAGAGCGCCCGCTCGCGCGCGCTCTCCTGGCTCTCGGAGTCCGGTCGGACCGACGTCACCGGCAGATCAGCTCTCGCCGCCCGCGCTGCCCGTGGTGCCGGCGGTCACGTCGTGCAGGCGGTACTTGTCGATCGCCTGCTGGACGAGCGCGCCGTCGACCTTGCCCTGCTTCGCGAGCTGCTGCAGCGTCCGCACGACGACCGAGGGGCCGTCGATGTGGAAGAAGCGGCGCGCTGCCGGACGGGTGTCCGAGAAGCCGAAGCCGTCGGCGCCGAGGGTGGCGTAGTCGGTCGGGACGAACGGGCGGATCTGCTCCTGCACGGCGTGCATGAAGTCGCTCACCGCGACGACCGGGCCCTCGGTGCCGAGCAGCCGCTCGGTCACGTACGGGGTCCGCGGCGCCTCGTTGGGGTTGAGGAAGGCGTGCTGCTCCGCGTCGAGACCGTCGCGGTACAGCTCACCCCAGCTCGTGACGCTCCAGACGTCCGCCGACACGCCCCAGTCCTCGGCGAGGAGCTGCTGCGCCTCGAGGATCCACGGGACGGCGACACCCGACGCGAGCAGCTGGGCCTTCGGGCCGTCGTGCTCGCTGCGGTTGAGCAGGTACATGCCCTTGACGATGCCGTCGACGTCGATGCCCTCGGGCTCGGCCGGCTGGACGATCGGCTCGTTGTAGACCGTCAGGTAGTACATGACGTTCGGGTCGGCGTGCTTGGCGCTGCCGTCCTCGTTCGTGCCGTACATCCGGTCGAGGCCGGCCTGGACGATGTGCCCGATCTCGTAGCCGTACGCGGGGTCGTAGGACACCACGGCCGGGTTCGTCGTCGCGAGGAGCAGCGAGTGGCCGTCGGCGTGCTGCAGCCCCTCGCCCGTGAGCGTCGTGCGACCGGCGGTGGCGCCGATCATGAAGCCACGGGTCATCTGGTCGCCGGCGGCCCAGATGGCGTCGCCGGTGCGCTGGAACCCGAACATCGAGTAGAAGACGTAGACCGGGATGAGCGGCTCGCCCTGCGTCGAGTACGAGGTGCCGACCGCGGTGAACGCCGCGAGGGCGCCCGCCTCGTTGATGCCGACGTGGATGATCTGCCCCTGCGGGCTCTCCTTGTAGGCGAGGAGGAGCTCACGGTCGACCGACGTGTAGTGCTGGCCGTTCGGGTTGTAGATCTTCGCCGTCGGGAAGTACGCGTCCATGCCGAACGTGCGTGCCTCGTCGGGGATGATCGGTACCACGCGGTCGCCGAAGTCGGGGGAGCGGAGCAGGTCCTTCAGCAGTCGGGCGAACGCCATGGTGGTGGCGATCTCCTGCTTGCCGGAGCCCTTCTTGACGACCTGGTACTTCGAGTCCTCGGGGAGGGTGATCGACGTGTACTTGGTGCGACGCTCCGGCACGTACCCGCCGAGCTCACGCCGGCGCTCGTGCATGTACTGGATCGCCTCGTCGTCGTTCCCGGGGTGGTAGTACGGCGGCGTGTAGGGGTTCTCCTCGAGCTGTGCGTCCGTGATCGGGATGCGCATCTCGTCGCGGAACTGCTTGAGGTTGTCGAGCGTGAGCTTCTTCATCTGGTGCGTCGCGTTGCGCCCCTCGAAGCTCGGGCCGAGGCCGTAGCCCTTGACCGTCTTCGCGAGGATGACGGTCGGCTGGCCCTTGTGCTCGGTCGCGGCCTTGAACGCGGCGTAGACCTTGCGGTAGTCGTGCCCACCGCGCTTGAGGTTCCAGATCTGGTCGTCCGTGTAGTCCTTGACCAGCTCGAGCGCCTTCGGATCGCGCCCGAAGAAGTTCTCGCGGACGTACGCGCCGTTCTCGGCCTTGTACGTCTGGTAGTCGCCGTCCGGCGTCTGGTTCATCAGGTTGAGGAGCGCGCCCTCGGTGTCGCGGGCGAGCAGGTCGTCCCACTCGCGGCCCCAGACGACCTTGATGACGTTCCAGCCCGCACCGCGGAAGAACGCCTCGAGCTCCTGGATGATCTTGCCGTTGCCGCGGACCGGACCGTCGAGACGCTGCAGGTTGCAGTTGATCACGAAGTTCAGGTTGTCGAGGCCGTCGTTCGCGGCGACCTGGAGCTGTCCACGCGACTCGACCTCGTCCATCTCGCCGTCGCCGAGGAACGCCCAGACCTGCTGGTCGGAGGCGTCCTTGATGCCGCGGTTGGAGAGGTACTTCGCCTGCTGCGCCTGGTAGATCGCGTTGATCGGGCCGATGCCCATCGACACGGTGGGGAACTGCCAGAAGTGCGGCATGAGGCGCGGGTGCGGGTAAGAGGAGAGTCCGCCGCCGGCGTGGGACTTCTCCTGTCGGAAGCCGTCGAGCTGGTCCTCGCCGAGGCGCCCTTCCATGTAGGCACGGGCGTACATGCCGGGGGACGCGTGCCCCTGGAAGAACACCTGGTCGCCGCCGGACGGGTGGTCCTGCGCGCGGAAGAAGTGGTTGTAGCCGACCTCGTACATGGCGGCGCTCGACGCGTAGGTCGAGATGTGGCCGCCGACCGCGATCCCGGGGCGCTGCGCGCGGTGCACGGTGATCGCGGCGTTCCACCGGATCCACCGGCGGTAGCGGCGCTCGAGCTCCTCGTCGCCCGGGAACTCGGGCTCGTTCTCCGGCGCGATGGTGTTCACGTAGTCCGTGGTCGGGACCATCGGCACACCGAGGTGCAGTTCCTTGGACCGCTTGAGCAGGCTCAGCATGATCTCGCGGCCACGCTGGTGGCCGTGGGTCTGCACCAGCCCGTCGAGGGACTCACGCCATTCGGCGGTCTCCTCCGGGTCCTGGTCGCTGCTGCCGTGGCTGTACGGGTCCTGGTCGTTCACCGTCACCCTTGACCTCGTTCGTTCTCGTGGTGGTGGACATGGCGGGCCACCGGCTGGTCGGGTCACGACCGGATGGGGCCCCGACCACTCTAGGCCCCCGCACCGACCCAGAGGCTGATGGTGACGTGTGGGTGGACAGGTGCTTGCATTCGGGTGACGTCGGCGTACGATTGCCGATCGTGCACACGCGACCCGTGCGTGCGCGAGGACACCGGGCACACCCCACGCCCGAGGAAGAAGCAACGCACTGATGGCACTGGAGATCGGCTCGCTCGCGCCGGACTTCGAACTCCCGAACCAGTTCGGGGAGCACGTCCGCCTCAGCGACTTCCGTGGCGTCCGCCCGGTCGCGCTGGTCTTCTTCCCGCTCGCGTTCTCGTCGACCTGCACGAACGAGCTCTGCGCCCTCCAGGACAACATCGCGATGTTCCAGGACCAGCGCGTCGAGCTCGTCGGCATCTCGGTCGACTCGAAGGCGACGCTCCGGTCGTTCGCCGAGTCGAACGGCTACGACTTCGAGCTCCTCGCGGACTTCTGGCCGCACGGCGCCGTCTCGAAGGAGTACGGCGTCTTCCTCGAGCACAAGGGCTTCGCCACCCGCGCGACCTTCGTGATCGACGTGCAGGGTCGCATCAAGGCCTCGATCATCTCCGAGCCGGGCGTCGCCCGTGACGTGACGGAGTACAAGGCCGCGCTCGACCGCCTGGCGGCCTGCGCCGCACCAGTCCCCGTCGGCTAGCGTTCCGAACACCTCCTGAGGCGACGCGCGACGCGTTGCGGACTGGAGGCACGGTGCACGCCGTCGACGACCGCCCACCCGCGCGGGTGGACACCGCCGAGCCGTACGCGCCGTTCCCGGTCACCGCCGACGCCGACCGGTGGGGCCTGCAGCGCACCGTCGTCCCGACCGACGTCGGCCCGGTCGTCGTGCACCACCGACCCGGCCCCGCCGTGCTGCTCCTGCTGCACGGGGTCGCCGGATCGTGGACCACGTGGACCCCGCTCCTGGCGGCGGCGGACGGCATCGGCGACCGCGGCCTCGTGCTCGTCGACCTGCCGGGCTGGGGCGCGTCACCCGCACCGGTCGAGCCGCTCGGGGTCGACCGGGCGGCGTCGGTGCTGACCACGGTGCTCGACGCCCTCGCGGTCCCGGACGTCGACGTCTTCGGGCACTCGATGGGTGCCTTCGTCGGCATGCACCTGGCCGTCGTGGCACCCGGACGCGTGCGCTCCGTCGCGCTCGTCTCCGGCACGACCGTGGCGACCGCCGGAGCGTCCCGGCACCCCGTGCGCGGGCTCCGGACGCTCCCCGCGTTCACGCTGCTGCGGGCAGGCCTCGCGATCACCGGGGACACGGCACGGCCGCTCCTGCGCGGACTCCGAGCGATCGGCCTCCTGCCCGTCCTCGCCGCTCCCGTCTTCTCGCACGTGGGCCGCCTCGACCCGAGCGTGCTCGAGGCGTTCATCGACGAGCTCCGTCCGGCCGGCTTCACCGGAGCCGCTCGTGCCGCGGCCGCCTACGACCTGGACCGCTGGCGCGGCGTGACGTGCCCGGTCACGGCGATCGCCGGGCGGGACGACGTGTTCGCCCGGGTGTCCGACCTCGCGGCGCTCCGTGGCCTCCTGCCCGACGTCCGGACGGTGCTGCTCGACGACTGCGGGCACTTCGCCCACATCGAGCACCCGACCGCGGTGGCGCGCACGCTCGACCTCGTCCGGTCCGCACGTCCGTCGTAGGCTCCGGGGGTGCACCCGCCCATCGACCCCCACGACCACGGCTGGCTCGACCGTCCCGACGGCGCCCGGATCCACTGGGAGGAGTCCGGCAACCCGACCGGCCGCCCGGCGCTGTACCTGCACGGCGGCCCGGGATCCGGTCTCGGCGCCGGGGGCTACCGGCAGCGGTTCGACCCCGAGGTGTACCGGATCATCGGGCTCGACCAGCGCGGGTGCGGGCGGAGCACCCCGTGGGCGATCGACGACCTCGGATCGCTCGACCGCAACACGACGGCGGCCCTGATCGAGGACGTCGAGGCGCTGCGGCGACACCTCGGCGTCGAGCGCTGGCTGCTGCACGGTGTCTCGTGGGGCAGCACCCTCGCGCTCGCCTACGCCCTCGAGCACCCCGAGCGCGTCACCGAGGTCGTGCTCGTCGCGGTGACCACCGGTTCCCGTCGCGAGGTCGACTGGATCACCGAGGGGGTCGGGACGGTGTTCCCGGAGGCCTGGGCGCGGTTCACCGCCGACGTCCCGGCGGGCGTGCGGCCGGTCGAGCACCACGCCCGACTGCTGCGTTCGTCCGACCCCGCCGTCCGGGACGCCGCAGCCGACAGCTGGGACACGTGGGAGTCGACCCACGTCTCGCTCGACCCGGCGTGGCGCCCGGGGCAGCTGCACGCCGATCCCCGGGACCGGCGCAACTTCGCCACGCTGGTCACCCACTACTGGGCGAACGACTGCTTCCTCGGTCCGGACGAGGTCCTCCGGCGCGCCGGCGAGCTCGCCGGGATCCCCGGCGTGCTCGTGCACGGTCGGCGTGACGTCAGCGGGCCGGTCATCACGCCGTGGCTGCTGCACCGGGCGTGGCCGGGCAGCCGCCTCGAGGTCGTCGAGGTCGAGGGACACGGCGGCCCCACCGAGGTCGCGATCGCGCAGCGCGCCATCGACGGGTTCGCCGGCGGGTCAGGCGTGCACGGGGAACGTCGCCGCGACGCGTGACCGCACCTCGGTGAGCACGGCCTGCCGCATCACCGGGGAGAACAGCGAGTGGTCGCCGTCCGGCACCCGCACGAGTTCCACCCTGCCGGTCCGGCCCCGGGTTCCCCACCGCCGGAGGGCGCGCGGACCACCGAGGCGCTCGAACAGCTCGACGTCCACGGGCGACGCGATGAGCACGACATCGGTGCCGTGCTCGACGAGCGGACGGACGTGTCCGACGACGCCGCCGACCCGGTCGCGACGGGCGACCCGGTCGCGCACCCACTCGGGTACGACGGCGTTCCACCAGCGACGGAGCACGAGACGCAGCGGCGACGGTTCGTCGATCGCGCGGAGGGCATCGGCGTACGCGCCCACCGCGGCCGGCTGGCGGCGGTAGTCGTTCGGGCTGATCTCGAGGACCATGCGCGGTGCGGCGTCCGCGGAGCGCCCCGCGAGCCACGCGCCGGCGCACATGCCGACGAGCACGAGCCGCCGGGAGTCCACGGCGAGGGCGTCGACCACCGCCTGCTGGTCGTCGATCCACTCCTGCGCGAACATCGCGGACCGCTCGTCCTCGTGGACCGCGGAGCTCTCACCGGTGCCGCCGCGGTCGACCCGGACCACCCGGGCACCGTCGCGGGCGAGGGTCCGTGCGAGGGCGACCTGGTAGTCGGACGCGCCGACGTGGTGCTCGGCGGCGCCGTTGTGCAGCACGACGACCGGGGCGTCCTCGTGCTGGCCGGAGGCGACGGTCTCGATGGCGAAGAGCCGTTCCGGGCCCATCCGGACGATGCGCTCCGACGTGCGGGCGTCCACGTCGAGGACCTCGTCGAGTGCCGGCGGCAGGACCGGCAGGGCCACCGTCGGCGCCCACGCGTCCGTCCACGCCACGACGGTGTCGACGGCGGAACCCGGGATCCGGGCGACCATGCTCGTGCCGTCGAGGAGCTCGGCGCTCCCGGTGACCTCGGTCGTCGACACGTCGCCGAGCGCTGCGGGGGCGCTGCTGCCCGGGCGCACGAGGGCGATGGTCGGGCCGGTGCGCGCCCGGTAGGTGAGCGCGCCGAGGGCCGCCGTTTCGGTGGGGTCGACGTCCATGCCGACGAGGCTCTCGACGCCGTCGACCACGCGGTCGGCGCCGATCGTGATCGTCGCCAGTGCTCGCTGCTTCCGCAGCCAGGCGCGGCCGGAGGCGGGCGCGTCCCAGAGGACCAGGCCGTCCGTGTCGGAGGCCGCGGCGGCGGCGATCGGCGCGGCGGAGGCCAGGCCGACGTACGCGATCCGCTCGACCCCGGCGTCACGCAGCACCGCTGCGGCGCGACGTGCCGACCGGACCTGCGCGTCGGGATCGCCGTCGGGTGCGGAGTCCCCACGTCCGGACGGGTCGTACCGCACCGAGGCCACGCCACGCGCCTCCAGTCGGTCCGCCAGCAGGCGGAGGGTCCGGTACGCGATGACGCCCTCCTGCCCGAGCGGCGGACAGATCACGACGCCGGCGCGCGCCGCGACGGGGAGCTGCACGGCGACGCGGAGGGCCGGGCGACCCGTCCAGCCGTGGTGGGTGCTCACAGGGCCAGGGCCGCGCGGACCGGAGCCGGCCACGCGTCGGGGTCGGTGCCGTGGGCGGCGAAGAGGGCGATCGTGATGCGCTCCAGGCCGAACGCGACGCAGGCGCTGTGCGCGACCTCGCCGTCGGCGGTGCGGAGGCCGAACGACGTGCCGAAGTGGTCCTCGTGCAGGTTCGCCGAGCCGATCGCGGTCGCCGGGTGCTCCGGGCCGTAGACGGGCGTGACGAACTCGAACTTGAGCGCCTGCTCGACCTGGTTCCGGGCGAGCATCTGCCCGACCCGTCCGAAGAACGGGTCGTTCGCGGGGACGACGTCGATCTCGAGGCCGAACGACTCGAGCAGCGCGCGCATCACCGGGATGCGGTCGTCACGGTGGTGCTGGGCCGAGCCGGGCGTGCCGATGTGCACGAACTCGTGCATGTGGAACGCCTGCAGCCGCATCGGGTCGAGCGAGGGCTCGCGCCGGAACGAGTCGCCGACGATGTCGAAGGTACGGCCGTCCTGCGGGACGCGGTCCCCGACGAGCCCGTAGACCGGGTGGCAGACCGCCGGGGTCAGCATCAGGTCGGCCGGCTCGAGGAAGCCCTCCCACCGCTCCCCGCGCTCGCGGGCGGCGAGCAGGGCACGGTGCGTGCGGTCGTCACCGGTGAAGCCGGAGATCGACGCGGCGAGGTCCGGGAAGGACGCGATGTAGTCGGTGCGCTCGAACGCCGCGAGCGGCTCCACGGGCGGGAAGCGCAGGACCTCGGCGTCGAGGTCCTGCTGGCTGGCCACGGCCGCGGTGTCGACCGCCGTGTACACGCGCTCGAACACTCCGGTGCGGCCGTAGAGCCCCGGCGACCCGAGGTCGATGAGCACGCCGTCGGCGAGCAGCCGTGCACGCAGTGCGGCGCGGGCGGCGTCGAGGTCGGACGCGGGTGCGGACGGCGTCGTGGTCGTCGGTTCGGTGATGGTCACAGGATGGCTCCGGTCATGAGTGCCAGTGCGGCGTCGTTCTGCAGGAGACGGTCGTTGCTCACCATCACGGCGGCACCGTGCGCGTCTCGGAGGTGCCGGGCGATGCTGAGCTCCCCGGTGGCGGCGAACCCGGCGATGCCGACGATCCGCAGCGCCTGGGTGACGAGGTCGGTGACCCGCTCGGAGGAGCCGATCTTCAGCGCGTTCGCGGCCAGCGCGTACGCCGTCGACTCGAGCACCTCGGGGTCGTCGGCCACCTGGTCGAACCGGGCCGCGGCGTGCCGGACGGCGTCGGCCATGGTCTGCAGGTCGACCAGGAGCTCGGCGAGCCGGAGCGCTCCAGGAGGGGTCTGCCCGACGGCGGCGCGCGCCTGCTTGCGGACGGCCCGACGGGCACGGTCCGCAGCGTCCGCCGCGATGCCGAGCCACACCGACGCCCAGAGCACGTGCGACACGGGGAGGACGGTGCGGGCGGAGATCGTCGCGTAGTCGTCGCGGAGGACGCGGTCCTCGTGGGTCTCGGTGTCGAGCAGCCAGCCGTTGCTGCACGTGCCGCGGAGCCCGAGCGTGTCCCAGGTCGAGGTCTGCGTGAGCGTGGTCTCCGCCGGCAGCGCGATGACGAGCCGCTGGTCGGACGCCGGCGCGTCGAGGTCGCGCCGGGCGGTGACGAGGATCGCGTCGGCCTCGGTCGCGTACGAGATGACCGGGGCGTCCTTGCGGAGCCGGATGCGTCCGGCCTGGTCGGGCTCGATCGCGCAGGTGCTCCGACGGGCGTCGCCGCCGATGCCGCGCTCGGTGGTGGACGACGCGACGAGGGCGCCGTCCCGCACGGCCTCGATCATCGCGGTGACGCCGAGGGCCACGCCGCCGTGCCGCCAGAGCGCCATGGCCTGGCCGTGGTGCATCGCGAACACCATCGCCGTCGCGGCGCACGCACGTCCGAGTTCGGTCGCGATGACGGAGAGCTCGGCGAGGGTGGCCCCCTCGCCGCCGTGCTCCACCGGGACCGCCGCGGCGAGGAGACCGTGCTCCTTCATCGCGGCGATCGCCTCGCGCGGGGGACGGGCGTCACGGTCGACCTCGTCGGCGTACCGGGCGGCGATGTCGACCACGAGGGCGGTTCGCTCGGCGAACCGGTCGACGGCGGAGACGGTCGTCCCGGCGCTCGCCGGACGCTCCTCGGTGATCACGCCGCCGTCTCCGCTGCCGTGGCGATGGACTCGATGGTGGCGAAGGTCGACCGGTGCAGCGCGGCGTCGGGGAACTCCACGTCGAGTTCGTTCTCGACCGCGAGCATCACGTTCACGGTCGCGTGCGAGGTCAGCCCGAGGGCGTAGAGGTCGGCGATCGACGCCACGTCCATGGCGTCGACGACGAGCCGTCCGTGGTCGGCGAGGGCTCGCCGGACGGCCAGTTCGGTCGTCGGGGCGACGAGTGCGACGGCGGTCGCTGCGGAGGTCGGGTCCTGGTGCATGCTGGCAACGATAAGGAGGACGGCGGCCCGGAAAGCCGCCGTGCGGGTGCGTGAAACCGCACGCGCCGCGCCGGACCTGAGTGCCCTGACAGGGAGCGACCCAGGGGGCTGCGTCAGCGCTCGGAGAGGGCGACGGCGGTGGCGATCGCCAGTCCCCGTTCGTGGGACAACGAGACCGCGATCGACGTGCAGCCGACCGCCTCGGCGAGCTCCGCCGCACGACCGGTCAGCTCGACGACGGGGGCGCCGACGGTGTCGAGCACGACGGCGACGTCGGTCAGCGGGACGGCGTCCGAACGCTCCGGCCGGAGCAGTTTCAGCACGGCCTCCTTGCCGGCGAAGCGGGCGGCGAGGCGCTCCGGGTCGTCCCCGGCGTCGGCGCGCTCCTGCCGGGTGAAGACCCGGGCGAGGTAGCGCTCGCCGTGCGCGGTGATCCCGGCGATCACGTCCTCGACCGCGGCGAGGTCGGTGCCGGTCCGGATCGTGGCCATGGGCCGAGCGTACGCGGGCTCGGGGAGCACTGCATTCCCCGGACGGCATGGGCGTCAGCGGGCGTTCGTATGATCGACGGCAGAGACCACCGAGGGGGAACCGATGGCATCACCGTGGACGGGCATCATCGAGGACGCGCGGCACTACCCGTCGCCGCACAACTCGCAACCGATCGTCGTGCGCGTCGAGGACGACCGCACCGCGACCGTGTTCTACGACCTGCGCAGGGGGCTGCCGGCCGAGTCGTTCGGCATCCCGTTCGGCCACGTCTGCGCCGGGGTGTTCCTGGCCGGGCTCGACGTGGTCGCCCGGGCGCACGGGTTCACCTTGCAGGAACGGCTGGACCACGCCGAGATGGACTTCGGGCGGCTGGACGCCGGCGCCGGCTCCGGCGCGGCCGACGACCACCTGCACCGACTGGGCACGGTCGCGTTGCGTCCGCGCGCCGCCACGGCGGACGACCGGGAGGCGCTGGCCCGCTTCCTCGCACGGCGCACCTCGCGCAGGCCCTACGACGCGACCCTGGTGGACGAGTCCGCGATCCGGGCAGCGGCCGCCATCGCGTCGGCGGCCGGCCAGCGCTTCCGCACCACCGCCGACCGGGCCACCGTCGACGAGATCGTCCGGGTCAACCAGGAGACCCTGTTCGACGACCTGCAGCACGACGCCGTCCACGACGAGATCCTGCACTGGCTGCGGTTCTCGAAACGGCAGGCGGCGGAGTCCGGTGACGGGCTGTCGGCGGAGACGATGCTCATGCCCGGCCCGGTGCTGCGGTTCGCGATGGAGCACCGCGGCCTCTGGGAGGCACCCGGCGTCGGCGGGGTCTTCAAGCGCGTGTACCTGTCGACGATGCGCGGCGTCCGGCAGCTCGGGTGGCTCGAGGGACCGTTCTCGTCGCCGGCGGACTACGTCGAGGCCGGACGCACCTTCATGCGGATCTGGCTCGAGCTCACGGCACGGGGCGTCGCCCTGCACCCGTTCGGCACCGTGATCACGAACCCGCGGTCGCACGCGGCGTTCGTCGAGCGCGCCGGCGTCGACGAGTCCGACGGTCGGATGGCGTGGATGCTCTTCCGCTTCGGCCACAGCGCACCGCCACCGCTGGCGCACCGCCGACCCGCGGCGGCGATGACGATCGGGGGTGCCCGGTGAAGCGCGCGGCGGTGTTCTCGGTGGTCTGGGTCGTCGAGACGGTCGTGGCGCTGTTCATGCCGCGCGTCGGCACGCACAAGCTCCTGCTCACGCCGGGTATCGAGCCGCTCCGCTGGACCCTCGGACGCTGGCGTGCGTGGCGGACGGCCGAACGCGCTGCGAAGCGGGTGCCCGCGTACGGCGCGTTCCTGGCGGAGGCGGGCCGTGCCTCCCGTCTGGACACCCGCGGCGGGATCGCCGCAGCGATCTCGGGGCTGCCCGAGATGGACAAGGAGTCGTACGTCAAGCGGTGGAGCATCCCGGAGCGCTGCGTCGACGGTCGGCTGCCACGGCGCGGGGTCGTCGTCGACGAGTCGAGCGGGTCGAGCGGCACGCCGACGAGCTGGGTGCGCGGCCCCGACGAACGGCAGGCGACCCGGCAGCTGCTGCAGCTCGGGTTCTCGCGGACCGCGAAGGACCTGCCGAAGCAGCCGTTCGTGCTCAACGCGTTCTCGCTCGGCGCCTGGGCCACGGGCATGAACGTGACGGCATCGCTCACCGAGTCGTCGATGATCAAGTCGATCGGGCCGGACCGCGACAAGATCGTGCAGACGATGCGCGAGTTCGGCACCGACTTCACGTACATCATCTGCAGCTACCCGCCGTTCCTGAAGGCACTGTTCGAGGACGACCGGCTCGACTGGAGCGAGTACACGATCGTCGCGGCGTTCGGTGGCGAGGGCATCAGCGAGAACATGCGCGCCCACATCGAGCAGTACGCGCAGGCCGTCCTCGGGTCGTACGGGGCGAGCGACCTCGAGATCAACCTCGGCATCGAGACGCCGTTCAGCGTGCAGCTGCGCCGGGCGATCGCGGCGTCGCCGGAGCTCTCCGCCGCGCTGACGAAGCAGGCCGAGTACGGCGTGCTGCCGATGGTGTTCCAGTTCAACCCGTTCGGGTACCTCATCGAGACGAACGACCTCGGTGAGCTCGTCGTGACGATCACCCGGTCCGAGAACATCAGCCCCCGCATCCGGTACAACATCCACGACCGCGGGCACGTGGTGCGGATGCGTTCGCTGCGTCGGACCCTGCGCGAGCACGGGTTCGACGAACTCGCCGACGCCGCCGAGCTCGACCTGCCGCTGCTGTTCCACTACGGGCGGTCCGACCTGTCCGTCGACTACAACGGGGCGGTCGTCGCGCCGGACGTCGTACGCGACGTGGTCTACGGCGACCCGGCGCTGCTCGAGGCCGTCGAGAACCACCGGCTGATCAGCTACGAGGACGACCGGGGTGACCGGCAGCTGCACATCGCGTTCCAGCTCGCGTCCGGCGCATCGGGGTTCGACGCCGACGGTGCTCGAGGTGCGGTGGTCGCCGAACTGCGGCGGTTGAACAGGGACTTCTCGAACGCGATCCGGACGGCGCCGCCGGGCACGCTGCCGACCGTTGCGTTCTACCCGTACCGCACCGGACCCTTCCGCGAGGACGGCCGCAAGCTCAAGAACGAGTACGTGTGGCAGCTGCCGGCCGGTTCGGTGGACGAGTGGGACCTCGACCTGGCGTGGACCGCCCCGAAGGAGGCCTGACCCGGGTCAGCGGTACTGCGGCGGCCAGTCGAAGGGCGGCGGCAGGTGCGGGACCTCGCCGATCGTCGTGACGTCGAGCACGACCTCGCGGCGGTTCGTCAGCGCGATGGAGCGCGGGTCGCCGATGAACCTGCGGCCGTCGACCCACACCGTCAGCTCGCCACGGAGCCCGCCCACGTGTGCGGGGGCGAGCGAGACGCCCCACTCGTCGAAGAACTGCCCGAGCGTGAAGGTCTGCCGGGTGGGGGACTCGACGTGCACGATGCCCGAGGTGTCGTGCGTGTGCAGCTGCGCGGCGAACCGTCGGGTGTCCGAGTGCCCGACGTTCGCCGGCACCGTCACGGGGACGTCGCCGTCGAGGATCGTCAGGTGGGTGTGGACGTGCTCGGCGAGTCGCTCGCCCCAGACGTTGCGCAGTCCGGCGTCGGCCGCGTGCTCGGCGAGGGCCGTCGGCGCAGGCCACGGGGGAGCGGACCGCGAGGTGCCGTCCGCCGGTGCCGTCCCGCCCGCGATGAGCGCCAGGACCGTGAGGGCCGCGAGCGCTGCGCCGACGGCCGCCGGCTTCACCACCGGTCGTGCACGGCGGCGCGGAACCACTCGTCGTACAGCTCGCGGACGGTCTCGTCGAGGCCCGGCACCTCGGGCAGCGAGCCCGCGCCGGCGTTCGACCGGGCCTGCTCCGGGTTGCGTGCGCCGGGGATCGCCGCGGTCACGCCGTCCTGGGCGATGATCCACGCGAGCGCCGCCTGCGGGACCGAGACGCCATCGGGCAGCGATGCCGCGAAGGCCTGGGCAGCGCGAACCCCGTCCTCGAAGTCGACGCCGCTGAAGGTCTCGCCCTGGTCGAACGCCTCGCCGTGGCGGTTGTAGTTGCGGTGGTCGCCCTCGGCGAAGGACGTGTCCGCCGTGTACTTGCCGGACAGCAACCCCGATGCCAGCGGGACGCGCGCGAGGATGCCGACCCGCGCCTCCTGGGCCGCCGGCAGCACGCGGTCGAGCGGCTTGAGACGGAACGCGTTGAGGATGATCTGGACGGTGGCGACGCCGGGGCGGGCGATCGCGGTGAGGGCCTCGTCGGCGGTCTCGACGCTGACGCCGTAGGCGGCGACCGAGCCGTCGGCGACGAGCGCGTCGAGGGCGTCGTACACGGCGTCGTCGGAGAAGACCTCGGTCGGCGGGCAGTGCAGCTGGACGAGGTCGAGGGTGTCCTGCCGCAGGTTCCGGCGCGAGCGGTCGACCCACTCGCGGAAGTTCGCGGCGACGTAGTTGGACGGGACCTGGTCGGCGCGACGGCCCATCTTCGTCGTGATCGTCAGCGGGACGTCGGGGTTGGCCGCCCGCCACGCGCCGATCAGCTGTTCGCTCCGGCCGTCGCCGTACACGTCGGCGGTGTCGAACAGGGTGGCGCCGGACTCGACGGACGCGTCCATGACGGCGTTCGCGTCGGCGTCGGAGACCGGGCCCCAGTCACCGCCGAACTGCCAGGTGCCGAGGCCGACGACGGACACGGGGCGGCCGGTACGGCCGAGGGTGCGACTCTGCATGACGGCGAGCGTACCCAGGACGGTGCCGGGCGGGATCAGGTGGGGGTGGCGACGCCGCGGCCGAGCAGCCGTTTGGCGGCCCGGGCGCGGGGGATCACCCAGAGTGCGCTCCACAGGCCGAGGCCGATCCAGAGCAGGATCAGCATCGTCGTGATGACCGGTCCGTGCTGGTCCCGCATCGACCAGGTCATCAGGATCCAGATCGTCGAGAGCACGATCTTGCCCCAGCCGGCGACCTCGCGCTCGGCCTGGGCCTGCACGAGGGGGATCCACTCGGCGGCCGGCACGGTCGGGGGCACCTCGCCGTCGAGCACCCAGTTGCGGACGACGACGCTCCGGTCGTACCCGCCCTCGGCGCGCCAGGAGCGGAGCTGCAGGACGACGGCGATCGCGATGCCCACCGCTGCCGCCGGGACACCGAGGCCGACGAGGAGCGCCGGGGTCGGTTCCGTCCACGACGACGCCACGAGGACGACGAGCACGACGGCGAAGGCGGCACCGGTCGCACCGGCACCGAGCAGCCGCAGGCGGCCGGCCTCGTCGAGGACTCCGACTCCGTTCACGGGGATGACGCTACCCGGCGACGACCGGGATCTCCCGGGGCGGTCGCTGTGCATCGACCTGAGGCGTCGGCGGGGCGCTGGCGGCGGTGCGCTGGCGGCGTCGAACCACGGATCCGACATCGAACCGGGACCCGGCGGTTGTTCGGTGTCGGATTCGTGGTTCGACGGGGGAGCGCGGTGCCCGGGGACGCGGGTCGCGCGGGACGCGGCGCGAGCCTCAGCCCTGTGCGAGCAACCAGCACATGCCGGCCGCGGCGAACGCCATCGCCCAGCTCACCAGGCTGCCGATGAGGAAGTACTCGGCCTGGTACCCGGTCGTCTCGCGGCGGATCTCCGGGAAGCGGACGATGCCCTTGGCCGCGATCAGTGCCGCGACCACGGGGAAGGCCCCGACCAGCGAGAACCCGGCGAGCAGCAGGCGCTCGATCGGGCCGATCATGCGGCCGCCCTGCAGCAGGACCGTGCCCTGGCCGGCGTCGTCGTCGTCGTCGTCGCCTGCAGGTTGGGCCTCGCGGGCGTCCCGTCGGGGTCGTCGTGCGAACAGCCGTCGACCCCGGCCGTCCTCGACCGCACGCCCGACGGTGTCGGGGGAGAGCCCGGGCGGGAGGGCCTGGGCGACGACGACGTTGGCCGAGTCGACCAGGAACAGCGCTGCTCCGACGCCGCCGACGATCGCGGCGAGCGGGACGCCGGCGACGAAGGCCGGCGCGGAACCGCGCTGCCACTCGACGACGAAGCCCGACGGATCGACGGACGGGACCGTCAGCAGCAGCACGGCGAGCGCGACCGCGAGCAGGACCGACGGCCACGAGCCCGAACGGCGCCACCAGACCCGTCGCGGCGTCGTCGAGGGTCGGGCGTCGGTCGGCCGCACCGGCGTCGTCGTGGCGATCCACAGGGCGGCGAGCACGATCGCGGTGGCCACCGCCCCGACGGGGAGGCCGAGGCCCGGCACGGCGACGACGGCCACCCCGATCCACAGCAGCAGGACCACGATCACGGTCAGGACGCGGCGTGGTGCGGCGTCGGTGCCGGTCCGGGTGCGCACGACGTCGGCCGTCCCGATCAGGGCGAGGAGGACCCCGGCGAGCATCAGCGCCCCCCGTCCCCGAGGACCCGCAGGCCCTCGACCAGTGCGGCGACGCCCGACTTCTGCACGGACTGGGACACCGCCGACGGGGTGATGCCCTCGTCAGCAGCGATCTGCGCCTGGGTCCGGCCCTGGACCAGCCCGAGGGCGATCCGCCGTGCACGCGGGGTCAGGCGCGCGACGACGTGGTCGCGGCTCAGGAAGTAGGCGTTCACCAGTCGCTCCGTCGGTCCGTGGCGGTCCCCGGCGTCGTGGTACCAGGCCCGGAGGAACGCGGTCCGGCCGTCCTCGCGCCGGTGGGTCTCGTTGATGGCGTCGCGTGCGGACCACCACCCGGGCCCGTCCTGCAGGGGACCGACCGCACCCGTGCCGATCGTCTGCACCGTGCCGCGCCCGATCCCGAACCGGATCTGCACGGTCGGCGGGAGCGCGAGGATCGCGGCCGTCGTCGCGACGAGTGCGTCGGTCAGCGTGGCGTAGATCACCTGGAACTCGTCGCCGACGGTGGCGCGCAGCGGATCGACCGCCTCGACCGCTGGGGTACCGTCGAAGGCGCGCTCGACGTCGCGCTGGGCCGCGGCGCGGTCGTCGAGGGTGCGGGAGTCGACGAGGTCGACGATCACCGCGATCACGGGGTCGGAGTGCACGTGTTAAGGATACGACTTCACATCGCCGAAAGTAAGCCTGTGGCTGAACATCGGGCGGGGTGTTCGACGCCGTAGACTCGACGTGAGGGCCTTTAGCTCAGCTGGTAGAGCGCCACGTTTACACCGTGGATGTCGTCGGTTCGATCCCGGCAGGGCCCACCGTTCCCGGCGTGGTGCGCGTCGCACGCGGACCCGCGATCTTCGCCGTCTGCTCGGCGACGAGTCCGCGCATCCGAGCGGCCTGGTCGTCGTCGAGGTCGTTCCAGGCGGTGTCGATCCGGTCGGCGACGTCGTCGTACACCCGTTGCACCTCGACGCGGGCGCGGTCGACGTCCAGGCCGGACTGATCGGCGAGCTTCGACCAGTGGTCGAGTGTCAGCTCCTGCGTGTACTGCGCGCCACCGATGCGCATCGCGAGCTGATCGTCGTACCCGGGCCAGAGGCGCGTGGGCAGGGCGTCGTAGAGCGGCGCGAGTTCCACCCCCGCCGGTCGGAGCAGGACCGAGTAGTTCTTCGCGTGCGCGTCAGCGTTGCCGATCGCGGCGTTGAACGCGGCCTGCCGGAGGAATTCGTGCGCGGCTGTGCCCGACGCATCGTGCTGCAGCAGGAGCTGGAGGATCGGCTTCGCTCCGATGCGGTACTTGTCGGCACCGGACCTGCCGAGTGCCTGTGCGAGGTCCTCCATGTGGAGTCGCGCGGCGAAGCCGGACGGTTGCAGTGCCCGGTCGAAGCGCTCAACGAGGTACGCCTGCTCGCCGACCACGTCGAGCACGTCGGCTCGCGGGGCGACGATGCCGATGTCCGCTGCCAGGCGCTCGGCCGCGACCTCTGCCTGCTCGGCTCCCCGGTTGGCGGAGAACGCCGGCTTGATGATGTGCGTCGACGGGACCGACGCGTTCGGCCAGAACCAGGTACCGGCGACGTTCGCGAGCGCGAACTTCGGCTGCGTACCGGCGAGCGAGAACCGGGCCGGGTCGCTCCGCTCCCACCAGCGATCCGGATCGTCGTGCAGGCTGCTGATCCGGAACGCGATCGCGTCGTCGTCGGCCAGCAGCAGCGCGGTGGCGGCCGGCTGCGGCAACTCCGGTGCGGGGAGGAGCACCAGCCCGCCGGCGACGTCGCCGCCGACCTCTTCGAGGAGGTCGAACGTGCTCGTCGAGCGGGCTCCGGTGACGCGGCGCATCCAGTCGCGGGCTTCGGGCCGATCGGGCAGGAGGTTGTCGAGGAACCGGCCCGGTGCCCGGTCGGAGATCCTGCCGTCCCGGGGCAGGGACAGCGACACGGGTGTGTCCGGGGCGGCATCGTCGTACTGGAGCGTGATCCGGCCGCTCCCGTCGACGGCGAACTCGCCGACGTACTGCCCTTCGAGCCAGGCGTGGAGCACCCGGTTCACGCGGAGTCCCGGACGGCTCCGGTGGGCAACGCCAGGGGGCGCACGTCGAGCGCGTTCACGACCCGGAGGACGGTGAGCATGGTGTCGACCGGTCGTCCGGCCTCGACGGCGGCGACGTCACCGGGTGTCGTGCCGGCACGGTCGGCCAGTTGTGCGCGGCTGAGGCCGTGGATCGCCCGTTCGTCGGCGACGACCCGCGCCAGGCGCTCGGGCGAGTTGAGGTACCGCCGCTGTGGTCGAGCGAGACGCTCGGCGACGACGTCGTCCTGGTGTTCCAGTGCGGCCCGGACCAGGAGTTCTCCGAGCGTGAAGCCCGTCGGGAGGTCCGCTCCGCGGAACCACGCACGGATGAGCGCTGCCGGTCGGTCGGAGGCGCGGAGCCGGCCGAGGTACGCGGCGATGCGTCGGCGGTCGGACCCGGTCACCTCACGGACGGTCTGGTCGCTCAGTGCACGGAGGAACAGGCGGCGCGTGCGCTCGCTCATCGGTCGGGTGCCGACGGCCGGCGTCGTGGCGACGCCCTCGTCGAGGACCCACGCGCGTCCGACCCGTCGAGCCGGGAGGCGGCCCTGCTGCGCGAGCGCGCGAGCGCGGCGCGGCGAGATGCCGTGCTGCGCCGCGTACTCGGAGATGGTGGTCACGGGTGCGAATCTACGCCGTGCGGAACAGGAAGTGCAATCGATGACGCATGCCGATCCCGGCAGGGCCCACCGGAGTGCAGACGCGACCGCCTGCGGGACGGGAGGCGCGGCGCAGTCCCGCACCGCGCCTTCCATCCGCCACCTGGTGACGGTTCCCGGTCAGGAGACCTGACCGGCGCGCGCACCGGCCCACAGGTCGACGTCCGCGATCCCGACGGAGTGCTCGTCGATGGTGCGGAGCTCCTCGTCGGTGAAGGACGTGTTCGCCAGGGCGGCGACGTTGTCCTCGACCTGGGACACGCGCGAGGCGCCGATGACGAGCGACGTGACCCGCTCGTCGCGGAGCGCCCAGGCCAGCGCGAGCTGCGCGAGGGACTGGCCACGTGCGGCGGCGACGTCGTTCAGGGCACGGAGGTGGGCGACCACCTCCGGAGTGATGCTCGACGCGTCGAGGGACTTGCCGGCAGCGGCGCGGGAGTCCTCCGGGACGCCGTCGAGGTACTTGCCGGTCAGGAGCCCCTGGGCGAGCGCGGTGAAGCCGATGACGCCGAAGCCGAGTTCGCTCGCGGCGTCGAGCAGCCCCTCGGTCTCGATCCAGCGGTTCAGCATCGAGTACGAGGGCTGGTGGATGAGCAGGGGCGTGCCGAGGTCGCGCAGGATCGCGGCGGCCTGGCGGCTGCGCTCCGCGTCGTACGACGAGATGCCGACGTAGAGCGCCTTGCCCTGCTGGACCGCGGTGTGCAGGGCGCCCATCGTCTCCTCGAGCGGGGTGGACGCGTCGAGGCGGTGGGAGTAGAAGACGTCCACGTAGTCGAGACCCGTGCGCTGCAGCGACTGGTCGAGGGAGGCGAGGACGTACTTGCGGGAGCCGCCGCCCTGGCCGTAGGGGCCGGGCCACATGTCCCAGCCGGCCTTCGTCGACACGATCATCTCGTCGCGGTACGGCCGGAAGTCCTCACGCATGAGGCGCCCGAAGTTGATCTCGGCGGCACCGTAGGGCGGCCCGTAGTTGTTCGCGAGGTCGTGGTGGGTGATGCCGAGGTCGAAGGCGCGGCGGCTCACGGCACGCTGCGTCTCGAAGGCGACGTCGTCGCCGAAGTTGTGCCAGTAGCCGAGCGAGAGCAGCGGCAGGTCGAGGCCGGAGTTCCCGGTACGGCGGTAGGGCATCGTGTCGTAGCGGTCGCTGCTGGCGGTGTAGGTCATGCCGTCCATCGTGGCAGGACGCGCGGTCCCGTCGTTCAGGACGCGGTGATCACGTTCGGCGCGAAGCGGCACCAGTAGTCGGTGATGGGACCGTCGGACTCGCGGATGCCGACGCCGAACGACTCGCCGTCCACCACCCAGGAGCCGAGCACCGGGTGGTTGTGGCCGCGTGACCCGGGGAAGTCCGGCAGCTCGTGGTACTGCTGCCACACCCGTTCGCCGCCGGTGCCGGCGCGGCGGTACTCCGAGCCGTTCGTCGTCACCGAGCCGTCCGCGCGGTGCACGGCGATGCCGTCGCCCTCGCGCCCGAACACCGGCTTCACGACGAAGTCCGTCATGCCGTTCGGCCCGTCGGCGAACGCCGGCAGCAGGTTCTCGTGGCCCGGGAACAGCCGCCAGAGCGCGGCCAGCAGCAGCTTGTTCGACAGGAACATCTTCCACGCGGGCTCGTACCACCGGCCGAGGCGGCCGCGGTCGCTCACGAGGAACGCACCGAACTCCTGGTCGCCCTCGGAGCGGTCGTCCCCGGAGACGAGGTCCTCCCACGGGTACAGCTTGAACAGGTTCCGGATGACCGGGTACTGCGTGCCGTCCTCGTCGCCGGGCAGCGTGAAGACGCTCCGCGACGAGCCGACGGGCTCGGCGTTGCCCACGAACTGCCGGGCGACCGCGTGCCACCCGATGTCCTTCATCTCGATGCCGGTGTGCTCCCACCCGGCCTCGCCGGCGAGGTCCCGCATGTACGCGACGGTGTTCCAGTCCTCACCGGCGGTGTCGAGGTCGGAGTGGGCGACGAAGAGCCGACCGCCCTCCTCGGCGCGGAGCGATGCGTGGAGCAGGGTGCGCCAGCGGGCGACCATCGCCTCGTGGATGCCGTTCCACTGGTCGGTGTCGGCGGGGAGCGTCCCGTCGGCGATGCGGTCCTGCAGCCAGTGCCACTGCGTCACCGAGGCCTCGATGAGCCCGGTGGGGGTGTCGCCGTTGTACTCGAGCATCTTCGCGGGGGAGCCGTCGCCCGCGTACGCCAGGTCGAAGCGGGCGTACACGTCCGGTTCGCGCTGCTCGAGCGACCACGCGGCGAGGTCGAAGCCCTCGCGGGTGAGCCCGAGGGTGCCGAGCTCGCCGGACGCGAGGTACCGGGCTGCCTCGAGGCACATGCGGTGCAGCTCCTCGGTCTGCCGTTCGAGCGCCTCGACCTCGGGCAGCGTGAACACGTACGCCGCGCCGTCGTTCCAGTACTCGACCGCGGTGCCGTCCTCGCGCACCGACCGTGAGTAGATGAGGCCGGTCTGCTGGATCCGTCGCTGCCAGTCCGGGCGCTCGGTGAACTCGACGCGCTCCATCAGCCGCCGAACCCGCCGTGCTCGCCGGACCCGCCGAAGCCGCCCTTCGTCACCGAGCTGCCGCGGGACGAGATCCCCGACTCCGCGGTCTTGCCCGACGGGAGGCTGGCGGTGCCGCCCGACACGGCGTCGCCGACGGCGGGGACCTTCGTCGCGCGGCTGCCGCTGAGCGGGAGGTAGTACCAGCCGGCGTGCCCGCCGTGGTTGTTGCAGTCGTCGTCCGGCAGGCGCTTCTGCGTCGAGTTGTCGCGGCAGATCTTCGCGTAGTCGCTGTCGACCCCGGACCCCTCCCCGCAGCCGGTCAACGAGGCGGCGAGGGCTGCGACGACCCCGATCGAGACGACACGGGACGCGCGACGACGAACACTCACGAACGGGAACAGTACCGGGGCGGGCGGCGCCGTTCCGGCTCGACACCGGCTTCGCAGCGCGATCTGTCCGTTCGCTCAGCTCCCGCGACACCGTGTCCGCCATGCTCGGGGCATGGAGTGGTGGTCGGTCGTCGTCGCGATCGTGGGCGGGTTCGTGATCGTGTGGGGCGTCGTGGTGATCGCCCTGGTGGTCGCCGCGCGTCGATCGGGCGACGGCCTCCGGCTGGTCGAGGCGCTCCGGCTCGTCCCCGACGTCGTGCGGTTGGTCCGGCGGCTCGTCGCCGACCCGACGGTGCCGAGGGGTGTGCGCATCGCCCTCGTCGCGCTCCTCGGGTACCTGCTGCTGCCGATCGACCTCGTGCCGGACTTCGTGCCGGTGATCGGGTACCTCGACGACGCGATCGTCGTCGCGCTCGTGCTCCGGTTCGTCACCCGGCGGGCCGGTGCGGTGGCGTTGGATCGGCACTGGCCGGGTACGCCGGAGGGGCTGCGTGCAGTGCGCGCCGCGGTGGGGCTGTCGGTGTCCTGACCAGGCCGAGACCCGGCCGGGAACGGGCCCGGGGCCCGGGGCCCGGACGTGCACGTGGGAACGCGCGCTGGCGCGGGCGTGGGGGCGTGGGCGCGGCGGAGTCGCTGGCGGCGGTGCTGCGCGGCGACGGTGGTCCCGATCGACCCCGTCAGTCCGACGCGGGAGCGAGTTCCTGCGCCCGTGCTGCCGGGACGCCGAGGACGAGGAGGCTGGTGGTGACCGCGGCCCGCAGATCGAGTGCATCGGCGGCACCCGCTGCATCGCCGTCGTCCGCTCCGTCGCCGGCATCCGGCGCGTCCGGTGCCGTCGGGCGGCTGTCGTCGGCGATGGCGAAGACGGTCGCGGAGGCGATCTGCCCCAGGGCGATCGCCGGGAGGTGCCGCCCGAAGACCCCGTCGTCCTGACCCCGCTGGACGAGCACGGCGAGACGCCGGTCCACCGCCCCGAGCAGGGCGTGGATCTCGTCGCCCTGCTGCCCGCGACGGAGCGCCAACAGCACCCGGTACCGGTGAGCGAGCGGCCAGAGGTCGGTGACGAACTGCGCCCACGCGGCGTCGGCGGGCGATCCGTCGACGTCGGCGCGCTCGAGGATGGCACCGATCTCCGCCCCCGCTCGCTCGGCCAGCGTGCGGACGAGGTCGGTGCGGGCCGGGAAGTGCCCGTAGACGGTGCGGCGGACCACTCCGGCGGCCTGTGCGACCTCGCCCATGCCGGCATCCGGTCGCCGGCCGAGGAGTTCGCGGGCGACGTCGAGGATCCGGTTCCGTGTCTCGTCCATCGCGAGGTCGCGTGCGGATCCGGAAGCCATGCACCGATCATTGCACACTGCTGTGCAATGGGTTACCGTTCCGGTGTTCGTTGCACAACCGTGTGCAACGAACTGCCGCACACCCATCGTGAGGACCGCAGACCATGACCGCATCCACCGCCGTCCGCCCGTTCCGCGTCGACGTCCCGCAGGCGGACGTGGACGACCTCCGCGCCCGTCTGGCCAGGACCCGGTGGCCTGACCCGGAGACCGTGCCGGACTGGTCCCAGGGCGTCCGGTCGGAGAACCTGCGGGCCCTCGTGCACCACTGGCTGCACGACCACGACCCCGTGCGGTTCCAGGAGCGGCTGAACCGGTCCCCGCAGTTCCGTACCGAGATCGACGGACTCGACATCCACTTCCTGCACGTCCGGTCCGCCGAACCCGGAGCGATGCCGCTCCTCCTCAGCCACGGCTGGCCGGGCTCGGTCCTGGACTTCGTCGACCTCATCGGTCCGCTGACCGACCCGGCCGCGCACGGTGGTGACCCTGCGGACGCCTTCGACGTGGTCGTGCCGTCGCTGCCCGGGTTCGGGTTCTCCGGCAAGCCGACGACCACGGGGTGGGACGCCGATCGCACGGCCACGGCGTGGGCCGAGCTGATGCGGCGACTCGGGTACACCCGGTGGGTGGCACACGGCGGGGACTGGGGATCCGTGGTGACGACCGCACTCGCGGCGGCGCGCCCGGAGGGGCTGGCGGGCATCCACTTGAACACCCCGTACGCCGTCCCCGAGACGATCCCGGACGAGCGCACGCCCGAGGAGCAGCACGCGGTCGACTCCCTCGCGCGCTACGCGGGACCGCTCGGCGGGTCGAACCACCTGCAGGGCACGAAGCCGCAGACGCCGGGGTTCGCCCTCGCGGACTCACCGGTGGGGCAAGCAGCGTGGATCTACGAGAAGTTCCAGTCGAAGACGGACAACAAGGGCCTCGCCGAGCAGGCCATCGACGTCGACGACATCCTCGACACGATATCGCTGTACTGGTTCACGAACTCCGCCGCGTCCTCCGCCCGGATCTACTGGGAGAACCGCCGCGCCACGATGGCGGGCCCGGTGCTGCACCTCCCCGTCGCCGTGACGGTGTTCCCGCGGGACATCCCGCTCCTGCCGCGCACGTGGATCGAGGCCGCCTACCCGGACCTCGTCCACTACGGCGAGGCACCGCGCGGGGGGCACTTCGCGGCACTCGAGCAGCCCGAGGTCCTCGTCGACGAGCTCCGCAGCGGGCTGCGCGGGCTGCGTCGCTGAGGACGGACCGGCCCGGACCGGGTCGGATCAGACGGTCCGGCGCGTCGCGACCGCGGCCCCCACGACCGCGGTCGCGGACGACCGGACTCCCCACACACCGCTCAGCATGCTCCGGTCGCCCCGCGGGTGCATCCTCCGGAGGGATGAAAAGCTGATGGCCACTCAGCGAGCGCTGCGGCTCTCGACCCACACCGGGTCGGACTGGAGGCGCGGTTCGGGCCCGCACCGCGCCTCCAGGCCGTCACCCGGTCGCGTTCACCGCCCCAGCTGCGCGCGCAGGTAGGGCGCGGTCCGACTCGTGGCGGACGCCGCGACCGCGGCCGGCGTGCCGGCGGCGACCACCTGCCCGCCCGCGTCCCCACCGGCGGGACCCATGTCGATGACGTGGTCGGCCGCCGCGACGACGTCCATGCTGTGCTCGACGACCACGACGGTGTTGCCGGCGTCCGTGAGCCGCGACAGCTGCTCGGACAGCAGCTCGACGTCGGCCGGGTGGAGGCCCGTGGTCGGCTCGTCGAGCAGGTAGAGCGTGTGGCCGGACCGGGCGCGCTGCAGTTCGGTGGCGAGCTTGATGCGCTGCGCTTCGCCGCCGGACAGCTCCGGGGCGGGCTGGCCGAGTCGGAGGTAGCCGAGACCGACCTGGCGCAGCGTCTCGAGCCCGCGCGCCGCGGCCGGGAGGCCGGCGAGGAACGGTGCCGCCTCGTCGACGGTCATGCCGAGCACGTCGGCGATGCTCGCGCCGTCCCACCGGACCTCGAGCGTCTCGGCGTTGTACCGGGCACCGTGGCACTCCGGGCACGGTGCCCAGCTGCCGGGCAGGAACAGCAGCTCGACGGAGACGGACCCCTCGCCCTGGCACACCTCGCACCGGCCGCCCGCGACGTTGAACGAGAACCGTCCGGCGCCCCAGCCGCGCTCCCGTGCCGCGTCGGTGGCGGCGAAGGCCTGGCGGACGGCGTCGAACAGGCCCGTGTAGGTGGCGAGGTTCGACCGGGGCGTGCGGCCGATCGGCTTCTGGTCGACCTGGACGACCCGGGTCACGAGCGGGTGCGAGGCGCCCTCGGTGGCCAGGACGCCGCCGACGAGCGAGGACTTCCCGGAGCCGCTCACCCCTGTGACCGCGGTGAGGACCCCGAGCGGGACGTCGACGTCGAGACCGTGCAGGTTGTGCAGCGTCACGTCGCGGAGCGCCAGGGTGGCGACCGGCTCCCGCGGTGTGCGGACCGCAGGTGGGCCGGCCGGGTGGAGGAACCGCCGCGTCACCGACCCCTCGACGTGCTGGAGGCCGTCGACGGGACCGCTGTACAGGACGGTGCCGCCACCGGAGCCCGCGCCCGGCCCGACGTCGACGATCCAGTCGGCGCGGCGGACGATGCTCATGTCGTGCTCGACCACGAAGACGCTGTTGCCGCCGGCGCGCAGGTCGTCGAGCACCTGCACGAGGGACTCGGCGTCGGCGGGGTGCAGGCCGGCGCTCGGCTCGTCGAGGACGTACACGACACCGAACAACCCGGAGCGGAGCTGCGTCGCGATCCGGAGCCGCTGCGTCTCACCCGGGGAGAGCGTCGGGGTCGACCGGTCGAGCGCGAGGTACCCGAGCCCGAGGCCGAGGAGGACGTCGAGGCGTGTGACGAGGTCGCCCGCGATCGCGACGGCCACCTCGGTGTGCTCGCCCGAGGACGCACGGGACGTCGCCGCCGAGGCGTCCGTGATCGCGGCGATCGGCCGGAGCACGTCGGCGAGCGCCGTGATCGGCAGCGCGTTGAGGTCGGCGATGCTGTGCCCTCCGACCGTGACGGCGAGGGCCGCCCGGGTGAGCCCGGTGCCGCCGCACAGGCCGCACGGTCCGGATTCGACGTACTGCAGGGCCTTGGTGCGCTGGGTCTCGCTCTGGGAGTCCGCGAGGGTGTGCAGCACGAACTGCCGGGCGCTCCAGAACCGACCGCGGTAGGGCTTGGCGACCCGGTCGCGCTTCGGGTGCACCTCGACCACCGGCTGCTCCTCGGTGAAGAGCAGCCAGTCGCGGTCGGCGCGGGGGAGGTCCCGCCACGGCCGGTCGATGTCGTAGCCGAGCACCGCCGTCACGTCGCGGAGGTTCTTGCCCTGCCAGGCACCGGGCCACGCGGTGATCGCGCCGTCGCGGATGCTGAGCGAGTCGTCGTGGACCGCGGACGCCTCGGTGACCTCGTGCGCGGTGCCGAGTCCGTGGCAGCGGGGACAGGCCCCGGCGGCGGTGTTCGGCGAGAACGAGTCGGACTCGAGCCGGTCGGCTCCCGGCGGGTAGGTGCCGGCGCGGGAGAAGAGCATGCGCATCGAGTTCGACAGGGTCGTCAGCGTGCCCACGGTGGAGCGGGCACTCGGCGCACCGCGGCGCTGCTGCAGGGCGACGGCCGGGGGGAGTCCCGTGATCGACTCCACGTGCGGGGTGGACCCCTGCGCGATGAGTCGCCGGGCGTACGGGGCGACGGACTCGAGGAACCGGCGCTGCGCCTCGGCGAACACGGTGCCGAACGCGAGGCTCGACTTGCCGGAGCCGGAGACGCCGGTGAAGGCGACGATGCGGTCGCGGGGGATGTCGACGTCCACGTCCTGCAGGTTGTGCTCGCGGGCGCCGCGGACGCGGATGAACTCGTCGGGGCGGGGGTCGGGCATCCTCACGATGCTAGGCCGAGGCGGCTGGGTGCTCGGGTGCTGGTGGTGCGCGGGTGCTGGTGGTGCGCGGGGAGCGTCCGGTGCTGGTGGTGGGCGGGCACCGCCGGACGTCATCCCGACCGGCGTCGGTCCGCCGCCGCCAGTGCCCGGCGCATCCGCTCCGCGTCGCCGGCCGCCCACCCGCCGGAACTCGCCAGGGGCAACTCCGTCATGTGCCGACGCAGGTGCTCCGGGTAGTCCCGCACGACCCGGTCGGGGTCGTCCCGCACCGTGGCGTACAGCGCGGGGCCGTCGGCGTAGAACAGGTCGGCGACGACCAGCCGGCCGTCCGAGCCGCGCATCACGTTCGCCGGGTTGTCGTCGAGCGGACCCCACCACGGCTGCTCCCGGGCACCACGCGCGTGCACGGCGTCGATGTGCTCGGCGAGCGCCGCCACGTCCGGCTCCCGCGCACGGATCGACCGGTGGAAGGCCGCCCCCTCGGCCGCGGACACCGGTGCGAGATACTCCATCACCGTGAGGTCGGACCCGCCCTCGAGCACGCGGTGGTCGACCAGCACGGGGACCTGACGGGTGTGCGCCGCCACACGGTAGAGCATCGCCGAGTACGGCCCGGCGGGGTCGAACGGGCTGACCCGCGCCGCGAGCCGACCGGAGGGGGAACGGAACGCGCACGCCCAGTCCCCGGTGCCGCACGGCGTCCACCCGAGGCCCGCGAGTGTCCGGACCACCTCGGTCCACGGCATCTCGGCGCTGAGGTGCTCGTCGTACGCGTCGTCGCTGTCCACCGCCCCATCCTGCACGAACCGCCCACGGGGTTCCGCGCGCGCCGGCGGTCTGGGACGATCGACGCGACACGGACGACGGCGCCCGTGCACCATCCGCGAGGAGTCCACCATGACCGTCCGACTCAACCCGTACATCGGCCTCCGCGACCAGGCCCGTGACGCGCTCGACTTCTACCACGGCGTCTTCGGCGGCGAACTCACCGTCAACACCTTCGGCGAGGCCGGGATGGCTCAGGACCCCGCCGACGCCGACAAGGTCATGCACGGCCAGCTCGAGGGCGAGAACGGCCTGCTGCTGATGGCCTCCGACGCACCGACCGGCATGGAGGGCCCCGACGTCAGCAACATCTCGGTGTCCCTGAGCGGTGACGACGAAGCAGCCCTCACGCGCTACTGGAACGGGCTCGCCGACGGGGCGAAGACGATCATCGAACCCCTCACGAAGGCCCCGTGGGGCGACACGTTCGGCATGGTCACCGACCGCTTCGGCGTGACCTGGCTCGTCAACATCAGCGGCGCGGCGGGCTGATCGCGTCCGCCGGGGCGCTCGCCGGGACCGGCCACCGGGGGACCCAGCACCGGACGCGTGCGGCGTAGCGCCGGAAGTCGTCGCCGAACCGGTGGTCGAGGTCGGCTTCCTCGAGCGGGCGGACGACGCAGTTCCAGACGATCGACCCGGCGAGCGCGTACACGACGACCATCCACGAGGTGAGCAGGAGCCCGACGGCGACGCCCTGGGCGATGCCGGCGAGCGCCATCGGGTTGCGCACCGAGCGGTACGGACCGGCGATCACGAGCCGGTTCGGCATCGCGGACGGCAGCGGGGTCCCGGCGCCCTGCGTCGACATCGCCGCTGCGGACGCGATGCCGAGCGCACTCGCGGCGACGACTGCGACGGCTCCGGTGACGACGGCGGTGGTCACGACGCCGTCGGGCAGCGTCGGGTGGAGCCGCCAGCGGTGCTCGGCGGCGGCGATGACGAGCGGCAGGACCCCGAGGAAGAGCCCCCAGAAGACGGTGATCTGCAGGACGGTGCCGAGGACGTGGCGGCGGCGACCCGCGTCGGGGTCGGCGGTGCGGAACCGCAGCGGGCCGGTCGTCAGCCACTCGGTCGGGACCCGGCCGAGCACGACGAGCGCGAGGGCGAGGGCGGACCCGACGGTCGCGCCGATCATCACGAGCACTCCGGCACCGGCCTCGGTCGTCGCGGTGGCCCAGACGGCAAGGGCGGCCATGACCAGCGCGGTCCACCCGGTCGCGACCACCGCGGCGGCGCGACTGCCGGCCGCTGCGAGCGCCGATGCCACGACGAAGAGCGGGACGTCGAACACCGCGACGACGACGGGGTCGAGCGAGCCGAGGGTCGCCGACCGGACCCCGGGGACCGTGCACACCGCGATCCAACAGAGGGCCCCCGCGACCGACTGGACCGCGAAGTACCGTCGGCCCCAGGACATGCGAGCACGGTAGCAGTGCGGGATCCCGGCAGCGGACACCGCAAGAATCGCGCAACGCCCCGGTCCCCGCGTTGTCGACCGTGCTCGAGCCGACCTACCGTTCCGGCTGTGTGCGAGGACGCACACGTCCCCCTGCGAGACCTGGAGGCGGCATGTCCGCACGCACCGCATCTCCGTCCACGTTCGGCTCACGGCTGCGCGACGACGTCGTCCACGCCCGCGAGTACACGCTGTTCACGCTGCTGCTCGGGTCGCCGTTCCTGCCGCGTGCGGTACGCCGGTTGATCGCGTCCGCGGCGGGCGCCGACCTCGCGTCGAGCCCCGGTCCGCTGTTCTCACTGACGGGGGACCCGAAGAACCTCGTCGTCGGCCGGGGCGTGTACTTCAACCGGAACGTCACGGTCGAGGCCGTCGCGCCGGTCCGGATCGGCGACCACACCGCGATCGGGATGCAGGTGCTCGTGATGACGAGCCACCACGAGATCGGCGACGACGGGGCGTGGAGCGAGACCGCCTCTGGCCGATCGGTCGACATCGGCGAGCGGGTCTGGATCGGTGGGCGTGCCGTCGTGCTGCCCGGGACGGTCATCGAGGACGACGTGGTGGTGGCGGCCGGGGCGGTCGTCCGGGGGCGGCTCACGTCCCACGGGGTCTACGCCGGAGTGCCGGCGCGGCGGATCCGTGAACTCGGCGTCCCGGGCGCCGCCCCCGCGCCTGCGGCCGCCGCGGCGGCGACGCCCGCGGTCCCGGCCGCTGCCGGACCGCCCGCGGTCCCGGCCGCTGCCGCGACGGCGGTCAGTCCTGCCGGTTGATCTGGCCCAGCCAGCGCCCGAACGACGGCTTGCGCTCGTCGTGCAGGACGGAGACCGTCGTCGCCGGCGTGCAGCTCCGCTGGACGTCGACGGCCGTGCTCTCGTGGAGGTCGTGGCTCATGGTGTGCTCCTTCGCGTTCGGTGGTGGATGAGACACCCGGGACGCTCGTTCCATTCCCGGGTGCGTGCAGCCCGTGGGCCGTGCCGGGTCAGGGCGTCACCATGCCGCCGTTCACGTTGAGGGTCTCCCCGGCGACGTAGCTCGACTCGTGCGAGGCGAGGAACACGTAGGCGGGCGCGAGTTCGGCCGGCTGCGCGGCGCGGCCCATCGGCGACTCGCTCGACCCGAACTCGGGCAGCGACTCCGGATCGACGCCGCCGCTCGGCTGCAGGACGGTCCAGGTGGGTCCGGGAGCCACGATGTTCACCCGGATCCCACGCTCGACGAGTGCCTGCGACAGCCCCTTCGAGAGGTTGTTGATCGCGCCCTTCGACGCCGCGTAGTCGAGCCGGTCCGGAGCGGGCGCGTACGCCTCCATCGACGCCGTCGTGGTGATCGTCGACCCCGGCTGCAGGTGGGGGAGCGCAGCGCGGACCAGGCGGAACAGCCCGAACACGTTGACGTCGAACGTCGCCTCGAACTGCTCGTCGGTGAGGTCCTCGACCTCGGGCTGCCAACGCTGCTTGCCGGCCACGCTCACGAGCGCGTCGAGGCCGCCGAGTCCCGCGACGGCCTGCTCCACCAGCGTGGTCGCGTAGGACCGGTCGCGCAGGTCACCTGGTACCGCGACGGCCGTCCGGCCCGCGGCGCGGATCTGCTCGATGACGTGGTCCGCGTCGGACTGCTCCTCCGGGAGGTACGCGAGCGCGACGTCCGCACCCTCGCGTGCGAACGCGATGGCGACGGCGCCACCGATACCGGAGTCCGCGCCGGTGATCAGCGCCTTCCGACCGGCGAGCCGGCCGGTTCCCCGGTAGGTCTCCTCACCGAGGTCCGGTACCGGCCGCATGCGGCTCTGGAGGCCCGGCTCGGCTTGCGTCTGCGGCTCCGGCTGGACGTCGGGGTAGCGGGTACGCGGGTCGGCTGGCTCGTACTGGTCGCGGGGCATGGTGCGGGTCCTCTCATCGGTTCACTCCCACAGAACCGGACGGCGTCTGGACCGCCGCCCAGGAGTGCGGTGTCCGGTCAGTGCCGCGCGCGACGGCGGGGTGCGACACCGTCGCTCTTGTCGGTCGCGTGGAACGCCTCGACGAGCTGCGCGACGAGGGCCGGCTGCTCGACGACGAGGCCGTGCGTCGCCCTCGGGACCACTGCGAGTTCGCCGTCCGGCAGTGCCTCGAGCATCTGGGTGAGGTGGTCGAGCCGCACCTCGTCGTCGTCCCCGCACAGGATGAGGACCGGGACGTCGAGGCCGTGGAGCTGCGCCACCGTCACCGCGGGTTCCGCCGTGTGCAGCACCCGCGACTTGGCGGTGACGACCTCCCAGTGCTCCGGAGGGTCGGGGGACACCTCGGCGTAGGCGTCCGCCATGAACCGGGGCGGGTCACCGTCGAGGACGCCCTCGTGCCAGCCGTCGACGGAGAAGGGCGCGCCGCCGAACACGAGCGACCGCACCAGGTCCGGGTGGGCGAGCGCGAGGTGCAGCCCGACGATCGCGCCGTCGCTCCACCCGACGAGGTGCACGGGGCCGGCGCCGAGGGACCGCACGGTGCCGGCGAGTTCCTCGGCGATGTCCGCGAAGTGCCACGGGCCGTCGACGTCGGGAGTGCGACCGTGCCCGGCTCGGTCGACGAGCACGACACGGGCGCCACCGAACGCCTCGGCCAGCGCCGACATCGACCGGGAATCGGTGCCACCGGGGTGGAGCAGCACGATCGGGGTGCCCGGACCACCCGGGTCGGAGGTCCAGGGTTCGGTCATGCCGGAGTCTCCCACGTCGAGGACCCGGGCGTACGGTGTGCGCCATGCCGAACCAACTCAAGAAGCCGGACATGTACGAGGAGCTCCGCAAGGAGGGCAACTCGAAGGAGAAGGCCGCCCGCATCAGCAACGCCGCCGCGGCGCGGGGCGAGCACGCCGTGGCGAAGAAGGGCGGCGAGTCCGGGTCGTACGACGACTGGACCGTGGCGGACCTCAAGCGACGCGCGAAGGAGCTCGGCATCACCGGGTACTCGTCGAAGCGGAAGGCCGAGCTCGTCGAGGCGCTCCGGGAGCACTGACGGCGTCTGGCACCATGGAGTCGTGAACGAGACGGGCATGCCGCGCTTCCGACGGATCTGGTCGACGGTGCAGGTGGGCGTGCTCGCCGTGGCCGTCGTGTTCTGCGTCGTGATGCTCGTGATCGGACAGGGCAAGCTCGACCGCGTGTACGCCGTGGCCGCGGTGTTCTTTGGCCTCGCCCTCATCGGGCACAGCACGTACCTGTGGCTGGTCGCGCGGAACGGCCGCGGCCGCCCCTGAGCCTCAGGCGTTCGCGAAGACGCGCACCCAGTCCACCGTCATCTGCTGCGGGAAGGGCGTCGACGCGTCGGGTGACCCGGGCCACGAGCCGCCGACGGCCACGTTGAGGACGACGAAGAACGGCTTGTCGAACACCCACGGATTCGCCCCGACGTCGGCACGGGTCAGCGTCCGGTACGCCGTGCCGTCGACCGACCACGTGATCGAGTCCGGACGCCAGTCGACGCCGAACACGTGGAAGTCGTCGGCGAACGGAGCCCCCGTGGGGTTCGTGGACGCCGCCGAGATGCCCTGCGCGCCGGAGTACCCCGGGCCGTGCACCGTGCCGTGGACCACGGTCGGTTCGTACCCGACGTTCTCCATCACGTCGATCTCGCCGCAGGCCGGCCACCCGACCGACCCGATGTCCGCGCCGAGCATCCAGAACGCGGGCCAGATCCCCTGTCCGCGGGGGATCCGGATGCGCGCCTCGATCCGGCCGTACTGCGCCGTCGACGTGCCCTCGGTCTTCAGTCGCGCCGAGGTGAACGAACCGTCGGCCTCACGCCGGGCGGTGATCACGAGGTTGCCGGCACCGTCGAGCGCCGCGTTCCGCCGGGAGTCCGTGTAGGTCTGCAGTTCCCCGTTGCCCCACCCGCCCGCGCCGAGGTCGTACCGCCAGACGGCGCTGTTCGGTGCGCTGCCGGCGGGGCCGTCGAACTCGTCCGCGGCGAGCAGGGTGCCCGCTGCCGCCACGGCCGGCGTGGAGCGGCTCGCGATGCTCGTGCCGACGAGCGCGGCGGTGGTCCCGGCGATGCCGGCGGTCATGAACCGGCGACGGTCGATGCGGTCGTCCACGTCGTCCTCCTCGGGTGTGCGCGTGGGTGGTCAGGGTCGGTAGGCGATGCAGAGCACCGTGACGTCGTCGGGGTGCTCGCCGCGGTGGGCGAGCTCGGTGATCCCGTCGACGAGCTGCTGGGGGTGCGAGCGTTCGGCGACCCAGGCCTCGAAGCGGTCGAGCGCGTCGAGGTCCCCGCCGAAGAGGTCGAGCACCCCGTCGCTGACGCTCACGACGACGTCGCCAGGCTCGAGGTCGGTCGTCTCGCTCGACCACGAGGTCCCGACGCCGATCGGCAGGTGCCCGGACCGCAGCGAGCGGACCGTGCCGTCGGCACGCCGGAGCAGGCTCAACCCGTGACCGGCGTCGACCCAGCGGGCGTGGCCGTCGCGGTCGATCCGCACGTGGAAGCACGTCGTGAACTGTGCGCTCTCGACGTCGGACGTCCCGGTCGCCAGGCCGGCGGCCGCTCGACGGACCGCCGTGGCCGCGTCCGGTTCGTCGACGGTGCTGCGCACGAGGGACCGGACCGCGGCGGCGATCATGCCGGCGCCGACGCCCTTGCCCATCACGTCGCCGAGCGTGAAGGCCGCGCCGTCCGGTGTCGGGAACCAGTCGTAGAAGTCGCCGCCGACGGTCCGTGCCGGGATGCACACCCCGAGTGCGTGGAGTTCCGGTGGGAGTCCCTCCGTGGACGCGGGCAGCAGGGACTGCTGGACGAGGGCGGCCCGGTCGATCTCACCCTCGGCCACGCGACGACGACGCTGTGCGGTGCTGAGCCGGACGTCCGCCTGCCGGGCGAGCTCGTTGGTCACGGCCGCCGTCGCGCCGTACACGACGACCGCGAAGGCGAGCCGGACGAGTTCGCTCGGACGCGGTTCGGTGGGTTCCAGCACGTACGGCAACAGCAGCGTGGCGCAGGTCCCGAGCAGCGGGTACAGCACGTGGCGCCGACCTGGGCTCGCCGCCATCCAGATCACCGGCAGGACGACGACGGCGAGGAACACCGAACGGGTGTCGCCCGTGCCGTACCGGAGCAGCCCGATCGCGATGAAGTCGATCGCCGGGACGACCAGCTCGGCGCGGGCGGCGCCCGGCCAGCGCGCCATGACAGTTGCCGCCAGCAGCCCGCCGAGGGCGAGTGCCACGCCGGTCCACATCCGCGGCGCGTCGGTGACCGGGAGCCAGGGCGTGAGTGTGCTGGTCACCGCGGCGGCCACCACGAGGGCGGCGACGACGGACTGCTTCGCCAGGGGCGCCCACGAGGCGCGGAGTCCGACGAGCGCGATGGGCCCGGTGTCCTCCCGTGCGGTCACGGTCCAGGTCCTGGGGGTCGCGGTCGAGCCGGCCGTGCTGGTCATCGGGTCGAGTCAAGCCCCTCCGGCCCGGCGGGGCAAGCCCGTGCCCGGGTCACCCGAAGTGGAAGGCGAACGGCGCGAGCAACCCCGCGACCCAGACGAGCACCATCACGAGGGCGCCGATCGCGATGAACCGCCGGCGGCGTCGGAGCCGCGGACTCGGTTCGTCGCCCCACATCTGTGCGCGGACGAGGACCCGGTTCGCCTGCTCGACGACCTTGCGCACCTCGGGATCGTCGAGTTCCAGCACGCCGTCGCGGGCGTGCTGGGCGATGACGGTCGCCTCGTCGACGGTGAGGTCGTCCTTGCGCATGGGCCCATCGTGGCAGGCGGCCCGCGTCAGCGCACCCCGTCGCGCGTCACGGCCACCCGGAGCGGCAGGCCCGCGGCGAGCGCCTCGACACGCGGATCGCGCAGGGCACGCCCTCCGACCGTCGGCAGGTCGAGGTACCCACGGCTGACCGTGTGCCGGAGCGCACCGGTCGGCACGGGTCCGTCGCCGGTGCGCATGCGCCACGCCTGCGGTCGGCGGCGCAGGAGCTCGGCGTCGGTTGCGGTGTCGGGGTCGGCGACGAGGCGCGCCCAGACCTCGTCCTCGGTGCTCCGGGCGAGGTCGGCCGGCGACAGCGCACCGCGGTCGAGCAGCCGCCCGACGAGGTCGCGGAGCACGGTCACGGGCACGAGGTTCGCCGCGGAGCGCTGCGCGAGTGCCTCGCGGATGGCCAGGTCGGCCAGCTCGAGGGCGTCGTCCGGATCCGCGTCGACCGTCCCGCCGACGAGCCGCAGGCGACCGAGCAGGACGTGCGGCGGCGTCTGCGTCCGTCCGTGCGCCTGGCCGCTCCGGAGGAACGAGTCCAGGTGGTCGAGCTTCAGCCCGCCCGGGACCGACGTCAGCACCGACGGCACGCGGCCCTCGTCGACCGCGATGACCTGGTCGGCGTCGATACCAGGGACCTCGTCCGCGAGGCGCCGGATCGCGGTTCGTCCGAGAGAGTGGTGCTCGAGGCCGCCCAGACCCTCCAACGTGTGGCTGAACGGCAGGTGCCCGACGTCGTGCAGGAGTGCGGTCGTGCGGGCGAGGTGGTCGTCCGGGGCGAAGGCGGTGACGAGCGCGAGCACCCCGAGGGAGTGTTCGAGCCGCGAGTACGACTGGGTCGTCGTGAGCGCGGCACCGCCGGCGTGGGCGACGAACGCGAGCCGTCGCACCGTCCACGTCTCGAGCAGTCGTCGTTCGAGCGGGGTGAGCCGCACCTCCACCCGCCAGAGCGGATCGAACCAGACCCCGTCGATCCCGAGCGTGTCCACCGCGTCCCCGTGCACCGTTCCCCCTCGTCGCCTGCCCCTCGACGCTACCGGACCCGCCGTGCAGCACGCGCCCTGTGCGGGGACGGAGCCGCCACCGCGTACCAAGGACCCATGGCACATCGGTTCCACGGGAAGATCGTCGTCGTCACCGGAGCATCGAGCGGGATCGGCAGGGCCGCCGCGCACGAGTTCGCACGGCAGGGCGCGACGCTCGTGCTGGCCGCCCGCAGCCACGACTCGCTCGAGGCCGCCGCCGCCGAGTGCCGGGCGCTCGGGGCGGAGGCCGTCGTGATCCCCACGGACGTCGCCGACGAGCACGCCGTCCGCGACCTCGTCGCGACCACCACGACCCGCTTCGGACGGATCGACGTCTTCGTGGGGAACGCCGCCCTGTTCGTCTACGGCCTCTTCGAGCAGACCCCGACCGAGGCCTTCAAGCGCGTCGTCGACACGAACCTGTACGGCCACCTGCACGCGATCACCGCCCTGCTCCCGCACTGGAAGCAGCGGGGCGAGGGCACCTACGTCCTCGTCGGCTCGATCCAGTCGCTGCTGTCCGCGCCGTACCAGTCCGCCTACGTGACGAGCAAGCACGCTGCCCTCGGCCTGGTCGACGTCCTCGGCGACGAATTCGCCGGCACGGGCATCCGCTTCGCCGCGCTCCTGCCGTCGACCATCGACACGCCGATCTACCAGAACGGCGCGAACTACACCGGCAAGACCTCGCACCCGTTGCCGCCGACGGTGTCCGTCGAGCGTGCCGGCCGCGCGGTCGTCCGCACGGCACTGCACCCCAAGCGCTACCGGTTCGTCGGCCGGATCCAGGCGTCGCTCGTGCCGCTGCAGTACGTCTTCCCCGGGCTGTTCCACAAGATCACCAAGCCGATGGTGCAGACGTTCGCGCTCCGCGGCAGGGGAGCGCCGACCGACGGCAACCTCTGGACCCCGGCCGACGCCGGCAACGCGACGAACGGCGGCTGGGTCGCGAAGCGCCGCCGCGTGACCCGGCCGCTGGCCTGGGCGGGCGCGGCTGCGGTCGTGGGCGCCGTGCTGCTCGGGCGCGCCCGCCGGTGACCGGAGCGGCCGCGTCCGACCGCTAACCTGCTGCTCGCGAGCACGTCGGGTGCTCGTGGATCGGGGGACCGCATGGCCGACGCAGGACCGGCGACACGGGTCGACGTCGACACCGAGGACGCTGCCCGGGCACGTGCACGGTCGCACCGCGCGGGCTCGAAGACGGGCAGCGGACCCTGGACCACCGTGCTCGTCACCGCGTGGATCGTGCTCGTCGTCGCCTTCGTCGCGATCTCGGTGTTCGAGAACGCCTTCCGGTACCGGGCGGTCGGCGCCTCGTTCCTCATCGCATCGGCGTGGACGCTCCCGCCGCTGCTCGTCCTGCACGGCATGCACGCCGCTGTCGTCCGTCCCGGCGGTCCGCGCGCCCGCCGTCGTGACGCCCCCTTCGACCGCGCCGCGGCCCGGGTGGTCGCCGAATCGCGTGCGGCGGGGTTCCCGGACCTCGATGTCGCCGCCCTCGTCCGGATGCTCCGATCGGCGGACAACGGCCCCGACCCGGGCACGGGCGAGCGTGGGATGCCCGACTGGCCGCTCCTCCGCTGGGAACTGCCGCTCGCGCCGCCACAGCCCGGTCGGTTCGTCGTCGCCGAGCGCAGGAGCGGACCCGAGCGCGGGAGCGGACCGGAGCGCTGGAGCGGACCGGAACGCACCGTGCTGACGCTGGTCGAGCATCCGACCGAGCCCCCAGTTCCCCGGACCGCGCCGTCGGTGGCGGAGCACCTCGGCACGATCGTGCTCGGGGCGTACCGTCCGGACGCGCCGGCGCCCATCACCGCCTCGCGCATCGGCGGTGCCCCCGCGGTGCCCGAGGGATGGGAGTGGCCGCTGTGCGCCCACCACGACGAACCGATGCAGTTCACCGCCCAGATCGAACACCGGGAGAGGCTCGTCAGCGTGTTCGTGTGTCAGTTCGACCCGGGGACGTGTGCCTCGTGGGAGCCCGACAGCGGCGCGAACGCGGCGTTCGTGTTCTCCCTCCGAGGGCTGCACCTCGCGGCCGAACCCGTCTCACCGCACGGCGATCCCGACGACCCGGAGCCGGCGTCCCCACCGCTCCTCGCCGACGCGATGCTCCTCCGGCACGTGCCGGTGCCGATGGTCCACGACGACGAGGACCCCGACCGAGTGCTCGCGGCCGCGGCCGCCGAGGGGGTCCTCGTCGCGGGCCAGTACGGCGGCGTGCCGGAGTGGATCCAGGACGACGAGACCCCCGCGGGCACCGAGTTCGTCGCGTCGATCGAGCCGGGTCCGCTCAGGTTCGACCTCGGCGACGCCGGCCGGGCGTACGTCTTCAGCGACGGCGCGCGGGCGTCGGTGCTCTGGCAGAGCTCCTGAGCTCCGACGTCCCTCTCGGGGAGACGCGACCGCCTGCGGGCCCGGAGGCGCGGGTCGGGCCCGCACCGCGCCTCCAGGCCGCACCGTGCGAGCGTCCGCACACCGTGACAGGCCGTGCGGGCCGCACCGAGCGCGGAACCTTGCACGCTGCGACGGCTAGAAGAGCGTCGCGCTCGCCCGGCGTGCGCCCTCGCCGAGGGACTCGAGCTTCGCGGCGGCGATCTGCGGGTGGATGCGGCCACCGAGGCCGCAGTCGGTGCCGGCGATGACGCGCTCCCGGCCGACGACCGAGGCGAACCGCTCGATGCGCTGCGCGACGAGGTCCGGGTGCTCGACGACGTTCGTGGCGTGGCCGACCACGCCGGGCACGATGACCTTGCCGTCCGGCAGCGCGACGTCCCGCCAGACCGTCCACTCGTGCTCGTGGCGGGCGTTCGCTGCCTCGAACGAGTACGCGCCGGCGTCGATGTCGAGCATGAGGTCGACGATGTGGCGGAGCTCGATGTCGGTGGTGTGCGGACCGTGCCACGAGCCCCAGCAGAGGTGGAAGCGCACCCGCGAGGTGTCGAGGCCGCGCAGCGCGTGGTTGAGCGCCTCGACGCGGATGCGGGTGAAGGCGCGGTAGTCCTCGATGCTCGGCTCCGGGTTGATCTGGTCCCAGTTCTCGGCGATCGAGGGGTCGTCGATCTGCAGGACGAGGCCGGCGTCGAGGATGATCCGGTACTCCTCGCGCAGGGCGTCGGCCCAGGCCCAGATGTGTTCCTCGTCGGTGGCGTAGTACTCGTTCGCGACCCGCGCGGCGGACCCGGGGGAGAGCGCCGTGATGAAGCCGTTCGCGGCGCCGGCCGCCTCGACGGCGTGCCGGAGATTGGCGGCGTCCGTCCGGGCTGCCTCGTGCCCGGTGTACGCGATCGGGCCGGTCGTCGTCGGGAACGCGGTGGCGTTCTTGCCCGTGCCGATGCCCGAGTCCGGGTCGGTGTAGGCCTCGCGGAAGATCGTCCAGTCGCGGCGGTCCGGGAAGCTCGTGAGCCGGACGTGTCCGGGCTCGGAGCGGACCGGCTCCTGCGTGAAGATGTCCTCCTCGGTCAGGCTGAGGCCGCTGACACGCTGGAACGAGTACCCCCACCAGGCGCCGTAGTCGACGCTGCTCGACATCGCCTTGCCGAACTCGCCGTCGCCGGGCTGCGTGATGCCGAGGGCGGTCTGGCGGGCGACGACGTCGTCGACCGCGGCGCTCGTGAGCGCACGGACCTCGTCGGTGGTCTCCAGCGTGAAGCCGTCGGCGGCGAGGGGCCGGGCGGCGTTCGCGGCGATGAGCTCCGGCGTGCGGGGCAACGAGCCGGCGGTGGTGGCCTGGACGTGGTCGGTGTTCTCGAAGGACATGCTGCCCAATCTGGCACGGGACCCCCGGGAGCGGTCCGACTCGGGAGAATGGGACACCGTGCCCCGTCCCACCACCCGCATCCCGCTCAACACCCTCGCCGTCCCGTTCGGTCTCGCCGGCTTCGCCGAGACCTGGTCGTACGCCGCCCCCGTCCTCGACCTGCCGACCGTCCTCCCGCAGGTCTTCTGGGGCATCGCCGCCGTCGTCTGGGCCTGGCTGCTCGCCGCGCACGCCGTCCGCGGGGTGCGGGTGCGCGCGCACGACCGGCTCGTCGACCAGCTGCGGCACCCCGCGCAGGGTCCCCTCGCTGCCCTGGTCCCGGCGACCGCGATGCTGCTCGGGGTCGACCTCGCGCACGGCTGGCCGGACGGCGGGAGGGTGCTCGTGCTCGTCGCCGTGGCGGTCGCCGCCGGGTTCGCCGCCTGGCTCCTCGCGACGTGGTTCGAGGGCCGGCTCGCCCTCGAGTCGGTGCACGGCGGCTACCTCCTGCCGACCGTCGCAGCGGCGCTCGTCGGCTCGGTCGCCACGCATGAGGTCAGGCTCACCTGGCTCTCCTGGGCCTGCTTCGGTGTCGGCGTGTTCTTCTGGGTCGTGATGACCGGGCTGCTGCTCATCCGGCTGTCCTTCCGCCCCGCGCTGCCCGCACCGCTCGTGCCGACGATGGCGATCCTCGTGGCACCGCCGTCGGTCGCCACGGTCGCGGTGTTCGCGCTGACGGACGACGTGCTCACGGTCCCGGTGCAGGCGATCACCGGGCTCGGCGTGCTGCTCGTCGCGGTGCAGGTCGCCCTGCTGCCGCGGTACGTGCGGCTGCCCTTCTCGCTCGGGTTCTGGTCGTTCGTGTTCCCGGCGGCGGCGGTCGCGACGGCCGCGATCGAGTGGCTGCGGGTGCTCGACGTGCGGTGGGCGTGGATCCCCACCGCGGGGGTGCTCGCCCTGCTCTCGGTGCTGGTCGCGGTCGTCGGGTCGCGGTCGATCGCGCTGGCCGTGCGGCACCTGCTGCCCCAGGCGGAGGGCGTCCTGCAGGCCGCCGACGACGAGGACGCCGAGCCGGGCCCGGTGACGGGCGCGACCCGGACGGTCTGAACGCGACCACGGCTCGGGAGGCGCGGTGCGCGTCCGACGCGCACCGCGCCTCCCGAACCGGTCGCGCCCACCGCGTGACGTCCGGAGACGACGTGCGTCGCCACCCGGCCGTGACACGACGTACCGTCGTGGCATGACCACGACGACGCCGACCGCAGCCGACTTCCGCTCCGAGTGGGCCGCGTGGCACGACGCCCACGAGGCGGCCCGCGCGAGTGCGCACGGCTTCCTCGCGATCACGAGCATTCGGTGGCTGACGGGCACGCCGGAGCGCTTCGACGACGCGCCCGGGGCGTGGTCGACCTCGGAGGCGGGACCGGTCGTCACCCTCGACGACGGCGAGTCGATCGAGGTCGACGGCGTCGCGGTGACGGGCACGCACCGGTTCGGTCCGCTGCCCGAGCGGTCGAGCACGACCATCGCGTGGCAGGACGGCGACGAGCGGGTCGTCATCGAGGTCGCCCGGCGTGGCGGCAGTGACGTCCTCCGACCGCGGCACCCCTCGAACCCGACGCGGACCGGGTACACCGGGACGCCGTCCTACTCGCCGGATCCGTCGTTCGCGGTCCCGGCGCACTTCGAGCCGTTCGACACGCCGCGCTCGGTGACCGTCGGGTCGGTGGTCGACGGGCTGCAGCACGTGTACGAGGCGCCGGGCGTGCTGACGTTCGACCTCGACGGTCCGCGGTCGCTCCTGGCGTTCAACGGGTACGGCGACGGGCTCCTGGTGCTGTTCACCGACCGGACGAGCGGCGTGACGACCTACGCGGCCAACCGGAGCCTGGACGTCCCGGCGCCGGACGCGTCGGGCGCCACGACGATCGACTTCAACCGGGCGACGAACCTGCCGTGCGCGTACACGCCGCACGCGACGTGCCCGCTGCCGCCGGCGGAGAACCGGCTCGACGTCGCGGTGGAGGCGGGGGAGCAGCCGCCGGCGTGACGCGCGGCGCGGCGGCGGCGCGGCGCGGGGTGCAAGGCGCGCGGTGTTCGACACCGCACCACCGGATCGACGCGCGGAACGTCGCACCATGCACGTGCATCGGATGCGCGGGCATCGTCCGACACTCCACCAGGTGATCGACGGGTGCGATGTCGCAGCATGCACACGCACCCGCGGGCGACGTCCGGCTCAGGGCACCTCGACGCGCGCCCAACCACTCGTCGCCCGCCACGTGCCCGGGTCGAACGAGAACACGCTGCCCATCCCCGGCTGGTCGAGCGCACGGGTGACCGGCACGCCCCGCAGGTCGGCGAGCAGCAGCGCCCCGACCGCACCGTGCGACACGATCGTGACGTCGCCGGCGTCGGTCAGCGCCCGCACGGCACGGACGATGCGGTCCTGGGCGTCGACGGCGCGCTCCCACCCGCGCACCGAGTCCTCCGGCGTGGCGAAGAACGCGTCGACGACCCCGTCGAACTCCGCGGGCGGCAGGTAGCCCGTCGCGCTCCGGTCGATCTCGCCGAGCGCGGGGTCCGTCGAGGGCACGAGCCCCACGGCCTCCGCGAGGATCGCCGCCGTGTCGACCGCCTTCTGCTCGGTGCTCGACACGATCCGCTGGACCCCGGGGCCCCAGGCGACGGCCGCGGCTCCGGCAGCGCGGGCACGCCCATCGGGGGAGAGCCCCCACGACTCGATCGGCCGCGCGGGGTCGACGACCACCTCGGCGTGGGTCAGGAAGAACGAGGGCACGGCGTCACTCCAGGTCGTCGGCGGCCGACGGGTCCACGACGCGCACACCGTCGACCTCGCCGATCCGAGCGATGAGCAGGGACCCCTCGGCCCGGCCGGCGACGTCGATCCGGACCGCGGTGGCGTCGACCCGGTCGGTGTCCTGCCGCACGAGCCGGGCGACCCGCCACCCGCCGGCCGTCGCGAGGGCGAGCACGTCCGGCAGCACCCCGCGGCCGGCGTCGTAGACCACGTCGAGCGTCATCGACTGCTCGGCGGAGCGGGACAGCGCGCGGACGATCGCGGTGTAGCCGAACACGACGACGAAGTGCAGGGCGGTGACGACGAGTGCGAGCAGCCAGAGGCCGGCGCCCGCGGCCATGCCGATCGCCGCGGTCTCCCACACCGCGGCGGCCGTGGTGAGGCCCCGGACGGCTCCGCGTCGGGTGAGGATCAGCCCGGCACCGAGGAACCCGACCCCGGAGACGATCTGCGCCGCGACGCGCGAGGGGTCGAGCACGACGTGGTCCGGCACGAGGACGTCGCTGAACCCGTACTTGCTCACGAGCAGCATGAGGGCCGACGCGGTCCCGACGATCGCCTGCGTGCGGATGCCGGCGCTCTTCGACCGGAGCTGCCGCTCGAGGCCGATGAGCGACGCGAGGGCGAACGCGAGCAGGACCTCGCCGATCTGGACCCACCCCTGTCCGGCGAGGGGCTCCGTGAGCTGTTGGATCGTCACGCCGACCGACGATACGCCGGCACCCGGCGGACGGGAGGCGCGGTGCGGGCCCGACCCGCGCCTCCCGTCCGTCAGGGGGTCGCCGTAGGGTGAGCGCGTGGAGTTCCCGGGGGAGGCGGCCGACGCGCGTGACGCGTCGACCTCTCCGGGGTCACCCCGGGGCACGCAGGACCAGCAGGACGACACGCCCCGAGCGGGACGGCGCGCTCCGCGCGCGACGCCGCCCGGAGGCACCGACGGGTCCCCCGGGAACCCCACGCCCCTGACCGTCGTCGCCGGTGCCCTCGCCGACGCGTTCCTGACCGCGGAGCACTGGGGACCGGACGACCTGACCGCCGCCGGCTGGGCGGTGGTCGGCGTCGAGCGCGCCTACGTCGGGCTCGCGGTCGCGGCGGCCCTCGCCGCACACCCGCGACCACCGGTCGACGCACCGCGACAGCTCGCGGCGGTGCTCGAGGCGTCGCCGCGCCTCGCCGAGCTGCACCGCGCACGCGAGGCGCGCCGACCGGTCCGGGTCGTCGCGCGCCGGGCGACCGCGGTCCGGGCGCGTCCGGAGACCGCGAGCCGACTGCTCGTCGACACGCTGCCCGAGCTCGCGCGCGAGCTCGACCTCACCGTCGGGCGGCTGCTCTGGCTCGCGGACACCCGCTCGTGGAACCGGCGACCGGGGTCGTCGAGCCCGCTCCACCACCACCGCTGCGAGTGGATCCGTCGACCCGGACGCACGCCGCGGCTGCTCGAGAAGCCGATGGACATGCTCCGCCGGACGCAGCGGACGATCCTCGACGAGCTCCTCACCGCGCTGCCGGTGCACGACGCGGCGCACGGCTTCGTCGGCGGTCGGAGCGTCGTGACCGGAGCCGCGGCGCACACCGGGCGGCAGATCGTCGTCACGGCCGACCTGACGTCCTTCTTCGCGAGCGTCACCGCGCCCACCGTGTACGGGGTCTTCCGCGCGGCGGGCTTCGCGGAGCCGCTCGCACACGTCCTCACCGGGGTGTGCACGCACCGGGTGCCGGTGCACGTCCTCAGCGCGATGCCGGACGGCGGCAGCCCCGAGGAACGGCAGGCGCTTCGCGCGATGCTCCGGGAAGCCCACCTGCCGCAGGGAGCCCCGACCTCGCCGGCGCTGGCGAACACCGCACTCCGGCACCTGGACGCACGGCTCGCGGGGTGGGCGGCCTCGGTCGGCGCGGTCTACACCCGGTACGCCGACGACCTGACGTTCAGCGGCGACGAGCGGCTCGCGGCCCGACCGGACGCGTTCCTGCGCGGGGTCGACCGGATCGTCACGGAGCAGGGACTCCGGCTGAACCCGTCGAAGACCCGGGTGCGGCGACGGGGCACGCGGCAGTCGGTCACCGGGGTCGTCGTCAACGACCGGACGTCGCCCGGTCGGCGCGAGGTCGACCGGCTGCACGCGATCCTGCACAACGCCGCCGAGCACGGTCCGGCGTCGCAGAACCGTGCTGGGCACCCCGACTTCCGGGCGCACCTGCTCGGGCGGATCGGGTGGGTCGAGCAGGTCCACCCCGGACGCGCACGGCGCCTGCACGAGGAGTTCGCCCGCATCACGTGGTGATCCCGGGCCGTCCCGGTGCGGGTGTGACGCCGGGTTGCAGCGGGCACGGGCACGACGCCCGACCGCCGGTAGCGTGCCGCCATGTGCCCGAGTGAGATCCCGGCCGACGCCCGCTACGAGGAACTGATCGCGCCGCTGCGACCGGTGATCGAGCGGATCGCCCTCGACGCCCGGCAGCGGGAACGCGAGGAACGGCTCGCCACCGACCAGCTCGGGTGGCTCGTCGACGCCGGGTTCGCGCGCTGGCGCACTCCGGTCGCGTGGGGCGGGATCGGGGCCCGACTGTCGGACGTGTTCCGGGCGGTCGCCGAGATCGCTGAGGTCGACCCGAACCTCGCGCACGTGTGGCGGAACCACTTCTCGTTCATCGAGGACCGGGTGCACGCCGAGGGGAGCGCCTCCGACCGGGCGATCGTCGAACGCCTCGGTGGCGGGGAGTTCGTCGGCGGTGGGTGGAGCGAGACGCCGAACCCGGCCGGAGCGGACGTCAGCACGCGGCTCACCCCGGACCCGGACGGCGGCTGGCGCGTCACCGGCCGGAAGTTCTACTCGACGGGGAGCATCTACGCCCGGTGGATCACGGTGCTGGCGCTCGACGACGCCGGAGCACGGTTCGTCGCCCTCGTGGACGCCCGCGACCCGGGCGTGCGGATCGGGGACGACTGGGACGGGTTCGGCCAGCGCATCACCGGCAGCGGGAGCGTGACGTACACCGACGTGCACGTGCCCGACGAGCGGGTCCTGCCGTACGCGACGCGCTACCCGTACCAGGAGCAGTACTACCAGACGGTGATGCACGCGATCCTCGTCGGCATCGGGCGTGCGGCCCTCCGCGAGGGGATCGAGGCGCTGCGCTCCCGGCAGCGCGGGCACCACAACGGCACGACCACGGACCCGACCGACGACCCCGAGCTGCTCAGCACGATCGGCACCGTCGCGGCCCGGGTGTACGCCGCCGACGCCGCGTTCACCGCGAGCCTCGGACCGGTGGACGCCGCCGTCGACCGCCACACCGGACTCCGGGCCGCCGGGGCGGACCCCTCGACGGACCCGGTGCTGCGCGCCGCGCTCGAGCGGAGCTGGATCGCGGTCGCCCAGGCGCAGACGGTGGTCACCGACGCCGTGCTCGACGCGACGACGCTCGTGTTCGACGCCCTCGGGTCGAGCGGCACGTTTCGCTCCCTGGGGCTCGACCGGCACTGGCGGAACGCCCGGACCCTGGCGTCGCACAACCCGCGCGTGCACAAGCGGCGCATCGTCGGGGACCTGCTCGTGAACGGCGCCAGCCCGCTCGACCGCGTGTAACCCGCCGTCACGAGGCGCAACCGGACGACACCTGCACCCGCCGGGGCAGCGCTGCCCCGTACGGTCGTCGGCAACGGCCCGCCACGGACGCTGGGGAGGCGACGGTGGCGGGCCGCTCTGCACGCGTACGGAGGGACCACCGTGACCGAGACACCCGCACCGACCATCGTCGCCGTGCCGGACGGCGACCTCGCCGCCGCCGTCGCCCGACCCGGTGGGATCGCCCGGCTCGCCGACCGGATCCGGGCCTCGGGCGCCGCGGTCGTCGCGATCGGCACCGACCGCTTCGACGCCGAACGCGGTCGTGGCCACCGGCTCGACCCGACCACCGCGGCGCTCGCCCTCGGCCGTGCCCTGCCCACGCACGGGCTGCTCGTCGCCGCGGCCCCGACCCGGGAGCACCCGTACAACGTCGCCCGCCGGGTGCTGTCCCTCGACCACGTCCTGGACGCCCGGGTCGGTCTCGTCGTCGGAGCGCGGGACCACGGCCTGCCGGCGACGGGGGAGCAGCACGACCCGGCCGAGTTCGCCGAGGTGGTGCGCGGGCTCTGGCGGACGTGGCCGCTCGACAGCATCGTCGGCGACCGCGAGGCCGGCCGGTTCGCCGACACGACCCGGATCCTCCCGCTCGACCACGACGGCGGGCCGGACGGGTACCGGGTCCGGGGGCCGTTGACGACGCCGTCGAGCCGGCAGGGCGAACCCGTCCTCGCGGTTTGGCACGACGTCGCACACGAGGGTGCCGACCTGGTGCTCGGCGGAGCCGCGCGCCCGCTCGTCCCGTTGGCGGGCGGGGCCGGTGCGTCCGAGCCGAGCGGCGCCTCCCGGACCCCGATCGGCCCCGGTGCCCACCGGCGGACGCTGCGTGACCTGCTCGGTCTGCCGGTCCCCGCGCCGGTCGGCGCATGAGCGCCGACACCGACGCCGGGCTCGTCCTCGGCGTCAACCTGCAGGGCTTCGGCCAGCGACCGGCGGCCTGGCGGACCCAGGACGTCGAGCCGACCGACCTGCTCACCGCCGGGTTCTGGGAGGACCTCGGCCGGACCGCCGAACGCGGGCTGCTGGACATGGTGTTCTTCGCGGACCACCCCGCGCTCGGCGACCCCAACGTCCGCGCGTACGGGCTGCTCGAGCCGTTCGTGGCGCTCGGGGCGATCGCCGATGCGACCACGCACCTCGGACTCGTCGGGACGGCGTCGACGACCTACAACGACCCGGTCGACCTCGCCGAGCGGCTCCTGTCCCTCGACACGGTCTCCGGCGGCCGCGTGGCGTGGAACGCCGTGACGACCTACGACCGGTCGGTGTCGGCGAACTTCGGCGTCGCGACGAACCCGGAGCGACCCGAGCGGTACGCCCGTGCCGGCGAGGTCGTCGACCTCGTGCAGGCGCTCTGGCGGTCCGCCGCCACCGGGCTGCCCGTCGACCACCACGGCGAGTTCACCGAGTTCGCGGGGACGATCACCGTCCCGCCGTCGGCGCAGGGACACCCGGTGGTGTTCCAGGCCGGGGGATCGCCGCACGGACGGGACCTCGCCGCACGCGTCGCCGAGGGCGTGTTCGCCGTCGAGCTGACACCCGAGCCCGCCCGGGAGCACTACCGCGCCGTCAAGCAGGCGGCCCGGACGTACGGCCGGCGGGCGGCGGACGTGGCGATCGTCCCGGGGCTGTCGCTCGTGCTCGGCAGCACCGAGGCCGAGGCGCAGCGGCGGTTCGACGAGCTCGAGGCCCTCGCCCCGGACGGCTACTCCCTGCGGGCGCTCGGGACGCACCTCGACGCCGACCTCACCGACCTCGACCCGGACGCGCCGGTCCCCGCGGCGATCCTCGACCGCGAGGTGGACCCCGTCACCTACGGCCCCTCGCTCGGGTACCACGAGACCGTCGTGCGCTGGGTCCGCGCGCACAACACGTCCCTGCGGGAGGTCCTGCGCGGCTTCGGTGGCTACGGCGCCCGGATCGTCGTCGGTACCCCGGAGCAGGCCGCCGACACCATCGAGGAGTGGTACCGGACCGGGGCCGCCGACGGCTTCAACCTCATGATCGACGAGTTCCCGCGCGGCCTCGAGACCGTGGTCGACGAGCTCGTGCCGATCCTGCAGCGGCGCGGTGTGTTCCACCGCGAGTACGAGGACGTCACGTTGCGCGGGCGGCTCGGGGCGCGGGCGCGCGGGCTGTAGGGCGCCCGCCGCGTGACGCCGTGTGACGTGGCGACCGGGCCCGCCGCGTCACACGGGGCAACGCCCGGTCACGCTCCGCAACACCCGTCGTGCCCGGGCCCGGTCGGTCATAGCGTCGCCACCATGACCGACTACCTCGACCGCGAGCACGACAAGACCTTCACGAAGGTCTACAAGCAGCAGACCCCGGACATCCTCTCGGCCTTCGTGCAGTTCGACGAGTCGGTGTTCCGGGCCGAGGGTCGCGAGATCCCGCTGAAGTACCGGGAGCTCATCGCACTGGCGGTCGGCATCACCACGCAGTGCGTCTACTGCATCGACGGCCACAGCCAGCGCGCGGTCACGGCCGGCGCGAACGAGGCCGAGCTCGCCGAGGCCGCCTGGGTCGCCACGGCCATCCGCGCCGGCGGCGGGTTCGCCCACGGCCGCCTCGGCTTCAAGTTCGGCGCCGACGCCGCGGCTCCCTCCGACTCCGCGACCTCCGCGTCGCACCAGCACTGACCACCGACCACACCCGACGGAAGCGCACCCCATGCCCGACCGCATCACCCTCGTCACCGCCCTGCAGGGCGCCGGCTGGCACCCCGCCGCCTGGCGCACCGCCGGCCCCGCGGCGCAGCGCCTCACCAGCCTCCGGCACTGGCGCGACGTCGTCGTGGAGCAGGACCGCCTCGGCGTCGACGCCGTCACGATCGAGGACTCCTTCACCGCCGGTCCGGTGGACGCGGCGGGCGACCTCGACACGAGCACGGTCGTCGGCCGCCTCGACGCCCTCCTCGTCGCGAACGCGGTCGCCCCCGCGACGCGCGCGCTCGGTCTGGTCCCGACCGTCTCGGTGACGCACACCGAACCGTTCCACGTCGCCACGGGCCTCCAGACCCTCGACCACGTCTCGCAGGGGCGAGCCGGGTGGCGGATCCAGGTGAGCCCGACGCCCCGCGAAGCAGCGCTCTTCGGGCGCCGTCCCGGCGGCGACGAGGCGTCCGTCCTCTTCGACGAGGCGCGCGAGGTCGCCGAGGTCGTGTCGCGACTCTGGGACAGCTGGGACGACGACGCGATCATCCGCGACGTGACCACCGGCCGGTTCATCGACCGCGACCGCATCCACAACGCCGAGTTCGCGGGGTCCTTCGTCTCGGTCCACGGCGCGTCGATCGTGCCGCGGTCGCCGCAGGGCCGTCCGCCGGTCTTCTCGCTGGCGCACCGCGCCGACGCGGCCGCGTTCGCGGTGGACGCTGCGGACGTCGTGCTCGTCACGCCCGGGTACGACGGACGGGAGGCGCGGGACCTGTTGGACGAGGTCCGTCACCTCGAGCAGGTGGCCCGCTCGGACGTCCGTCGTCCGGTCCTCGCCGACCTCGCGGTGCTCATCGGGTCGTCGTCGGCCGCCGCCGCCGACGCGCTGGCCTCGCTCGACACGGCTGCCGGTGCCCCGTACGCGTCGACGTCCGACACGTCCGTGCTGGCGACGACCGTGCCCGAGCTCGTCACGCTCATCGGGGACCTGCGGGACCTCGGGTTCGCCGGTGTCCGGCTCCGCCCGCTGCGCATCCCGCTCGACTCCACGGCGATCGCCCGCGAGCTCGTCCCCGCGCTCGTCACGGCCGGCCTCCGAGCCGACGTGGCCTCGCGTCCCACCGCCGACCTGCGCACGCGGCTCGGCATCGCCCCGGCGGTCAGCCGGTACGCGTCCGCATCCGCCCCCGTGGAGGTCTCAGCATGAGCGCCAAGCGTCAGGTCCACCTCGCCGCCCACTTCCCGGGCGTCAACAACACCACGATCTGGAGCGACGACCGGGCCGAGAGCCAGATCGCGTTCTCGTCGTTCGAGCACTTCGCCCGGAACGCCGAGCGCGGGCTGTTCGACTACCTGTTCCTCGCCG
>Ga0308167_1000687_pt1 | contig 53529 bp, 34 predicted proteins | sample PhyCR1_2_FD_202138 | JGI IMG/M metagenome (GOLD analysis project Ga0308167, IMG submission 202138) | Phyllosphere microbial communities from UC Gill Tract Community Farm, Albany, California, United States - DLSLRC.R1 | ecosystem: Host-associated > Plants > Phyllosphere > Unclassified | place... | reverse complement strand
TGTTCTGTACCCCCAGCGGGTTACTGGACTGGATCTGCTCGTAGGCATCCATGATTTTTTTCAGTTCGTTTCACAGCGCGATTACGCGCGGTTAGTCATCGTTTTCATTAAAGCCGGCTTGGCTTAGGGAAATAGCGGGTAGCGCTGTCTATCGGCTCCTGAGCTCAGACTCGACGTACGCCGCGAGTATATGGAGAACAGGCATTCTTGAACTGCCGCACAAGTCTCGGCACGGCGGTCGTTGGAGCCATGGGCACGCGTCTCTCTGTTATGAAAAAGCTTGTCGAACAAACATCATTCGAAACGCGTGATCGCATCGGTGACGCACACCAAATGGATAGTCCAAAATAGCCAAAATGACTAGCCCGTTCGATTAACTCGGTGAGATTAACAAGTAATATTACCGGCCACTACCAGACAGTTCAATATCGTTTCAAAGGTAATGGCGAGCGCACGACGGTTAGCTTCGATCGAGGAGTAATTGTTTCTTATTTTTCTTGAGGCAGGAAATTATTGCGCTGCATGCAGCATACGGCCAGACCGTAATGATTTTTAAATGAATTCGTTCGCTTAACAATTAAAAATTAGTGAATATGTTCTCTTTGGTCTTGATGCAAGCTAATCCATCTATGCGGCAGCGCATACCAATACGTGCTTCGTCTTAGCAAACGCCGCAGGGTAACTGCGGAGCTGATCGATGACGATGACCCTCGGTGCCGGGTGATTGCGCAATATCCTTTTAAAGAATCGCTGGGCTGCCGCGGTATCGCGGTGCTTTTGCATGATGATGGCAGGCGGGAAACGGTGGCCGCGATAGATGAACTAGGATTTCATCTGACTGGCTTACCGATGTTCTCGCTAACTTGACAGTGCCCAATCGGCCTGTCGCATCGCGCGCCGGTCAGGCCGATGGGCGAATCATCTCGAACGTGTCGCCAATGCCCAGATAGTCGCCGCGATAGCCGGCGCGCATGACGGGATTGGCCGCAACGGTATCGAACAGGCCATCCTTCAAGAAGGCCTTGCGGATATGCACGCCGACAACCTGGCCCAGTACCAACCAATTATTCAGGTCCTTGCCGTCCAATCCCTTGAGCCGCACGATCTGCAGCAACTTGCATTCGAGTGATGCCGGGGCATCGGCCACATGGGGCACCTGGACGTTCCTCCCCGCACCCTTCGCAAGCCCGGCGAGATCGAATTCATCGACACCATGCGCCACCGGCGCCGCGCTCTGGTTCATCTGCTCCGCCAGTTCCGCGCTGGTCAAGTTCCAGACAAACTCCCCCGTCTCCTCGATATTGCGCAGGCTGTCCTTAAGCCCCTCACTTGAAAAACCGATGACATGCGGGAAGCTCGCGAAGGCGCCGAAGAAACTGTAAGGCGCCAAATTGACGTTGCCGGCCTTGTCCTGCGTCGAAATCCAACCGATCACCCGTGGCGCCACGATCGCCTTGAATGGATCATGCGCCAGGCGATGTCCTTCGTCAGGATGGTAAAAATGGACATCGTCGGCTTGCTCGGCATGCGTCATGGTCGGTTCCTTTCAGCGGTAACATCAATCAAAGTATGAAGAGACGGCTCACATCGCGCGTGTCAGCCATCACGTTCGCATCGTAGACCAACCGGAAATAACGTGCGCGGCCCCGCGCGCCCGCGGCAGGGCACCCCCCCCATGGGTACGCATCAAGAATGCCTTCGCGCGTGAACGAATCAACCAGGACGCGCCCGCCACGTGCATCGCCGTCATTTACCCATCCTGCCTGATCAAGGCCCCTCACACAGCGTCAGGCGCCTCGCGCCGCCGCCCGGCGGGTGTCGTCGATGGCGGCACGAAGTCCGTCGAAGACCGCCGGATGTAACGATTGCGAGACATTGAAGCGGAGGTAATCCGGCGCTCTCCGGCCAACGCTGAAGACATCACCCGGCGCCAACACGATGTCACGATCCAGCGCCCGTTGCGCTACCGCCGCCGCGTCCAATCCGTCGGGCAGTCGCGCCCAGACGAACATGCCGGCTTCCGGACGTAGCCATGGCGTCAGTCCGGCCCGTTCGAGCCGACGCAGTGTCTCGCCGATGGCATCGGCGAGTCTGCCACGCAGGCTGTCCAAATGCCGTCGGTAGGTGCCATCCTGCAATAGCTGCGCGACCAGTGCGGCCGATACGCCGCCGTTACCAAAGGTGGTGGCCAGTTTCAAGTCTACCAACGCGTCCACCAGGTCCGGCCTGAGTACGATATAGCCACATCGCGCCGCACCCGACAGCGTCTTGGAAAAGCTGCCCAGCACGATCACCCGTTGCAGTGCATCGAAAGCGGCATAACGCGGCGCGGGACGGTGCTCGAAGTCCGCGAAGATATCATCCTCGACAATGGTGACGCCGTGCGCATGGGCCGCGTTGAGCACCTGATGCGCGCGCACCGGTGTCAGGATCGCACCCGTGGGATTCTGCACCGCCGAATTCGTCAGGTATAAGCGCGGCCGCTCCTGGGTGGCAATTCGCGTGAAGACCTCCAGGTCCGGGCCATCCGGCGTCACCGGCACGCCCAGCACCCTGACCCGATGCACGCGCAACAGCGCCTGGAAATTGAAATAACAGGGGTCGTCGACGAGCACCGTATCGCCGGGAACGACAAGGTAGCGGCAAAGCAAATCCAGGGCGTGTGACCCTGAATCCGTCAGCACGATCTGCTCCGGCGCCGCAGGCACACCGTTTTTCGCGAGACGCTGACTCAGTTGTTGCCGCAACGCCGGTAAGCCGAGCGGCACACCGTATTCACTCAAGGTCTGTGTACGTCCACGGGACAAGGCGCGCAAGCCGCGCCGGATCGCCTCGTCCGGCATCCAGGACGCGGGCATCCAGCCGCAGCCCGGCTTCAACGAGCCCTCCGCGGCTTCCAGCGACTGCCGGGTTACCCATAGCGGATCGATTTCGCGCACCAGCTCCGGTGTTTCCGTGTGCAATGCCCGCACCGGGGCATGGCCCAGCACATAGAAACCGGAGCCAGGCCGGGATTCGATCAGGTCCTGTGCCAGCATCCGATCATAGGCCGTCACGACAGTCGCTTTCGACACCTGCAACAGGTGCGCCATCTGCCGCAGCGATGGTAATCGCTCACCCCGTGACAGCAGGCGCGCATCCACCAGTGAGCGAACCCATGCGATCACCTCGTCGATGCGCGTGGTGACACCCGCGCTCGGTTCGCTACGTCGTTGGGCCAGGATGTCCGGGGGCGCGCCCGCCGTTCCAGCCAGTTTGGTCAATCGATCCGTCATTCGAGATTCCCGCGACCCGCGCAACCTACGCACCGGGGCGCTCCGCAGTACCGTACTACAACAAGGACCGGTACAGTTTTCTCCAATTGTACCGGTGTGTGTCTGGGCAACGCAACGCGATCGGCGCACGCTAGGCACTCATGTAGATTCGAACCAAGGCATTGCACCGACATGTCCCATTCCTCCTCCGCTTCCGCCGCCCCCATCGGACCCTTGTCGTCCGACGCACCGGCGACTACGTATGGCGCGCGCGCGCCCGGCGCGTCATTCTCCGCACGCAACAGGGATGTCGATATCCGCGTCCAAACGACGCCCGACGCGATCGGCGGATGGCTGAACGGCCTGCTTGGCATGTTGATATTCTCGGGCTCGTTGCCCGCGACCCGTGTCGCCTTGGCAGGTTTTTCCCCGACGTTTCTCACGTTTTCGCGCGCCTCATTGGCCGGTGTGCTTGCGTTGGCCGCCTTGTGGCTGACGCGTAGCCGGCGCCCCACCGTGGCGCAATGGACGGCGCTGGCGGCGGTCGCGCTTGGCGCGGTGGTTGGTTTTCCGTTGTTCACCGGCATCGCGCTGCAATCTATCACCTCGGCGCAAGCACTGGTATTTATCGGACTGCTGCCGCTGAGCACCGCCTTGTTCGGCGTGCTGAGGACGTCGGAACGACCCTCGCGGTGGTTCTGGATCTATTCCGTGTTCGGCGCGGCGATCATCGTTGGCTACGCGCTCCATCAAATGATCGGGCATGCGCCAGCCTCGCCTCGGGCATCGCCCGCGAGCGCCGCGGTGTTGTTGGGGCAGATGATGATGCTGCTCGCCATCATCGTCTGTGGCTACGCGTACGCGGAAGGCGCGCGCCTGGCACGGGATCTAGGCGGCTGGCAGGTCATCTGCTGGGCCTTGGTGCTGGCGCTGCCGTTCATGCTGATGGCCGGCTGGTTCGATCGCCCATGGTCATCGGGACCGCTGTTCGACACCATCGGTCTGCCGGGACTGCACGCGCACCGGACATCCAGCGCCCCGCCAACCTTCTTGCACTGGGTATCGTCGGTCCCCGTCGGCGCCTGGCTCGGCCTCGCCTACGTCTCGCTGTTCAGCATGCTGATAGGATTTTTCTTTTGGTATCGCGGGTTGTCGATGGGTGGGGTCGCGGCGGTGGGGCAATTGCAGTTGCTACAGCCCTTCGTTGGACTGCTCCTTGCCGGCGTGGTACTCGGCGAAACGATCAAGCCGTCGATGTTGTTCGTCAGCGCGGCCGTCGTCGGCTGCGTCGCGATGGCCCGACGCACGACCGCACGCAAGCGCGGATCGACCTGATCCGGCTGGAACAAACCAGTACCAGTGTGCCGCGATACGCCCGCGGCGCACTGGTATGATCGTAGGCACGTCCCGCCCTTCGCTGGATACTCACTGTTCACGATCTTGCCGTCCCACCCCGATCCTTCTCATCGCGCCCCGCCATCGCGTTGGCAACGTTGGAAAACGCTCCTGCAGACACGGCTCCTGCTGTCCCTGGTCGAACGTCTGCATCCGTCCGACGGACAGATCGCCCTGCTGTGGGCGGTGCCTGCCGGTATGGCTGGTGCACTGGCGACGCTCGCGTTTCGCGATACGATGGACAGCCTCGAACGCCTGATCTTTGGCCGCGACGGCGACATGGCCACTTTGGCGGCGCTGGTCCCGTGGCAAACGCGGATCATCGTGCCAGTGACAGGCGGCATCCTGGCTGGCCTGTTACTGATGCTGGCGCGGCGCTACACCGACAAGACGCGTCACTCGGACTACATGGAAGCCATCACGCTGGGTGAGGGTGTCCTCCCCGTGCGACAGACGCTGGTCCGCTCCGCGGCATCACTCTGCTCCATCGTCTCGGGTGCCTCCATTGGTCGCGAAGGCCCGATGGTGCAAATGGCGGCGCTCGCGGCCTCACTGATCGGACGAGCACGCCGCGTCTCGCCAGAGCGCCTGCGGACCATTGTCGCCTGTGGCGCGGCGGCCGGATTGACCTCGGCCTACGGCGCCCCTTTCGCCAGTGCCTTCTTCGTCTCGGAAATCGTCCTGGGCTCGGTGGTTGCCGAACGGATGGGCCCGTTGATCGTTGCCGCGGTCGTCTCGAATGTGACAATGCGCGCGCTCCCCGGCTACGCGTCGCTCTATACGCCGCCGGCCCTGCCCGAACTGGACACCATCCAGTTTCTGGCCTTTCCGCTGATTGGATTGGTACTTGGCTTTCTGTCGCCCTTGTTCATGGCGGCACTCCGCGGGGGCAAAACCGCATGGCAGGCGTTGCCGTTGCCGCCCGCCTGTGCGCTGCCGGTGCGTCTGGGACTGGGCGGACTGCTGGTTGGCACCATATCGATCTGGCTGCCGCAGACATGGGGAAACGGCTATGGCGTGGTCAACCAGCTAATGCATGTTTCCTGGCCCTGGACCACGTTGGTGCTGATACTGCTCTTCAAGGTGCTGGCGACGGTCATCTCGGCCGGATCGGGGGCCGTCGGCGGGGTCTTTACGCCCACGCTGTTCGTCGGTGCCGCGCTGGGTGCGTTATGCGCGAAGATACTGGCAGTGATCATGCCGTCGATTCATCCGGACACAATCACCTGTGTCATCGTCGGCATGGGCGCGTTCCTGGCGGCCACCGCCCAGGCACCCTTGATGGCCATCCTGATGGTCTTCGAGATGACGTCGAGCTATCAGATCATGCTGCCGCTGATGCTGTGTGCCATCGTTGCGTTTTTCGTCAGCCGTTCACTCACCGCCGATCCGATGTATTCGGCTACGTCACGCATCAACGCAAAACGCGCAGCGGACGAACGCGCACGTGGCACCCGCGTGCGCGAACTGATGAAAACCACCGAGCAGATCGTCGATGTCGACGCGTCGCTGGAAGCGGTCCGGCGCGTCTTCCTGGCGATGCCGGTCAAGTATGTCTATCTTGTGGATGCCAGTCACAAATTGTACGGTTTCGTCGCGCTCAGCGACTTCAACCAGCTCGTCGCCGCGGGCAAACTGAACCTCGACGCACCGGCAAAGGAAATGGCAACGTCCCATGTTCCCGTACTCTACCCCGACGACAGCGCCGCCGTCGCCTTGCAAGCGTTCTTGCGTCATGAAGGCGAACGTCTGCCTGTGGTGGCCTCGCCGGACGATCGGACTTTTCTGGGCGTCATCTCAAAAGCGGACTTCCTGAATCGGATCGAGTCGCTGGTGTAAAGGCACGCATCGATCAGACCTCCGACGATGGGTACTGCGCTCCGCAACAACGCTCAGGCGCACACGGCAATCGCTTCATGCGCGGTAATCACGCGATAATCTGAGAGAGCGACACCGTCCGCGACATCGGGTTCGATCACACCGCTCACACACCGTCGCTGTTCGATCGCGGAGGACATCGTCGCGAGAACCTCCTGGAGAATGGTACAGGTGTGCGATCCCAGCTCGCCCCTGTCTCGGTTCGGACTTCGTACGCGGCATCCAATGGCAGCATTGTCCTGGTGAGCCGCGCTTGATACGCGCCGTCCCGAATCAAATCGGCAGCACGTTTGCGAGCGGAGTCGACCCTCTCCAAGTACGTGACAAAGCCCGGTGCGACCTCGCGTGCGGCGTCGTGCAGCAGCACCGGCCCCGTGTTAATGAACAGCGCCTGTGCTCTTTCGCGCGTCACCAATGCCCGTTGTCCGCCATGGTAATGTTGACCGCCATCTTTACGCAGTCCGGCACCTGGACTAGCGGCACGCGTCAGCGCGGCAAGACCGCCGTTCGCCAGGCGCTCGTTACTCAACGACAACGCCCGTGCCATGATCGGCGACCCTGCTTGCGCGGCGAGCATATTGTTCGCAAGCGATCGGGTATCGCCCAGGACGCTCTCATGTGGCCCCCCCTCCAGAAGCGGCGACCACACCATATGCGAATCCGCCAGTAACACACCGTCGAATCCGCCAGGCAAGGCGTCGTCCATATCGATGTACAAACCACCGCGTTGGAACAACAGCAGATAGCGCGCGATGTCGGCCGCGCCGGCATAGATCCCGAGATGTGAAATGGCGCGGTAATTTTCCAGCGCGGCGGTAATCATCGCGAGGCGATCCGGATGACCGCGACAAAAGTCGCGCAGCGTTTTTTTGGTATCACGCCAGCGTTCTATCTGGATATGGCTGCGCTTGAAAGGCCAGATGCCGGATTTCAATGCATCCTCGGTGCCATCGCCGACTGGATCATGCGTATCGAGGATCAATGCGAACCGGTACCCGGACCGGCGTAACACCTTGGCGTTATGCCTTACCTTCTTGAGGTAATGCTTCGGCGGCGGAACTCCAACCCAGAAGCTGAATGCGATTTTGGGAATGGGTCTCGCGTCAGGAAAGGTCTCCGCCACGCAGCGGGGACGAAACAACGTCAACGCCCCCATCATCGCGTCCGTGGGTGCGGACGAATCGATAGGGGTGTCATCGTCGGCGTCGCACCATTTACCCGACGCTGTATCGTATATGACGGGCTTTATCTCATGCTCACTCCGCACTTCGAAGAAAGCCATGTGAGAAGGCGTCAATATATTCGGACCGGATCGTACGGTAGCACACCCTGGAATGATCACGATCTCTTCGTTCGCCGATGCACGATGATCCGTTGCCTGCAACGTAGGAAGGCTTTCGCCGGCGTGCCAAAGGTTCCGGCGTGGCTCCTCGACGCGATAGCCCGTGCCAAGCATTGTCACGGGTGTCGGCAACTGTCTCAAGGCCGTTGCCGAACCCAGCTCCGTCGTGTCGGACGCCTCGTTTGTCTGTGCATGCTCGCAGCCGATGGCACTCGCGTCATTATCAGCGATGATGCCCGCGCGAGGCGTCCGCGTTTTTTCGTACGTTACCTGCATATCTTTATGGCCCTTCACCGTTGCCGATCTCCACTGCGAGTGTGCCGCGCGTTGCGCCAAACCGATAGAGCGCATCCCCTGGCCGATTAGCCAGTCTCTTATCACGCGATGCGATGCGGATCATGACGGCCAAGCGGACGCTGAAGAGGATTGGGCGTTTGCGCATGGCGTGCACGGGGCGTTGTGTTACGCTTTCAGTCGCGTCATGGGTAGCCGCTGTCGATCGTCGAGCCCCGCCTTCAGTGCACGCGCCGCGCCCGTAAGTCTTCCGACCTTAACGATGTTTCATCTGTCCCTTTCCCGCGATCGTCGCCAACATGGGTCCCTTGTTGACCAAGTGGTGGACGGAATCGCAGCGACGATCAACCAGCGCATTGTCCCCGCGGGCGCGACGCTGCCATCGGTGCGCGCATTCGCGAAACAACAGTCGTTGAGCCCCTATACCATTGCCGAAGCCTACCAGCGGCTGGCAGCAATGGGCTTGATCGTCGCTCGCGCCGGCGCGGGCTACAAGGTGGCCGATACGGGACTGGGTCAATGGCAGCCGCCCCCCGTTCCGCCACCGATGGACAACGCGTTGAGTGCCTCCTGGCTCTTGTCCGATGTGTTCGCCGACCGCCAGGTGCCGATCAAGGCCGGCTGCGGCTGGATGCCGGGCGACTGGGTGAACGATGCAGGACTGCAACATGCCTTGCGGCGTGTGAGCCGATCACCTGGCGCACGCATGGGCCGCTACGGGCATCCCTATGGCTGGGCCGCGTTACGTGAGCATATCGCCGCGACGTTACGGCGGTGGTCGTTGCGCGTAGATGCGGGTCAGATTCTGTTGACCCAAGGTGTGACCCAGGGTCTCGACCTCGTCGTGCGCACGCTGCTGCGGGCGGGCGACACCGTGTTGGTCGAAGACCCCGGCTATTGCAATCTGCTGCAGATCCTGAAGCTTGCTGGTGTCAACGTCGTCAGCGTGCCGAGAACCGTCGACGGCTTCGATATCGCGACATTGGAACAGGCGATAAGCACACATCGGCCAAAGGCGTTGTTCGTCAACACGGTGCTGCAGAATCCTTCCGGTACGTCACTGACCGTCTCGGCCGCGTTTCGTCTTTTACAGGCTGCCGATCGACATGGGATCTGGGTAGTCGAGGACGATATCTCCCGCGAACTCGCGCCGGCCGGCGCACCCATGCTTGCGGCAATGGCAGGCCTCGACCGAGTGATCTACCTGTCAGGATTTTCCAAGACCATCACGCCGGCAGTGCGGGTGGGGTACGTCGCCGCCTCACCGTCCGTTGTGTCGCAACTGGCATTGACAAAGATGGCCGTGGGCCTGACATCTTCCGAGATCACCGAGCGGGCCGTGGCGAACGTGCTGGTGGAAGGCCATTACGAACGGCACGTCGTGCGATTGCGGGAGCGGCTCGCGGCCGCCCATGACCGCGTCAGCCCCGCCCTGCTGGCAGCCGGGCTGAAACCGATGCATTTGCCACGCGCCGGTCTTTTCCTATGGGCGCGGATGCCGATCGCACCGGATCATGCGGTGGTGATCAGCGAACAGGCACTGGCGCGCGGCATCTGGTTGGCGCCGGGCACGTATTTTCGCCCTGGCGACGAGCCGTCGGCGTGGTTCCGGTTCAACGTGGCCACGTCCGACGATCCGGCATTGTGGACGTTCCTGCGAGAGATCATCGACGCCGATTCAGGGCCGCGTCAGAATCGGTAACCCAGCTCGATACCACTGACCCAACGCGATGTCGGCATGCCGTTCGGCTTGACGATTGGTTTGCCGGCGAAACCGTGATAGGAAACGCCGCCGAGCCCTGTGGAGCCGATGTAACCGCGAAAGCCGAGCACGGCGCCGACGAGGTGCCGCCCTGCAAGATAGCGCGCGGACGCGCCGCTGACATGACCAGCATCCACTCCCAGGTAAAGCTGCGCGCCGGTCTGGCCGATATGCCAGGCAAGATCGTTACGGACGAAAACCCCTTTCTCGGCCGCGAGTACGCTATCACTATCGAAACCCCTCACGGAAAAGCGATTGCCGATCGCCAGCATATCGATCGCGAGCAACGCCTGTTCCGTATAACGTCCGTGCCAGACCGTGCTGAAAGAGAACGTCTGGCCGGAGACGCGAAACGGCCAGAGCAGACTCGCATCCACCAGCATCATGTCGTAGCGCGTCGTGCCAAAAACGCCGGTCGGGTCCGAAACCAAGCCTTCCGATCGAGCCGATGCGGGGTCAGGCCGCGCGCCCAACCAACCTAATCCCTGTCGCCATGTCAGTGTGATATCAGCCTGCCCACGACCGATATAATGCCGATGCGACGCGAAGAGATCAAGCAGCGTTTCATTACGCCGCTGATTTTCGAGACGATGGCTATCGGCGAAATTATTGCCCATCCGCTTGCCGAGTCGCGCCCCTAATGTCGTGACTTGCGACGCCGACCGCGATATGACACGCTGCAATCGGAAATCCGCGTACCGCATCTCGCCATTGAAGAAAAAATTCCGCGTGTTGGTAGGTATGTAAACAGCATACTTCGTCTGTCCACCAGACACATCGAATGTCCAGTATCCAAAAGGAATGCTGAAACTTCCGCCCTGATGACGCACGCCTGATGGCCGGCGCCATAAGACATCCTGCAAGACCCTCGCCTCGAACGTTTCGTTCAGACCGAACAGATTGCTGACACTCGCGCCCACCGTGCCGCGATGTCGCCCCGTTCCCGCACTGCCGCCGTCGTCATACCCGACCTGGAACGAAAATGGCCGGGTGTGACGGACCACGAACACGACATCGCTCAGATTGTGCAGTTCCGTCACACCGCCGCGCGTCGTGTCGTCCCTGCCGCCGATTTGCATTGCGGCGTTCGCGCTGTCGCCCACAACCCCGTCCGCAGGCTCGATACGCATCGTCACACTCTGGCCGCGTGTGCGCATGATGCTCGAGAGACCTTGCTCCAGATCACGAATATTCAAGATGCGGCCAGCGCCGGTGGGAAACGCCAGCATCAATCCGGCACGTGGCGCATCCCCTTCAAAACGTACGGCGCGAATGACGCCGGGCGATAATCCGAGTACGAGCGTGCCTTTGCTGAGGTCTTGCGGCACCGGATGGGCACTCGATGTCACATATCCATGCTGCAACAATATACGGGTAACACCCGTAGCCAATGCCTGCACACCCTTCGGGCCGATGCATTGACCGGCATAGTGATCCACCCATCGCTGCGCAAACCTGAATGCCCCGGGCTCTCTGTCGGTGCCCCATTGCGAAACAGCATTGTTGTCTTGTGCCAATGCCGCATTCGGAGATGTACTCAAAACAATGCGTTCTATGGGCACGCAGCGCAATTCGACAGGCAGTGCCGGGTAGGTCGCAGGAGCACGGGTCTGCAAGCGCATTGAAGGTGCATTAAGTGCATGCTCTCTATCACGCGCCTCGCGCTCCTGCTCCAATCGACGTGCGTCTTCAGAAAATAGATCAGTACGTTCATTATGCGACTCGTCGCTTTCCACGGCGTTGACAGGGGAAGCCATTGCGAACGCCATGCAACCCGCAGTAATGATGCGGATGAACGCGCGCAACGGCCTTTCATAGTTCAACGCTATTTCATATGTAGTACATATCATTATAAAAGGGCCTGAATTGAAATACCGAAACCCCTCAATTGCAACATCAAAGCGACACGACGAACAATCCTGCCGTTTAAATGCACAACGAACGATTGAGACTTAATTGGCAAGCCTCGCCACAGGATGCGCGTTCGTCGACTCACGGTGAAATAGTTTCTCAGTCAACGACGCTTTGTGAAACGTATATGCGTTTTTTGCTCCCAGCGTGCCGTCCCAATTTTCGATGTTGACAGCATGCACCGGCGACATACGTTCCGTGAACGCGATGCCTGCGTCATCACTTTCCGGACGGACCAGGTAGACCCGAGGTACCAGCACCGTCTGTTCGCTACCGTCGGCCAGGCGGACCCGCTTGTTCACCATCCAAACGATATCCTCGGATAACGCTGATATCTGGGCCTCGGTCAATGGTTGCCCCACGCGAAGACCCAACGCCGCGGCCTGCGCGACCCCGGAATCCATCAACGCGCGATAGCCCGCGTAGGCGTCAGCGTCATCCGCGCGACGTACCATTCCGTTTACCGCCAGCATCTGCCGAACAACAAGATTCAGTTCGTATTGCGCATCGCCTAAGCGTTTGTATAGTCGCGGATCTTCTCCAAGCGCCCGCAGCACGTATTCGCTCGACGAAAAACCTTCATCGTCCTCCACCGATGCAACAACTGTCTTCAGTATTTTTCGTCGGTAATATTCCGAGGCGGTCAATGCAGTGCGGCTCGTAAAGCGCGCATCCGTTTCAATGAGATATCGAGCGTCCAGCGCCGGGTGGAGAATGTGCACACCTTGGCGCGGTGCGATGCCTAACCAATCAGACACACCGCCACCTGACTCAAGGTCAGTCAGATCGACCTCCCACTCCACGTTGTGAGGCCGTTTGGCATGCGGGTCTTGCGCAAAGCCCGATGCACTGGGTGGCGACGCACCGGTCGGTATTGCACTTGGCGAGGTCAGTGTTGGGGTTTCTGCAGCAGAGTCGCTCTCCCCGTTGCTGCGCGCCGCCGTGGTGTTATCGGCAAAGACATTTTGCCAAACGAGATTCGGAGTCGTTCCAGCACTTTTCGGTTGTACATCGCCAGCGAGATCGTGCGGATTCGAAGTGAAGTCCGACAGTGGTCGGCCCGTCTTACCGACGATGGTGCTGAGATCAAGGTTCCCGCCGAGATTCTCCGGTTTCTGTGAAAACCGGTGTGCTTCGTCATGTACTAGCGTACTTTCATTTCCTGCAACAAACCGACGGCCAGTGGGGGGAGCGAAGTTGCTTGAATGAGCATCCGATGCGCGACAGGATTTTTCGAGCGGTTGGGCGATCGGTCGGGCGACCGGTTGGGCGACGCTGAATACCTCGCCAACACCGACAGCAGCCATTGCGCCGCCACGTATGACACCTCCGACGTGACCAATCACGGCACTTCGAGGTGGCGCTTTCCAATGCACTTGTTCCTTTATCTGTTTTTCTCGATCAGCCTGCGTCTCCTTGTCAGCAAAAGATCCAAGCGCACGCCCATAAGATGACGTGATGTCGAAAGTGGTCCGTTGCGTTAGCCGCGTTCCGCTATTTTCAATTGTCGCGCCGCCGCCCGCATCTCCGCCGGGATCCGTGCCATCTCCCGATCGCAGTCGACCATTGATTTGCAAGTCACCAGCGCTCGTAATCTCGCCATGGAGATTTTCAAGGCGCTCACCCATTGCCATGTGCACTGCCCCACCGGAAGCGATACGCGCAGGTGTGGCTTGAGAATCAGGAACATGTACCTGGCGCGTAACCGTCGTTTTAGCATCGCGACATATCTCGATCGGATAGCGCGATTCCCTGCTTTTCCGTTGTGTGGTCACGAGATCAAGTATCGGATCTCGATAGTCTGATTCCGCGTCCAGCCTCACCCAACCCGTGGCCGCCCCCCGAGCAGCCTTGTCAAACTGGATTGCGCCATGCATATTTTCCGCAGGCCTGCGGCCATTCGGCCCGAAGACGGGTGCGCCAAGAACATGGTCCGGGTTTTCGACATTGTCTTCGCGACGATGAATAAAAACCTCTCGCGTACCTGCGCTAACGTCCAGCCGTTCTTCGAATCGATGCTGGACTTTATCGTGATAGCTCGTCCCACCCTCGATGAGCCTGAAAGCCGAGTCATTACCGTGCGTCCGTATCACCACGCGATCGAGGTCTATCCCGTCCGGCGTGACAACGTGATGCGTGGACAGAATGTCCTCTGGCCGGACGAAATAGACATCGAACTGGTTTGTATTGGCGTTGTGCCATGGGGTACCGGATTCAGTTGGATCGGTACGATGAAACCACGGTAAAGGCCGCAGTCGCGTTGTCGTGGTTTCCGTGCGCTCTTCAATGCGTCCAGGGCGACTATTGACATTACGCAACGTCTGCGCAGCCACACCCATATCGCGCATCGCAACAATCTCGGCGTCCACGTTCTCGACCAATTGCGTCTTCGTTGCAGTACGCGAGGCTTCAACGTTAGCAAACGCCTCCCCGCCAATCATCACTGACGCCCCGCTGTATATCCGTGCCCGGTCGGCGTTATAAAGATGATCCCGAACCCAGAGTGCAACATTGTCCCGTGCAACGATCCGCGCCTGGTTACCCGACTGCTTGATCCAATCGGCTTTCAGCGTGACGTTTCCACCAAACAATCCAGCGTGATTCTCTATATCCAACGCCGTTACGCTTACCGCTTCGGCATCCATCAAACCAGTGTTTTTTACATGGTTCGCGCTTACGTCCAACTTACCTATGGATGAACGAATCGTCGCATCGTTATGCAAGTAATTTGTCGTCAGTCCGATATCGCCATCGCTGTCGATCGATCCTTTTTCGCGGTTCTCCAGTGATGCATTGGCACGAGCGGTCAGGCCCTTTGCACCATGCATCCGGCCGGCGTTACGAATCGCGGCGTCTGTGCGAATGTCCAGCAAACCACCCGACTCCATCGCCCCCGAAGCCTCTTGCACGATATCCTGCTTGCTGGCTAACGTCATGTCCGATCGACTCTGCATCGTGCCCGCATGCGACATGCCGTTATCGAGCGCGATATCCAGCTTTCCGCCAGCGTCAACAACGTCGCGCTCCGATAGCCGCAACGGGTCCTTCACATGCAACGCAACGTCAAAATCCGCGGCAACCTTACCAACGCCACGAACCGTGCCGATATCGAAAGCGAGCATGGGATCGAGGCGATGCGCGGCGAGATGCGTCGTGCGATGAGATATCTCACCATCCTGGTTGTCCAGGGCGTCAGCGACAACCCGTATCGAATCCGGCGACCGAGATTGTATTTTTCCGCCTCGATTATCCAATTCACGCGCCTGAAGGCATGACCCTTCTTTCTCCCACGACGCGTGCGTCAAGATCGGTTCGATCTTGACCAATCCACCCGCGTTCAAAAGTCTGTTTTTTGCGGTGAGATGCAAATTGGACGCAGAAATCTCTCCGGCATTCCAGATATCACGGGCATCTATTGCTACCTGCCCATCGGCTCCGATATACCCCCCCGAAGCGAGCGCCACCGTTTCAAGGCTGGTGATACGGGCGTCGCCGCTCGCTACAATGACACCGCCATCGCCTTGGACTTTCGTGGCATCAATCTCGATGTCATGCGCCGTTATCTGACCACGATGGTTTTTCAGTAAAGACGTTTCAATCCGTGCACGACCATTGCTGTCCAGCGAGGCGCCTTCGCCCATGGCGCTGCCGGCGGCGTGGATTCCAAGAATGCCATCTTCGTTAGACAGCATGTCTGTCGCGCGAAGGTCTGCGGACGCCGCCCTGATTTCGCCACGGTTTAGAATCTCGGGTGCGTCAATAGCGAGATGACCGGCACTCTTGACATAGCCATGTTCATCGAGAGATACCCGTTTTTTCCCTAGTATCTTTACCTGGTGCGTGCCGAGAACAATGCCGTTTCCGCTTTGATATTCATCGACGTGAATCGCTATATCCTTGGCCGTGATGCGGCCACCTGGATTATGCAAAAGCGGTGTCTGGATAGAGATCGAGCCTTTGGGTTTCAGCGGATCAGGACCGGCGTTGATCAATCCACCTTGATTCACTATATGTTTCGTTCCAAACAACGACACTTCCTGCCCGAATATTTCCCCCGCGTTGCGGATTTCCTCCGCATTGATATCGACCGCGCCGTGGCTCCCGATAAATCCGTCGACCTCCAACGCTACAAGATGGTCAGCATTCACCATGACCTGCCTTGTGCCCTCGATCGCACCACCGGGCACCGTTACGGTCTTAGCGTGAACATCGACTTGGCCTCCCGCAATCCGCCCACCACGCTCGGAGGTAATGGCATTTTTTGCTTGCAACGCGACATGCTGCCCGCTGATTTTCCCACCGTTGACGATACCGCTGCCGCTAATCTCAACATGACGGTTGCCGTCGATCACGCCGCCGCTGTCGAGTGATACCGTACCAACGGTCTTGATGACGACGTCATTCGTCGCAGCAATCGTGCCATTGCCGCCGTCATAGATATCCGCCGCGATATCGATGTTGCGGCCGCCGATTTCCCCGCCCGCACTGTTATCCACACGCCCTGCGTTTAACGATACGGTTTCACTGCCCACCCAACCATTGGCACCCGGCGTGGCAGCGACGGGTTGTTCCTTGGTCACAATCTTGCCGCCCTGGTTGGACAGCACGCCGCTTTCGCCAACATCGATGGCAACGTCTGATCCGTTGATTTCTCCCGCATTATCAAGACGCCGCGCTTTGATATCAACCCAACCGTCGCCGCCTATATGACCCGTTTTTAATAGCGACACCCCTTTGTCTGCTTCGATGGTAAGACTACGTCGTCCATCGAGCGACCCGTCCGCCACTAAAAGGTCAGCCGCAAGAATATTGACATTGTTGCCAACAACCTCGCCTCCGATGTTGAATAGTTTGCTTCTTGTCAGTAATGACACGTCGACGCCACGTATTTTCCCGCTATTCCCAAGCTGGTTCGCGGCGGTTATCAGCACAGACCCGCCAGAGAGCGTACCTGCGTTCTGTATATCGTCGGCCACGATTTCAACCGCGCCTTGCCCGCCAATACTGCCATTTGCATCAAGGGAGAAAGTACTGCCGCCCACGATCCGGATTTGCTTCGATCCAAAGGCCATGCCGTCGCCGCCTTTGTAATCCGCAACGGCAATGTCAACGTCCCGGCCACGGATATCACCGGCCGCATTTGTCAGCGTCTTGGCCTTTATTGACACGCCTCCGGAGGCATCATGTTTTGCTGACGCAGGACCATGCGCATTATCCGCAGAGGCTTGATCATCCCTTGCCTCGATCTGGCCACGGCGATTGAACACCGTCCCAGGGGATTCCATGGCTAGCTGCCTACCGATAGACACGGCGTCATCATGGACAATATCCTCGCCGCGTGCCTTGATCGTCAGCACGTCACCCGAATACGTCCGTGCGACCGTACAGTCAACTCCGCTCCCCTCGAAGGTAACGGGCCCCCGTGCCCTGGACGTACCACGCAAGCGCAAGGGACCACGTGCATTGACTGTCAGCGCATTTCGTGCCGTGACGTTCCCTGCCATATCAACGTCACCACCGCTCACCCGAAACGTGTTAGCCGTGGTATCTCCTTCGTGAAGGACCGTTTTAGCACTATTGATCGTGACATTGGGCGCGCGCAGTTGTCCCCGCTGCACGACGTGATTGGCGGCGAACCGCACCCCCGCATCCGCGTGTGCCACGCCGGTAAGCGTGATGCGGTCAATGGCCTCCACCACCGCATCGGTGGCCCGAAGGTTTCCCGCGACGTTCGCTTCGCCGGCCTGGATGTGCAACTGGTTTCCCGCTTCGGCCCACCCGCCATAGGCAACTTGGTCCGCCTGTATGTCGATGTCTTTCCCCGCGAGCAGACCCGCCCGGATGTCGGCGGACCGTGCCTTGAACGTAAGCGTTTCCGCCTCGCCGTCGGCCACGAGATGCGGCGGCGCCGAAGCATGGCCGCCGTGGCCGTCCCGATGAGGGCCATCCCATTCGAGGTGGCCTTCGATGTTCAACGCCAGTGTGCGACCGGCCGACAACTTGCCGCCCTCCGCCACCCGCATGCCCATCCCATCCTCTGTTCCCGTCAAGGTGATTGCATTTGCATACATGCCACCCAGATTTGCGACATCGATCGCGACGCCCTTGCGCGCGCCCGGTGATGACGCCGTGCATGGGGGCATACCGTGGTCATCGCCTGCCCGCGGCTTCGGCGTTACCCGCATCCCTTGATAGTCGATATCATTTTGGCCTGTTGCAATCGTCAATTCGTTTGCATGTATTGCGGCGTTGATCTGCGTCGCACGGGCCAGCAGTGCCACCCCGTCAGTTTGGCGCGCATCAAGCCCCTTTCCGGACACCGTGACCGTCCCGTCATCAACGCGCAGGCCGTCGACCAACCCACCCGCTGAATAACGCGGCACGCCAGTGCTCAACCCCGCCTGCGATGTATTGATGAAACCGCCACCATCGACCATGATGCCGTTCGGGTTCGCGATGATGAGATCCGCGCGCTGCCCCGCTATTTCAAGAAAACCACGCAAATGCGAAGGCGCATTGGCATGCACTTCATTGATGATAAGCGTCGCGGATCGGCCAAGCAGCGCCGGGTTGCCGAGAATTTCACCGCCTAATTGCGTGTTCGCCCCGTATGGTGCGTTATTCAGAATAGCGCCGCGCTCACCGATATCGAATTGTGAATAGTGATTGTGAGATACGCCCGCGGGAGAAGGCGCAACGATATCGACCTGCGGCAGGCCGTTGTGCGTGCTAACAACGTTCGGGATCGGCCCGTGGGTGGGGTCCGCCGTGATCTGCGCGAGAGCTTGACACGATAAGGTTGAAAATAGTGCGCATATCACTATTTTCATATGGCGTCGTACGAACCAAACATCCCTTCTCTTATAAACGAGCGTTCCATCTGGCATTGTGTAAATCTCTTTATTCGTAACCAACCAATCAACTTTTCGACTTCTATTGCAACCATTTTTCGAAGTCATGCGCTTTAAAACAACACCACCCTATCGATAAATTTCATCACGCAAATACATCGTCATCCTAATTAATGACGTCTTTCCGTGTCGCGCCCATCGCCGTACGATAAAAGCAGAAGATTCGACTAGTTATTGCCTATACGCCTCCACGTAATGCCAAATGAGGCATGGCAATAAGGTCTTAATGCAACGGCGGATTCTACGATTGGAATGCCGGCTAAGCGACGTTGAAGACAGCATGACTGCTTTTTTCGTGACGCAACTTCGCACCGCATCACGACGGCGATAGGATCCGCCGCTAGATAGGAACGCCATACCAGCCGTGCCTTCAAAAGGCAACGCAAAATCGTTGCAACGACAGCTTGGCGAATGGTTTTAGCGCATCAAGCCGCTCGCGCGGAGCACACGCCGCTCGATGGACTGCATCAACACATGGTCGTCACGGGCGGCGCTGGCCAATGTGAGCCATTGTCGGGCGCGCGTCATGCCGGTGTACACCAATTCACGGGTCAGGATCGGATTCATCCGGGGCGGCAGGACAAGGGCCGCATGGGCAAACTCCGAGCCCTGGGATTTATGTACGGTCATGGCAAACACCGTTTCCACCGCCTGCAATCGGCTGGGAAGCACCCACTTGACCGCGCGACTGCCATCGCTTGCAAGAAAAGCCACACGTAATCGACTCAATCCCTGCCCGGCACGCTCGTACATGCCCGTCTGCGCGGCAAACGGGGGCGTGCCTGCCTTGATGGTTGCTCCCGTGTCATCGACTGTCGATATGACGTTCGCCGGATCGGAGGGCGGCCCGATCAACGTCATGCCAATGTCGCCGTTCATCAGCCCCAGCCCGTAATCGTTGCGTGTCACCAGTACCGGACGTCCAACGTACCACGGCGTAGGCGCGCGAACTTGACGCATCGATGGCAACGCAATCAAACCCGCTTCATGCAGCGTCCTTGCAATGCGATCGTTCAAACCATCGACGCCCCATTCGCCCCGCCGCAGCGCGCAAAGCATTTGAAAACCACCGTAGGCGTCCAACACGGCGCGCGCCCAGTTGTCGTAATCATCGCGCACGACATTGAACGGATGCGACGACGTTACCCGATCATGGCGCGCCTCCCCGAATGCGGATGTCCCTGAGTGCAGACCATGGCGCGCATCGGGTATTGGCACTGCCACGCCTGGTGCCGTGCCGTCGGCGGTTAACGCCCCGTGCGGGGCTTGCTCCCGTAATACGCGCAGGTAACGCGCATAGCCGGACCGCGACGCTGGCGTATCCGCCGCCGACGCCAGCGTGCCGTTCATCGACACATCGGCATCCGAGACCCCGCCATGGATCACGAGATTCCTGAAAACCGTTGCATCCACGTCGGACGCCGGTGACAGCGCGACGTATGCAAGATCCGAATACGGTGTCGCGCGGATCTCGCGCAGCGCGCGAGCATCTCCCTCGTTCACGGCGTGGGCCAGGCGACCAATACCACTGTCTGCCGTGAAGCGATGGCTATGCCGGAGCATCGCGATGGCTTGATCCAGCGGGGCGCCGTCGGGATCGCGCAACGACGCATCGATCGATGCGCCCGTCGCGGAGGCAATCCATGCGCAAGTCTCGGGCGTGTAATGACCTTGCTGCGCGCGTGCACACAGTTCGCCGAGCACCGCGCCGGCCTCAACCGAGGCCAATTGATCCTTGTCCCCTAGCAGAATCAACCGCGCACCCGTCGGCAATGCAGCAAGCACGGCGGCCATCATTTCGAGATCGACCATCGACGCTTCGTCGATGACCAATACGTCCAGCGCCAGCGGCGTATCGGCATCATGTCTGAAACGTCGGCTGTCGGGGCGGCTCCCCAGCAACCGATGCAACGTGGTCACCTCGGTGGGTATCGCGGCCCGCAAGCGCGCCACGATGGCGTTGGTCGAATCGGGATGGGCGGCAGTGGCGATATCGACGTGCGCCGGGAATGACGCACCCTCGCCGTGCGTCGTGGGGGGCAATAGCGCGGCAAGGTCGCACAACGGTAGCGATGCCACCGCGCGGGAAATGGCGTCGTTGAGGCGCGCCGCCGCCTTGCCGGTGGGCGCGGCAAGGCGTATGCGCAAGGCACGGCCGCGGCGATGCGGGCCATCGGCCGTGCCATGACGGGTCGCCATCGATGCATCCGCCGTCTGCGCTGGAGGAACGCCGGATGCGCCGCCATCCGACAGGGCGAGACATTGCAGTAACGCGAGCAGACGAACGACCGTTGTCGTCTTGCCGGTCCCGGGACCGCCGGTGATGACCCCGAAACGCTGACGCGTCATCAATGCACACGCCAGTTTTTGCCAATCGGTGACGTCCGTGGGCAAGCGTCCGGACGGAGGGAAAAGACAGTTCAACAACGCACGCAAGGTGCCGTCGGTCGTTGCGCCGGTTCGCGATGTGGGCGCGGCGACCCGCTGGAAGATGGCGGTGCGGACCGCTTGCTCGTACCGCCAATACCGACGTAGATACAAACGCGCATCGCCCTCGTCCGTCTCCGCCAGAACGAGTGGCGAAGCCGCGTCGGGTGGCGGATCGAAAAATGCCATTGCCGATGCGACATGCGACATGGCGGGCATCGTCGATGTCGCAACGCGTGTGACCAGGCCCGGCACGAGCAGGGCCGAACGCCAGACCGCGACGTCGATACCATTCAGCAGCACTTCCGGCGTTAGCGCTCGTTCCGCAACGCGCCGCGCGAAAGTATCCAGCGCGCGCGGGTCATCGGCCACATGGTTGAATGGTGCGCCACGCATTGGTGGCCCGCCCCAGGACGTGCCATCCGATGAAGCGAGCACGGCACCGGACGCCTGAAACGCGGCGCTTTCCTCGGGAGGCAAGGACAAGGCAAAACGCGGATCGTGCAAGGTATCGGCCAGCGTCACGCAAACATGGCCTCGCCCGAGCTGGTGACTGGCCAGCGCCGCGCCCAGCAGCAGCAACGCCGGCGCGGCGGGCACCTGCTCCATGAGAAAGGCGGCAAAGGCACGGTCCAACTCCCGCAGCCAACCGCGTCGCGCCCAGTCACGAAGGATCACCAGCATCTCCGCGCCCGATAAGACGAGCACGTTCGGCGGCACGTCAGCGTCTCGCTCGCTGGGGGGCTCCGGTTCAATAATCGGTTGCGGTTCGGAGGCGGGCTTCGGTGGGGTGATCGATTTCGGTTCGGCGGTCGCGCTCGACGGTGCCATGGCTAGGCCGAGATCCGGCTCCTGGGCGAATGTGAACGCCATTTGCGCCTGCGCTTGAACATCGTCCCGCGCGCGCGCATCGCCTTGATGCGTCGGCTTACGCGTCGTCCGGCCCTTCTTGTCGCTATCGCGCACGCCGCTCATCGCCCCCCCTCCGACATGCCGTCGAAATCGGTCGGTGCGCCAACGACATCTTGTACCTGTGATGGCGAGGCGGTGAACAACGCCTCCATCTCGTCGATCATCGCGCGTGGCGGGCACGCATGATAGACGCCATGCGTTGCAGCCCGGCCACCGCGCAAGAAAAGATAGAGCGCGCCGCCAACATGGGTGTCGTAGTCGTAATCCGGTAATCGCGCGCGCAGCAGGCGGTGCAATGCGAACACATACAGGGCGTATTGCAAATCGTACCGTTTTGCCGCCACCGCTTCCGCCATGGCCTGCCTCGTGTAGGCACGCGCATCGTCCCCCAGCCAGTTCGACTTGTAATCCACGACGTAGTAGCGCCCCTGATATTCAAACACCAGGTCGATAAACCCCTTTAACATCCCATTCATATGATGCGGGGTCAGTCGCGCACGCGGCGCATCCTCGGGCGTGTGGCGCCGTACGATCTGGTCGAGCAGCGGAGCTGACACGTCGTGAAGACTGAACCAGAACTCCATTTCCACTTGATAGCCATGCAAGTCAGCCAATGACGGACCGTACGAGATCGTTGAAACGCGCTCCGCCGATTTCAACGTGGCGGCGGGACTGTCCCGATGAGTCGATTCCTCGTCGACTGCATCGCCTACGTCGCCCTCAACCGGCTTCCCCACTGCAATCGGCAGCGGAAGCGGCGTGGCAAGCCAGTCTTGCAGCCATTGGGTAAGCGGCGCGATCCAGACATCCCATCCTCGCACCTGGCAACGGCGCGCAATCTCGTCGCGCAGGCTGTCGCCTGTCACCACACGATCGAATCCTTCTTCACCAGCCCATTCCAGTAGACCATGCAGAAAACTACCCGGTCCGGGACCGCGCGGAAAAGCATGCATGGCATCGAGCGGGGACGGCGGAGAGGTATTCAATGCATCCGTGTCCAGTTCGTCGCTCGTGGCGAAGAAGGCATCGTCCACCTCCTCGGCGTACAGGGCCTCGTGCGCGCTTTCCAAGGGCGGCGCCATCTGCACACGCGAACCCTGCGCCATCGCGGCAAGCGCCGTATAGCTCGCAATCCACCAGGTCTCTCGCGGAACGGCGGGCGGTGCCCGTTCCGGCGCCAATGCCGCGAGCTCCTGCCCGTCCGCGTGCGCGGCCTCGCCCACATGCAGTGCCACATCCGCCCTGCCGTCCAGGGACGACGTCACATCAGTGGTCGGCAAGGCGGTCACCGCGATATCGCCGCAGCCGCCGCGGAAACGCTCGAGCACCGCGGCGATATCGCCCGGCGGAATCGGCTGGCCACCGTGCAGTAAATAGCCTAGCGCACCGCGATGCAAGTCCGCCAACGGTGCCACACCGATCCACGTCGCATACTGGGCACGCGTCAATGCCACGTACAGCTTGCGCAGGTCTTCACCCAGCCGTTCGTCATCCACGCGGCGCACCGCATCGGCGTCGCCGCGCAAGCGCACGTGCGTCCGGTGCCGCGCATCGTGCCAGATCAGTGGAACATCACTGTCCTTCACCGCGCGATAGGCACTGGCGAACGGCAGGAACACCAACGGATACTCAAGCCCTTTCGACTTGTGTACGGTCACGACCTTGACCCGTTCCGCATCGCTTTCCAGCCGTAGCTTGCGTGCGTCGTCCTGGCTACCGGCATCGCGCCGTTGTTCGGCGAGGTGCCGAATCAAGGCGTGTTCGCCATCCAGCACGCTACTGGCTTGTTGCAGCAGTTCGGCAAGATGCAGCACATCGGTCAGGGCACGTTCCAGGTTCGCCGCCAGCAGACGGCCCGGCACGCCAAAATCATGCAACAAGCGATGCAACATCGGCAGCACCCCCTGGCGTTGCCATGATCGACGGTATTCGCGGAATTGCGTCACGTGCGCTTCCCACACCGCTTCGTCGGAATTCAACCGATCCAGGTCGCTCCAATCCAACCCCAGTATCGGAGAAGCCAACGCGGTACGCAGCAAGCGGTCGTCATCCGGTGTCGCACAAGCGGCAAGCCAGCGTTGCACATCATCCGCGGCCTCGCTCGCGAAAACCGACTCCCGATCCGAGAGATACACGGAGCGGATACCTCGCGCCTGCAATGCCTGTTTGATGGCACGGGCTTCGGCACCGGTGTTGACCAGTATGGCGATGTCGGCGGGCTGTACCGGGGTCACATGACCGGAGGCGTCGCGGAACCCGGCGCGATGCTGCTTGCCCAAGGCAAGCAGATGCACGATATGCGCGGCGCATGCGTGCGCAAAGCGATGCTGGTAAGCGTTGCGCGGCAGCGCGATGCCGTTGTCGCTATCGGTCCACCAGGCCGTCAGGGCGGCCGACCTTTCCCCGTCGACCCACCATGCCCGATTCCGGCCAGAGGCGTCCACCGGCAAGAACGGCAGCGGATTACGCGTTACGCCGGCATGCGCCGCCAACACGTCCGTAACCGCGCGGAACAGAAAGGCGCCTCTGCCTTCAGGGCGGATTTCAGCTTGTTCGAAACAGTGATTGACGGCCGCCACCATCGATCGCGTCGATCGATAATTGGTTCCCAGCGTGTAATGCCTGCCAGCCGTCGCCTCGCGCGCCAGCAAGTAGGTGTGGATGTCCGCACCCCGAAACGCGTAAATCGCCTGCTTCGGATCGCCAATCAGAATCAGTGCATGGACCGGTGCACCGGACGGCACGGCATCCGCCTCTACCGCCCCGTTGGAAGACGCATGCGCGCTACCGTCTTCGTCACGTGAACTCTCGACTGCGCATTCCAATTCAGCTTCACTTCCGGCATCGGTGTCGGCTCCACGCACCCGATACACCGCATCGAAAATTCGATACTGCAGCGGATCGGTATCCTGAAACTCATCGATCATCGCGACTGGGAACTGGCGTCGGATCAACGCGGCCAGACGCTGACCATTGTTGCCCTGGAGTGCGGCATCGAGACGGCGCAACAGGTCGTCGAAGCCCATCTGCGCGCGCCGCTCCTGCTCCAGCGCAAAACGTCCGGCCACCCAATGCACCGCATGTCGCAAAATGGTATCGCGCGCATCAGGCAATGCGGCCAATGCCTGCCGTAACAACGGCAACGCCGATAACGCCGGATGGTCAGGCGGCTCGCCGACCTTCCATCCTTCCGCCAACCCCGCCTCCGAGAGGCGATTCCATGCGGCATCAGGAAGCAGCAACGGTGCGGGCGCTTCCTGCGCGGCCCAGTTTCGCAAGATCGCCAGCCAGGGCTTGTAATAGCGTGCCTGGATCTTACGCCCGTCCACGCGCTTGGCCGCGCACGCGTCATCGAGCAGCACCGCGAGCTCATCGACCCATGCCGCCCATGGCGCGCGCAAGGCATCGAATCGCACCTGTGCCTCGGCGCGCGCCGTTGCAATCGCGTCCACGGGGATCTCGCCGGGCGGCAATACGCCAACATGCGCCAGCAACCGCGTGACCTGCGCATACAGGGAAGGCTTGCCGAGCAGCGGCCCCGTCGGCGGATCATCAGGGCCGGACCACCATCCGAGGATCGCGGCCGCACCTGCATCATCGACGGGATAGAGGAACGTCCGCCAATAATCGCGGATCACCTCGGCAAGCAGGTCGCGCTGGTCGGTCTCCAGGCGCTGCGCAAACAAACTGTCGCTGTCGAATGCGTGTTCACGCAACATTCGATAGCACCAGCCGTGAATGGTCGATACCGCCGCTTCATCCATCCATTCGGCAGCAATGCGTAACTTGTGCGCCGCCGCGCCCCATTGATCCGGAGGCATCATCGCCAACAGTCGAAACAACAGATCGCCACGCAACGCGGCGTCCTGTACCGCCGCTTCGACGTCCTCCACGCCGACGTCGCCATCGTGCAATCCGGCTGTCGCACTGTCCCACTGCGTTGCCACCGCCTGAAACAACGCCGCCGCCTCGCTCAAGCGCGCGCGAATGCGGTCACGCAGTTCCTTGGTGGCGGCATCCGTGAAAGTGACGACGAGAATCTCGGGCGGCGACAGTGCCCGCGCCGTCCCCAGCCCCAGGACGAGACGCAGATACAACGCGGCGATCGTGAATGTCTTGCCGGTCCCCGCACTTGCCTCGATAAGGCGGCTTCCGCGTAACGGAAACGACAAGGGATCGACAATGTCAGGCATTCTGTCCCGTGGCATGCCGTCGTCCGTAGGAACATCAGCGTCGATGAAAGCCGCGTGCGTCACCGCTCCCCCTTTGTTCGATGCTTGCGCGGCAGCGCGTGATAAATCGGTTCCAGCAAGGTACGCGTCCAATACGCGGCATCGCCATGCGCCCACAACGACGCAAACGTCGGAAACGCTCGCCCCAGGTAGGGGTTCTCGTCGCGTTCCGCCGGGGTCGTCGACGCGCCGTCCTCGTAGACGGCGCGGGCCGCTTCCCATGCGTCGCTGCCGGGGCCGCCCGGATCGACGTCTGGCACGACGGCATCGGGGACAGCGGACGCCTGCGCCGCGCCGGGCCGGATATCATCGCCGTCGGAAAGGTGACCCGCCCGTGCCCCGCCGCGCTCGAGCCAGGTGAACCCGGCACGGATCGCCAACGGCAATGGCGCCCGCATGCCGATTTCCCACGCACGAAGCAACGCTTGCCAGAACGCCAATGCGTCAGCGTCCGCTATCGGAGCGAACTGCATTTCGCCTTTCTTGCTGAGCACCCATGTCGTCAAGGGGCCGCCGCTGATATGCGCGGCAAGATGCTCCACCCAATGCGGAATCGCCCGGTCACGCCGATAACTTTGCGTGGTTGAAATCAATGCGCTGCTGCTGGTGACAATGCGCGCCCGCGCGCCGTCGTCGGCACCGCGCAAGCCGGTAATCCAATCCAGTATCTGGCGCGCGTCAGCGTCGCCATCCACCGCATCAATCGGATATCGATAGTCCAATGCTTCATCGGGCAGCCGATGCGGCCAGTTGGCGAGCAGGCCATCGTATTGCGCAAAAAGCGGCACGAGTGGTTCGCGCAGCGCCGCCACCGCGGCATCGCCAAAGGCGCCGACCGGTAACGCGCCACGCCGCGCGAAGCGCCGCAGCTGCGCATCGACGGCGGCGTCGAGCGTCGCGGCGATGGCGGCTTGATCAGCGGCAACGTGGTGTGCCGCGTTCCCGTCTACTGCGCCATGCGCATCGCCTGACAGCAACGCGCGCTGCACCGCGCCACGACGGCGAATCAACTCATCTTGCAAGGCCCAGGTCTGCAGTCCATCCACGACGAAGGGTTCCTGGTCCTCGCCGATCGGATCATCGGTCTCGAACGTCACTTTCAATCGCGTGCGGAAAAACGCACGAACCGGGTTGCGCAGGAAATCCACGAGGTGATGCACCGTCAACTCGCCGTCCCACGCGATGGGCGGCAACGGTGACGATTGCCGCGACACGCTGGCCAACCCTGTCGCCGCAACCGGCACCGACTTGATCGTGCGTTGCCGGCGTGCCTCGGCTTGCGCGACCAGGCCGTCCCGCCACTCACGTGCGAAGCTGAACAAGCGCGGGTCCCCGGTATCGGCGAAGTACGCGCGATTGAACGGCTGCATCCGATGATCCACCGTCAGCGCCGACAGCAGCGCATCATCGTGGCCCACCGACAACAACGCGGTCGACGCCGGCGCGGCCCCATCGTCATCCTGGCGGGCCAGGCGCCATCCCGCGGCAAGGTGATCGCGCAGTTGCGCCACCAGCACCGACGTCGGCCGTTCCGAATTGTCATGAATGCTGCGGCCCACCCAACTGATATGCAGCCTGTCGCGCGCGGACAATACCGCTTCCAGGAACAGATATCGATCATCCTCTCGACGTGAGCGGTCACCAGGCCGGTAATCGGCGGCCATCAGATCGAAGTCCATGGGCACGCGGGTGCGCGGATAGTCGCCATCGTTCATGCCGAGCAGGCAGACCATGCGAAAAGGAATCGCACGCATCGGCATCAGCGTGGCGAACGTCACGGCACCGGCAAAGAAGGGTTGCGACAATCCACGCTGCTCCATCTGCGCCAGCCAATGCTCGCGCACGACAGATAGCGGGATGGCATCCGTCATCCGCGATTCGGCACAGGCATCCAGCCAGGACTGCAAGGTCGCGTCCAGCCGCAGCAACGTCAAGCCATCGCGGCTTTCGATCTCGCCGCTGGTCCACGCGCCATTGCGACCGTCGGCGCCCTTTCCGTTCCCCTCGCCGACGCCGGTCAACGCATCGACGTCGAAACAATCCGCCAGCAAACCACGCAATCGCACACCCCAGTCCGAGGGCGACACCGTGTCGCGCAGCAGGCGCCAATACCGGTGCAGCGTGTCCAGCAAATGCGTCAGCGGTCCGAGCAGCGCCGCGTCCAGGCCGCCGATCTCGTCCAGCGGTTCGATCCCGCGCCACGCGGCGTCACTGCCAACCGCATAGCCCAGCAACATCCGACGCAAGCCGAATAGCCAACTGTTCTGCTCCGGCACGCCCACGCGTCCGGCATTGAGGTCGGGTAGGTTGCCGCGACCCTCCGCCGACTCCGCATCGTCGCTATCCGGCCATGCGACATCTTCTCGCTGCGCGGCATCCAGTCCCCAGCGGATATTCGCGCCCACCATCCATCGGCGCAGCAGCGGCAGGTCGCCCTCGGCAATGCCAAAGCGGGCGCGCAACGCGGGAACGTCGAGGAGATCGAGCACATCGCTGAGCGCCAGCCGGGACTGCGGCAACCCCAGCAGCATCTCCACCGCGCCGAGCAAGGGGTCGTGCCGCAAGGCACCCTGATCCGCCAGTTGGTAGGGGACGTGGCGCGGATCGCGGGTGACCGTCAAGCCGAAAACCGCCTGCACATGCGGCGCGTAGTGATCGATATCCGGCACCATCACGATCACGTCACGTGGCTGCAGCGTGGGGTCGTCGGCGAAGGCCGCCAGCAGTTGATCATGCAGCACTTCCACTTCACGCTGCGTGCTATGGGTGCGATGGAATCGGATCGATGCATCTTCGTCCGGGTCCACCGCTGGCCATCGTTCCCGTGTCTCGCCGAGCGGCCGCAATGCCAGAATGTCGTCCTGCAACTGTTGCAGCAGCGTGGTCTCGCCGTACGATTCGAACAGGTCGATGCGACGATCGATATCGGCGAAGCGCGCCGCGTAGGACTGCGCATCGTCGTGCTGGTCCAGCAGGCCGATGAAATCCCGGCCTTGCTTACCCCAGGCGGCGAGCAAGGGGTGCGCATGCTGATGCAGCTGCGTGTCGTTCAATATCGCCGGCATGCTCGATTTACGCGACTGTCGCGCCCGCGTGGCGCGCAGCAGGTCCTTGTCCGCGATGATATCGGCCCAGTAATGGCGACACGGGTTATGAACACACAACAGCACCTGAGTCCAGGGCGCGATGGCCGACAAGACCTCCAAGGCCTGCTGCGGTAGCGAAGAAATACCAAAGACGATCAGGCGGCGCGGCAGCATCCTCGCGCGCGTGGCGTCCACGGCGGGTTGCAACACCTCATCGGGGATGGCGTTCCAGTCGATGGTATCGGCGGCATCGGACACATCGGCGTCCAACGAAGCCGCGTCACGCGCATCCGTGGTGCCGCGCACGCGACGCGCCACGGACGCGCGCATGTGCGCGATTCGCGTCAGGAAGCGTCGATGAATTTCCGCCCGGCTCGAACGCGCGCGCGCGTCGCCCTCGTTGCCGCTTTCTTCCGCTTCGCGATCATCACGACGATCGCGCCCGACGTCCGCCAGCAAGGCGCGCCACAAACGCGGTTGCCAGGCAAGCGACGCGGCAATCGGCTGGGTGCCTTGTCGGCTGGTCTGGATATCGTCACGACCATTGGCCCACCCTTCCAGCCAATCCGCCCTGTACACCTGATATTGATCGAACAGATCCGCCAGCCGCTCGGCCAGTTGATACCGCTTGCGCATATCCGCATCGCGCGCCAGAAAGCGGCGCAAGGGCACAAACGTCGGATCCTCGAGCAGCGTCGGCAGCAATCGCATCAGCCGCCAGATCATCAGCGCCTTATCAAACGGCGAGGTGCGAGGCACCGCATCCTCACCCAGTACGGCACGATAAACCTGCCAGAGAAACCGCGATGGCAGTTGCGCATCCAGCGCGGCCGCAATGCCGCAACCGCCGCTCCCCGCCGCCGCGTCCGCATCCTGCGCAAGCGCGAGCTTCAGCCATTGCGCAATACCGTTGCTCTGAACCAGCACGACCTCGGTTTCCAATGGCCCCAGCGGATGGCGTGTGATCCATTGCACCAGCAATGCGCGCAACGCGTCCGGCTGATTGCCATGAATGACCATGAAGCCAGGACGCAGAAAAGGAGGTCGCATTGCGGGAACGGGGTCGGACAACTGCGTGCGAAACCGCTATTCTAAGCTAATGGTGCACGACGCCATGCCCCCACACTACCCTCCCTGGACGACGAAACGCTCATGTCGATTCCTTCCGTCACCCGTTTCCCTTCCGAAGTCGAAGGAGACAACCTCCGCACGACCCCGGACCCCGTCATCCCCTCGCATGCGGAAATCTGGTTGATCCGCCACGGCGAGACCGCCTGGAGCAAGTCGGGACAGCATACAGGCCGGACCGACGTGCCCCTGACCGAGACCGGTCGCGAGCAGGCCATGGCACTCCGGCCCGCACTTGCCGATGTGGATTTCCAGGCGGTCTGGTACAGCCCCCTTTCCCGCGCTCGCGAGACCTGCATGCTCTCCGGCATTCTCGGGCCAAACGGCGCGGCAGCACGGGAATGCCTCGCGCAACCCGATGTACAAGAATGGGATTACGGCATCTACGAGGGCCGTACCACGGCGGATATCCGGCGCAGCGAGCCCGACTGGGCCGTCTGGGAGTCGCCGATGCCCGATGGCGAAAGTCTGCACGACATCGCCGTGCGTGCGCATCGCACGGCGGATGGGCTGCGTGCCGCCTTGTCAAGCACCCGCAACCAGTCGGACCGACCGCGGATCGCGGTGTTCTCGCATGGCCATTTCCTGCGGGTACTGGCCGGCACCTGGATAGGCGACGCCCGCCTGGGCCGCCATCTGACACTCGACACGGCGACCATCAGCGTGCTGGGCTTTGACAGGGAAACCCCGGCGATTCGGCGCTGGAATTGGCGCGCGAGCCTTTAACCCCGTACTGAGACACTCCTGGCCGGTTGCAGCGGTCGCTTGCCGCCAATGCCGCTGGCCAGAATGGTGCCGACCAGCACGATGCCCGTGCCCAGCAGCGTCAGAGACGTCAGCGCTTCCTTCAGGAATATCGCGCCCCAGAGCAACCCGAACACCGGGATCAGGAAGGTGACCGATACGGCGCGGGCCGGTCCGGCGCTCGCGATCAGCGCGAAATACAGCCCGTAGGCGAAAGCCGTGCAAAAAAGGCCCAGCAGCGCCACCGCGAGCCAGGCCTTCGGCGGGATCGGGGCCAGCGGCCACCACAACCATGCCAGCGGCAACAAGGCAATGGCCGCCACCAGCATGCTGCCACTCGCGACCGCCAAGGAGTCGACGCCGGTGAGATGCCGCTTCGTGAAGTTCGCCGCAATGCCGTAGCACAGCGTTGCGGCCAATACGGCAAGCGGCGCCAACGGGTTCGACGCCTGCCCCATCGCCCCCGTCAGGTCCGGCCACACAAGCACGACGACGCCCGCAAGCCCGAGCAACATCCCCACCGCGCGCAGGCGTCCGAGTCGATCGCCGAGCCAGACGAACGCCACTAACGCCGCCCATAAGGGGGTGGTCGCGTTAATGACCGATGTCACGCCTGCGGACAGCGTCAATTCCGCATACGCGAACAGGCAGAATGGCAACGCCTGATTCAACAGTCCGACAACGATCAACGCCGGCCAGTGGCCCCGCATTGCAGCAAAACCGCTCGGACCGGCCTGGCGGGCAGCGGACCCGAGCGGCATGGGCGGCACGATCGGTAAGACGGGCGCCGCCTGCGACTCCGCCAACGGCTCGTCGGACCTGCCGATCGATGGCGCCGCAGCCCTCCTTGTCCGCTGCTTCACGAGCATGAACGCGATCAGGCAAGCGGCTGCGATCGTCACGCGCATCGCCATCAGCGGCACCGGTCCAAACGGCCCTGCTCCAATCCGGATAAATAGGAACGAAGCACCCCAGAGCGCCGCCAGGAAAATCAGCATGCCAAACATTCGCGTTGTCATTACGTCACTATTTCAATGGGTCGCGCGTGGCAACCCGGTATTTCAAAAAGAGGATGTGCGGGTATGGCAATACCCCACGTTGGGCACCGCGACCAATCCAACCACTATAAAAACAGGCTTGGGCGATAAGACAACACCACAACAAGGCCTTCCTGCGAACGGATTAGCATGCGCATTGTTTTTAGTCGATCGTTTGTCCTGAATCGCCGTTATCAGAAATTGCACGTTACTTTATCGTCGTTGCGCGATACTCTAAGAGAACCTGGTTGGCGCGTAAAACGAGATGTCGTCCATTGCGATGTGAAATCCGCTCACATATCGCCATCTTGGTGTCCAACCCCCAGATCGGTACGGATTATGGAGATTCCATATGCAAGGGCGGGACCCGACGGCGACAAGGAACCGCATCCTGGACGCCTGTGAGCAGGTCTATGCCACACAAGGCGTTGAAGGCTTGACTTTACGCACGATCACGGAACGGGCGTCGGTCAACCTTGCATCGGTCAACTACCATTTCGGTACGAAAGAAGTACTGACCGCGGAGATGCTGAAACGACGCGTCACACCATTGCATCAGGACAGACTGGTGTTGCTGGATATGGTGGAAGCGCAATATGGCGCGCAGATCCGGCCCACCCATGTGCTCGGTGCTGTCTTGCTGCCGATGCTCATGATGCTGACAACGCCGAATGCGGCGGACCACCTACTATCCTTTGTATTACGTTTTTCGTCCGATCCGGCAACGATCGTCCGTGAGGCGATGAAATCGGCGTTCCATCATGTCAGCGATAGAGTGGATGCCGCTTTATCCGCCAGCGCGAGGCATATGCCGCCAGACGATGCCGTCTGGCGCGCACGAATCTTTTTTAACGCGTTTCCCGGCACCGTTGCGAATCAGAATCTGGTCACCATGCTGATCGACTTGATGAAAACGCCGAACGTGACGGCGCTGGACGCGCTGGTGCAATTCGGCACCGTTATCGAATGCGTGCTGCATCACGATGCGCGCGAGGAAACGGTGATCGGGCTGGCGCGAGACACGTTATCGATTTTGAAGGGCTCCCCCACGCTGACCATCCTTGGCGAGCGGATGGTCTTGATGCCCGCCTCTCCCGTGTCGCCTCCGTCCCCGTTTCCTAGCTGGGGGACCTGAGCAGACACGGCGCCCGATTGCGAGGGTGAAACGGGGAATGTCGCCCGCCGCTACCGCCTTCGTCCCAATCCCTGAATCATTGCCGCAGCCAGGCGCCGGTCAGCGCGTCGCGAATCGGCGTGGCACCTTCCTGCGTCCCGAGGGGGGCGTCGACGAAACCGTCCAAACGCGTACCGAAATAGTCCAGCAGCGTGGCCGTGTCCCGGGCCGGCGGCTGCCCGTGGAGGTTGGCGCTCGTGGAGACCAATGCACCACCAAAGGCATCGCATAAAGCAGCGGCCGGGGGATGTGCGGTTACCCGCAGCGCAATGCCGGCGTGCCCGCCTGTCACCCACTCTGGAATCACACTCGCGCGCGGAAAGACCCACGTCATCGGACCCGGCCACGTATCATTTACCTCCGCCCAGACGCGCGCACGTGTTGCCGCGTCTAGCGCGGACAGGTCGATCAACGGGAGCACCTGCTCGATCCGCGATGCGATCAACAGCACCCCAACCGTGGGTGGTCGCTGTTTCAGCGTAAATATCCGCGCCACCGCGGCGGCATTGAACGGGTCGGCGCCCAGGCCGAAAACGCCCTCGGTGGGATACGCAAGAACGTCGCCGTCGCGGAGTGCCTGCCCCGCATCCCGCAGTGAGCGCAGCGGCGCAACGGCGTTGCCTGCGAGATTAGCATCGGCGGCGGGCGGCACACCCTGTCCCGGCACCGCGGCAGCCTCCACGCCCCTGTCACCCTTGCGGCGTCCCGCCCCGCCCCAACCATAGCGCACCGGACGTCCGGCGTCGGTGGGTAAATCGGCATGCTCTCCCCCGCGCGATTCGCCCGGGATGTGGTGATCCGTCATCATCGCCTCCCGCTGCGTTCAGGCCTCATCCAGGCCGATATCGACGCTCGACGCGGCCTGGGTGAGTTTGCTCGTGGAAATGTAGTCGACACCGGTCCGGGCAACGTCACCGATCGTCGTCAGGTTGATGCCGCCCGACGCCTCGAGCTTCGTGCGCCCGTCGACCAATGCAACAGCCGCGCGCATGTCGTCGAGCGACATGTTGTCGAGCATGATCAAGTCGACCTCCGAGGCCAGCGCCTCGCGCACCTGTTCCAGCCGGTCGCATTCGACTTCGAGTTTCGTCAGCACCGGCAGTTGGCGTCGCGCCCGGCGGACTGCTTCGGCAATGCTGCCGCAAACAGCAATATGGTTATCCTTGATCATGACGCCGTTATCGAGCCCCAGCCGATGATTCAGGCCGCCACCACACACCACCGCGTGCTTTTCCAACATCCGCAAGCCCGGCGTGGTCTTGCGCGTATCGATCAGACGCGCGTTCGTGCCCGCCAACGCCGCGACGTATTGGGCGGTGGTGTTGGCGATCCCGGACAAATGCTGAATCACATTCAGCGCGGTGCGTTCGACGGTCAGCACGCTGCGCGCGTTGCCGGAGACGGTCATCAGCACGGCGCCGGCGGGGACCTTCTCGCCATCCCGCACACGCACCGCCAACGTCAACGCCGGGTCATAACTACGGAACACGCGCGCGGCAATATCGATCCCCGCCACGATGAGCGGCTCACGCGCGTTCATGACGAAACTACCGGTCTCGTCGGGCTCGATCATCAACTGCGCGGTGAGGTCACCATGACCGATATCCTCGGTCAGCCAAAGCGCGATCAGGCGCTCGGTCTGGAAAACGTCGTACATGCGAATCGTCCGTTGCAAAGCCATGAAGCCGGCGCGGGCGGCCGGAATAATTTTTTGCCATGATAGCCGTTCTCGCGCATCCGAACCGAGGACGGCCCTGATGACCGCATTGCCCCGCGTTTCCTCGTCCGCATCCGACACCCATGCGTCGCCAAAGCGCGCTTCATGCCAGACCACGCCTTTACATGGTAAGCCCGACAGCGCACTGTCTGCAGATGGGATCGGCGCAGCGTCTCCACCACCATCCAGGACCGCCCTGCTCTCGCGCATGGGTGCCCTGTGCATCGTCAGAGCGCCCGCGGTACCGGCAAGGCCCGCACCCGGCCAGCCTGGCAGTGGCTCGCAGTTCGTACCGAACGAGCCGGAACTCTTTATCGCCGTGACAACCACGCCCGGCGAGGCGCAGGCATCGATCCACGCCTTCAACGGCCATGTCGACCTGGGCACGGGTATTCGTACCGCGCTTGCACAGATCGTCGCCGAAGAATTGGACGTCTGCACGACGGCGGTGACGATGGTGCTCGGCGATGCCGATCAGACGCCGAACCAGGGACCGACGATCGCCAGCGCATCCATTCAGATCAGCGCGGTGCCACTACGGATGGCCGCGGCACAGGCCCGCGCCGCATTGCTCGCACTGGCCCATGCGCATTTCGGCTACCCGCCGCCCCCCGTCACGCAACCCGCGACCCGCCCCGACGGCTGGTGTACCGATGCCGGCCAGGTGATTGCGCCCGATGGCCGTGTGGTTGGCTATGGCACGTTGCTGGCAAGGCAGCGACTGCATCTGACGCTGCGCCTCGACGACACGGTGGCGTTGAAGCCGGTTGCCGACTACCGCGTGGTCGGGACCGCACAGCCACGCCTCGACTTGCCGGCAAAAGCGCGTGGGGCACTGACGTTCGTCCACGACATGCGGGTGCCCGGCATGTTGCACGGACGCGTGATCAGGCCGCCTTATTCAGGGCACGATTGTGGCGCCTTCGTGGGGACATCGCTGTTGCACGTCGACGACGCCTCGCTTGCTGGTTTGCCGGGACTGCGCGCCGTGGTCGTCCTCGGCGATTTCGTCGGCGTGGTTGCCGAGCGCGAGGAGCAGGCGATCCTGGCGGCGCGGCACCTTCGGGTCGAATGGCAACCGATGCAGGCGCCGCACGATGACGCCATCGGCGGCGACGCATTGGAGGACACCGAAGGCGCTGCCCGCGCCATCCTCGCGGCCCCGGCAAGGCATCGACTGCTGCTCGACGAAGGCGATATCGACCGCGCCGAAGCGGATAACGTCGCCCGGGGAGGCGTCACGCTGCATCGGCTGTACAGTTGGCCGTTTCAGTTGCATGCGTCCATCGGGCCATCGTGCGCGCTGGCGCACTACCGCGCGGATGGCCGGTCGACAGTCTGGTCCGGGACGCAGAATCCGCAGACCTTGCGGCATGATCTCGCGCAATTGATCGGCGCGACCGAGGCCGACATCGAGGTCATTCGAATGGAAGCGTCAGGTTGCTATGGACGCAACGGCGCCGACGACGTCACCGGCGATGCGCTGCTCCTGTCGCGGGCGGTCGACGCGCCGGTGCGCGTCCAATGGTCCCGTGCCGACGAGCATCTCTGGGAACCCAAAGGTGCCGCGCAAACGATGCAGGCGCGCGGCAGTGTTGCCGCCGACGGCACCTTGCTGGCCTACGGTCTGACCACGCGCTACCCATCGAACGACGCGCCATTGCTGCCGGCCCTGCTGACCGGCGTGGTGGCCGCCACCCCCCGGGTATTCGAGATGGGAGATCGTACGCTCGTCTCTCCCTATGTGAGCCCACACCGTCGTTTCATCTGCGAGGATCTGGCGCCGCTGGTGCGCTCGGCCTGGTTGCGCGGCGTCTCGGCGCTGCCCAACGCGTTTGCGCACGACGCAATGATCGACGAACTGGCATGGCATGCGGGGGTGGATCCGCTTGCTTTCCGCCTGCGGCATCTGCACCAGGATTCGCGCGCCCAGGATGTGTTGCGTGCGGTGGCAACCCGCGCGGGATGGCAGGCTGGCTGGCGTCCCGGTGGTCAGGAAATGGCGGCGCGAGGTCGTGGCGATACATCGGTCTCGTCGTCCACATCGGCTTCAGCTTCGACCCGGCCCGTGCGCTGGCTGCATGGGCGCGGGCTTTCCTACGCGCGTTACGTCCATAGCCGCTTCCCGGGCTTCGGCGCGGCGTGGGCGGCCTGGCACGTCGATTTACATGTGTCGCCAGACACCGGTGAGATCCGTATCTCGCGCGTGGTCGTCGGTCATGATGCCGGGTTGATGATTAATCCGGAGGGCGTGCGGCATCAGGTGGAGGGCAACGTGATCCAGACGCTGAGCCGGACGCTGCTCGAACAGGTACGCTTTGCCGATGGCCGGGCCGCCGCACGGGAATGGGGCAGCTATCCCTTACTGACATTCGAGCAGGTGCCGGAGATCGACGTCGTTTTGATGGACCGGCCCGGTGAGCCGCCGCTGGGCGCGGGCGAATCGGCATCGGTTCCCGGTCCTGCCGCCATTGCCAATGCGCTGTTCGACGCCACGGGCGTACGTTTCCGCGCGCCCCCCTTCACACCGGAACGGGTGCTGGCGCGGCTCGATGCCGCGCCACGCGAAGGAAACGGCGCGGCTCGTCGCGCGACGGGCGCATCGCTGCTTGGGGCCGGTCAACGTTGAAACCATAATCGAGCGACAATGCCGGTTTTTCCGCACCGTTTCTGAATCATGGCTCAACCTGCATCATCCCTTCCCACCTCGCCCCGCCCCCTCAAGCCGGCACCGATGTGGAATCCGCCCCCCTTCATCATCGCCGTGGTGCTATGCCTCGTTGGCCTCGCATGGCTCGATACGATGGTCAGCGCCCGTCAGGCCGCCCTGTACGCGGTCGGCATCCTGCTGGGCGCCACGCTGTATCACGCCGCGTTCGGCTTTACATCGGCGTGGCGCGTTTTCATAGCGGACGGGCGCGGCGCAGGCTTGCGCGCGCAGATGATCATGCTCGCCATCGGCACGCTGCTGTTTTTTCCCGCGCTGTCGGCCGGCTCGCTGTTCGGCAGCCCCGTCACAGGCCTGGTTGCACCCGCCGGCACATCGGTCCTGGTGGGCGCGTTTCTGTTTGGCATCGGCATGCAACTGGGCGGTGGCTGTGCTTCCGGCACGCTCTACACTGTGGGAGGCGGCAGCACACGGATGATTGTCACGCTTGCCACGTTCGTCGTCGGCTCCGTCATCGGCACCGCTCACCTACCGTTCTGGTCGGCGCTGCCGGCCCTGCCGAAGGTGTCGCTGGTCCATGCCCTGGGTGTCATGCCGGCGCTCGGGTTGAACTGGCTTCTCTTTGCCAGCATCGTCGCCGCGACCATCCTGATTGAAAAACGGCGGCACGGTCGACTGCTGCCCGGCAACGATGGCATTGCCGAACAACCAGGGCTGCGCTGGCTGCGTGGTCCCTGGCCATTGTGGACGGGCGCGATCCTGTTGGTGCTGTTGAATTTTGCAACGATGGCGTTGGCGGGCCGCCCTTGGGGCGTGACCTCAGCCTTTGCACTGTGGGGCGCGAAAGCCGTTCAGGCATTGGGCATCGATATTGCCGCCTGGCCGTTCTGGCAAACGAAGGCCAACGCCATCGCGTTGCAGGCGCCATTACGTGAAGATGTGACCACGGTCATGGACATCGGCATCATCATTGGCGCGCTTGCCGCCTCGGCGCTGGCCGGACGGTACGCACCGGTCTGGCGTATTCCACCGCGTTCGCTATTGGCGGCCATCATCGGTGGCCTGCTATTAGGCTATGGCGCACGGCTCGCTTACGGATGCAATATCGGTGCGTATTTCAGCGGCATCGTCTCGGGTAGCCTGCACGGCTGGCTGTGGATGGTGGCGGCCTTCTCCGGCAACGTAGTAGGTACACGGCTGCGTCCCACTTTCGGACTCGCCGTCGAGCGCATTCGTCGTACCGGCTGCTGAAGCAAAATCCGAAAATCGCACCGGCGACCAGGCCATGCGCGAACTCGCGAACAAGCAAGCGCACCCCTTCGCGCAAAACCAGCGGCATAACGGATAGGCTAGTTGCTTCAGCTTCCCGCTCATCCGGTGCGACATCATGTTTGGATTATCTTGGTCCCTACGCGAGCAGCGTCAGCATACGCCGCACGTGCCGTCATGGGAGCGGATGCACGCATTCAGGACGTCCGTAGCGGCGTTGATCGCGCGTGGGAATATCGATAGCGCCAGGAAGGTTGGCGCTATCGGCGACGACATCACCGCCGAAGATGTTGCCCAATGGGGTGACGACCAGCGCATTGCGGTGGCGTTGCATCAGCGTATCGTGCTGCCATTGCCCGCGCGTTCGCATTTGCTGGTCTGTGACGGCAGCGTCGATGTCGAATGCCGGCCCACGCCACTGGATTGGATGCCGGAACAGCTACAGGGCCCGCGGCCAGTCGCCCTTCGGAAAGGCGAGCACTTTGCATGCGCCAGGTCGGGCTGTGTGGTGGTGCATGGTACGGGGCAACATGCGGCGCGCCTGCGGATTATTCAAGAACCTGGGCCGTGCCGTGCCGCCATGCAGTGGGTCCAACGCGTCCTCACACACCATCGCGGGCAATATCCATCGCGAAATACGTCAGGATCAGGTCCGCGCCCGCACGCTTGATCGCCCCCAGTGTTTCACGCACCACCCGGGCTTCATCGATTGCGCCGGCCGCCGCGGCGAATTTGATCATCGCGTATTCGCCGCTGACTTGATAGGCTGCCAGCGGCAAGTCCGATGCCTCACGGATGTCACGAATAATATCCAGGTAGGCACCAGCCGGCTTCACCATCAGCGAATCCGCCCCTTCCGCAGCATCGAGCAGCGACTCACGCACGGCTTCCCGGCGATTCATCGGATTCATCTGGTAGGCGTTGCGGTCCCCCTTCAGTTCGGTGCCGGCCGCATCGCGGAACGGTCCATACAGGCCGGACGCGAACTTCGTCGAATACGCCATGATGCCGGTGTCGTGGAAACCGGCACCGTCGAGCGCTGAGCGGATCGCCTTGACCTGGCCATCCATCGCCGCGGAAGGGGCGATCATATCGGCACCCGCCCGCGCGGCGGACACCGCCTGCAAACCGATATTCGCGATCGTCGCGTCATTGTCCACGCCGCCGTGCGCGTGCAACACGCCGCAATGGCCATGCGTGGTGTATTCGCAGAAGCACGTATCCGACATCACGATCAGTTCGGGCGCGGTCTGTTTGCAGATGCGTGCCATCCGCGCCACCAGCCCTTCCTCATTCCACGTATCGCTGCCCACTTCGTCCTTGTGGTGCGAAATGCCGAATGTCATCACGCCACGGATGCCCGCTTTTGCATACCGTTCGATTTCATAGGCCAAACGGGATTCCGGGATACGCATCACGCCGGGCATGGCGTTGATCGGCGCGAATTCGGTGGCACCCTCTTCGACGAAGATCGGCAGAATCAAGTCGTCCAGGTTCCATTCGGTTTCCTGGAACATCTTGCGCAGGGCGGGAGTACGGCGCAGGCGCCGTGGGCGATAAATCGGATAAGGAGCGTGTAGGGTCATGGCGTGTGGCGCACCTGCGGGCGGGCGTGAAGTCGTGCAAGAATATCGTCACTTGAACAAATCGCACGGTGCGGGCAGGAACGGGGACAGGCGCCTACGCCGCAGGCCGGGCAATCGAACAGGCAGACCGGCAATGATACGCCTGTTCAGGCAATCCGGCCCCGGCGGCCGGGAGACCCCTCGCTTGACACGATTTTTGCTCGCGCTTACTTTGGCGGGGGCGAAAGCTACGCTCGCTACAGTTCCCAATAACGATTCGCGCCTGTGCAGGGCGTTTGCCATGCCGCACGACCCGGCACCCAAGCGCACGCGACAGCCGCAAGCAAGGAGTATGCATTTGGAGACCGTATTTTCGTCTGGAACGACGCCCAGGCCGTCACTCGCACGGCGCCTGGCCGGCTCGACTGTTTCTGCCAATTTGTCTGGTGCGTCCATGATGCGGAAGCATTTGTCGTTGGCGCAGGCGCACGCTGGACGGCAAGGTATCCCGCGCCGGCCGACCTTGCTGGGGATGACCACGGCATCGATTCTGGCTGCCGCATTATCATTCGGCGTGGCCAATACCGCCTCCGCCGCCGCGCAGCAGATGAAAGGTTCGCTGGTCTATTGCTCGGAAGCCAGCCCGGCCGGCTTCGATCCGGCGCAATACACCACCAGTACCGATTTCAACGCCAGCGCCTATACGGTATTCGACCAGTTAGTCGAATTCGCGCCCGGCAGCACGAAGGTCTTACCAGGACTGGCCGAATCGTGGGAGGTCTCGCCGGACGGCCGGACCTACACGTTCCACCTGCGTCATGACGTTTCCTTCCAGACCACGCCGTGGTTCAAGCCGACGCGCACGTTCAATGCCGATGACGTGGTTTTCTCGTTCCAGCGGATGCTGGACCCGAACCTGCCGTTCAGCAAGGCCTATCCCACCAGCTTCCCATACTTCACGGACATGGGTCTGGACAAGCTGATCACCAGTATCGAAAAGGTCGACCCTTATACGGTTCGCTTTCATCTCAGCGAAGTAAACGCGCCGTTCATCCAGAACCTCGCCATGCCATTCGCGTCGATTCAATCGGCCGAGTACGCGGCGCAACTGTTGAAGGAAAACAAGGCGCCGGACCTGAACCAGCGGCCGGTAGGCACCGGCCCGTTCGCGTTCCGCAGCTATACGAAGGACGCGACCATTCGGTACGAAGGCAATCCCGACTATTGGCAGCCCGGCGCGGTGAAGCTGAAAAACCTGATCTTTTCGATCACGACGGATGCAACGGTCCGCGCGCAGAAGTTGAAGGCCGATGAATGCCAGGTGATGAGCTATCCGCGTCCAGCGGAAATCGCGTCGCTGAAGCAGGCATCGAATATCGACATGCCGTCGCAGGCGGGATTCAACGAAGGGTATCTCGCGTATAACGTTGAAAAGCCTTACCTGAAAGATGTCAACGTCCGACGCGCATTGGACATGGCCATCGACAAGGCGGCGATCCTGAAGGCAGTGTACCAAGGCATGGGCACACCAGCCTCGACGGCCATGCCACCGACGGAATGGTCCTACGACAAGAGCATCAAGGCCCAGCCATACGATCCGGCCAAGGCGAAGGCCTTATTGGCAAAAGCCGGGTTCGCCGATGGCTTCTCACTCGCGCTGTGGGCACTGCCGGTGCAACGACCGTACAACCCGAACGGTCAGTTGATGGCGCAGATGATTCAGGCGGATTGGGCCAAGATCGGCGTCAAGGCCAATATCGTCACCTTTGAATGGGGCGAATACATGAAGCGCGGCCATACCGGCGCGCAGGATGCGATGCTGATCGGCTGGACCGGTGACAACGGCGATCCGGACAACTGGCTCGGGACGTTGCTGGGATGCGATGCCATCCATGGCAACAACTTCTCACGCTGGTGCGACAAGCCGTTCAATGATTTGATCGTCAAGGCGCGCTCGACGACCGATCAGGCTGAACGGACCAAGTTGTATATGCAGGCGCAGAAGATCTTCGCCGATCAACTGCCGTTCTCGCCGATCGCACACTCGATCGTCTACCAGCCGGTCAGCAAGCGCGTGTCCGGCATGATGATCGATCCGCTCGGTAGCGTGCGGTTCTCGGGGGTGAGTATCAAGTAAGAGGTGGAGGCCATCGCCCAGGAGGAATGGGGCGGTGGTGTATCCGCGGTGTTTCAGTCACCTTCACAAGTCAGTCTCGGCGTGCCCATTTTGAACCACGCCTTCACGATCTTTCCGTGCTGTACTTCGTAGATCGCGAGCACGTCGACCTCCCCCTCCCCTTCTGCAAACGTCCGAGTTACCACCTCATGGTCAACAACGACATTATCGACCACGCTCCTGGCGATCAACCTGCCGAACAAATTCGGCTCATCGAACCGGCTGACGTGGCGCGCTCGTACCTCCGCAGCCCCCTTGGCAAGCAAGGTCGAAGGGAATGCGTAATATTCGCAATCCTCGGCCCACCATTGCATGAACGCCTCAATGTCTCTGGCGTTATACGCCTCAAGCTGCTTGTGTACCGGAAAGGTTGTTTCGGATGATGCGCTTGAATCGTCGGTGCTGCCTGGAACAACGCCTTCGGGACGAAGGATGGGGTTTATCTTCATGTGTGTGCTCCCCGAAAGTAAAACATGGCCCTGCATCCAGCAGGCTACTGCGATTGCAGATGTTCGTTTGCTGGTGCTGTCGCTTTCGCATGCCAATACATTCCGCGACGTCCTGCGGACAGCATATGATGCATGAGACGCTTCAATAATGCGAAGCAAAGAACGTTGTTTCTGTTATTACCGTAGGGTGACTTAGTTACTGCAAAAAGTGACAAAGTTGCGCGAATGGCCGGACTTCGTTGCTGCGAATCTAGATTCTGATTGTCACAATCGGCATCAAAAGGTAGGGGCATTCCACCGGCAGACACGTCCGAGGACGGGAGAACCTGAAAAGCATTGGCTGTTGTTCGGCCTTAACAGTCTGTCGGGCGAAAACCAGCAAATGACCTTTTTCACCGATGGCAACAGTCGCTGAAATCGCGATCCGTGCGCTGCACACGCTCACAGATTTTCGGTCGGCTAGTGCCCTTTAATGCTGTCAGGCTCCAAGCGGCGCGGAATGTGGTACCGATGTATTGCGTGTCAGAAAACCTCGATGAAACTAGATGTACCGGTGACCATCTCGAAAGCTCCAAATGCAGCTATTCCGATGGCCGACATTAGTGAAAGCCTACGTATCCACGAGCTGGGCATCGCTCTGCGTAATGTGCTGGTTAAAATGCTTAAGAACAGCCACCAGACAGCCGAGCCAACAAACACTCCACTGACCATTGTCATTACGGTTGACCATTCGCGGTCACCATGAAAGCCCGCGGTTGATGCGAGCGCGGCAAACATAGCGATAAAAGACAGAATCGTTATAGGGTTGGACAGGGTCAGGAAAAACGTTGCCAAAAAGTAACGAGATACGTTAGCACCCGTCGTCGCTTGGTAACCATTGTGCGTAACGGGGGGCTCGCGCGCTGTGGTCCATGCCAGCCAAAAGAGAAATGCGCCGCCGCAGATTTTCAAGCCTATGGTTAGCGCGGGCTGCGCGTTTGCTATGCCCGCCACACCCAGCGCCCCAAACAACCCATAGATCGCATCCGCGGACGCGGCGCCGATCCCAGTTGCAAAGCCATAACGAAAACCACTGCTCAAACAACGCTGAATACACAGCATTCCAATTGGTCCGACCGGCGCAGCAATGCATAAACCCAATGCCATTGATTTAATTAAAAGCATGTTCCTTCCCCAGGAGAAGCGGCGATGTGCAGATGCATATTAAGCACTATCGGATCTAGCTAAAAGTTATTTTTTAAGTAAAAATCGGTTTTCTACTTTAAAAAAATAGGCGCTATGGACGATCTGGATTGGAAGTTGCTTTCGCTGCTGCAGCGCAACGGCCGAATGACCTATACGGACCTGGGCCGCCAAGTGCATCTATCGGTTCCCGCTGTGACCGAGCGGGTTAAACGCCTGGAAGAAGGCGGAGTCATAGAGAGCTACGGTGCTCGGATCAATCCTGTGGCAGCTGGTTATAACGTTAGCGCAATGATCGGAATCACGGTACCGCAACCTGCGAAATCCAAATTTCTCAAGTTGCTTGAGTCCATTGCCGAAGTCCTTGAATGCCATCATGTGACGGGCGCGGATTCATATGTCATACGGTTGGTCGCTTTGAACATGACTGATCTAGAACAGCTCATCGAACGCATTAACCTTTACGGCGAGACCCGCACGTCAATCGTAATGTCTACTCCTCTTGCTTCACGGGGTGTAGGGCAGCCGCGCACCAAGCGTCAAGTCTGAGAAACTGTTCTTTCCATTTTGAGAACAGCAGAGTGAATGGTTTGAGTTCGAAGTACCAACAGGGCTTCACTGGCAAATTGGTAGTACAAGTACTCCGAGACTTGGCAACGACTGTTTTTTCCGGACATTTCATGCACTCGGTGCGAGATGATGCATGTCCGCTAAGGCCGAAACAGAGACGGCAGTCAGATGGCGGATTCTCGGGTTGGATTCAACCGGTCGTTGCAACGGCCTTGGCGGTCGCCGATGGTCACAGTTGGCCGCACAGCGGACATTGGCAACTACAGACTAAAGATGCTGACATGGGAGACAGCTATTGACCCGTTCAGACCGAAGTTACGAAGGTCCGTTCAAATGGCCACTTCTGACATTCATCTTTTTCGATGAACGATGCGTGCTTAGACGACGCGAATCCCCCGCCTTGCTTCTAGCGGCAGGGTGATAAGTGGGTTTCCCGGATGCTCGCGTCGTGAAAGCGCAAGGACGGCAGCCATACATGGTCGTTGATGTGGCCGCGGGCACGGTCCGTTAAAGCGGTGTTTGGTCTAAGGTCCACGATCGCCCCCCGAATGGATGTCCTGCCGGAAACCTCCCGGCCGCGTTATAGGTTTGGATCCAGCCGGGATAGGAGATCGCGGGCCAACTCACTTCGTCCAGTCGCTTTTTGTCGTCTTCGCTGAGCACCAGATCCAGCGCTGCGAGGTTGTCAGTGAGTTGCTCGACTCGCTTGACGCCCGTAATGACGCTCGTAACGAAAGGGCGTGCGAGAATCCACGCGAGCGCCACCTGTGCCGCGCTTACGCCATGCTGCGCACCGATATCCGTTAGTACGTCAATAATATCGAAGGTCTTTTCGCTATCGACCGGTGGAAACTGAATGAGAGCACGGCGCGAATGCTCGTCGGCTACACCATTGCGATCAAATTTACCTGACAGCAATCCGCCTGCCAACGGGCTCCAGCAGAGCAGTCCCAGCTTCTGATCTTCGATTGCAGGAACCAGTTCGCGCTCGATGTCGCGGCCCGCGAGCGAGTAATAAGACTGTATCGAAACGAAACGCGATAGCCCCGCGCGTTCGGAAAGCCCAAGCGCTTTCATCAATTGCCAGGCAGCGAGATTCGAGCATCCTATGTACCGCACCTTGCCCTGTCTTACCACATCATCCAGAGTTCTCAGCACGTCGTCTACCGGCGTAACGGCATCGAAATTATGGATCTGGTAGAGGTCGATGTGATCCGTTTGAAGGCGCTTGAGACTGCCCTCGAGCGCAGACATCAGGTGCAGCCGGGACTGCCCGACCTCGTTAGGTCCGGGTCCGCTGCGCCCACTGAACTTGGTCGCGAGCACCACGTCGTTTCTGCGATGCTTCAGGGCCTCCCCCAGCCGCGTTTCCGATGCACCGCCTCCGTACACATCAGCGGTATCGATGAAGTTGATGCCAGCATCGAGAGCGGTGCCGGCGATTGCGTCGGTTTCGGCCTGCGACAGTCGGCCCAGCGCGGCGCTAACCGCATTTTCCGGTCCCCCGAAGGTCATGGTGCCGAGGCAGACGCGTGACACGAAAACACCGGTGTTGCCTAGAAGAGCATATTTCACGTTCGGTCCCAAATCGATTGCACGAAGGACATTTTTGCTTACCATGGGAGAATGTTCAATAATGCATCCTTCACTTTTCGTTATTATTCGTCCGGAGTTTTGGTGGATCCTCTCTCAGATGTACTGTCGCTGCTCAATGTAAAAAGTGTCCTGTCGGCCCGGCTCGAGGTGGCGGGTAACTGGTCGATGCGCTTCCCCGCGTATCGCCACCTCAAGTTCGGCGGCGTACTGGAAGGCTCGTTCTGGCTATGGGTCGAGCGCGCGGGGCCTCCCGTCAGGCTCGATGCGGGAGACTTTTATCTGCTGACTAGCGGGCAACCATATCTCTCGGCTTCGGATCCTGTAATCGCACCGTTAGATGGAAGCGAAATTTTCGCCCGTTATCAGTGCGCGGATGGTGTTGTACGCTATGGCGCCGGTGAAAAACCCGTTGTAGCAACCGGCGGCCGTTTCGAATTTGACGACGACACGAGTCCGGTACTCATGAAGTTGCTGCCGCCGCTGATTCATGTCCGCGCGGCTTCCGAGAGTGCCAGATCGCTACGACCGGTGCTCGATCTCCTTGGCCTCGAAACGAAGTCCATTCGTGCCGGCCGAAGCGCAATGGCGGCAAGTCTTGCCAATATCGTTCTCGTTGAGATTCTCCGCGCGTACATCGATGAAGTGCAGCCAGTGCCAGGCTGGCTCAGCGCCCTCGGAGATCTGAAGATCGGCGCCGCGCTTCATTTAATGCACGGCGACATCGGCAAGGGGTGGACGGTTCGGGAACTGGCCGCGGCCGTAGGCATGTCACGCACCAACTTTGCGATACGGTTCAAGGCGTTGGTGGGCATGCCGCCGCTCGACTATTTGACTCGCTGGCGCATGTCGGTGGCAAGCCTCGCTCTCAGGCACGGCAACGACCCGATAGCAACGGTTGCGACAAGAGTCGGCTATGCGTCAGATAGTGCGTTTAGCAGCGCGTTCAAACGTACTTTCGGACGCAGTCCGAGGCACTACTGGATCAAACCCAAGGATTGAGCCGCATGTCTACGTCGAGGCGGTGAATGGCAACCCGGGATCCGTACGCAAACTTCGGCCTACGCATTGCGACTGACGGGTCCTGCCCGATATCAGTCATGAGAAGACGCTGTGTCGAATGACCGCTTAGGCCGAGCTTGCGGCCGAACAGGCAGGCGGACATCGGTTGGCGTGGCCAGTGCATCCTCTCGGCCGATGACCGAGAATAGAATTGTTTCGATAAGAATGTTTTCTAGACGGGCATATCGGAGAGCTTTGCTCACACACGGCAGAGCATATGGGAGTGCTACCGTTCAAGGGAACTGTCCGTTAAGATTTCTGGTTACGCTTTACCTTCGATTGGCCTGACATCCATATCAGATTGTCAGGTACGAGCATGGATGAGCAATATGGTGTCAGCATTGATAACTGGAACGCGTCTGTTCTATGCCAGTGGATTTCGTGGGCTATTTGCTAGCCTAGCCCACTTGGGGGATGGTTACCGTCACAGACAACCCCTTTTTGTTCTCACCATGGCTTATGCTGAGCGACGCATCGTAGTATTCTGCGATACGTTTAACTATGGCCAGTCCTAATCCACTTCCTGGTGCAGCTGCGGACGTGCTGCGAAAAAAACGGTCGGTGAGTCGCTCTAACTCTTCTTCCGATACACCATTTCCATCATCACATAAGATAAATTTAATTACGCCGCGCGCTCTCTCGAATGAAACGTGAACAAAACCTCCCGATGTACCATATTTGATACTATTATCAAGCAAGTTATCGATGAGCACGCGGAATAAAATAGGGTCGCCGTGCAAGGAAACCTGCGCGTCTCCGGTCACTTGTAATGAGATTGATTTTTCTTTTGCTTGCTCGCGTCGATAGCCAATAGCTTCGATGGCGACGTCTTGTAGCAAAAATACGGCCGCTTCGGTATTTGCGCGGTGGTCGATGCGCGCCAGTAGCAGTAACTGTTGAATTAGGTGAGCACTCCGGTCAACGCCTAGAATGACCCGACGGAGCGCCGTTTGCTGTTGGTATAGGTCACTCGAGGTTAGCGCGACTTGAGCTTGTACTTTTATTGCTGTTAGGGGCGTTCTTAATTCATGTGCAGCGTCCGCGGTAAACGTGCGCTCTTTCGACAATGATAGTCTCAGTCGTTCGAGTAAGTCGTTGATGGATGACACGACCGGTACCAGTTCTGAGGAAATGCTCGGCAACCGGATAGGGCTTAGATTCCTGCTATCTCGCTCGCTCACAGCAGCAGTCAATGTATTGAGCGGTTTCAATCCAATGCCGATAACGAACCAAACCAGAACCATCGCCAACGGCAGTCCAACCAAGGCGGGTCTTGCGATACGGGCAGCAACGCCTGTTACCAAATCGCTTCGTTGGTTCAATGGCTCAAGCAGTGTCAGTATCCGTTTTGATGACGCATCATAAGCGACATGCGACAGCCAGGCCGCACCGGCAAATGTAACGTAGCTGATGGACTGTTCCGGATGCTCAGCAATGTAATTTGATGGGAAGTGTTCCGATATGGACACGATGTTTCCATCTTCATCGGAAACGCGAAATTGAACAAAGCGCTTTCTAACGTCCGAGTCATGCCGCACATGCCAGCCGTTCTGAGGGATCTCATTACGTGCATCGATTCCTGTTACGGAAAGTCGGTTGAGGTCTCGCACGTCGAGCTTTATTAGCAGAGGCGCAAGCTGAATGATTCGTGTTTCATCCCAGCGCATCATTTCGTGCTTGGCGGAATAGAAGCTCCAAAGAAATATCATTAGCCAGGCGACGCCAACGCTACCCAATAGTAACGTGATGAGTCTGCGACGTATTGAACCGCGGACCATATTCATTGCTGTTCCATCAGATAGCCTACGCCGCGAATAGTGCGAATAGCATCCATTCCGATTTTCTTTCGCAGCCCGTGGATGTGCACTTCGATTGCATTGCTCTCGATTTCATCCCTCCATCCGTATATGCTTTCCTCGATCCGCGACTTTTTCTGTGCGATTCCTGCGTTTGACAGAAGATAGACAAGAATCGCGAATTGCCGCGCGGTGACGTCAATTTGCTCTCCCTGTACATAAACGGTGACCGCAGCCGTGTCCACTCGCAAATTCCGCCACGAGATTACCTCGGTGCCGCGTCGATAAGCGCGCCTTATAAGCGCCCGACACCGCGCTATGACTTCGTCTAAGTCGAATGGCTTTCCGACGTAGTCATCGGCTCCCGCGTTGAGTCCGTGAACGCGGTCAATCGGGGTATCTTTTGCCGTCAAGATAAGGACTGGCGTGTGATTGCCGGCGGCTCGCACGGCTTTGAGCAACTCTAGGCCAGCAAGCTTAGGAAGCCCTAGGTCGAGAACAATCAGCTCATAGCCTGTTGTATCTAGCGACAATCGCGCGTGACTGCCATCTCGTGCCCAGTCAACGGCATACCCTTGATTTTGCAGAGCGACTGAAAGACCACTCCCAATGAGGTCGTCATCTTCGACAAGGAGAATGCGCATGATTATTAATACGGGGATGAAAAAGGAACCGTCGTGTTAACGATATCGCAAAATTCGAATGATTCTAGCGTCTCTTAAGGTAATCTTTAAACTCGCTTTGCTACTCTCGTCGGCGGTATCTTCGACCCGGATTGAATCATATGTACGAAAACATGGAACAACCAAAAGCGTATTCGACCACGGCTCGCATGTTGCATTGGCTGGTAGCGCTTCTTGTACTTGCGCAGTTTCTTCTAGGGTGGACGATGCCAGATGTTAAAAGAGGCACTCTCCCAGAAGGCCTTATCGCATGGCATCTGAGCGTCGGCGCGGCTATCGTGCTTGCCATGGCGATGCGAGTTATCTGGCGAGCAACCCATAGGCCAGCTCCGGCAGACTTGACGCCTGCCGTGAAGCTCGCCTCCGCTATAACGCATCTATCGTTGTACTGTCTTCTTGTTCTTATTCCCCTGGCAGGATGGGCTAATGCGTCTGCGCGAGGTTGGGTAGTCAAGTTGTTCGGATTTATTCCGTATCCCCCCCTTTCCGCTGTTGGATCGTCATTCGGCCACTGGCTCGGCGACGTCCATGGATGGCTCGCGTGGGTGCTTTTGGGGTTGATTGGCATTCATATTTTCGCGGCGCTTTTCCATAGATTTATTCTGCGCGACGAGGTGATAAATCGCATGCTGTGAGTGGGACGATACGTAATGAGGATGATTGTCGTTTTTTGGTGGGTGGCAATTTATCGCTTGTCGTCTAGGGTAATTTGACGCCGCTCGATTCTTCTCATTCGCATAGCTGGTAACCGAGCCTAGACTCGCTGTTTAATTGCTGATCATCACAATGGCAAACAAAAAAGAACATCAAAAGTATCGTGCGCATCTTGCAGATGAGTTGCATAGTGCGGCAATTTACGAGACTCTTTCAAAAGTCGACAAAGACCCTGAGCGCCGAAACGTGTTTCTGCTGCTTGCGCAGTCGGAGCGACAGCATGCTCAGGTTTGGTTGAATCGATTGGCCAGCGACGGGGTTGTCGCAAAACCGCGGTTTAATGCGAAGACGCTCGTCATGAAAGGCGTCATTCACATTTTGGGGCCGAAGCATGTTTTGCCTTCTTTGGCTGCTGCCGAGTTCGCTGATAGAAATAAGTATGCGGGCAGTCCCGAAACGGCCGGGATGTCCGCGGAAGAACATGAGCATGCGAATGTCGTGCAAGCAATGGCAAACGTTGGCAAGCCGACGGCTGTCGGCGGGCCAGATATCGCGCAGGCCGAATCTTGGCATCATGGCGTATCATCAGGAAACGATTTGCGCGCAGGCGTACTAGGTGCGAACGACGGCCTCGTTTCAAACTTTTGCCTCATTATGGGCGTAGCCGGTGCCGAGGCCAGCTCTCGCATCATTTTGTTGACGGCATTCGCGGGCCTTGTGGCGGGTGCCTGTTCGATGGCGCTTGGTGAATGGCTATCTGTTACAAACGCGCGTGAGCTCGCGCAAGCGCAAGTTGCAAAAGAAGCGGACGAGTTGGAGCACAACCCTGAATCGGAAGAAAATGAGCTCGCACTCATCTATCGTGCAAAAGGTTTGGCTAGCGACGAAGCCAAGCGCGTGGCGGGACAAATCATGCGGGACAAAAAGATGGCACTCGACGTATTGGTTCGCGAAGAGCTAGGACTCGACCCCGCTGAGTTGGGCGGAAATCCATGGTCTGCAGCAGGCGTGTCGTTTTTGCTATTTGCTGTAGGTGCATTTTTTCCCGCGATGCCGTTTTTGTGGAGTAGCGGTGCTTCTGCAATTGCGCAATGCGTCGCTTACAGCGTTGTCGCACTCGCTGGCATTGGTGTATTTACGTCGATTTTCAATGGTCGCTCCGCAAGTTATTCCGCCGTGCGCCAAATACTGGTTGGACTTATCACTGCCGCGTTCACATTTGGCGTGGGACGCTTGCTCGGCGTCGCCGTTTCATAATCGAAGGTAATAGCCCTGCTCAGTTAGCGAGCGTGGAAGTAGAATGTCCCAGCAAAGGACGTTATGCAGGGTGAAGACGGACGTATCGGTCAGATAATGGCCTGGTTCACGCGTTTCATCAATGCTTCGGCGCTTTCCTTACGCTCGCTGTAACGGTCAACCAAGTACGGCCCGATATCGCGCGTCAGCAAGGTGAACTTCACAAGTTCCTCCATTACGTCCACGACACGATCGAAATATGCCGAAGGCTTCATGCGGCCGGTCTCATCAAATTCCATGTAGGCCTTCGCCACCGACGACTGGTTCGGAATAGTCAGCATGCGCATCCACCGGCCAAGCACGCGCATCTGGTTGACGGCGTTGAACGACTGCGACCCGCCACTAACCTGCATCACCGCGAGCGTCTTGCCCTGCGTCGGCCGCACTGCACCCACTGAAAGGGGGATCCAGTCTATCTGCGATTTCATAATGCCTGTCATAGCGCCGTGGCGCTCGGGCGAGGACCAGACCATACCCTCCGACCATAGGACCAGCTCACGCAATTCGGCTACCTTAGGATGCGTGTCGGGCGCGTCGTCGGGTAGTGGCAAACCGCTCGGATTGAACGTTCGGACTTCCGCACCCATCGCCGTGAGCAGGCGCGTCGCTTCTTCGCTCAACAGGCGACTGAACGAACGCTCACGCAGCGAACCGTAGAGCACCAGGATGCGAGGTGCGTGCTGGGAAGCCTTCTCGACCTGATGGCGCTGGATATCAGGTACGCGGAACAGCATTGCATCGACTTGCGGAAGCTCCGTGGCGAGATCAGTTACCGAAGTAGACACGTTTTCCCTCCGCGTCGATCACCACTTCTCCGTCTTCCTTCGTGAATGCGCCGCGTTGTGCCTCTTGCAAAATGTCGAGTACCAGTTCGGACGGACGGCAAAGGCGCACGCCCTTCGACGTTACTACGAAGGGACGGTTGATAAGAATGGGGTGCGCCATCATCGCGTCGAGAAACTGCTCATCGGTCAGAGACGGATTGTCCAGATGCATTTCTGCGTACGGGGTTCCTTTCTGTCTGAGCACGTCGCGCACGGCCAGCCCAGATTGCTGGATAAGTTCGACGAGCGTGTCGCGGGAAGGTGGCGTTTTCAGATACTCCACGACAATGGGTTCGATACCGGAGTTGCGAATCATCGCGAGTGTATTACGCGAAGTGCCGCAATCAGGGTTGTGATAGATGGTGACTTCGTTCATTGTGTTGTTTCCATTTCATTCAGGCGCACTCATACCTGAACCACGCCGGGATTCGTGGAGGCGGGTTGGTTTAAGTTGACGCTGCCTCGGTTACGTTAATTTTGCCGTGGCGGTGATAGTTTGCCTCAGCTTCGGCTGGAGGGATATATCCGAGTGGCCCCA
>Ga0308167_1000683_pt1 | contig 53642 bp, 45 predicted proteins | sample PhyCR1_2_FD_202138 | JGI IMG/M metagenome (GOLD analysis project Ga0308167, IMG submission 202138) | Phyllosphere microbial communities from UC Gill Tract Community Farm, Albany, California, United States - DLSLRC.R1 | ecosystem: Host-associated > Plants > Phyllosphere > Unclassified | place... | reverse complement strand
CTTCTCATTTCTCAAGTCTGCCTTCACACGAATGCCAGCATTCTGCAGCTTACGCGTCAAAGACTCAACATATTCTGCTTGTCCATCGGTAATATTCATTACCACGACTTGCAGCGGTGCCAGCCAGCTTGGGAAGAAACCAGCGAATTCTTCGGTCAGTATACCGATGAAACGCTCCATCGACCCCAGAATCGCACGGTGAATCATCACTGGCGTCTGACGATCGTTGTTTTCGCCCACGTAGGTTGCTTCAAGGCGTTTTGGCAGGGAAAAGTCTAGCTGAACTGTTCCGCACTGCCAGGCGCGATCAAGACAATCGTACAAAGTAAACTCAATTTTAGGACCGTAGAAAGCACCTTCGCCTGGCTGGAACTCAAACTCAATGTTGTTCTCGTTCAGCGCGGCGGCCAGATCTTCCTCAGCACGGTCCCACATTTCATCAGTGCCGATACGCTTTTCAGGACGGGTGGACAATTTCACCACAATCTTTTCAAAGCCGAAGGTGCTGTACATGTCATAAACCATGCGGATACAGCTATTCACTTCGTCACGCACCTGCTCTTCAGTACAGAAGACGTGTGCATCGTCCTGGGTAAAGCCACGAACGCGCATCAGACCGTGCAGCGCTCCTGATGGCTCATTACGGTGACAGCTACCAAACTCCGCCATGCGCAGCGGCAGGTCACGGTAGGATTTCAGACCCTGATTAAAGATCTGAACATGCCCAGGACAGTTCATCGGCTTGATGCAATATTCACGGTTCTCAGACGAGGTGGTGAACATCGCTTCTTTGTAGTTTTCCCAGTGCCCGGTTTTTTCCCACAACACGCGATCCATCATGAATGGACCTTTGACTTCCTGGTACTGGTACTCTTTTAGCTTGCTGCGGACAAACACTTCCAGCTCGCGGAAGATGGTCCAGCCGTCATTATGCCAGAATACCATGCCCGGCGCTTCTTCCTGCATGTGGTAGAGGTCAAGCTGCTTACCAATCTTACGATGGTCACGCTTCGCCGCCTCTTCCAGACGCTGCAGATAGGCGGCCAGTTGCTTCTTGTCTGCCCACGCGGTGCCATAAATACGCTGCAGCATTTTGTTGTTGCTGTCGCCGCGCCAGTAGGCACCGGAGATTTTCTGCAGCTTGAAATGATGACAGAAACGCATGTTCGGCACGTGCGGACCGCGGCACATGTCGACATATTCTTCGTGATGATAAAGGCCAGGATGGTCATCGTGGCTGATGTTTTCATCAAGAATGGTGGTTTTGTAGACTTCACCCCGCGCCGCGAACACGTCGCGCGCTTCCTGCCAGCTGACTTTTTTCTTCACCACGTCATAGTTGGTTTCAGCCAACTGATGCATGCGTTTTTCCAGCAGGTCGATATCTTCCTGGGTCAGAGTACGATCAATATCGACATCATAATAGAAGCCGTTATCAATCACCGGACCGATAGCCATTTTGGTATCCGGCCACAGCTGCTTAATCGCATGCCCTAACAGGTGCGCGCAGGAGTGACGGATGATTTCCAGACCCGCTTCGTCTTTTGCGGTAATGATCGCAACGGACGCATCTTCAGTGATGGGATCGACAGCATCAACCAGTTCACCATTAACGCGACCCGCGATGCAGGCTTTTGCTAATCCCGGGCCGATGTCCAGCGCGATATCCATCACGCTGACAGGGCGATCAAATACACGCTGGCTGCCATCAGGAAGCGTAATTACAGGCATTTCATATCCTTAATTGCAGTGGTAAGCCACACGAAAGCTTACATGCAACATCATGTAAATTTAATGACCTGGCGTTATGTCAGACCCACAGTGTCGGAATGTCGCCAGGATTTCAGTGCGGAAGCGATGATAGCAGTTTTCCTGGGCGAGAAAAACCCATGCCGTTTTCGCTAAGCCTCGGAGAGATCAAAAAAAAGCGGCCTGACTCATCGTCAGACCGCCTGGCATGCTGCTGCGGGAAACCGCCTTACATGGCGTAAGAGAGCATGATAGAGGTTTTGGTATCAGTGCGATCCGGCGCAGACTCTGGTGGATTGTTGTTCCAGGTCACGTTGTAAGCCAGCTTCAGCGCGAAGTGGCTATTGATGGCAACCTGCAGGCCGGTTTCAGAGTTGAGGGTGGTGTCTTCACCGAAGCTGCTCAGCACGGAGACACCCTGCACGAATTTGGTGGTATCAGTCAGCTGCCACTGGTAGCTGATGGCGCCGTAGCCCAGCGCTTTAGTTTCATGACCGCCATCGTGGAAGTCATCATAACGTACACCCGGACCAAATTCCGCACGCAGCGAATGCACCGGGCCGTTCAGAATCTGGCGACCGTAACCGGCAGTCAGCACATCACGTGAATCGTAGCCGTTGAAGCGATCGCTTAACCAGCTTGCCTGACCAAACAGGTAGTCATAGGAGTTGAGGTTATAACGTGAACGGCCACCGATGTTATAGGTCTCAGACGAGCGCTCATCATTTGATGAAGTATTCGCTGCGTTGCCCCATAAGCTGTATGCCATCGATGACTGATACCAGGTCATGTTGGTCTGAGCGGTCATGGATGAACTGGTGGTGTTACCGGTTTGCGCCAGGTAACCTGCAGATGCAGAACCTTCGAACGGTTTTTTCGCCGTGGAAGGGTCATCCATTGAAGTAAATACGGCATTATCGGCCAGTGCCTGGTGGCAAAACGCTCCGGCGGAGAGCAAAAGAACAGCAGACAGCTTATTAAAGGCTTTCATTAAATGTGATCCGTGCGACAGTTTAAAAAACGGAGAGTCTGAAGCGTTTTGCCGGGCAATCAATGCAATTTACGGTAAGTTTTGTAAAAAAATATTAACTCGCTCGAAATGCGTGGTATTGCTCTGAAACCGCATGTTAATTGGGACTCTTCTGATTAACGCGGCGCATTATAGTGGTCATCACAGCAAAATACAGCCGCTGCGCAACAAGATTTTTCAGAACGTTAACCGTTGCCATTGACAGGTTTTTACGTTCCGTCGTCAGCGTATGCTTTCACCATCCCCTTAATAACTCGCTCATTTTTTCACCATGGTCTACGCTCAGTTCAGTTTCTCTACCCAGAGGTGCATGATGAGCAGCAATTCCTTAACCCGTTATATCGTCACGTTGCAGTATCAGGAATCTGGCTTAAGTGACATTCTTGAGCTAACCGGCGCAATGACTGCTGCCGGGTTTACCACCACCCTGACGGATGATGAGGGGCACCCGCATGAGCTGGGGACCAATAGCTTTGGTATTGTTACCACGCTGGAGGAAGACGATCTGCGACAGCAGGTCGCTGCCGCTGGCGAAAGCGCACTGGGACAAAAGCCAGAAGTGACCGTCACCACCTTTGAGCAATTCCTGCGCGACGCCGCCGATCATCGCCCTGCCGCCTCCCCGGCTGAGTAAAGGGTGCTTCCGCGCTGGTTTTGGTGAATATTTACGCGCTACAATCGAACTTACGCAGCGAATAACGAGGATAGCCCGATGTGGTCAGCCATTAGTCGTCTGTTAAGCGAGCAGTTAGGCAACGCCGAAATTACCCAACGTCACGCCCTGCCCGGTGGCGAAGTCCATCCCACCTGGCGTATCCGCTACGGTGCCCACGACGTGTTCGTAAAATGCAACAGCCGCGAGATGCTGTCGCTATTTACCTGGGAAGCCGATCAGCTGGCACTGCTGGCCCGCACCCAGACCGTCAGGGTGCCGAAGGTCTATGGTGTCGGTCATCATCGCGAAGAGAGCTTTCTGCTGCTGGAATATATTCAGCCGCAGCCGCTCGATCCCCAGAGCGCCTTTCAACTGGGCCAGCAGCTGGCGCATCTGCATCAGTGGAGCGAGCAGACTCAGTTCGGGCTCGACTTTGATAACAACATCACCACCACTCCCCAACCCAACAGCTGGCTAAGACGCTGGTCGGTTTTCTTTGCTGAGCAGCGCATCGGCTGGCAGCTACAGTTGGCAGCCGAAAAAGGCATTCAGTATGGCGATACTGAACTGATTATTGCCTGCGTGCAGCGGGTGCTGGCATCGCATCATCCTCAGCCCTCTTTACTGCATGGCGATCTTTGGCCCGCTAACTGCGCCGGCAGCGCAACCGGGCCGTGGATCTTCGATCCCGCCTGTTACTGGGGCGATCGTGAATGTGATTTAGCGATGCTGAGCTGGTTTCCTGACCTGCCGCGGCAAATCTTCGAGGGCTACCACGCTGTCTGGCCGCTGCCGGATGGCTTTTCGCAGCGTCAGCCGGTTTATCAGCTTTATTATCTGTTAAACCGGGCGAACGTGTTCGGCGGGCACTGGCTCGGCGACGCACAGTTCGCCATTGGTCAGTTGCTGGATGAGGATGCACTGTCAGCCAGTCAGGCCAAACCGGCCTGACTGCATCAGATAAAGCCCAGCAGCGACAGCGCGAAATAGCCAGCGATGGCAATCACGATCGGCAGGACGTAAAGCGGAAAAATCTGCAGAAAGATGGTGTGGCGCGGGACGCGTACCTTCTCTTCCAGCTGCTGGCGGGTGCGCCCTTCACTGCCCTTCACCTGCTCCAGAATTAACTGATCCTCAATGCCTTCTTTGACATGACGCACCTGACGTCCCATCCGCGCGCCTGATGATTCCAGCGCCAGCCCGACAAAGATCAGAATATAGATCAGCCAGAACCCGAGGTTCATCTGACCGTTAAACTCCGGTACCGGCGAGTTATGCCAGAACACGTTAAGGAACGGGGTATTAAAGCGGATCATGTCGACGATCACATGGACAAAATCGAGCATAACTGCGTCAATGCCTGGCTGCTTTTCGCTGTGCTTAAACATAAAGCTCAGCACAGAAATAATCGTCGAGAGTAGCGCCAGTAAAAAAATCACCCAGCCAGCCACACGCTTAAGGATGGCGATGCGGCCAGCCTGTTGATAGGTCATGATATCTCCTGAACCCAAAATCCAATTTGCTGTAAGTCTACCTGCCAATGACGAAATTTCCCAAATAAAGCGTGGCTGGCTGCTCTGCGACCCGCAACCGGCCGATCAATGCTAAGGTAAGTCAGACTTTATAAGGAGACCTCAGATGCCCTATCACCGCCCCGTTCTCGCCGCATTGTTTGACATGGATGGCTTATTAATCGATTCCGAGCCGCTGTGGGATCAGGCTGAACTGGATATTTTTTCGACGCTGGATGTCGACCTGTCGCGCCGCAACGAGTTGCCTGACACGCTCGGCTTACGCATCGATCAGACAGTACGTATGTGGTACGAAACGCTGCCGTGGAACGGTCCCAGTCAGCAGGAGGTCACGCAGCGCATCATTGCCCGGGCGATGACGCTGATTGAAGAGACCCGTCCGCTGTTGCCAGGGGTTGAGGCCGCACTGCAGCTGTGCCGGCAGCACAACCTGAAAATTGGCCTCGCCTCCGCCTCACCGCTGGCGATGCTGGAACGGGTACTGGAGATCTTCAACCTGCGGCACTATTTCGACGTGCTCGCCTCGGCGGAAGCGCTGCCTTACAGCAAACCCCACCCACAGGTCTATCTCAACGCGGCCGCCAGCCTGGCGATCGACCCGCTTAACTGCGTCACGCTGGAAGATTCCTTCAACGGTATGATCGCCACCAAAGCGGCGCGGATGCGTTCGATTGTGGTTCCGGCGGCGGTGCACCGGGACGATCCGCGCTGGGCGCTGGCAGATGTCCGGCTGGATGACCTGACCCAACTGACGCTGGCCGATTTACACGGTTAAGTGCAAGCCCGCCAGCAGGCGGGCTGTTTAACCCGCTTCGGCGTACTGTTGATCTACTCCGCAAATAATTAAAACAACGTTTCATTTTTATTGAATTCATATCCCGCTCTGCCTAAGATGCCCAGACAGTCCCTGTTCCGGGGCATGCTTAACCTGATCTGCAGAGAGGCCTGAGATGGACGTTCGTCAAAGCATTCACAGTGATCACGCCAGACAGCTGGACACTGACGCGCTGCGCCGCGAGTTTCTGATTGAAACGATTTTTACTGCCGATAACTACACCCTGACCTACAGCCATATCGATCGCATTATCATCGGCGGCGTAATGCCGGTGAATAACCCGGTAACGATTGGCGACGAAATGGGTAAGCAGTTAGGCGTCAGCTACTTTCTTGAACGCCGCGAACTGGGCATGATCAATATCGGTGGCCCCGGACTGGTGGAAGTGGATGGCAAAAGCTGGGAAATCGGCCATGAAGAGGCACTCTATATCGGTAAGGGTGCGCGAAATCTGCTGTTCCGCAGTCTGAATCCGGCCCAGCCGGCGAAGTTCTACTACAACAGCGCCCCTGCGCATGCGACCTTCCCGGATAAAAAAATCACCTTACAGGAGGCCGCCACCGCCACACTCGGCGATCCTGCCACCTCCAATCGCCGCACCATCAATAAGTTCATCGTGCCGGACGTGCTACCGACCTGTCAGCTCACCATGGGCTTAACCAAACTGGAGGAAGGCAGCCTGTGGAACACCATGCCGTGCCACACCCATGAACGCCGCATGGAGGTCTATTTCTATTTCGACATGAGCGAGGAGAGTGCGGTTTTCCACATGATGGGCGAGCCGCAGCAAACCCGTCACCTGCTGGTGCATAACGAGCAGGCGGTGATTTCACCCAGCTGGTCGATTCACGCCGGCGTCGGCACGCAGCGCTACACCTTCATCTGGGGCATGGTGGGCGAAAATCAGGTCTTTGATGACATGGACCACGTCAAAATCAGCGAACTACGCTGAGCAGAGGAGAAATATCATGGTACTGAATGCGTTTAGCCTGGAAGGGAAAGTGGCGCTGGTGACCGGCTGTAATACCGGTTTAGGACAGGGTATGGCGCTGGGTCTGGCGCAGGCGGGATGCGACATCGTCGGCGTCAACCGCGAAGGACCGGACGAGACCCAAAGCAAAGTGGAAGCGCTGGGCCGCCGTTTCTGGTCGATAAAGGCTGACCTGATGAAAACGGAGGTGGTCGGCTCGGTGGTTGAGCAGGCGCTGGCCGCGGCGGGTAAAATCGACATTCTGGTGAATAATGCCGGGATTATCCGCCGCGAAGATGCGCTGAACTTCAGCGAGCAGGACTGGGATGATGTAATGAATCTCAACAGCAAGAGTCTGTTTTTTCTGTCACAGCAGGTAGCCCGGCAGTTTATCGCCCAGGGTAACGGCGGCAAAATTATCAATATTGCTTCGATGCTTTCGTTCCAGGGTGGGATTCGCGTGCCCTCTTATACTGCGTCAAAAAGTGCGGTAATGGGGCTGACCCGCCTGATGGCGAACGAATGGGCGAAGCACAATATTAATGTCAATGCGATTGCCCCCGGTTACATGGCCACCAATAACACCCAACAGTTACGCAGTGATGAAGCGCGCAGTGAAGAGATCCTCGGGCGTATTCCGGCCGGACGCTGGGGCGTACCCGACGATATGATGGGGCCGGTGGTGTTCCTGGCCTCAGCCGCCTCTGACTACGTTAACGGCTTTACGCTGGCGGTGGATGGCGGCTGGCTGGCGCGCTGATTTATCGGGCGGACACGCCACCGGGATTGTCCGCTTTTTTTAGTTAAATTCACGCTTCGTTACAGCGTCACATGTTCTCATTCACTGGATAAATCCCTATACTGGATGCATCGACAGTTTTCTTTGCAGCCAGGTTCCATCATGACGGCCGAGGGCCATATCATTTTTGCCATTGCGAGTGCCATTTTCGCTAAACGTGCTGAACTTACACCGGTGCTGGCGCAGGCAGACTGGTGGCATCTTGTTCCGTCGGCACTGCTGACCTGCCTGTTGCCCGACATCGATCACCCCAAATCGCTGCTCGGACAACGACTACGCTGGCTCTCTCATCCGATTGCACGGGCGTTTGGCCACCGCGGTTTTACCCACAGTTTACTGGCGGTGGCTGCCGGGCTGTGGCTGTTTCAGCTTAACCTGCCAGCTGAGTCGCCGATTCCGCCTGATGTATTGCAGGGACTGACGCTGGGTTATCTCAGCCATATTGTTGCTGACATGCTGACACCGGCGGGCGTACCTCTGTTATGGCCCTGCCGCTGGCGCTTTCGTCTACCTATTCTGAAAAGTCAGAAAGGTAACCAGCTTGAGCGGGCTTTGTGCCTTGGACTGGTTGGCTATGCGCTGTGGTTCCCGGTGGGTATGCCTTCGTTTGGTGCAAACGGCTGGCCCGCTCAGCTATTTGATACGCTACAAAATGGTGTAGGTCGGTTGATTTCCAGTCAGACTGCGCATTAAACCGACAAATTAAGCGATTAAGTTATAAAGCATGCCATTTGGATATAAGGCCTGCACCCTCTCCTGCTGATACCATTCCCGCAGTCTTAATTCGTGATTAACATTATGCGGTTTTCCCGACGCGGAAAACCGCATTACTCTGGAGTTTCAGTATGGACCTTCCTCTTACGCTTAACCTCGTCGCCTTTGTGGTGCTGCTGGTGTTGCTCTCCCGTTTCAGCCGCAACAACTGGAGCCTGTCGAAGAAAGTGCTGACCGGTCTGGTGATCGGCGTACTGTTCGGCCTGGTGCTGCAGCTGATTTACGGTGAAAACAGCGCGGTGGTTAAAACCTCCATCAGCTGGTTTAACATCGTTGGCAATGGCTACGTGCAGCTGCTGCAGATGGTGGTAATGCCGCTGGTGTTTGTTTCGATTCTGAGTGCGGTTGCCCGCCTGCATAACGCCTCTTCGCTGGGTAAAATCAGCGTACTGACCATCGGCGTGCTGCTGTTTACCACCGCTATCTCGGCGCTGGTTGGGGTGTTCGTCACCGGCCTGTTTGGTCTGAGCGCTGAAGGTCTGGTGCAGGGTGTGCAGGAAACCGCGCGTCTGAGCGCCATTCAGAGCAACTACGTCGGCAAAGTCTCTGACCTGAGTGTGCCGCAGCTGGTGCTGTCCTTTATTCCGAAAAACCCGTTTGCCGATCTGACCGGTGCCAATCCGACCTCGATCATCAGCGTGGTCATCTTTGCTGCCTTCCTTGGTGTGGCCGCGCTGCAGCTGCTGAAAGATGATGAAGTAAAAGGTCAGCGCGTGCTGGTGGCGATCGACACGCTGCAGTCGTGGGTGATGAAGCTGGTTCGTTTAGTGATGAAGCTGACACCGTACGGTGTGCTGGCCCTGATGACCAAAGTGGTAGCCGGTTCGAATCTGCAGGACATCATCAAACTGGGAAGCTTCGTGGTTGCCTCTTACCTCGGTCTGGCAATTATGTTTGGCGTCCATGCGCTGCTGCTGTCGGTCAACGGGATTAACCCGATGCGTTTCTTCCGCAAAGTGTGGCCGGTGATTACCTTTGCCTTTACCAGCCGCTCCAGCGCCGCCAGTATTCCGCTGAGCGTTGAGACGCAAACCCGTCGCCTCGGCGTGCCAGAGTCGATTGCCAGCTTCTCAGCCTCGTTCGGTGCCACAATCGGCCAGAACGGCTGTGCCGGTCTCTATCCGACCATGCTGGCAGTGATGGTTGCGCCAACCGTTGGCATCAATCCGTTTGACCCACTGTGGATCGCCACGCTGGTCGGAATAGTCACGCTGAGCTCGGCTGGCGTAGCCGGTGTTGGTGGCGGTGCGACTTTCGCCGCGCTGATTGTGCTGCCCGCCATGGGCCTGCCGGTCACTCTGGTGGCGCTGCTGATCTCCATCGAACCGCTGATCGACATGGGCCGTACCGCACTGAACGTCAATGGCTCCATGACGGCCGGTTCCCTCACCAGCCGCTGGTTAGGTCTGACCGATAAGCGCGTGCTGGACAGCGACGAACACGCCGAACTGGCACACCGTTAATCCGGTATCAAACCTGGCGCGCCCGCGCCAGGTTTTCTGCTCTTCTCCCGCTTTCTCTCCATAATTTCCCCGCTTGATGGCGACGCCGTTAAGAAAACGTTAAGCATGGTAAACAGGCGAAAATTCGCCGCTTTAGCGCTTGTCTTTAGTCGCTAAAAGGCCAATTCTGCAGGCAGTCTTATAAGGAGAATGCCCGATGAAAAAAGTTATCGCCTCCCTGCTGGCGTTAACCCTGTTAACCCCGGCTATCGCTTTCGCTCATCCTGGCGGATGGGGTCCACATGGTGGTCCTGGCCCACACTGGGGCGGGCCCGGTCCGGTGCGTTTTTTACCTGAAGCCGCAACAGCGGTGTTGATCGGCGGACTGACCTATTACCTGCTTAACGGCAACTATTATCAGCGCCATGGCGAAGAGTATGTGGTGGTCGAACCGCCTGAAGAGCGCCGGGTCAGCGATGACATGCGGGTGCTGGACTTCAACGGTAAACGCTTTTATGTGCAGCAGGGGCATTACTACCAGCGGCAGATAGATGGCGATTACGTCGAGGTTCCGCGTCCGGCAGGCTTATAACGGCCGAAACGAAAAACGGCCCGTCAGATGACGGGCCGTTTATTATTCAATCGGGGCTTTGCAGCGAATGACTTACTGCTGAACCTGCGGATCGGTATCGTATTCCGCACAGCTCTGGAAGCCGTAGTTCATTACGCGACCGGTATCGTTATAGCTAACGAAATAGGTCTGCGCTTTGCCGTCACGCTGGCCCAGTACATACGTCTGGCAGGTGCCACGCGCGTGAACCATGGTGATTTCAGTAGACGGTGTGCCAGCGATCTGACGAACCTGGTCACGGGTCATGCCTTTTTTAACATCCTTTACCACCGGCTTAGTCACATAGCTTTCAGCGCGATCGTAAGTCGTACAACCAGACAGGGCAGCCAGCGTCAGCGCCGCAGCGATACATCCCATCACTTTATTCATCTTGTTGTTCCTCATTTATTGTCCATGTGCAGACAAGCCTGGAACATAAATTCAGGTTTATCAAGTTTATGGCGAACTTTTAATGCGCTGACAACCGTCAGGATTTCGTAAAGAAGGCTGTTTTGCTGTCAACGGGCACGTATAATCTGCGGCAAAAAACAGGTCCCCTTAGCCAGCATAAAAGCGTCGCCGGGGCGCGGGTTGCCCTCACCGGCGGCTCACGGGATGACGCCGGCATCAGTAACCGCCCGCTAATGCGTTGTCCGCCTTTCATTCACCCATCGCTTCAGATACTGAGGATAAATGACACCTGCACACTCCAACCGGCTGGTTTATGCCATCACGCTGGGCCTGCTGGCCGCACTCGGCCCGCTCTGTATCGACCTTTACCTGCCCGCGCTGCCTCAGCTGGCCCGGGACCTGCACACCGAAACCGCCACGGCGCAGCTTAGCCTGACCGCCGGACTACTCGGCCTGGGTGCCGGCCAGTTAGTCTTCGGTCCGATGAGCGACAAATTTGGTCGTCTGCGACCGCTGGCTTTGTCACTGGTACTGCTGTTTATCGCTTCGATCGGCTGTGCGCTGGCGCAGGATATTCATCAGCTGCTGCTGGCTCGCCTGTTTGAAGGTTTGGCCGGCGCGGGCGGCGCGGTGTTATCACGCGCCATCGCTCGTGACATGTATAGCGGTCACGAGCTGACCCGCTTCTTCGCCCTGCTGATGCTGGTAAACGGTCTGGCACCGATTGCCGCTCCGGTACTCGGCGGCGTGCTGATGACGGTGCTTAACTGGCGTGGCATTTTTGTGGTGCTCGCCTGCATTGCGGTACTGCTGATTTTACTGGCGCGCTGGAAGCTGCATGAAACCCTGCCCGATGCGCGCCGCAGTAAAGGCTCGATTTTCTCCGCCTACGCCGCGCTGGGCCAGGTAATTACCCATCGTCCTTTTATGGGCTTCTGCCTGACCCAGGGCTTTATGATGTCCGGCATGTTCGCCTATATCGGCGCATCGCCGTTCGTGTTGCAACAGCTGTACGGTCTGTCACCGCAGGCATTTAGCTTCTGCTTTGCGGCTAACGGTGTCGGACTGGTGATCGCGTCCCAGACCAGCGCCCGTCTCTGCCCGCTGTGGGGAGAATATCGGGTACTGAAAGGCGGGCTGACGCTGGCCTTTGTTGCCTCCAGCCTGCTGCTACTGGCCGCACTGACGCAGGCACCTTTACCACTGCTGCTGGTGGCGCTGTTCTTTACCATTGCCAGTAACGGGGTCATTGCGACCACCGCTTCATCACTGGCGATGCAGAGCCAGGGCCATCGCGCCGGCAGCGCCTCAGCAGTGATTGGCGTCACCATGTTCACCCTGGGCGCCCTCACCGTGCCGATTACCGGTATTGGCGGCACCTCAGTGCTGAGCATGACCGCCACCATTTTTGGCTGCTTTATGCTGGCGATCCTGATGTTCCTGCTGCTGGCAAAAAAACCGCTGCCGTAGGTGAAAACTGTCTGATTTCGCAACGGTTAACTGCAATCGGCTGCCGCTTTGGCTTGTTGTTTTCGCTGAGGCACGTTAGCTTTAATAAAACGTTCGCATCGAGCCGACGGGCCACTGACCTGAGGAGAAGTTCATGTCACTGCAGCAGGAAATCATTGAAGCAATGGGCGTTAAGCCCACTATCGACGCCGATCACGAAGTGCGCGTTAGCGTCGATTTTCTTAAGTCCTACCTGAAGCGGCACAGCGGTCTTAAGACGCTGGTGCTGGGGATCAGCGGCGGCCAGGACTCTACCCTGGCGGGTAAACTGGCGCAGCTGGCAATCAGCGAACTGCGCCAGGAGAGCGGCGATAACGACTACACCTTTATCGCGGTGCGCCTGCCTTATGGCGTGCAAGCCGATGAGCAGGATTGTCAGGACGCGCTGGCGTTCATTCAGCCCGATCGGTCGCTGGTGGTGAACATCAAAGAGTCGGTGCTCGCCAGTGAGCGGGCGCTGCAGGCGGCCGGCATTACGCTGTCTGACTTCGTGCGCGGCAATGAAAAAGCGCGTGAGCGAATGAAAGCGCAGTACAGTATCGCAGGCATGACCAAAGGCGTGGTGGTCGGTACCGACCATGCGGCTGAAGCGGTCACCGGCTTCTTCACCAAGTATGGCGATGGCGGCACCGACATTAATCCGCTGTTCCGCCTCAACAAACGCCAGGGCAAACAGCTGCTGAAACAGCTTGGCTGTCCGGAACATCTCTACCTGAAGAAACCGACGGCCGACCTCGAAGACGATCGTCCCGGCCTGCAGGATGAAGTGGCGCTGGGCGTGACCTACGAGATGATTGATGACTATCTGGAAGGCAAAACCATCGATCCTGATAACGCAAAAATCATTGAAGGCTGGTATCTGAAAACCGAGCACAAACGTCGCCCACCGATTACCGTTTTCGACGATTTCTGGAAGTAATCCCGCTCCTCCCTTGCTGCGGCAAGGGAGGCTTTAGCGCCTTACCCGGTTGAGAGTGACATGCCTGCTCCTGTCCCACGCGCCACCCTGATCGGTCTGACTGCCATTCTGCTCTGGAGTACCACCGTTGGCCTGCTGCGCAGCGTCAGCGAAGCCTTTGGCCCCACCGGCGGCGCTGCACTGATCTATACCACCACCGCCCTGCTGCTGTGTGTTACCCGCGGTCTGCCAAAACCGGGTGCGATCCCTGCCGCCTATTTAGCTATCGGGGGCACGCTGTTTGTCGGCTATGAAATCTGTCTGGCGCTGGCAATTGGGCTGGCCAGCGATCGCAGCCAGTCGCTGGAGCTGGGGATGATTAACTATCTCTGGCCCTGTCTCACCGTGGTGCTGGCGATCCCATTTAACCAGCAGCGTTTTCGCCTGTGGCTGTGGCCGGGACTGGCGCTCTCTCTGCTGGGCATTTTCTGGGTGATGAAAGCCAACGGCGGCGGTTCACCCGGCCTGATGTGGCAGAACCTGTTGCGTAACCCCACCGCCTATTCGCTGGCTTTTATCGCCGCCGTCACCTGGGCACTCTACAATAATGTCACCCGTCGCTACGCCAGAGGGGCGAATGGGGTCACGCTGTTTTTTATCCTGACCGCGATGGCACTGTGGCTTAAATACTTACTGAGCGCGCCAGCGGCACCGATGACGTTTAGCCTGGCGCCGCTGCTGCAAGTGTTATTTATCGGGGCGTCGACCGCCATTGCCTATTCAGCGTGGAACCACGGCATTCAGCACGGCAATCTGACGCTGCTGGCGACCGCCTCCTACTTCACGCCGGTTTTGTCCGCACTGCTGGCTTCGTTATGGCTGGGCCTGACGCCGCCGCTGGCATTCTGGCAAGGAGTCGCGATGATCACCCTCGGTTCCCTTATCTGCTGGCTGGCGACGCGGCGTCTCTGAGCAGACGGCTGGCGATCATTTCACCTGCCTGTTATGCTGTATGGACAACCAGTAAATGGAGTCCATCTTGGTCAGACGTGCTGCAACGCACCGCCTCGAGTTCGACGCGGCTGCAATTTATCAATATCCCGAACACCTGCGTGAGTGGCTGGAAGGCCTGCCCAATCAGCCCGGCGTTTACACCTTCCACGGCGAAAGTGATTCGCTGCCGCTCTACATTGGCAAAAGCGTCAATCTGCGCTCGCGAGTGATGTCCCATTTCCGCACCGCGGATGAGGCAAAAATGCTGCGCCAGTCGCGGCGCGTCAGCTGGATCCCGACCGCAGGCGATCTCGGCGCGCTGCTGCTGGAAGCGCAGATGATCAAAACGCAACAGCCGCTGTTTAACAAGCGCCTGCGTAAGAATCGTCAGCTCTGCTCGTTGCAGATCACCGACGGTAAACCGCAGGTGGTTTACGCCAAAGATCTCGACTTCAGCCAGTCACCCAACCTGTTTGGCCTCTATCGCAGCCGCTTTGCCGCGCTGGAACGGCTGAAACAGCTGGCCGATGAGTATCAACTCTGCCACGGCCTGCTGGGGCTGGAAGCGCTCAGCGCTCAGCGCGGCTGCTTCCGTTCCGCGCTGCGCCGCTGTGCCGGTGCCTGCTGCGGCAAGGAGCCGGTCAGCGATCATCAGGATCGGTTACTGGAAGCGCTGGAAAATGTGCGGGTGTTTTGCTGGCCGTGGCAGGGTGCGGTCGGGCTGGTTGAAGAAGGTAAACATATGACCCAAATCCACGTCATCGATCACTGGTTTTATCTGGGATCGGTCAGCAGTATGGAGGAGGCGAAGAAGTTGAAGCGTACTAAAGGCGGCTTCGATCATGATGGCTACAAGATCCTCTGCCGCCCTATTCTGTCAGGCGATTACCCTATTCAGCCGCTCTGATCAAAAAAAACCGCCGACGCTGTCCACTCACTGTCAGTGGACAAGGCCGGCGGTCTCAGACCGTTCGCTTAACGAAAATTATTCAGCGGGTGCGGCTGGCGGTGCCATTTTGTCATCGTGCGGACGTTTCTCCGTCAGACGCTTTTCGAAGTTGGCGTTATATTGCTTCTTCTGCTCTGGCGTCAGCACGTTGTACAGTTTGTTCTGGGTTTCCAGCATCTTCAGCGCATGCTCTTTCGCATTGGCGGTCATTTTTTCCGCCTGAGCCTCGGCTTTGCTCTGGTCGAAGCTGTCAGCGGCAACGATGCTGTGCATCGCACGGCGCTCTTCCAGCGACGGACGCTTCATATCTTTGTGGCTCTCTTTCATGATGTCGCGCATCTGGTTTTTTTGCGCGTCGGTCAGGTTCAGCCCTTTAAACATCATCTCCATGCCGTGACGCATAGGCGGCTTATGCATTGCTTTTTCACTGCCGGCTGGCGGTGGAGTCAGGTTATCAGCGGCGGCGTGAACAGCGCTGGCCGCGCCAAATGCCAGTGAAGAAGCCAGTAACAGGGAAGTCAGTTTGCGCATAATAGTGTCCTTATTGATTCGGGATTATGACGACAGCACTCTGTCGCGTCTTCGGAAACAAGCATACGACGCTGAACGTCAACTACTCAGAGGCTGAGTAAAGCCGTGAAAGCATAAAAGACAAAAATTCGGCAATCATGAAGAGAATGCGAAGAAAGGCGTGAGGAATTGCAAAAGTTTATGAATTTAAAGCGAATCTGGCAGAAATCATGGAGAGGTGTGCGGAGAGTGTAAGGGTTAAGTCAAAAAAGCGGAAGCAAAACTCCCGCTTATTGCTGGATGGTGAGGAACCACGTCAGATCGGCAGCGCCTGGGTCTGTTCGCCCTCTTCAATCAGCATCAATCCGGCACGCAGCCCGGCAGCCACATTGGGGTTAGGGAACAGCACATACTCACGCGCCTGCTGGACGTAATAACGGGTCTCGCCGTCCTCCGCCAGCAGCGTGCCCTGTGGAAACGCGGTGAAGTTCAGCGTTTCCGGTGACATGTGTAGCTGAAAGTTTTCACTCAGCCGGGTAATCTGCTGCGCCACCCGATAGTGACGCGGGGGTGCCAGCGGCTGTGGTAGCGCATCGCCGTACAGCAGCGCCGCCAGCGCCTGTTGCGTAGCGCTAAACTGGCTGAGATCGTTAGCGCCGAACGGCAACGCTTTCCCTAACTCCAGCGTGCAACTGGCCGCGCCAAAATGTTCACAGCTGAAATGGGTAAAGGTGCCGCCGGGCGAACGGTGGAACACCAGTGCCTCCAGTCCGGCCGCCGCCAGCCAGTGAAGAAACTCTGGCGGCCACGGACGTTCATTGTGCGGCATCACGCCGAATCGAGGGTGATAAGAGCCGCGAATCGCGGTGTGCATATCGAGGTGCCAGCGCGTCTCATCACACTCACCGACCTGCCAGAAGGTTTCCAGCGTCTGTTCGAGCCGCAGCACGCGACGGGCTTCATCGCCGTCATCAATCTGCTGCCAGCGTCCGCCAAACAGCCGGTTAATGTCATAGTGGATGTAACGCTTGCCGCTACGCAGCGCAGAGGGATTCCCGAGGATCACCAGCATCCGCTGCTGTAGCGGCTTCTCACCGCGTAACAGCGGCGTGATCACCTGATTGAGTATTTCGACCGGCGCGGTTTCATTGCCATGAACGCCCGCGGACAGCACCAGCGCCTGTTTGACCGGCACTGTCGGTTCCATTAACAGAATGCCGTGATATAACCATTGCCAGCGAAGATGCGCCGTTTCACCACTACGCTTACGCGGCGCCTCGCCGGACAGCGTTTGCTGTAAAAAGTCCTGCATCGTTCCTCCTTTTGGCCTGAAGCGAGCGGCAGCCTCTGCTGCCGCGCCCTTCACTGCTGAAATGCGTACACATTTCCTAAGTCTAGCAGCTTCGTCAATTCATCCAGCGCGTCACGTCCTTCGCGCAGCAGCTGAGGATCGACCAGATCGGCCTGAGTCAGGCGATCGCGATAGTGACGATCAACCCACTGGTTAAGCGTGGCGAATAGCCGATCGTTCATCATCACCGCCGGATTGACCGCCTGCTGCTCCTGTGGCGTCAGCACCACCCGCAAGCGCAGGCAGGCCGGACCGCCTCCGTTATACATGCTTTCACGCAGATCAAACACCTTCAATGCCTTCAGCGGACCGCCGCTTTCCACCTGTTCGCACAGATAATCCCAGACGCCCGCGTGCTGACGTGACTCTTCTGGCAGCACCAGCAGCATGCTACCGTCGGGCTGGCTCAGCAGCTGGCTGTTGAACAGATAGGTGTTAACCGCATCCTTCACTGATACCCGATTTTCCGGTACTTCCAGCGCCACAAATCCCGCTACCCGCGCCTGTAGCTCGGCCAGTAACGCAGGCTGATCGACAAAGGCGTGCTGATGACAGAACAGCATCTGCTGATTGCTGACGGCAATCACATCATTATGAAACACGCCCTGATCGATAACCGCCGGGTTTTGCTGGGCAAACAGCAGATGATCGGGTGAGAGCTGATGCAATCGCGCCACCGCTTCACTGGCTTCGCGTGTCTGACGGGCCGGATAACGCTGCGGCGCCATCCCTTCGTGGCTGCTGTCGCGACCATAAACAAAAAGCTGCACGCCGCGCTCACCATAATCTCCGCCAAACCGGTTATGGTTGGCCGCGCCTTCATCGCCAAACATCGCGACCTGCGGCAAAGCATCATGCACCGTAAAATGGTGGCTATCGCGGAAAATGGCGCGCAGCAGTAACGCGGTCTCCGGCGCTTCCATCGCCCGATGAAACTTGTTGTTGAGGTTAGCGACGGTCAGATGGACCCGGCCATCACCACTGTCAGCCGACGGCGAAACCGTGGCAGCATTTGCTACCCACATCGCCGAAGCGGAACTGGCGGCCGAGAGTAAACCCGGTGCGGTTTTACCGGCGCGGGCCAGCACCTGCTCATCGCTGCCGCTGAAGCCTAACTGACGCAGTGCCGCAATATTTGGCCGCTCATGGGGAGGAATGACACCCTGCAGATAGCCCATATCCGCCAGCGCCTTCATCTTCAGCAGGCCCTGCTTCGCCGCCAGACGGGGATTCGACGGCTGCAGCTGATTACGCGTCGAGGCCTCATTACCAAACGACAGACCGGCATAATGGTGAGTTAAACCCACCAGCCCATCAAAGTTCGCTTCTGTTGCCTTCATTTGGCCGTCTCCCCGCAGGCGAAATCAAGCCCCGGCGATAGCGTGGCAGGCAGCGTCAGATCCGGCGTCTCCAGCGAGGCCATCGGCCAGGCACAGTAGTCGGCGGCGTACCAGGCGCTGGCCCGGTGGTTGCCCGATGCTCCAATACCGCCAAACGGCGCGGTACTGGCCGCCCCGGTCAACGGTTTATTCCAGTTTACGATGCCGGCGCGTGCCTCAAGCAACAGCTGATCAAACTGCTGACGCGACGGTGAAATCAAGCCGCACGACAGGCCGTAGCGCGTCTGGTTGGCCAGCGCAATCGCATCATCGTAATGGTCATAGCGAATCACCCCGAGCAATGGACCAAACACCTCTTCATCCGCTACGCCTTCGACGCCGGTCAGTTCAATAATGCCCGGCGTCAGCAGTGCGCTGTGGCGATCCGGCCAGCGCATCGCCAGCAGCACTTTGCCGCCCGCCGCGACCCGCTGCTGCCATTCGCCATAAATTTTTTCTGCCGCTGCGGTCGAAATCACGCTGCCCATAAACGGCTGCGGCTCTGCGTTCCAGCGGCCCGGCTGCAAACGGCCGGCCACTTCCACCAGCCGCTGTAAAAAAGCATCGCCTGCCGCGCCGCGTTTCACCAGCAGCCGACGCGCACAGGTGCAGCGCTGACCGGCAGTGATAAACGCCGACTGCAGCGCAATGTGAACCGCGGCGTCAATATCAGCCGGATCTTCAACTATCAGCGCATTGTTACCGCCCATCTCCAGCGCCAGCATTTTCTCTGGCTGGCCGGCAAACTGACGGTGCAGCTGATAACCGGTATGCGCGCTGCCGGTAAACAGCAGGCCATCGATCTGGCTATCCGCAGCCAGCGCCTGACCGGTTTCCCGACCGCCCTGCAGCAGCGCCAGCACACCGGCGGGCAGGCCAGCCGCCAGCCAGAGCTGCACGGTTTTCTCAGCCGTCAGCGGCGTCAGCTCGCTGGGTTTGAACACCACGCAGTTACCGGCCAGCAGCGCCGGAACGATATGACCGTTCGGCAGATGTCCGGGGAAATTGTAGGGACCAAACACCGCCAGCACGCCGTGAGGACGGTGACGCAGGCTGCTCTCACCTTCCGACTGTTCACCCGTCCGGCTGTGATAGGCCTTAATCGAGATAGCGATTTTATTAATCATCGCGCCGACTTCAGTCAGCGCTTCCCAGCGCGGTTTTCCGGTTTCACGGGCAATGGTTTCCGCCAGCTCAGCTTTGTGGGCCTCCAGCTGCGCGGCAAATTTTTCTACCGTCGCCTGACGCTCGGCAAACGGCCGCTTTGCCCAGCCGGGAAACGCGGCGCGCGCCGCTTCACAGGCGGCACTGACCTGTGCCGGCGAGGCGGCCTGGCCCTGCCACAGGGTTTCACCGCTTACCGGGTCAGATTTGACCAGAGATTCAGCCTCGCCGCTCAGCCAGTTTCCATTAATCAGGTGGGTCATGCTTTTTTCTCCTCGCTGCAGAGCGGCACCACGCGCAGGCTATCGCCCGGCTGGCAATGTAACGCCCGCATCTGTTCATCTGTCAGGTGCACACAGTCGCTGTCAGCCTCGGCCGGGATCAGCGCCACGCGGAACTGGCGATAATTGTTGTTGGCAACCAGGCACAGCGGCGCATCGTGGCGGTTTTCGCCCGATTCAGCGCAGCGCAGCCGGCTTTTGCGTACCGCACGGATCCGATCAATGTCGCACTCCAGCGTCGGACCGCCATCAAAGATGTCGACATAGTTGAGGTAGCGAAAACCTTCCGCCTCCAGCACGGCACGGGCCGGCGCGGTTTTAGGATGCACCTGGCCAATGACTGCCTGCGCTTCTGGCGACAGATAGTGGATATAGAGCGGGTGTTTTGGCATCAACTCGGCGATAAACGATTTCTGACCGGTACCGCTCAGGAAGTCCGCTTTGCTGAATTCCATCGAGAAAAAACGGCTGCCAACGCTGTCCCAGAACGGCGAATGGCCATGCTCATCGCTGACGCCGCGCATCTCTGCCACCACGCGATCCATAAAGCGCTCGCGGAAGTTAGCCATAAACAGAAAGCGCGACTTAGACAGCAGATAGCCGTTTTTACCGTCGCGGTAGTCCGGATCAAGGAACAGCGTACACAGCTCACTGCTGCCGGTATGGTCATTACTCAACGACAGCGTGGGCAGCGCGGCATAAACATTCAACTCTTTTGACGCGTGCACCTGAGTACCGACCCGGAAGTTATACCAGGGGTCCTGCAGGCCCACCGCCACTTCAATAGCGCAAATCCCGACTGCGCGGTTGTCTTCACTGTCGGCCAGCACAAACACATAGCCCTGCTCGGCGCGCGGCAGCGTATCCTGCCAGGTTTGCAGCGATCGATCGATACGCGCCTGCAACGTGGCGCTATCAACCGGCAGCGAGGTCAGCCCGCCGCCGGTTTTGCCTGCCAGCGCCAGCAGTTGGCTCAGATCATCGCGTTCAACCGGACGGATTACCATCATGATGCGGACCCTCGTACCAGACGCTCACATACCTCGGCGAAGCGTGCCATGCCCAGCTTCACTTCCTGCTCACTGATATTGAGCGCTGGGGCGAAACGCACCACGTTGGCACCGGCGATCAGCACCATCACTCCCATTTCTGCCGCGGCGAGATTGATCTGCTTCGCTTTGCCGGCAAAATCGTCGTTCAGCACGGCACCAATCAGCAGGCCCAGACCGCGAACCTGTTTAAACAGGTGCAGCCGCTGGTTAATCTCGTCTAGCGCGGCGACGATCCACTGGTGGCGCTCGGTCACGCCAGCCATCAGGGCCGGTTGATTGATCAGCTCCATCACTTTACCGGCGACGGCTCCGGCCAGCGGGTTACCGCCGTAGGTGGTGCCGTGTGTCCCGACACCCATCACTAAGGCCAGATCTTCACGCGTCAGCATTGCCCCGATCGGGAAGCCGCCGCCGAGCGCTTTGGCGCTGGTCAGCACGTCAGGCGTCACGCCATAGTGCATGTAGGCATAAAGCGAACCGGTGCGGCCGACCCCGCTTTGTACTTCGTCAAAAATCAGTACCGCATGATGCTTATCGCACAGCTCACGCAGTCCGCGCAGGAACGCCGGTTCAGCAGGCACCACGCCCCCTTCACCCTGAATCGGTTCAACAATCACTGCACAGGTATTGTCGTTAATCAGCGCTGCTGCTGCGGCCAGATCGTTGAAAGGCGCATGCTGAATGTCAGGCGGCAAAGGGGCAAAATCTTTGGAATAGGCCGGTTGTCCTCCGGCGGAAACGGTAAACAGGGTGCGGCCGTGGAAGGCGTTATTAAAGGCGACAATGCCGCTTTTGGCCGGACCAAAGCGATCGTGCGCGACTTTACGCGCCAGTTTCAGTGCGGCTTCATTCGCCTCGGCACCGGAGTTACAGAAGAACACCCGGTCAGCGAAGGTGGCATCGATCAGCTGCTTAGCCAGACGCAGAATAGGCTCGTTGGTATAACCGTTGCCGGTATGCCATAAACGCGCAGCCTGATCCTGTAACGCCTGCTGTAAGGCTGGATGAGCATGCCCTAATGCATTGACGGCAATGCCACCGGCGAAATCAATGTAATCCTTGCCGTTTTGATCCCAGACGGTTGATCCTTCAGCGCGAACCGGCACAAATGCGGCGGGCGCATAAACCGGCATCATCCATTGATCAAAATCGTGACGCGAAACCTGCAGTGACATAACCCGCTCTCCTGCTTCCCCGACTGGGTAAAGCTTTTGTTTTAAAATTGTTAAAGGATGTTGTGAAGCAGCCCTACTGTAGAGTGCAGATAGCGTGCCAGCCAAGGAGATTAATGCATAAAATCGGCCATCAAACGGATTATCAATAACTTAGGTAGAGAGGCTATTCACTTATTTTGCATATATAGTGAATAATTGTCTGATCGAAGCGCCAGCGCCGGGTTTTAATCAGCAGAATTATGCATTTATGGCAGGAAATATCGCTTTTGTGATCGCTGATAAATTATCTGTCCAAAAAAGTTCAGACGTTGCCCTGTTTTAGCGCATTACGCCTTTTCACGGTGCACAAAAAGCGGCTGCTGCACACCGGGTGGATTGCCGCCAGCGGTGTCTGTTTTAACAATTAATCTTCATTTATCACCACTAAGCTGACCGTAACGGCGATAGTTAAGGATTATTTTTTAAGCACCATGTACATTATTTAATCAGATTGACATCTTTATTAATTACGATATTAACCAGACAAAAATATAACCCCGCAGCATGTAAGCAACTATTACTAAGCAGGCTAATGGTCAGACAAAAACCTTTATCAGCTTATTCATTTTATAAGACTCCTTATTTTAATAATGGAAAACGCCCACTGATAAGCCGTATAAAAAACAGCCTGCAGAAAACAATAAAAAACATTCAATCTATTGTTTTCAATGAAATTAATGTTGAAAATACATTTTAATCCGTCAGAAGAAAAAAGTATTAGCGCTGCTGAAATTATTCTATCGCCATCATTTTTTCGAATACCAATGTAATCATTAATATTTTGTTACTTTTATTACACTTTGTGATTTTATCGTTTTATGTCATTTTCATTTCACCCCAAAAAGGGGAATAATAATGAATGAATACAGGGTAATAATTAAATGATAAAGCGCACGCTTCTGGCGGCTACTGTGCCGTTACTGATCGGCTTGTCTTCTGCTCAGGCCGCAGAGATTTATAACAAGGACGGAAATAAGCTCGACCTGGTCGGCAAAATTAACGTGTCTCACCTGTTTTCGGACGACAACAACAACAATGGCGACACCTCGTCCTATGCCCGTTTCGGCTTTAAAGGCGAGACCAAAATTACTGACCAACTGACCGGCTACGGTTTCTGGCAGTATCAGTACAGCCTGCGCAACTCTGAAGGCAGCGATGCTCAGACCGGCAACCGTACCCGTCTGGGCTATGCTGGGCTGAAATTTGGCAAGGCAGGTTCTCTGGATTATGGCCGTAACTATGGCCTGGTGTATGACGTACTCGGTTACACCGATATGCTGCCGTTCTTCGGCGGCGATTCCGGTTACACCGATGCTTTTCTTTCCGGTCGCTCGACGGGCGTGCTGACCTGGCGCAACAGTGATTTCTTTGGTCTGGTGGAGGGATTAAACCTTGCCGCGCAGTATCAGGGTAAGAATGAGCGCAGCAGCGACATCGATGGCGTACGGCGCTCTAACGGCGATGGCTTTGCCCTCTCCGCCTCCTATGATTTCGATTTTGGTCTGAGCTTCGCCGCTGCCTTCGCCAGCCTCGATCGCACCAACAGACAGAATGCCGCCGCACGCGGTGAAGGCGAGAAAGCTCAGCACTGGGCGACCTCGGTCAAATATGACGCCAGTCAGGTCTATCTGGCAGCGATGTACGGTGAGACCCTGAATGCCACCCCGATCAGCGGTGGTTTTGCCAACAAAGCGCAAAACTTCGAAGCCGTGGCACAGTATCAGTTCCTGAATGGGTTCCGTCCGTCGCTGGGCTATGTTTCATCGAAAGGCAAAGAGATTGAGAACATCGGTGACGCCGACATCATTAAGTACACCGCGGTAGGCGCGACCTGGTACTTCAACAAGAACATGTCGGTTTACGGTGAGTACCGTATTAACCTGCTGAAAGATAACAATCCACTCGGCCTGGCCACCGACGACATTACCGCGCTGGGCCTGATCTACCAGTTCTGATTATCCCGCTGTGTTACGCAACGGCCCGACAGTGATTGTCGGGCCGTTTTTATTGGGCTGCGCGCTACAGCGTGACGCCGGAAGCGCCGATCGGTGCCATAAGATCGTAGCGATTATCCGCGGAAGGATCGTCCATCGCCATCGGCGGCTGAATTTTCAGGGTAATCCAGTTTGATGTTACCCGTTGTTGCTTGTTGTCTTCCAGCGTGACCGACAGCCGGTATTCATTGCTGGCACCCGGTGAGTCATCCCACTGCGGTAAAATCACGCTCCAGCCCTGCGGATCGGCGTTATTAGCCGGCGGCGTCAGGCTCAGCGCCTGGGTATCGCCCTGCCAGCTCACCGCTTTGATCGGATTGCTGGCGCGGACCTGAAGCTTCAGCGGCAGACTCTCACCGGCGTTTAATTGCCACGGCGGCGTCGCCAGGAAGACTGACAGGGTTTTGCGCTGGCGGAACGACAGCACCGGCGTATCGCTGCGGGTGACAATATCGTAACGGCTGCCGCGCAGCGAGCGCGCTTCATCGACATTACTGGCATCCAGCTGGCGACGCAGAGCAACGCCGAAGCGATAATTGAGCTTCAGCCCGAGCTGATCCTGCGTCTCTCCGGCGCTGCTGGTTTTATGGGTCGCCGACAGCGTCACCAGCGGCACCGGGGTATATGACAGGCCAAACGACATCGCCGAAGGATTATGGTAGCGGTTGCCGCTGTTAAACAGATCGACGTTTTCGCCCAGATATTGCTGGTAGCTCACCGAGACGCCGAGCTGACGATAGAAAGGCAGGTAGGTTTGACTGGTGATGTCATAGCCGCGCGCCATGCGCTGTTGCTGGGAATCACCAAGATTTTTCCAGCCTGACAGCGGCATGTAGTAGTTGGCTGAGAGCCGCAGATTATCACTCCAGGCTTCGGTACCGAGCGAAGCGCGCTGCAGGCCGCTGCTGAATACCCGATCGACAAAACCGTTGTAGCCGAGCAGCCAGTTACCGGCATCCCAGCGCTGGCCCAGGCCGGCATTGCCGACCACGCCGTCACCGGTATCGTGCAACCCGAGCTGGCTGAAGGTGAGCATACTGTTCTCATCAGCCAGCGCACTGAACAGATCGCCGCCGGTGCCGGTAAAGTTACCGTTCATGTCCACCATCAGATCGAGCTGTGCCGTACCGTAAGGCGAAAGCAGCGACTGCCCTTCGCTCTCGACCCGATTGGCGACCTCGTCACGCAGATGATTAAAGGCCCAGACCCCGGCCTGCTGACCAAAGGAAGCGTTGCTGTCATTGTTGCTGGCTTCACCGATGCTTTTGGCAACCGATGCCAGCTTCCGGCTCCACTCTTCATCCTGTTCCGCGCTGCTGCCCAGCGTCGGAAGCGCCTCCAGCGACTGACGGTAGCGCGCCGGGTCGTCGAATGGCGTCTCTGACACCCGTGTTTCGGTCTGTAACGCGCGGACGGGCTGCGTAACCAGCAGCACGGGCGCGATCAAAGAGAGAATCACTGTTTTTCGTATCATGTCACCAGGCATTCGGATTAAGGTTAAGCGTGAGCGAATGAAAAATATCTCGCCTTTACCTTAACATATTGTGACAGCGATTCAGGACAGACGTGACAAATTATGCATATGCCAGAAAATTCTGACACAAAAAAGCCTGCCGCAGCAGGCCCGGGAATCACAACCCTGTATCAGGAGAAAATTAACCCGCCATCGACATTGATAGTCTGGCCGGTGATGTAGCGCGCATCCTCAGATGCCAGAAAGGCCACCAGCCCGGCGACGTCTTCAGGCTGACCGGCACGTTTCAACGGAATGTTATTCACCCACTCCGCCATCAATTCCCCTTTGCCGTAGGTTTTCTGATCGTTACTGAGGATTTCGCCCCAGACGCGGTCGTTGTAATCCCACATTTCGCTCTCAATGATGCCGGGACAAAAAGCGTTGACCGTGATGTGCCACGGCGCCAGCTCCAGCGCCAGACTCTGGGTAATCCCAATCACGCCCATTTTGCTGGCGGCGTAGTGCGGCGTATAGATGAAACCCTGCCGTCCCTGACCCGATGAGGTGTTAATCAGACTGCCGCTGCGCTGCTTTACCATATACTTCGCCGCTTCACGGCAGCAGAGCCAGACGCCGGTGGTATTCACCGCCAGCACCTTGTCGAAATCGCTTTTTGGCATGCTGTCGAAGCGATCGATGGTGATCACCCCGGCATTCTGGATCGACACATCGATCTGACCAAAGCGATCGGCGGCCTGCTGGTAGAGCTGCTGCACTGCGGCCTCATCGGTGACGTCCACCTGCAGCGCCAGAATTTCACTGCCGAACTGCTGCTGGAGCTGTTCGGCGGTGGCAAAGACGCGATCGGCATTCGACACCATCACCAGCCTCGCCCCGTCGCGGGCAAAGCGGGCCGCAATACCGGCACCAATGCCACGGCAGGCTCCGGTGATCACCACTGTTTTTCCACTAAAATCGCGGGTCATAAACACTCCTGTTAACTGTGACGGATGTCAGAGAGCGGTGCCGCCTGCAGCTTCTTTTCATGACGACGTAACAGCACCACTTTGCTTTGCAGACGTTGCTGGAACTGGTCAATCACCACTGCGGTGACAATTACCAACCCTTTAATCACCATCTGCCAGAAATCGCTGACGCCCATCATCACCATGCCGTCCGCCAGGAAGACAATCACGAAGGCGCCAATAATCGAACCGGAAACCCGTCCGCGCCCGCCTGCCAGTGCCGTACCACCCAGCACCGTGGCGCCAATCGCGTCCATCTCAAACATATTGCCGGTCATCGGGTGCGCCGTTTGCAGCTGAGAAGCGACCACCAGCCCGACCAGGCCAGCACACAGGCCGGAGAAGGCGTAGACAAACACTTTCACTTTGATGATCGGCACGCCCGCCAGCCGTGCGGCTGACTCATTACCGCCAATCGCGTAGATGTAACGACCGAGCGGGGTTTTACGCGTCAGATAGAGCCCGAGCAGCAGAAAGCCGACCATCAGCCAGATCGGAATATAGACGCCCAGCACCGAGCCGGAACCGAGCAGCGCAAAGCCGGTGTTACCGAGTGCCGGCAGGCCGACCAGGTTGGCGTAGGTGCTGCCATCGTTGAACAGCAACGCCGCACCGCGCGCCACGTACATCATGCCGAGGGTACAGATAAACGGTGCCACGCCCAGCCGGGTAATTACCGTGCCGTTAATTAATCCCACCAGCACGCCAAAGATGGCCACCACCAGAATCACTTCGGGCACGTTGAGGAACAGGGTATTGCCACCCCACAGCGGCACGCCATTAGTCAGCAGCGCGCCCGCCACCATGCCGCAGATGCCGGCGACCGCACCCACCGACAGATCAATGCCGCCGGTGAGGATCACCAGCGTCATGCCGATCGCCAGCAGTCCGGTAATCGCCACGTGCTGGGTCATGATCAGCAGATTGGATGGGGTCAGGAAGTTGGGAACCATCACGCTGAAAAAACTGACCACGATCAGCAGCGCAATAAAGGTGCGCGCCTTCAGCAGGTACATATAAAGCAGATATTTTTGGTTCATGGAGTTCTCCGGCCAGCTTAATCTTGCGGGGTGGATGCCGCGATCAGTTGCTCTCGCGTTGCCACAGCACGCGGTAAATCGGCGGTAATCCGGCCATCGGCCATCACTAAAATACGGTCCGCCAGTGCCATCACCTCATCCAGTTCCGATGAGGAGAACATCACCGCCAGCCCCTGTTGCGCCAGATTACCAATCAGGTGGTAAACGTCAGTTTTGGCGCCGACGTCGATACCGCGCGTCGGTTCATCCAGTAACACCACCTGCGGACCGGTCATCAGCGCTTTACCCAGCACCACTTTTTGCTGATTGCCACCGCTCAACGAGGTGATAGGCAGTTCGGCGTCGCTGACCTTGATCGACAGATGCCCAATCATCTCATTGACCCGCTGATTCTCCTGGGCCGGACGGAGCAACCGCAGCGCGCGGCGAAAACCGCGCAGGCTGAGATCGGAGAGGGTCATGTTGGCGGTAATCGACATCAGCTCTACCACGCCTTCGCCTTTGCGGTCTTCGGGCACCAGCGCAATGCCGCTTTTTAACCGCTGCTGGAAACTGCGTTTCGCCAGATCTTTCCCCGCCAGTTGTACCCGGCCCGACTGGCACGGCATCAGGCCAATCAGTCCCTTAAACAGCTCGGTGCGCCCGGCGCCCAGCAGGCCATAAATGCCGATGACTTCCCCTTTACGCAGCGTAAAGCTGACGTCGTTCAGGGTGTAACCGCCGTTCTGGTGCAGGGCGGTGAGTCCCTCAACCTGTAATACCGTTTCGCCCTGCGGGGCGGCCTGATAATCAAACTGCTTCTTCTTATCTCCCACCATCTGAGCGATGATCCACGGCACGCTCGCCTCACGCACTTCGCGTTCGCTGATGAACCGTCCATCGCGGAAAATGGTGATGTGATCGCCAATCTCCATCAGCTCTTCCAGCCGGTGCGAGATATAGATGATGGTGACGCCCCGCCGCTTAAGCTGAGCGATAACGTTAAACAGCACTTTCACTTCAGACTGACTCAGCGCGCTGGTCGGCTCATCCATGATCAATACCCGGGTATCTTTAGAAAGCGCGCGGGCAATCTCCACCAGTTGCTGATGGCCGATACCCAGCTCGCCGAGCGGAGCATAGGGATCAACATCCAGCTCCAGCCGCTCAAGCAGCGTCTTCGCCAGCGCATACTGATATTTCTCGTTGATCACTCCGCGCTGGAAAAACTCGTTGGCGATAAAGATGTTGTCCATCACGTTCATGTTGGGAAACAGGTTCAGCTCCTGAAAGATAATGCTGATGCCCTGCTTTTCTGCCTGATGCGTGGAACTCAGTGACACCACTTTTCCATCCAGCAGAATCTCGCCCGACGAAGGGGTTTCCACCCCCGCCAGCATCTTCATCATGGTCGATTTACCGGCACCGTTTTCGCCAATCAGCACGTTGACCTTATTGCGATAGACCCGGTAATTAACCTGATCGAGCGCCGTTACGCCGGGATAGAGACGCGACACATTGCGGGTTTCGATGATCACATCGTTACTCTGCTGCGGTTGAAGATCTTGCATCTGCCGCTCCTTATTGCCGGCTTATCGCCGCCGGGGTGATATCCGGCAGCGACTGCGGGATATCCCAACTGCTGAACACGCCGATGACCGTCACCTTATCGCCCACGGCAGGCTTGAATTTCTGCATCAGGCTGGACGCCTGCTGATTAATCGCCTTGCCGTAATCGCCAAACAGCACCTGATCGTTAAAGTCCTGATAGCTTGCGCCCTTGTAAGCATCGCGCAGTGCGGTACCGCGAATGATTGGCCCGGTCTGAATAGTGACAGTGTCACCTGACTCATCGCGGATTTTCATCTTACCGCTGCGTGAGGTGCTATTCAGCGCAGTGATTTCGCCACGCACCGCCACGCTAAACACGCACGGATTCTCCGCCTGGCTGCGATAGCCGTAAGCTTGACAGGCGCTGTCAAAGTCCTTAGCCGACTGCAGCGACTTAATTAAGGTCGCCAGTGGTTTCGCCTCCGCCGTCAGCTGCGGCACCAGTTTCTGCTGCCAGACCTGATCGACGTTTGCCATCTGCGGATTGGGGGGATTTTTCAGCTCGGCCAGCTGTTGCTGTGACACTATTCGGCAGCCGCTTAGCAGCAGGACCACCAGCGTCAGCCAGACTCTTCCGGACATCTCATTCTCCCTGGCGCCCGCTCTGGCAGGCGCGGCGGCGGTTAATTACGACTTAAAGTTGAAATCCTGCACGCCTTTGGCATTGTCCGGCGTAATCAGGATGCCGCGGAACATCACGCGCTGTTTCTCTGGCTTCGCGCCTTTCTGAATGTAATTGTCGAGATCGGTCACGCCCTGCGCCGCAATCGCCTGCGCCTGCAGCATCACCGTGGCTTTCAGGGTGCCGGCCTTCACCGCATCCCGCTCGTCATTGCTGCCATCAATACCCACCACAATCACATCGTTGCGTCCGGCCGCTTTCAGCGCCGCAATCGCTCCCAGCGCGACCGGGCCATTACCGCAAATCACCCCTTTCACATCCGGGTGCGCCTGCAGAATACTGTCCATGATCCGCTTGCCGTCGATCAGCGTCCCTTTAGCATCCTGACGTGCGACGCTCTGCATATCGCTGTACTGATCCAGCACCTGATGGAATGATTTGGACCGCGTAACACAGTTATTGTCGGCCAGGTTACAGGTCAGCTCGGCATACTTGCCCTTCTCGCCCATCTTCTCGACAAACACGTTGGCCACGTCAGACCCCGCCTGGAAGTTGTTGTGGGTAATCTGCGCCAGCGCCACATCGTCTACCGGAATTTCGCGGTTAATCAGCACCACCGGAATGCCAGCATCTTTGGCCTTTTTGATCGCCGCCACGCTGGCCGTTGAGTCAGCGTTATCCAGCACGATACCCTGCACTTTTTTGCCGATAGCTGCGTCGATCAGTTCGCTTTGCTTCTTCACATCTTCGCCGTGCGACAGCACCGAGGTTTTGTAGCCCAGCGCCTGCGCTTTGAGGTTGGCGCCTTTGGCTTCAGAGGCGTAATAAGGATTATCAAGTGAGTTAACCAGAATCATAATGGTGCCTTTCTCGACGGCGAATGCCGCCTGCGAAACCAGACAGGCAGCCACAGCAGTGCACAGCAGGGTACGGTTTTTCATGATGTTCTCTCTTATCGTTATCACTGGTTGGTGATTTCCCGGGTGTCAGAGCAGCCTTACCAGATGGTAAATCCGCCATCGATCATTAAATCCGCGCCGGTAATCATGTCGCTGCCGTTGCTGGCAAAAAACAGCACCGCCGCGGCAATCTCATCGGTATAAGCAAAGCGGCCTAACGGAATCAGTTTTTTCATCTGCTCACCCTTCTCACCGCGCCAGGCTTTTTCGCCCATCGGCGTCAGCACCACGGTGGGCGAAAGGGTATTTACGTTGATGCGGTGTGGTGCAAACTCTTTGGCCATCACTTTGGTCATGCCGAGCAGTCCGGCTTTGGCCGAGGTGTAAGCGACGTGGTTATCGATCGCAATCGAGGCTGCCTGCGAAGCGATATTGATAATTTTTCCGCCGTTACCGGCAGTGATCATCAGGCGTGCTGCCGCCTGCGAGCAGAGGAAAGGACCGGTAAGATTGACGGCAATTTGCTTCTGCCACTCGGCAAAATCGGTATCAATCACCGGCTGTAACATCACATATCCGGCGCAGTTCACCAGAATATCGATGTGGCCGTAGTGGGAAATTACCTGATCAAACGCCTGGGTAACGGCGGCGGGATCGGTGACATCACAACAGACAAACTGCACCCGATCGGCGGCAAACTCTGCCTGCAGGCTGGCAACCCTGTCCGCTTCGAACGGCGGATAAAGCAGCGCCAGACGCGCACCCTTTTCCAGCAACATGCTATTCGTCGCCATCGCAATGCCGCCCAGGCCGCCTGTCACCACCGCGACTTTGTCAGCCAGATTCAGCGCGGTATCCACGCCGTATCGCAGGTTCACGTCATATTCACCACTCATCCCACTTATCCCCTCAGTTTTTTGCTGTCGCCGTTGACTCAATCATTTTCGAACAAAAATATAAGCTATCGAAAAGAAATGATATGTGGGGCAGATCAAATTTCGACCATCTGCTGCTCTTCGGGGATTATCTTATTGAAAAGACGTGATCTGGCTTGCAATGCGCAAATAAAAGTGAAACCAGCAAATCGTGAAAGCGGGTGTGATTCAATAACCTGCAACTCTTTAACTTTCGTTCGAAAATGAACATCCCTTGCGGCCATCTCGCATTCATAAAAATGGCGCGTTAAACTCTGCGACAGATCCTTCTTCGCCTGAAAACCCTGCGATTGGAAAAGGGAGCATTTCGATTGAAAAGCAAAAGTGAGCAGTTAGCTGATATGCAGCAACGCCGCGAAAAGATTCTGGAGATGATCCGCGAGGATGGCACGGTCACGGTCAAAGCGCTGACGGAGACCTTTGGCCTGACTGAAGCAACGTTGCGCAGCGATCTGCGAATGCTGCAAAAACAGGGTTTTGTCCAGCGCTACCACGGGGGCGCGACCCTGATGACCGGCAAACAGAATACCGGCGCGATGCTGCTTGAGCGGCAAACCCATCTGGAAGAAAAAGAGGCCATTGGCCGACTGGCGGCACAGCACATCGAAAATGGTGACACGGTGATTTTCGATTCCGGCACCACCACCACCGCCATCACTGATGCCATTACCCATATTCGCCGCTTATCGGTGGTCACCACGGCGGTGAATATCGCACTGAAACTGGGTGGCGAACCCGGCATCAATATTCTGCTGACCGGCGGCACCTTCAAATTCCCGACGCTATCGACCTCCGGTGAAAAGGCAGCCAGCTTTTTCGAAAACGTACTCGCCGAGAAACTGTTTCTGGCGACCGCCTGCATCTCACCTCGCCTCGGCCTGAGCTTCCCGAGCGAAACCGACATCAAGGTCAAGCTGGCAATGATTCGCTCAGCCAACACGGTGTACGTGGTGGCCGACTCCAGCAAGATTGATAAGGTGTCGATGTTTGCGCTGCCGTGCGACTGGAGCAATATCCACTATCTGATTACCGACAGCGGCATCACCCCAGCACAGGTTAAGGCGTTCGAGGCGCTCGGCGTTAAAGTGCTGGTCGCCCCGCTGCCGCTGAAGCGGGCAATGTAATCGGCATTACCGGCGCGGTTCTGCCCGGCGGCAGGGATCATCAGAAAGAGATCTGGTGGGGTTATGCTGTGCTAACCATGCTGAAACGGGCAGCAAGTGCCTGCCTGAACGCCTTTCACCCAAAACACGCACACCAGCCAGCCGGCCAGTAAGCGCCTGCCCGAAGAGCAAGGTGTGCGAGCCACGGATGGCGAGCCCGGTCCGCAGGGACGCGGGTCCCCCTTGCGGTCGCGCAGGTCCTTGCTAACCGCCTCACCTGACTGGCAGCCCATCCCCCACCATTAATACCTTCATGCCTTTCACCCAAAACACGCACACCAGCCAGCCGGGCAGTAAGTACCTGCCCGAAGAGCAAGGTGTGCGAGCCACGGATGGCGAGCCCAGTCCGCAGGGAAGCGGGTTTCCCTTGCGGTCGGGCAGGTCCTTGCTGAACGACGCACCTGACTGGCAGCCCATCCCCCACCATTAATACCTTCATGCCTTTCCCCAAAACACGCACCCCAGCCAGCCGGGCAGTAAGCGCCTGCCCGAAGAGCAAGGTGTGCGAGCCAGGGATGGCGAGCCCGGTCCGCAGGGAAGCGGGTCCCCCTTGCGATCGGGCAGGCCCTTGCTGAACGACGCACCTGACCATCCGCCGCACCACTAACTCCTCTCCGCCTTTCCCCAAAACACGCACCCCAGCCAGCCGGGCAGTAAGCGCCTGCCCGAAGAGCAAGGTGTGCGAGCCAGGGATGGCGAGCCCGGTCCGCAGGGACGCGGGTCCCCCTTGCGGTCGGGCAGGTCCTTGCTGACCGCCTCACCCGCGCCCCCCAATCAACCCGGCAGGCCCTTGCTGACCTTCGCACCGGGCGCACCACCGCACTCGCCATCTCAACACACCGCAACGCGCGCCCTCGCATCGGCCTGTAAATCCGCCCGGTAATAACGCACCACCTCACCGACCAGCAACAACGACGGCGAAACCGGCTTCTCCTGATCCACCGTCTGCGCCAGTCCGCCCAGCGAGGTAATCAACACCCGCTGATCCGACCGGGTACCGTTCTCAATGATCGCTACCGGCGTCGACGCATCACGCCCGTGATCCTGCAACTGCCTGCTGATCGAGGCACTCCAGCTCAACCCCATATAAAACACCAGCGTCTGATTGTCCGCCGCCAGCGCAGCCGCATCCAGCTGCGGCTCCCCGCTGCGCCCGTGCCCGGTGATCAGCCGTAACGACTGCGCGCAATCACGGTGGGTCAACGGAATGCCACTGGCCGCCGCGCAGCCCACCGCGGCGGTAATCCCCGGCACCACCTCACATCGAATCCCGGCCAGCTGCAGACTCACCATCTCCTCGCCGCCGCGACCAAAAATAAACGGGTCGCCGCCTTTCAAACGGATCACCTGGCGGCCACTGCGCGCCAGATCCACCAGCAACTGATTGATCTGCGCCTGCTTAAGACCGTGCTGCCCAGGTCGCTTACCCACATCAATGCACAACGCGCTCTCCGGCACTTCCGCCATCACCGCTTCACTCACCAGCCGGTCATACACCACTACCTCGGCACGCTGCAGTAAACGCAACGCTTTCACCGTCAGCAGATCAACGTCGCCCGGCCCGGCACCCACTAACCACACCGCGCCCTGCTGCGGAACACTGCCCTGCGGCGACAGCAATTTATCCAGCGATTCAATTAACAGCGTCATGACGCCTCCGTAATCGATTGGGAACGCAACAGCTGCTTCAGTTCCGGAATACAGGAACCACACTGCGTGCCGCATTTAAGCTTCTCGCCCAGCGCCTGAGTCGTATCACACCCCTGCGCCACCGCCTGCAAAATGGCCGACTCACCGACCGCCATGCAACTGCAGATAATCCGCCCCGCCGCCTGACCCTGGGCGGCCTGGCCCGCCAGCAGCCGATGCCGCCGAAACGCATCCGACGGCGCAGCCTGAAACGCGGCAGCGACGAAATCGTGGTCGACTGCTGGCAAGCCAGCCCCGGCATACAATGCCAGCTGCAGCACGCCGTCTCGCCATGCCAGCACCCGGTAATCACTGCCGCTGCCGTCAGCGACCTGCAACTGGCACCCGCTAAGATCGTAATGCGCCGCCAGCCACGCTTGTGGCGCACCCTCGCCAGCAACCACATAACGCTGCACCCCGGCATACGGTGACCGCGCCCAGTAACGCAACCCCACGGGTGATGCCAGCGTCGGCTGCCATAACCAGCCCTGCCAGCTCACCGGCAACGGCATAATCCGCACCGGCGTCTGCTTTAGCGCCGGCTGGCGCGAAAACGGACAGCCTCGCGCGGCGATCAACATATCGACATGGCTCTGCTGACTGAACTGCCGGTTCCAGTGCATCGGCACAAACAGCTCTCCGCGTCGCAGCCCGCTATCCAGCGTCACCCGCGCGCTGATCCAGCCAGACAGCGACTGCACACGGGCCAGCGCCCCCGCCGTCAGCCCATAGCGGGCCGCATCGGCCGGATGAAGCGCCACAAACGGCTCGTCACAGTGCTGCATCAGCCGTGGCACCAGCCCGGTGCGGGTCATGGTATGCCACTGATCGCGCACCCGACCGGTATTCATCAGCAACGGATAAGCCACCTCGCGTGGCGTCACCACGGGCGTCGCCGGTACCCATAGCCGGGCTTTGCCATCTGGATGATAAAACCGGCGATCGCTAAACAATCGGGCACAGCCAGCAGGATGTTCAGCGTTGACCGGCCACTGAACCGGACGCAGCGCATCCCAGTCAGCATCACTTAACTGCGCCAGCGCGCTGATATCAAACGCCCGCTGACCGCCGTTCTCAAAGCCCGATAGCGCCGCATGTTCACGGAAAATCGCTGCCGGATGCTGCCAGTTAAATCCTTCAAAGCCTAAACGTCGGGCCACCTGGGCCAGCAGCCACCAGTCGGGACGGGCATCGCCGGGCGCGGCGGCAAAGGCGCGCTGACGCGAAATCCGCCGCTCTGAATTGGTCACCGTGCCATTTTTCTCGCCCCAGCCCTGGGCCGGCAGCAGAATGTCAGCAAACGCGCTGGTATCGGTTTGCGCCATCACGTCCGACACAATCACCAGCGGACAGGCCGCCAGCGCCTGCGCCACCCGATTGCCCTCCGGCATAGAGACAGCCGGATTAGTACCCATAATCCAGACCGCTTTAACTTCGCCGGTGGCGATAGCCTGAAACAGATCCACCGCCGTCAGGCCGGGCTGATGAGCGATAGTCGGGCTGCGCCAGAAACGCTGCACCCGATCGCAGTCAGCCGGATCAAACCCCATATGCGCCGCCAGCTGATTAGCCAGCCCGCCCACTTCACGTCCTCCCATCGCATTTGGCTGTCCGGTCAGCGAAAACGGACCGCAGCCCGGCCGCCCGATCCTGCCGCTTAACAGATGCACATTGAGGATCGCCTGATTGTTATCACTGCCGGTGAGCGACTGATTAATCCCCATGCACCACAGCGTCACTACCCGCCCGGTCTGGCTGAACAACCGGTAAAAGTCGGTCACCTGCTGCGGCGTCAGATCGCACTGTGCGGCGACGTGCGCAACCTGCCACGGCTCTGCCGCCGCCAGCGTTTCCGCCACGCCGCTCAGGTGCGGCAGCATCGTCTGATCGATGCCGCCCTGCTTTGCCAGCCAGCGCAGCAGGCCGGAAAACAGCAGTGTATCGCTGCCAGGACGCAGCGGCAGATGCAGATCGGCCAGGTCGCAACTGGCGGTACGCCGCGGATCGATGACCACCATCCGCATTTCAGGACGCTGCTGCTTCGCCTGCGCCAGCCGCTGCCAGATCACCGGATGTGCCCAGGCCGCGTTGGAACCGACCAGCACCACCAGATCGGTCTGATCCAGATCCTCATAACAACAGGGCACCGCATCCGCACCGAACGCACGCTTATAGCCGATCACCGCTGAGGCCATACAGAGCCGCGAGTTGGTATCGATATTGGCGGTGCCGATATAACCCTTCATCAGCTTATTGGCGACGTAGTAATCCTCGGTCAGTAACTGGCCGGAACCGTAAAACGCCACTGCCTGCGGGCCGTCACGCTCAATCACCGCGCGTAATCCTGCCGCCGCCGCATCCAGCGCCGCGTCAAGCGTCACCGGCTGGCCATTAACCTGCGCCTTCAGCAACCGTCCCTCTGGCGTCAGCGTCTCGCCTAACGCCGTTCCCTTAACGCACAACCGCCCGGCGTTGGCCGGATGCAGCGGATCGCCTGCCACCTGCGCCCGATGATTGTCCTGCGGCGTCACGCAGACGCCACAGCCGACGCCGCAATAGGGACAGGTGGTATTCATGATGCCTGCGCCAGTTGATTCGCCGGACGGTTCGCCAGCCAGATCTGCCCCGCTTCCAGCTTCACCGGCCAGCAGCGTAACTGGTGCTGCGGGTTATCCAGACTCTGACCGTCCCGCAGCCGCACCCGCTGCTTGTAAAGCGGCGAAATCACCACCGGCTCGCCGCCGACATCACCGAGAATACCGCGCGACAACACGCTGGCTTCGCTGCCTGGCTCGCGATCCTCCAGCGCATAAAGCGTCTCACCAAAGCGGAACAGCGCGATACGCTCACTGCCGAGTCGCGCCCCGATGCCGGCCTGCTGTGGCACCGCGTCGAGTGCGCAGACTGCGCTCCATCGCTCGGCCGGCAGGTGCAGCAACGGGCGGGACGTGGCCGTGTCCGGCTGGCGCTGGCCGCGCACCCGGCTGTAGTACAGGCTCTCATCCGGCTGATCGCTGTTGACCGTCGGAGTGAACAGCGCCAGGCGTGACGCATCCGCCAGCGTGGTCTGCCATTCGCACTGGTACGCCTCGACCACCTGCTGCATCTCCTGCTCCAGCGTTGCCGCCAGCCCGAGGCTATCGTCAATCACCACCTGACGCAGATAGTCGAGGCCGCCCTCCAGGTTATCCAGCCAGACGCTGGTGCGCTGCAGCCGGTCGGCGGTACGGATATAAAACATCAACAGACGATCGACATACCGCAGCAGCGTAGCGTCGTCGAGGTCGCTGGCGAACAGATCGGCGTGACGCGGCTTCATACCGCCATTGCCGCAGACATAGAGATTCCAGCCCTTGTCAGTGGCGATCACCCCGATATCTTTGCTCTGCGCTTCAGCACATTCACGGGTACAGCCGGAAACCGCCATCTTGATCTTGTGCGGGGCGCGCAGGCCCTTGTAGCGATGCTCCAGCGCGATAGCGAACGCGGTAGAGTCCTGCACGCCATAGCGGCACCAGGTTGATCCGACACAGGATTTCACGGTGCGCAGCGATTTGCCGTAGGCGTGGCCGGTTTCGAAGCCAGCGTCCAGTAATGTCTGCCAGATAGCTGGCAGTTGATCGAGCCGCGCACCGAACAGATCGATGCGCTGTCCGCCGGTAATTTTGGTATAGAGATCGTAGCGCGCCGCCACTTCGCCAATGGCAATCAGACCTTGCGGAGTGATCTCACCCGCCGGAACGCGCGGCACCACTGAATAGGTGCCATCTTTCTGGATATTGGCAAAGTAGCGATCGTTGGTGTCCTGCAGCGGCAGATGTGCCGGTTGCAGCAGATAGTCGTTCCAGCAGGAAGCCAGCAGCGAGGCCACCAGCGGTTTACACACTTCACAGCCGTGGCCTTTGCCGTGCGCCGCCAGCAGATCGTCAAAGGTTTTGATCGCCTCCACCCGGATCAGGTGATAAAGCTCCTGCCGTGACCAGGCGAAGTGCTCGCAGATATCCTTCTTCACCACCACGCCGAGGTTCGACAACTGGTATTCCATCACCTGTTTCACCAGTGCCGCACAGCCGCCGCAGCCGGTGGCCGCTTTGGTACAGCTTTTAATGCTGCTCATCTCACTGCAACCGCTTTTCACCGCTGCGCAGAGTTCGCCTTTGCTGACGTTATGACAGGAGCAGAGCTGGGCACTGTCAGGTAGCGCGGCCACGCCCGCTGCCCTGGCCGGTGCGCCCGCCAGCAGCGGCAGAATCAGACTCTCGGGCGCGGCCGGCAGCGGCAGCGCATTCAGCATCATCTGCAGCAGTGTGGCGTAATCACTGCTGTCCCCCACCAGCACGCCGCCCAGCAATCGGCTGCCGTCGCCGGAGACCACGATTTTCTTGTAAATGCCTTTTGGACCGTCCGTCCAGTGATAACTCTGGCTGCCGATGGTGCGACCCTGCGCATCACCAAACGACGCGACCTCGACCCCCAGCAGTTTGAGCTTTGTGCTCATATCCGCACCGCTGAACGCAGTAGGTTCCGCCGCCAGATGGCCCGCCAGTACCCGCGCCATCTGATAGCCGGGCGCCACCAGCCCAAAAATCTGACCGTTCCACAGCGCGCATTCGCCGACGGCGTAGATCGCTTCATCGCTGGTCTGACAGCGATCGTTAATCTCGATACCGCCGCGCGGACCGAGCGTCAGCCCGGCCTCACGCGCCAGCTCATCACGTGGCCGGATGCCGGCGGAGAACAGCACCAGATCGCTGTGCAGGCTGCTGCCATCGGCAAAGTGCAGCAGCACGCTGCCGTCGGCCTGAGTCTCAATCTGCTGAGTCTGTTTTGAGGTGTGTACCGTCACACCAAGCGACTCGATCTTCTGACGCAGCATTGACGCGCCGCCCTCATCGAGCTGCACCGCCATCAGGCGTGGCGCAAACTCCACCACATGGGTTTCCAGCCCGAGTTGCCGCAGCGCATTGGCCGCCTCCAGACCCAGCAACCCACCGCCAATCACCACGCCGCGCTGACTGTGACGGGCGCAGGCGGCAATCGCATCGAGATCGTCGAGCGTGCGGTAGACGAAACAGCGTGCCGCATCGTGGCCGGGAATCGGCGGCACAAAGGCGCGTGATCCGGTCGCCAGCACCAGCCGATCCCACGCCAGCTGGTTACCCGCACTGTCAGTCAGGCTACGCTGCGCCCGATCAATCGACACCACCTGGCAGCCCGTGCGCAGCTCAATGCCGTGCTGCGCAAAGAAATCCGCGCCCACCAGCGAGAGATCGGCCGCCTGTTTGCCGTTGAAATAGTCCGACAGATGCACCCGGTCATAGGCTGGCTGAGACTCTTCGCCATACACCACAATGTGATAGTGCTGATGCAGTTCACGGGCGACCAGTTGCTCAAGAAAATAGTGGCTGACCATGCCGTGACCGATCACGGCTAATAGCGGTTTGCTCATCAGAAGACTCTCTGCAGCCTGCGGCTGCGTTTCAGGTTGATCGGGATCGAACAGGGTGGCGAGCGTGACGGGTTCAGCACGCTGCAGGCGGCCGAGCAGTGCGGCCCCCTGCTGGCTGTCACCAAACAGCAGCACGCCGTTGAGGCGTCCCTGTCGCAGAAAGAGACGACGATAGTCGCCGGAGAGCGGATCAAAACTGCTGACCGATGGCGCTTCACTGATATCCCCGGCGCTGAACAGTGAAATGCCGCTGACTTTCAGCCGCGTGCCGCCAGGCTGGGTACGGTAATCGGCCTGTGGCGAACCGGCCAGCTGCGCTGCCAGCACCTGCGCCTGCGCCAGACAGGGCGCCACCAGGCCAAAGGTCTCCCCCTCGATTTCACAGCACTCGCCGACGGCATAGACATCGGGCACCGCGCTGCGTAGCTGGCGATCGACCAGAATACCGCGCTGACACGGCAGCCCCGCCGCCCGCGCCACGGCCACGGCTGGCTCCACGCCGATGGCGATCACCACCTGCGCGGCGGCGTAATCAGCGCCATCCGCCAGTGTGACGCCGGTTGCGGTGATCGCCTGCAGGCCACTGTTCAGCAAACAGTGGATGCCACGCCCGCGCAGCGCCGTCAGCAGCAGTTCACCCGCTCTGGCATCCAGCTGGCGATCGAGTAACCAGCCTTTGTGGTGAATCAGCGTCACCTCACGGCCCTGCGCCCGCAGTGCCGCCGCCGCCTCAATGCCGAGGAAACCGCCCCCCAGCACCGCCACCGGGCCGTGGCCCGCCAGCAGCCGTTCAACATCATTGATGCTGCGGAAACCGCTGACGTGCGGCCGATCGATGCCCGCAATGGCCGGCAGACGCGGCTGCGATCCGGTGGCGAAAACCAGCCGGTCCCAGCCCAGCTGACGCTGGTCGGTCAGCACCGTGCGGGCCGCCAGATCGACCTGCTGCACCGTTTCACCGGCCAGCAGCGTCACGCCGTGCTGCTGATACCATGAGGTGGCATGAAGCAGGGTCTCGCTGAAGCGCATCTCGCCAGCCAGCACCGGTGATAACAGCACGCGGTTATAGTTGCCGTACGGTTCGCGACCGATCACCGTGATGGCGTAGCGCTGCGGCGCGCGTTGCAGCAGGCTTTCGACCAGCTGCATCGCCGCCATTCCATTCCCTATCACCAGCAGCCGTTGCGTCATGATGCGATCCTCACGCCGCCGTGGTCTGTTTTTCATACAGAAAGTGCAGCACCTGCTGACGTAGCTGGTGATAGCGTGGATCGTCGGCCAGCGCGACGCGTGAGCGCGGACGCGGCAGATCGACCGGCAGAATCTCACCGACCCGCGCCGCCGGGCCGTTGGTCATCATCAGTACCCGATCTGACAACAACACCGCCTCATCGACGTCATGGGTGATCAGCACGATGGTGGTGTTCAGCTCCTGCTGAATGCGCATCACACTGTCCTGCAGATGCGCGCGGGTCAGAGCGTCCAGCGCGCCAAACGGCTCATCCAGCAGCAGCACCCGCGGCTTCATCGCCAGCGCCCGTGCGATGCCGACGCGCTGCTTCATGCCGCCGGAAATCTCACCCGGCCGCTTGTGCATCGCATGGCTCATCTGCACGCGATTCAGGTTGTGCTCAATCCAGTCACGCATTTCCGCTTTACTGAGCCGGCCTTTAAACACCTGCTGCACCGCCAGTTCAACGTTCTGAAACGCCGTCAGCCAGGGCAGCAGCGAATGGTTCTGGAACACCACCGCCCGCTCTGGCCCCGGCCCGGAGATCTCGCGGTTATCGCACAGCAATACGCCGCTGCTGGGCCGGCTTAATCCGGCAATCAGGTTCAGCAGGGTTGATTTGCCGCAGCCGGAATGGCCGATCAGACTCAGGGTTTCGCCCTGGTGAATATCAAAGCTGACGTTATCCAGCGCCAGAAATTCACCGCTGGCGGTATTGAAGCGCTGGCTGACCTGCTGAACGCGAATAATGTGTGACATGGTGAACTCCTTATTTATCCCAGCTAAAACGACGGACCAGCAGCATCAAGCCCTGCTCCAGCAACAGGCCGACAACGCCGATAATCAGGATGGCGATCAGAATGTTTTCCACATTGAGGTTGTTCCACTCGTTCCAGATCCAGAAGCCGATACCCAGTCCGCCGGTCAGCATTTCGGCAGCGACAATCACCAGCCACGCAATGCCAATCGACAGGCGAACCCCGGTCAGCACGGCGGGCAGCACCGCCGGCAGCAGGATGCGGCGCATTACCGTCCACTCGGAGAGCTGCAGCACCCGCGCCACATTGAGGTAATCCTGCGGAATGCGTTGTACCCCTTCAGCGGTGTTGATGATCATTGGCCAGATTGAGCAGATGAAAATGGTCCAGCTGGCAGCAGGCTCGGCACGCTGAAACAGCAGCAGACCAATCGGCAGCCAGGCCAGCGGACTAACCGGGCGCAGCAAGGCGATAATCGGATTGAACATCCGTGCCATAAACAGAAAGCGGCCGAGCAGAAAACCGGCCGGAATGCCGACCAGGGCCGCCAGGCCGAAGCCGACAGCGACCCGTTGCAGCGACGCCAGCACGTTCCAGCCGATGCCCTGATCGTTGGGACCGTTGCTATAGAACGGATCGGCAAACAGCACCTGCGCCGCCTGCCAGGTGGCGTACGGCGTCGGGAAAGACGGCTCCGACAGCGCGGCAAGTTGCCACACCAGCAACAGCAACAGCATCCCGCCGGCTGCCGGGATAGCTCGCTGGATCAGCGGACGCAGGCGAGCCGGTCTGGCGGCGGCTTTCGGGGTAATCTGCAACGGGATAACGGTAGCATTGCTGTCGGTCTGTACCGGCTGCGCCAGGGCGCGCGCGTCAGTTTTCATGGCATCCTCTCTTAATGTTTGATGGCGAAACTGGCGGCATAGGCGGCAGGATCGCTGCCGTCCCAGACTTTGCCGTCGATGAGGGTACTGCTGCGCATCTCCGTGGCGGGCAGCGCGATCTGGCCGACCGCACTGGCGGCCTGTTTATAGATGTCGATGCGGTTAATCTGGCGTGCTACCGCCAGATAATCAGGATCGTCGGTCAGCAGACCCCAGCGTTTCATCTGGGTCAGGAACCACATGCCGTCAGAGAGCCACGGGAAACTGACCTTGCCGTCACCGAAGAAGCGCATCGGATGCGCGTCCTGCCACGACTGACCCAGCCCGTTCTGGTACTGACCCAGCATCCGCCCTTGCAGCGTCTCAACTTTGGTATTGATCCAGGCGCGCCCGGCTAACACCTGGGCCGTTTCGCGACGGTTATCGTCAGAGGCATCAATCCAGCGGGCGGCTTCCAGTACCGCAGCCGTGAGTGCGCGTGCGGTATTAGGATTCTCGTTGACCCACTGCGCGCAGGTGCCGAGGATTTTTTCCGGATGCTCAGGCCAGATCTGCTGGCTGGTGGCGGCGGTAAAGCCGATGTTGTCGCTGATGGCGCGCTGGTTCCACGGCTCGCCGACGCAGAAGCCGCTCATGTTGCCTATCTTCATGTTCATCACCATCTGCGGCGGCGGCACAACCACGGTGCGTACCTCCTCAAATGGGTTGATGCCGGCATTGGCCAGCCAGTAATAGAGCCACATGGCGTGGGTGCTGGTGGGAAAAGTGTGGGCGAAGGTGAAGTGGCCTTTGGCCTGGCTGTCGACCGCCTTTTTCAGGCTGGCCGCATCTGTCACGCCGCTGGCTTTTAGCTGGTTCGACAGAGTGATCGCCTGGCCGTTATGGTTGAGCGTCATCAGATTAGCCATGTCGTGCTGCGGACCGGCCACCCCGAGTTGCAGGGCGTAGATCATGCCGTACAACACGTGCGCGGCATCCAGCTCGCCAGAGGTCAGTTTGTCGCGTACCGCCGCCCAGCTCGCCTCTTTACTGACCTGTAGCGTCAGGCCATATTTTTTATCAAATCCTTTAACTGACGCCATCACCACGGGTGCACAGTCGGTGAGCGGAATAAAGCCGACCCGCACGGTGTTTTTCTCAGGCGCATCCGATCCCGCCGCCCATACGGCATTGCGTAATCCCGGAACAACCCAGGCCCCGCCCAGCGCGGCACCGGACAGCAGTAACTGACGTCGTGAAAGGGAAAATGGCGTTTTGCTCATCATATTGCCCCTGAACAGGAATAAAAAAAGGCGTCCTCCGACATGCCGAAGCATGCGGATGGACGCCTTTATCCAAAGCACTGGCCCCACCGCCGTTGGCGGGAACAATGCGCACTGTCTGTACTATCAAGCAAGCAGCGTGCCAGAATTACTGACCGCTTTAACGCCGGGTTTTCGCCCTGCTCCGGGTGAAAAAGCAACCGTTTTTGCACTTCTCTGACGCAGGCTGCGCACAAGCGTTGTGCAGCTAACGCTTTCGGGTTAAGTGTTGAGGGTCGCGGCGACGGCCAGCACCGCCTGCGCGATCTCCAGTACCCGTTTGTTCTGGTTCATGGCGCTTTTACGCAGTGCCTGCCAGGCCGCCTGCTCGCTGAAACCGTGCTGCTGCATCAGCCAGTGCTTGGCCTGTTCAATGATCCGGCGCTCATCCAGTGAAGCGCGCATGGCGGCCAGTTCATCGGCTTGTTGCTGCAAGCGCTGCGACTGTTCACCAATCAGCGACAGTACTGAGCGCCCAAGCTGCGGCGCCAGGCCGTCGCTGTCCAGCGTGGCCGCGCCGGGCAGCCAGTCGGCACCCGAAACATAGAGCGCAAAACTGCTCTCTCCCTGCACCGGGGTCAATGGCAGCGCCGCCTGCTGTTCGGCCAGTTCAATCGCGGTCCGGCAACGCAGCATCAGCGTGGCGGAGAGTCCGTCTTCGACCTGTTTCATCTGATCGAGCCGTGCGGAAAGCAGTGAAAACCAGTGCAGCGCGCCGGACGCTTCGCCGCTGCCGCCGGTGCAGGCGATGCGCCGCAACCGCTCGATATCCCGGCTGGCCTGCGCCAGCGGCTGCCATCGGGCACGCGCCTGGTCATCGGCAAACTGGTGAAAGGTGGTGAAACTCTGCTCCTGGGCCGCAATCAGCGCGACCATCTGGCTGCGCTGATCGGTGCTGAACTGCCCGGCCGCAAAGCCAGCGGAACCAATGGCGCGCTCCTGTCCGGCCAGCTCTTTGCCCTGCATAAAGCTGAACAGCGCAATCAGGGCGCGGGAGATATCGGGATGGCTGGCGGTGTCAGCGGCTTCAAATACCAGGTTGAGTAAGGTGCGTATCACCTGGTTAAACGCCGCCATCGCCGCTGGCTGATTAAGCGTCCCCTCCGCGATCTGCTGTCGCAGTGCGGGCAGTTCACTCAGCGCCTGTAATGCGGCGGCGATCAGGTGACAGAAGCGGCTGTAGCCCGGTTGCGCTACCGCTGGCGGTAGCGCCTGATAAACCTGCTGCAGGCAGGCGCTGACCTCCTGCTGACGGGCGACCCGCTCAGCGCTGAACAGCCGGCCGTGGGAACAGATCCAGATATTGCTGGCACCGCGCTCCCGCTGCAGTTGGTGGACCAGCTCACTGACCGCCGTTAGCAGTTGTCCGGTCTGCAGTAGCCGTTGCAGGCTGGCAATATCGCTTTCCCGTGATGCCTGCAACCAGCTCAGGGCGTCCCTCATGGTTCACCTCTCATCGGCGTAAAACCATTATTAAGCAAAAGCCGTGCCGTTTTGACAGTAAAAAGCGTGGCCGGCGCGCCCGGAAATTCCGATTTTGATGAGTTTCTTAAGGCAAATGGATAAAAATTTCTGACAATGAGTGATTAGAAAAACTTAATAGTTTCCCATTGAATCCTTTGCGTGGCAGAATGCGCGACAACGTTCTCAACCAGTTTGCCGTCGCGATAATTCAGTTAGCTTTAACTATCGTAAAGCATGGCGCTTTTCCCGCGCCCTGGCTTGCCAGAAAAGCGCCTGCTATCACGCATCGGCAGCCGGTGCAATGGTTTGAATTCTCAAAAGTCTTAGGTAGACTGAACGCAGTACTATCCTGATGTAATCTGACCTTTTTTTGAATGTCAGAACTTTGGCCTGCTGCGGCGCCCTTGTCGGCACCCTCCTGCGTTGGGCCAGGTAATATGCAGATACTTTGATGAGATCACGAGGAACATGGTGAAAAAGAGTCTTGCGTTAACACTGCTGGCGGTCCTTACCCTGGCAGGCTGTAAGGCCCCGCCGCCGCCCGTCACTGATGACACGCTGGTGACCAGCGAAATCAACGGCGTCAAGCTGGTTCATCGGCATGCCGTTGCGGCGCCGACCGAATTCGAACCGGTCAATCAGACCTGGCGAGCGTTGTATGGCGCGTCAGTGATGACGACGCCCGATTACGGCGGCAAAGTGGTTCGCTATCTCGAAACGGGTAAACCGTTTGAAGTATTAGGCAATGTGGAAAATCACTGGCTGGCGATTGCCGATCAGGCTGACGGCCCGATGATTGGTTACGTTCCGCTAAAAGCGGGTGTGGAAAGCAGCCGCTATGACGCCACTGTCCAGAGCGATCGCCCCCGTCCTCGCAAGACGAAACAGGTCTGTGTCGCCGTTGGCGGTGCCAGTAAAGCGTGCCGCACTAACGATACCGCGACCTGGATCTTAGACTAAACATGAAATCCGGCGCATATTGCCCGCAGCACCGTCCTGGGCTGCGGGTTCAGGGATTTGCCATTGGCTGGAAGATCACGAATTAATGACTGTGGAATCCCCTGCGCGTGAGGTCACCCCCTCAGGCAATGAGAATCTATTACTTCAGGCTGCAGCGCCACTGCTGAACGCGGTGGTGCAAATTCGTCAGTCAGCCACCCATGACGACCCTGCGGGCTTACGCCAGTCGCTTATTGATGAGATCCGCCAGTTCGAACAGCGTTGTAAACAGGCCGGCCTGCCGTTTGAGATGATTATCGGCGCGCGTTACTGCGTCTGTAGCGCGCTGGATGAAGCGGCGGCGCAAACGCCCTGGGGCACGCGCGGCGTCTGGTCTGGCAACGGTATGCTGGTGACCTTTCACAATGAAAGCTGGGGCGGTGAAAAATTCTTTCAGTTGCTGTCACGTATTTCACAGAGCCCGCAACAGCACCTCTGGTTACTGGAGGTGGTGCATTACTGTCTGCTGCTCGGCTATGAAGGCCGTTATCGCGGCAGTGAACAGGGCCGCGCCCAGTGCGACGGTATCCGTAAACGACTGAAAAAGCTGATTGAAGAGACGCGTGCTCAGCGTCAGACGCCACAACCGCCGCTGGTGGAAGTGCATCCGCTGGTCAGCACCCTGGCGCGGCCGATGGTCCCGCTGTGGGCCTGCGCGATGCTGGTGGCGCTGATCGGCTGCCTGATTTACAGCGGCCTGAACTGGCGGCTGGGCAATGCGGCCGAGCCGCTGCTGCGCGCTATCTATCAGACGCCGCTGCCGCAGATAACCGCCGGTCGTCGTCCCTCTTCTCCTCAGGCGCTGCTCGACCTGCGACAGCGGCTGAATGATGTGATTGCCGCAGGCCAGCTTGAAGTCAGTGACGGTGCCTTCGGCAGCAAAGTTATTATCCCGGCGGATAAGCTGTTCGCCGAACAGGGCACGGTCATCAACCCGGTGGGGCGCGCCCTGCTGGCTCGCGTCTCGACCGCCATGAAAAATGTCAAAGGCACGATTCTGGTGTCGGTGTTTACCGACGATCACCCGGTTGATAACAGCCGGTTCGCCTCCAGCTACGAATTCTCGTTCGCCCGCGCCCGCGCGGTGACGCAATTGTTGCAGGTCCAGCTGGCCGACGGCCATACCGTACGTTCTGAGGGCCGCGGTGACAGCGACCCGCTGCTGCCGAACGACAGTAGCGAAAACCGTACCCGCAACCGCCGCGTTGAAATCACCCTGTTTGCCGCGCCCGAAACGCTCAGTAATCATCAAGGAGCACAATAATAATGCGCGCTTCCGTTCGACTGCTTCTGACACATCGATTGTTATGGAGTTTTATCGGCGTTACGGCGCTGAGCTGTCTGGTGTGGATGCTCGGTCCGCTCTGGACGTGGGGCGAATCGCGACCGCTGGAGCCGATCCTGCCGCGCCAGCTCACCGTCAGCGCCTTCTATTTTTTATGGGTCCTGTTCCAGCTGATGCCGTCGCTCTATCGTGCCTGGTTTAATAGCCGGTTACTGAATCAGCTACAGGCCGCAGGCAGCGACGATCCCGCCGAACGTCAGGTGACCGAAGAACTGCTCAACCAGCGCTTCAGCGATGCGGCGATGCAGCTCAGGCGCACCCAGTTTGGTCGCCGCCATTCCGGTGGTCTGCTGTCGCGCTTTAATTCCAATTACCTTTATCAGCTGCCGTGGTATCTGGTGATGGGCGCGCCGGGAGCCGGTAAAACCACGGCGCTGTTGAATGCCGGACTGAATTTTCCCCTGACCGATACGCTGGGCAAAAATGCGATTCGCGGCGTGGGCGGCACCCGCAACTGTGACTGGTGGTTCACCGACAGCGCGGTGCTGATTGATACCGCCGGCCGCTACGCGCTGCAGGAGAGCCAGCGCGCGCGCGACGCCGCTGAATGGCACAGCTTCATCAACCTGCTTAAACGCTACCGCACCCGCCAGCCGATTAACGGCGTGATCATGACCATTAGCATCGCCGATCTGCTGAGTGACTCCGCCGAGGCGCGGTTTGCGCAGGCCAGCGCGCTGCGTGAGCGTATGGCGGAACTGCACCAGCAGACCGGCATCCATTTTCCGGTCTATGTCATGGTGACCAAAACCGACTTGCTGAAAGGTTTTATGAGCTATTTCGGCTCGGTCGACAAAGAGAAGCGTGATGCTATCTGGGGCTTTACCTTTAACTGGGACCTCGGTAAGCCACATAAAGGCGACTGGCATCGCCATTTCGGCCAGCAGTTTCAGCGGCTGGAGCTGGAGTTACAGCAGAAGCTGGCTGACCAGATGACTCAGGAGCGCGATCTTAATGAGCGCGCCGAATGTTTCCTGTTCCCGCAGGAGTTTGCCTCGCTGCGTCCGCTGCTGAATGAATACCTCGATATCGTCTTCTCTGACCATCAGGATGCGGTTGCCTGGAGTCCGCGCGGCCTGTTCTTCACCAGCGGCACCCAGGAAGGTCTGCCTTTTGACCGGGTGATGGGCGAGCTGAGCCGTAAACTGCAGCTGCGCCAGGCCGGTGATCATTCGATCGCCGCGTGGGACAGCGTTAACCGCAACAGCCCGATTCCGGGTAACAAAGGTCAGAGCTTTTTTATTCGCGACCTGCTCAACGATCTGATCTTTAAAGAGAGCGGCCTGGCCGGCAGCAACCGGCGCTGGGAATACCGCAATCAGCTGTTTCACTGGATCGGTTACGGCGTGCTGGCTGGCGGCCTGCTGATTATGTCAAGCCTGTGGGGCCTCAGTTATTACCAGAATCAGCACTATCTGCATCAGGTTGAAGCGCGGGTACCGGCTATTCGTGAGCAGAGTCAGCAGGTGATTCATCAGCCTGCTGATAATATTTTTGATCTGCTACCCTTTCTCAATAGCCTGGTGAAATTGCCGCTGTCCGATCGTTTTTCTCTCGATAATCCGCCGCTTACTATGCGGGTGGGCTTATATCGCGGGACGCAGGTCAGCGATGCGGCCTGGGCGCTTTATCAAAATGCGCTTAAGTCTTTACTGCTGCCGCGCGTCGCCCAGCAGATCACCAATATTCTGCGCAATGACCCGGGCGATGATAACGCGTACAGCCGCAATGCCCTGCGCGCCTATCAGATGCTGTATCAACCGCGTAATTACGATGGCGAATTTCTGCGTGCCTGGCTGCTGCAAAACCTGCAGCGCTCGCTGCCCGACTCGGTCAGCACCCGCGATCTTCAGCAGCTCGACTGGCACCTGAGCCAGCTGCTGGATCAGCAAATTCAGTCATCGCCCTATGCACGTGATAATGCGCTGATGATGCGTAAGCTTGCGGAAAATCTGAAAATTGCAGGGCAGTCCGGCCCTATGCTGGCGGTGACGCCCTCCCGCTCTGCACAACGATTGACCCTGCATAGCGAGTAATGGTGAGGTGTACATGGCTGCTTATACTGCCCCCGGCTGGTATGGCAAGCTGCCGTCAACCGGCGACTTTCTGCATCACCGGCTGAGCGAGCAACAGATCACCCCCTGGAATCACTGGTTCCAGCAGGGTTTGATGCACTGGCATCAGCAGGATGATGCGGTAACCGCGAACTTTTTACGCGCACCGGTATGGAATTTTGTCCTGCCGATTACCCCAACCCGACAGCAGGTGCAGATGGGCTGTTTACTGCCCTCCTGTGACCGCGTCGGCCGTGCCTGGCCGCTGCTGGCGCTGCACAGTTTTCCGCTCAGCCAGTGGCATCCGGCTCAGTTGACCATTTCAGGCGACTGGTTTCAGGATCTCGGTGCGACGCTGCTGCGGGCAGTACAGACGCCGCTCAACGGCGCGCAACTGGAGCAGCAGATTCAGACGCTGCCGCCGCTGCTGGTGCCGGCCCGACAGCCTTCCGAAATCATGGAGGTGATCGGTTATCAGGATTTGCCCTGCACGCTGAGCTGGCGTGAAGTGGCTGAACGCTTCGATCCCCAGCAGCATATGAGCTACTGGTGGAGTAACCGCAGTGATGGTTTTGCCCATGCCACCCACAAGCACAGCGGCAACCTCACGGCACAACTGTTTTCGTTACTGTTTAACCCGGCGGCAGGTGCACAGCCGGGACGTAATGGCCTTTACCCACCGATGTTTGAGTAAGGCCGGTTGCGTTTGCCGTTCAATCTGGGATAACTCATGCAATTTACCATTGTGCAATGCACTACGGATGTTCCGGTTAAAACCGTTGCGTTTCAACCGCCTGGCGGCACCATTGGCCGTAGTCAGGATAACGATCTGGTGCTGCCAGATGAGTCGCGCGCGATTTCGCGCCTGCAGGCGCTGGTTCATCTGTCGCATGACGGCGAATGCCGCCTGACCAATCAGGGCAGCGTGACGCCGGTTGAGCATAACGGCATCGCGCTCGGTCGCGGCATGCAGGTGTTGCTAAAGCATGGTGACGCGTTGCGTATCGGCGATTATGCGCTGGAAGTGCGCGATCCCGCCTGTCAGAGCGACCAGAACGATCCCCTCGCGCTGTTTGCCGGCAACAGCGATCAGCCTGCCAATCCGTTAGGCATTCATGAACACCACGAGCACGAGGTTGAAGACCGCCTGCTGGTAAACGATGCGTCTCCGGTGCGCCACGAACGCCATAATGATGCGCGGCTGGCGATTGAGCCTCAGGCGGACGAGCCGCGCCGCGCCCTGTCGTCCCAGCCGCAGGATCAGGACAAGCTGATCGCCGCGCTGCTGGACGGGATGGGGCTGAGCAACGGCCACGCAACGCCGATTGATGAAGAGCAGATGCGCATCACCGGTCGGATGCTTAGCCTGTTTTCGCAGGGTACGGTGGCGCTATTGTCGTCGCGCTCCATCCTCAAGCGCGGCGTGAAAGCGGACATGACGATGATCCTGAATGAGGCCAACAACCCTTTTAAGATCCTGCCGTCCGGTAAAACCGTGCTGATGCAGATGTATCAGAGCCAGATGCCCGGCTTTATGCCACCTGAGCAGGCGGTACGCGATGCGCTGGTTGATCTGCAGGCGCATCAGCTGGGGATGATTGCCGGTATCCGCGCCATCATTGCAGCGATGCTGCAGTCGTTTAATCCGGCGCGACTGGAAGAGCAGGCACGCGCCGACGGCGTGCTGCCGAAGCTGCCGTTCTCCAGCACCAAAAAGGCGGCGCTGTGGGATTACTTTACCCGCAACTATCAGCGCACCGCCGGCGAAATTGAAGATGATTTCCATACCCTGTTTGGCGAAGCGTTCCTGCATGCCTATGACATGGAGGTTAATCAGTACAAAGATTCCCAGACGCGGGTAGATGAAGCATGAAAATCGTTTTTGCCAGCCGCTGCCAGCAAGGCCTGCGCGATGATAATCAGGACCGCACCGGTGCCGCGCTGGACGATCGCCGGGCCTGTTTCGTGGTCTGTGACGGCGTCGCCGGTCTGCCAGGTGGCGAGATGGCGGCGCAGCTGGTGCGTGACAGTCTGCTGAGCCAGCTGGAGAACTGTGAACACTTTACGCCCGACTTTACCCGTCAGGCGATCGAACAGTGCCGTTTTGCGCTGCATGAGGCACAGGGAAAGAATCCGAAATTTGCACGGATGAGTACCACCCTTGCGGCGCTGTTTATTGACCGTCAAAAACAGCGTGCATGGTGGGCCCACGCAGGTGATAGCCGGGTTTATCACTTCCGGCGCGGGGTGCTGCATGAGGTCACCCGCGACCACAGCCTGGCCCAGCAGTTGAAAGAAGCGGGCTATGAAAATACCGGCATTAACAGTAATTTACTCTATAATGCGCTCGGCGCTGAACCGCCGCGTGCAGTCAGTTTTTCGCACCAGATTGCGCTGGAAGATGGCGACGCGTTTCTGGTCTGTACCGATGGATTCTGGCTCAACCTGACCACCGGTGAAATGGAACAGGCGCTGCGCATGGTGAACGCCTGCGAAGAGTGGCTGGCACTGATGGAACAGGCAGTGAGCCGCAACGTGAAAAAAGATAATCTCAGCGCACTGGCGGTCTGGATTGGTGAGCCGGAAGAAGCGACATTGCTCTATTCACTGGCTGATTCGGCGCGCTTTCTGCCGCCTCGTTTTTGATTCCAAGGATCCTTATGAAACTGTGGTTGCCCGGCATCGCCACCTTACTGATAGCCTTTTACGCCCAGGCCGAAAATTATCGTGTGGTCTATTCCCCCAGCCTGGCGCTGGAGGTCTACATCGATAACGTGGTGAGCAAAGCGCCCGACGACTGGTGCAAAGAGACGTTGCCGCTGCGCATTGTCTCCGGAAAAAGTAAGGATTCGGCGGTGCTGACCACCTTTTTACCGCGCGTCGGTACCCTGCTCGCCAACCAGTGTGGTTTGCTGGATGTCATGCCGTGGCAGATGACCGACAAAGACGGCGGCGTACTAGCCAGCGGCAGCGCCAGCAAGCTACAGAACTGGCGGCCGATTGTGATGGCGGACGCCACGGCCAGCGCCAGCGAAAGTAACGCCGCGCCGCTGGATCTGTCGCGCCCGGCCAACAGCACACCGCTGCAGCACTTTGATCTGCCGAGCGGCTGCCATTTTCGTACCGCCTGGGATGAGAATGCCCGGACGATGTTTATCCCGGACGTCAGCAAGCAGCAGTGCTCACCCGACGGCTGGGCCGAAGGCAAAAGTGAACTGACGCTGGCGACACCGGAGCATCCGACGCCGGTGGCGGTGACCTTTTATCAGGGTTATCCGATCGCTAACCTGACTATCCCGGACAGCAAACTGGAAGTCATTGCGGCGAACAATCAGCGCATGATTGTGACCCGCGCCGATACCGCCGATAGCTGGCTGGTTCTGCCGTTCGATAGCCAGCAACACGTCTGGCGTTTTAATGGAACCCTGTTGATTAAGATGGATAAGAATGCTGCGCAGCAGGATGCTGACGCTGTGAAATCGCGAGTTGATACTTTGCGCGGCCAATGGGCGCCGCATTTCATGCCACAGCAAAAAGTGAATGTGTTACTCATCGACACCCTGCACGCGGATCTGGTTGATCCTGCCATTGGTGCCTGGCGTAACATCAATTAATTACCGCGCAGCCTGGCGAGCAG
>Ga0308167_1000682_pt1 | contig 53744 bp, 41 predicted proteins | sample PhyCR1_2_FD_202138 | JGI IMG/M metagenome (GOLD analysis project Ga0308167, IMG submission 202138) | Phyllosphere microbial communities from UC Gill Tract Community Farm, Albany, California, United States - DLSLRC.R1 | ecosystem: Host-associated > Plants > Phyllosphere > Unclassified | place... | reverse complement strand
ATTCCACCGGGAAGCAGCCTGGTGTTTGAACGCTGGCGTGACAGAAAGAGCGGCGAGCGGTTTATGCACGTCTATTTCCAGGCGCAGAGTATGGATGATCTGCGTCATCTGCAAGCCGTTGATCGGGTACACCCACTGCTGCGTGAAGAGTGGCGACGTTCAGATTGCCGGGTCACGGACGTCGGCACGCTATGTCCGATGAAAAGTACCGTGCGCGCGTTGAGCAAAAATCTCGATCGCCACGCCATTACGCCAGTGGACTATTCAGCGTTCTGATAAGACAATATCCGCCGCGGGCAAGCCCTGCCCGCTCTGCTGTTTGTCAGAAAGATGCGTAACGAGTCGCCCTCTCATAACTCGCTTACGGTGGAGAATGCAGCTGGCTGCTTGTGCTAACAGTCCCTGTGTTCTTTACTGCAAACGGGCTGCTGGCTAAGCTCTGTAACCCACCTTTGCTGGCATAGTAAACGGAGACAACGGAGTGTCATGGTCAGTGCTCCCTGTTAAAGGGAACACATGACTGATCAAGGACCTTTGCTAATTACCTCATCGATCTCTTTTTGCTCAACCGGATGCTGATTAACGCTCCATTCTCCTCTGATGTAATTGACGATATCACGCATCTCATGAGCGCTTAATTCACCGTGATAAGCGGGCATTTTGTAGGGAATATTCCCCTGAGTTACCGGTGTCTCTGCGCCAAAAGCGATCACCTTAATCACATTAGCAGGGTCCTCAGCTTCAACCGATGCGTTATTGATCAGTGAAGGAACGTTATCATCGGTTCCTTTTCCTTCAACCCCGTGACAGGTCGAGCAATATCTGAAGTACAGGATTTTCCCCGCCTTATTTTCCGGGTGTTGCGCTGATAAGGAAGCGGGATTTTTTTGCGTCGGGGAAGAACCCCGATGATTAAGGCTTAATAAATAGGCGGTAACCGCGTTGAGATCGTTATTCGACAGGTATTGGGTACTCTGTGTCACGACCTCAGCCATAGGCCCTGTAATCGCTGAATGCTTACTGCGGCCCTTCTGGAGTAAATCCTTTAATTCTTCTTCCGGAATAGCGCTATTTCTCAGGGATGGCGCAAACCAGCCATCGATCATCGCACCACTGAGAAAGGCAGGATCGCTGTCGTCATAGGCTTTTTCCTGCTGCGCAACGCCTCGGGGCGTATGGCAGGCGCCACAGTGTCCCGGACCTTCAACCAGATATTTTCCTCGCTGGAGAAGTTCAGCATCACGGCTAACTGGCGTCCTGGTGTTAGCGGGCGCATCAGTAAATATCCCGTTCCAGATACGCAGCGGCCAGCGTGGCGAAAAAAACCAGGGTATTTCAGCAGGAATATTCTTCTGGCCGGAGGCTTTCACGACATGCATAAAGTAGCTATAGAGCTTGTGAACATCTTCATCCGTCATTTTTGAATAAGAAGGATATGGCATAGCCGGATAGAGATAGTGCCCACCTGGCGCAACGCCTCGTCTGACAGCTTTTTCAAAATCTTCATAGCTGTATGATCCTATGCCCTCTTTTATATCGGGGGTAATATTCGTCGAGTAAATATCACCCAAAGGCGTGTGGAATTTTTTACCACCCGCCATCGGCTCACCCCCTTCGAGAGTATGGCAGGCAACACAGTCAGCAATACGCGAGAGATATTCACCCTCAGGCTGAGCGGAAAAACTGTTTGCCGAAATAAATAGAGCGCCCGTCAGGATAATTTTATACACAATGTTTTCCTTAGCCTAACGTTGCCAGTTCATTAACCGCTCGCCATGCCTGATCGATAGCGGCATGCGCGTAAGCGCTCCAGTCGGAATCAGAATTGGCGATAGCAATACGCCCGATGGGCTGGCGTGCTTCTTTTATAATCTCTGGCATTTTTTCCATATCATCAAACAGAGAGCTGGCGTAATAGGCATACCCATGAGCCCAGCGGTTAACCGTTATGCCGGCAATATCCCGTTGATGATCAAACCCGACAGCACCCAGCATTTCCTGTAACTGCTCACGAATCATCGCTTCATGGGTATCAAATGAGGTTCCCAGTAAGTAGGCTCGCCCACGCTGAAACTGCTCACGCGCGGTAAGATTACTGCCGGGATAGGTAGGGACATAAACCATGTGAACCACCATGGGGTCATCAGCATTTCGGGGATGGTGGTAATCACCCATGCTGACGGGATAATCAAGTTTAACGCGACTGTAAGGCGCCGCTGGTGAGTAGAACTCATGAATCCCTGAATCTTTAAACGATCGCCAGTTGCGGATCGCGACATTGGTATACACCAGCGGCGCTTTGACGTTCATCCTCAGGTAAGCCTTCTGTTTTTCAGGCGTCTCTGGCACGAGGAAGGGAATCATCATGTTGTAACCGGCCATAATCGTATTACGTCCACGCACGCGATGAAGTGTGCCATTGTTGATGTAGGTCACCAGCACGGCGTTTTCACTGTTTGAGGCATTAATAACAATGCTATTCAGTCGCAGGCGGGCGTTATTTTCCTTTCTGTCCAGCTGTGCGTAATCGAGCCTGGCTGTAACGGAATCTTCCATGGTAGCGCCGGGTAACGCCTCGGGGATGAGATGCCTGACCAGCAAGCGCGTCAGGCCCGCGTTTCCATCCGGAAAATGATACGTGTAGGGTTCTTCCAGATCGGCCAGGGATTCTTCATCCAGGGCGGGCAGATTCATCGCTTCCATACCGGGCAAGGCACAGACCCGGGCATCGCTGCAGGATATCCCTTCAATACCTATCGCAAAGAAATCGTTGGTGCGTTGCTGAAAATAGAGTAACGCCATTTTGCTCAGCCCCACTTTATCCGACAGAAATTCGCGATAACTGTGCTTATCCATCCAGGCAATTTTTTCGTCCACCGTCATGGCTGACAGATAATCCTTTGGTCTGACATGAAGTTCGATTAAGGCAGCTTTATCCTTGTCACTCAGTGGAAAATCGTTGATAAAATCTTCGATTTTACGGCCATTGAGCCTGTCCGGAGGAATATCATCTGAGACTGCTCGTCCGGGGTCACCGCTGACAATTTTCGTTTCCCCAAAGTTTCGTTTATCGAAGAAAACACCGCGGCTAAGCGACTGATCAGGATAAAAGTTCTGATCGAAATCTTTCTTCATTTTCACGACGCTGACACCGACGTCGGCCAGCAGTTTATTCACCTCAGGGCTGAAGTTGTGTTTTGGAGACTGGAAAGACTCACTGCCTCCATAACCAATAAGTTTGCTTTGCCCTACGGTAAATTCATTCCGTTTTGCATGACCCCCAAAATCGTCATGGTTGTCGAGAATAAGAATCTTTTTATCTTTTCCGGCAACCTGCTGCCAGAAACAGGCTGATGCCAGACCACTGATACCGCCGCCGACAATTACCAGATCGTACTCTTCTTCTATGGGCAACGAACTGAAGTCATATTTCTGGTGTTCCCGTCCCAGGGCATGCGCGCCTTCAAATGAGCCGGGATGATTTCCTCGTAACCCCATTAATGAGGGAGGATAAGCGTTATCAGACGTTGTCGTTGCGACCTGATCTGCCGCTCTGAGCAATTCAACGGGCGTTAAACCTGCCGCCACCGTCAAAGCGATACCGTTAAGAAAATCACGTCGGGTAATAGACATATTGAATCCTTAATTTCCTGGCGTTAAATAAATTCACTCAGGATTGAACTGATGCATAATTTTTCCCTTTGCCTGTTCTCAATCAACACCCTTACAGCGTGATCTGAAAAGACCGCTCCATTATTTACGCGTGATATTTCATCTGTTTTTTTCTGAAGCCTTTACGACAGATTTATTCATCACCCGATGACCGGGAAATAACCGCGATAATCCGCTATTTGCTAGCGGATGTTCTTGCCTTCACGGCATTCCGCTGGGCGTCTTCTGAGTGAGAGGCGAGGCTATTTGCCGGACTCAAGTTCAGCGTCTAATTTTTTAGAGTCGTAATAGTCGCCCTGATAGGTTATTTTCCCCGCACTGACTTTAATAAAGCTGACACCTTCAAACTTTATTTTGTTATGGGTCGCGGGGCTGCCCGCCCATTCTCCTGAATTGGTTCCTGAGAACGCCCACTGAAACGCAATCGTGTCGTTATTGAAAACGGGCTTGCTGGTCATTTTCCATGTCAGATCGGGAACGGCCTGGATAAAAGCACCGATGACCTCTTTCTCTGCTTTCGCCTTCCCTTTCACAGGTGAGCCTGTCGCCGCATCATAGTAAATCACCTCGTCGGCCAGATAGCGGGACGCCTGCGATGCGCTATGGGCATTCCATGCCGCCATATAGTGATCAACAACCGATTGGGGGGATTCTTCCGCCTGAACGCTGAACACGCTCAACGTTAAAATCGCAGCAGAGATTTTGAGGGTTTTCATGTTTCACCTTTACTCGTTAATGTCGCACATGATGTGTTTTACGCGGGTGTACTCGTCGAGAGAATAGGAGGATAAATCTTTGCCATAGCCCGACTTTTTAAACCCGCCATGAGGCATTTCGGCACAAAGCGGAATATGGTTATTTATCCACACCGTGCCAAAATCAAGATCGATACTGAATCGCTGCGCACGGCTATGGCTGTTGGTCCAGACGCTGGCTGCCAGACCATATTCCACATCATTCGCTTTATGCAGCGCATCCGCTTCGTCAGAAAAAGATTGGATAGTCATGACCGGGCCAAAGACTTCATGCTGGATCGCCTCATCGTGCTGCCTGAGGCCGGAAATGATCGTCGGTTCGAAGTAAAAACCAGGACCTTTGCCGGCATTGCCTCCGATTTCGATCCTGGCGTGGGACGGCAGACGTTCAATAAAGCCTTTAACCTGCTCAAGCTGACCGTGACTGTTTAAAGCACCATACAGAGCCTCACGATCGTCAGGTGTACCGAATCTGATTTTTCGCGTTCGTGTCACCAGCTTTTGAAAAAATTCCTGATAGGCCGACGCTTCAACAAGGATGCGGGTTGCCGCTGTACAATCCTGACCCGCGTTAAAAAAACCGGCGGTAGTAATTGTCTCGACGGCTTTGTTTAAGTCAGCATCAGCAAAGACGATTGCAGGTGCTTTACCGCCCAGTTCAAGGTGAGATTTGGTGAGATTGGCGGCTGCAGAAGCCGCTACCTGCAGACCTGCCCGGACAGAACCGGTAATTGAGACCAGCGACGCAATCGGGTTGGATACAACAAACGAACCGGTTTGCGCTTTTCCCAGTACCACATTGAATGCCCCCGCCGGGAAGAAAGGTGCGGCTAATTCGGCCAGCAATAGCGTGCTAATCGGCGTCGTATCACTGGGCTTCAACACCACCGTATTACCCGCCGCCAGGGCTGGTGCAATCTTCCATACCGCCATCATAAAGGGATAATTCCAGGGCGTGACCTGCCCGACAATGCCCAGCGGTTCCCTGCGGATGACAGAGGTGAACCCCGCAGCGTATTCCCCTGCGGCTTTCCCCTCCAGACAGCGTGCCGCGCCGGCAAAAAAGCGGATAGCATCGCACGAGGCGGCGATTTCCTCTTTTTCAATAAAATGCCGGAGCTGACCGGTTTCTTTGCTCTGTAGTTCAGCCAGACGCGTGATGTTTCTTTCTATTTCATCCGCCAGGCCCAGTAGCGCTTTTTGACGCTGTGCCGGTGTCGATTTTTTCCAGACGGTAAACGCCTTTTCAGCGGCCTCATAAGCGAGCCCAACTTCCGCCTGCCCTCCGTTCGGTGACATCGCATAGGTTTCACCATCAACCGGGCTGATCAGCGCAAAAAAGTCATCCGCCTGATTAGACACGTACTGACCGTTAATAAAGTGCTGTAGGGTCTGCATCACGTTCTCCATCGCTGTTAATACATATAATATAATATGTAATATATATAGTTGGCTGGCAGTTCAATCATTGCGTCCTGACAACATGAAGTGCCTCTCATTTTTAACAAATTCATTACAAGCTCAGCGGCCGCCGTAGCCTGAAGAGTGGGAAAGGGTTTAGTGTGTAACGCCGGTGATGGCAGCGCAGGAATAACGGAGAAACAGTGTCCCTTTCTGACGCTATGTGTCAGAAAAGAGAGCACGAGTAACTGCTTCCCTGATATGGGGCTTTATGTTAAGTATGGCGCCCTGCATAAGGGACTTTCAGAGAATATTATGATTACTCACGCGGTGATTTTTGCACCTATAGGACAGGCCAGTCGTTCTGATCAGATCGTTCAGCGGCTATCGAATGCCATTGTTACTGGCCTGCTTGAACCGCATGAACAGCTGCCCAATGAGTCTGATTTGGCAAAAATGATGGGCGTTTCGCATATCACGATCCGCGAAGCGCTGAATACTCTGCGGGCGAATAATTTAATTCATACCGTACGCGGCCGGAATGGCGGCAGTTTTGTCTGCGAAAAGGCTCTGCACTCAGGCCGCGATCTCAATCCTTTCAGAGGGATAAGTACCGACTATCTCTCTGATTTAGGTGAAATGCACAGTGCCATTATCAGCCACAGCGCAAGGCTGGCTTCACGCCGAATGACCGGGCTGGATCTGGAGCGACTGCTGGAATTTACGCAATTGCTTGCGTCTGCGAATACGCCAGAGCAAAGGACCCAGGCCGATATGCGTTGTCTGCTCGCCATTGCAGCAAGTTCACAGTCAGCGAGACTGGCCAGTCAGGAACTGCAACTGCAGGCAGAGTGGGCCTCTCTGGTTGCGGTACTTTATCGCTCTGCGGAGATTCATAAAAACGTTGTGGACCTTTACGCAACGCTGACAGATGCGCTGGCTTCACACTCAGAAAACGCTGCGGTTAAGACCGCCTCGACACTTATCGATACGTTCACCGAATATTTATTAGAAAAGAAAATGAATTATCATTCTGAATAATCACCCGTATAGGCAATGTGGAAAATGAATCACTCAGAGCAGCTGCGCGCGCTAATCCTAAAAATTGATGACATCATCAATTCTACTGTCGAAAGTACCGGTTTATTAGCTGAGAAGATTGGCCATTGCCTTTCCAGTCATAACAAGTATGGTCCTGAGGCATTACTTGAACCTGCCGTTAAACTGGCTATCCTTCCTCTTATCAAACAAACGCTTAATGATAACCTTTACTGTTCAGGTACAGGCGTGGCTGGCCATATTGAAAGCACCGAAGCGGTGCAGGAATATTGGGTGCTGGAATGGTGGTATAAAAAAGATAATGGACTGAAACAGGTGAGTCTTGACCTTGACCAGTCCACACAGCAAAGGCTGGATTTCCGTACCTTTGAATGGTTTAAGACGCCTATCTCAGAGGGGAAATCCTACATACATGGGCCCTATGTTGATTATATCTGTAACACCTCGCTTACCCTGACCGCCGCGGTTCCGGTTCGTGTTGAAGGGAGAGTTTTAGGCGTTGCGGCGCTCGATATTCTGGTGAGCCGGATAGAAGAAGAACTTTTGCCTCTCTGCGCTCAACAAAAAGTGATACTGACGAATCAGGAAGGTCGTATTATTTTTTCAACCAATCCCAGGCTGCGCATCGGCGAATTATTCAAAGCTGAAGAGCAGGAACCCATTCATCGAAACGGGCACGTCGTGCTCTATCAACAGTAGGATGGTCTTTGTCCCCAGGTAGAGAGGCCAGGCGGTTCAGGTCTGGCAGTCACGCAGCAGAATAAACTCATTGTTCGCCTGGATGAAAAAAGCCGTCGCATTACACGACGGCTTTTTTCCGTATTACACCCGTTTCAGCTGTATGTACGGCCCGGCTCTCAAAATTCCTCTTTTGCCCGCAATTTGCTTGCGTATTCAATCGCGTCATTTTCGGGCGCGGTTGAGCGGCCAAACGGATTCGCTACCGTCATGTAAATGAGCCCCGTAATCAGCACCACTGCAAGACCGATGAGTACCGTCCAGCGGTCAACAAAACTGGCGCTGTCCGCAGGCTGAGCTAATAACCAGATCCCGCACAAGCCATAAAGCAGGGCGACGAGATTTACGATTGTGCCCCATGAACCGAGCGACCACTCTCCCGCTGGCTTCCACCCTTTTAAGCGCTGACGTAAGGCGGCAAGCACCACAAGCTGGAAAGAGATATAGATGCCAATCACTGCGAAGGCGGTGATACGGGAAAGGCTATCGGGTTGAAAGTATACCCATACACAGATGATGACAGGCAGAATGCAGCTGACCAGCATGGCATTGTCCGGTACGCTATTTTTCGAGATTCTGGACATCCACTCACTGCCCGGCAGCATTTTGTCGCGAGAGAAAGAGAAGATCAGCCGGCTCAGGGCAGCCTGAAGTGAAAGAATACAGGAGAGCATTGCGATGATGGCTATCACAATGAAAACCGTGGCGCCTGTACTGCCCAGTGCTTCGTTAAGGATGACCGGAATAGGATCGGCAGTGTTACCAGAAACAATACTGGCCAGATCGGGTGATGACAGCAGATAACCCATCACTGAAATAACCGCTGAGATGGCACCAAAGACGATACTCAGGATCATCGCCAGCGGAATCTTCCTGCCCGGGTTTTTGACCTCTTCCGCCACATTTCCGCAGGCTTCAAAACCAAAGAACATGAACAATCCCATCAGGGATGCAGACATGAACGCCGTGGTGTAGCTACCGTCTTTGGCCAGGATGCCCATCGAATCAAAGATCACTGAAAACGGCTGAGAACGATGAAAGATCAGCAGGTAAATTCCCAGCGCAATAACGCTGACAATTTCACACCAGAAGCCAATTTTCGCCACCCGCGCGAGGTTTCGGGTGCCTGACATATTTACGCCCATCATCATCAGCAGCAGCACCACAGAGGTCATCAACAGATTGAGTGGCGACTGTACAAAATGAAAGAGCGAAGCGACAAAGGTAGAGGTGTACTCAGCGATCGAGGTAATGGTAACCACAAGCGCCCATAAGTAGATCCACGCCGTAATCCAGGCAAATTTCTTGCCCCAGAGACGTCTCGCCCAGGGATAAAGCCCGCCGGTGATTGGATATTGTGAGGCGATTTCACCAAACACCAGCGCAACCAGTAACTGACCACATGCAACAATCAGAATCCACCACACGGCAGGCGGCCCGGCAAGTGTGATAGCCAGAGCGAACAGCGAGTAGACGGCGGTTAACGGGGAAAGATAGGTAAAGCCCAGCGCAAAGTTAGAAATCAATCCAATGGACCGGTTAAATTGCTCTTTGCTTTCAGGCTGATTATTAACATTATTTTTCTCGGGTGTCTGTTCCATATGTCGCTCTCTCTCGTGGCGTAATCTCGGGCGATAAAGCTAATTTATAAAACATAATAAGTTATATGTATATTGACTATGTCACATTTTTGTTAAATTTGAGGGGTGAAATCGGGATAAACCGGCTGTCAGGAAAAGCCCCAAAATGGGGCCGACGTTCAGGGATAGATGCCGCGATCCACTCTGGCAGAGAGAATACGCTCACAGGCAATGGCGTAGGCCGCGGTGCGTAACGGCACACTGAGTTGTTCTGATTTTTTCCAGACATCATCAAACGCGCGCAGAATAATGCCATCCAGCTTTTGATAAATTTCCTCTTCTGACCAGTAGAAACTGGAGAAATCCTGAACCCACTCAAAGTAACTAACCGTCACGCCACCGGCGTTACAAATCACATCCGGTAAGACGGTGATCCCGCGCTCATGCAGAATGTCGTCAGCCTGGGGAACAGTCGGTCCATTGGCACCTTCCAGAATCAGCTGGCAGGAGAGTTGCTCTGCTCGCGCAGCCGTAATCTGCCCTTCTAACGCCGCCGGAATCATAATTTCGTAGCTGAGCTTCCAGAATGCCGCCTCTTCTGCCTCTCCGGCACCGTTAAAACCGCGGATCTCACCGTGCTGCTGCTGCCACGCAATCAGCGCATCCACATCGATACCGCCTTCATTGACGAGTGTGGCGGAGTGGTCCTGTACGGCGATGATTTTCGCTCCTTTTTGAGCAAATAATTGTGCCGCAACGCTCCCTACGTTACCGAAACCCTGAACACCAATACGCGCATTGAGGATGGGCATTGCCAGACGTTCGGCTGCCCTGAGGCCGGTCACATAGACGCCTCTTCCGGTTGCCTTAACGCGACCCAGCGATCCGCCGAGATGAACCGGTTTGCCGGTGACCACGCCGGTAGTGGTTGCACCGACATTCATCGAATAGGTGTCCATCATCCACGCCATGACCTGTGCATTGGTGCCGACATCGGGTGCCGGGATGTCCTGCTGAGGACCAATTATCAGCCCGATTTCACTGGTATAACGTCGCGTCAGCCGCTCAAGCTCCTTGCTGGTCAGTGACGCTGGATTGACCCTGATGCCGCCTTTCGCGCCGCCAAATGGCAGGTTCAGCGCCGCACATTTCACGGTCATCCATGCCGACAGCGCCATGACCTCTTCCAGCGTGACATCCGGATGATATCGGACGCCGCCCTTGCCCGGTCCCCGTGACAGGTTATGTTGCACCCGGTAGCCTTCAAAGTGTCTGATGCTGCCATCATCCATTTCGAGTGGAATATCCACAATTAATGCCCGCTTAGGCCGCATCAATGTGTTAGCCCAGTATTCCAGCTCGCCTAAATGAGGCAGTACCCTTTCCACCTGAGTAATAAAAATATTCCATGCAGAATCTTGATTCTCACTTAAAAATGACAGCGTCTTCATGCAACCTCCTGAATAAGAGTATGTAAGTTTTAGGGCACAAAAAAACCGACGATAAAGACCTATCGTCGGCGCTCCGGAGAGCTAAGTACTACGGCGAGGGTGACGCCAGCGCTTCAGCGAATCAGCTTTTCATCACCGATCGGAGAATGTTCAGCGCGGCATCAAACTGGTCATCGGGAATAGTCAGGGGATAGAGGAAACGGATTACGTTGCCATACTGCCCACAGGTCAGCAGAAGAAGCCCGTAATCGAGTGCATGTTTCTGGATGCGCTGTGCCGTTGCTGCGGAGGGTTCGCCGGTCTCAGCATCACAAAACTCTGCCGCAATCATCGATCCCAGACCGCGAACCTGCGCCAGTTCCGGACACGACTCTTTGCAATCCTGCAGGGCTATGCGTAAGCGTTCGCCCAGCGCATCCGCACGCTGGCACAGCTTTTCATCCTCAATAATGTCGAGCACAGCATGTGCCGCCGCCACTGCCATCGGGTTACCGGCGTAGGTTCCACCCAGTCCGCCAGGCGAGGGAGCATCCATAATGTCGGCTTTACCGACTACGCCCGACAGCGGCATCCCACCGGCCAGGCTCTTGGCCATCGTCATCAGATCGGGCTGATGCGCATAATGATCCATGGCAAACAGTTTGCCGGTGCGGGCAAAGCCGCTCTGCACTTCATCGGCAATCATGACAATGCCATGCTCGTCGCAGAGATGGCGGATAGCCGCGATAAGCTCCGGCGGGGCGACATTAAATCCACCTTCTCCCTGTACCGGTTCGAAAATAATCGCTGCGACCTGGCTTGCATCAATGTCTGCTTTAAACAGACGCTCGATGGCGACCAGCGTATCTGCCGTTGAGATGTTATGTAGCTGAGAGGGATAAGGAACGTGGTAGACCGATCCCGGGAAGGGACCAAACCCTTTTTTGTACGGAGCCACTTTTCCGGTCAGCGCCATCGTCATGTAAGTACGTCCATGAAACGCCCCGCCGAAAGCGATAACGCCGGGACGACCGGTATGCGCGCGGGCAACCTTAATCGCGTTTTCCACCGCTTCAGCTCCAGTCGAAAAGAAGGCGGTTTTAAGCGGGCCATCAATAGGCGCGGCAGCATTGATCTTTTCGGCCAGCGAAACGTAGCTCTCATAAGGCACAATCTGATACGCCGTATGGGTAAAAGCCTTTAACTGCTGCTCCAACGCCTGAACCAGACGCGGATGTCGATGGCCGGTATTCAGCACCGCTATACCCGCGGCAAAATCGATATAGTGATTCCCTTCAACGTCCGTCAGCGTGCTGTTTTCTGCCGACATCGCAAAGAAATTGCACATAACGCCGACGCCGCGCGGGGTTGCACTCAGACGGCGTTGCTGGAGATTGTCATTGCTCATAGTGATGCCTCATCGATTTTCAATTTATTTGAAATACGAGGAGTAATCTGTCAGCGTTTGGTACCTTAAACGAGAGCCAGAATGTTTTATTTATAGGATCCAAATGCGTTCAATTGCCGGAGATGTGATCAGACAGGCATTTTCACAATGTGAAGAAGGAAAACTTCATAAGCGGCTTTATATCGCCATAACAAAGTCGATCCTCTCGGGGAATCTCAATCCTTCTGCCCGCATGCCGCCGACGCGCGATCTAGCCGGGGAGCTTGAGCTGTCGCGCAATACGGTGCTCCGGGTTTATGAACAATTACAGGCAGAGGGCTATATTTCAACCCACAGAGCCAATGGGACGTTTGTAACCCATAGCGTACTGGATAACCTGGATGCCCGGCCGCTGCCGATCACAGATGAAGCCCCTGCTGAAGACCGTTCACTGCTGTCTGACCGCTGCCGGATGCTGCTGCAACATGCCAGTGCAAGTCCACGGCAGTGGGGAGCCTTTCTGCCGGGTGTACCGGATGTGGTGAGTTTTCCGCATCGGGTAATGAAAAAGATCCACGACCGTCAGGCGAGCAAGCCTCTTCCGGAACATCTGACCTATGATTCGACGGGCGGCGCGCAGGCTCTCAAATTGGCCCTGACAGACTATCTGCGAACCGCTCGCGGCGTTCGCTGTACGCCCGATCAGATTCTGATTACGGAAGGCATTCATCAGGCACTTGATCTGGTGACGCGTTCGCTTTGCAATCCGGGTGATACCGCCTGGACTGAAGAGCCCGGATACTGGGGAATAAAAAATATTCTTCGGATCAATGGTGTGGATATTTTCCCCATGCCGGTAGATGAACAGGGGCTGATACCGGCGGCAACGTCCGAAGCCGCACCTAAGCTGATGTTCGTCACGCCCTCGCATCAGTACCCTTTGGGTTCAGTGATGAGTCTGAGCCGCCGACAAGGGCTTCTTTCCCTTGCCCGTGATAGCGGCAGCTGGATTATTGAAGATGACTATGACAGTGAGTTTCGTTTTTCCGGCCAGCCTATTCCCGCCTTACAGGGGCTGGAAGAAAACAGTCCGGTTATTTATATCGGCACATTCAGTAAAACCCTCTACCCCGCTCTCCGGCTTGGCTATGTGGTTCTGCCCAAAGCAATATCGGCACCGCTTAAAAAGATGCACAGTGAGCTCTATCGGGGCGGCCATCTCCAGATTCAGGTAGCGTTAGCTGAATTTATCCGTGAAGGTTATTACGCGGCGCACATCCGAAAAATGCGTCAGCTCTATGGTCGCCGCAGGCAGTTCCTGGTAAATCTGATCACCTGCGGCCTGGGTCCCGACTATTTAGGCCAGTACAACAGTAACGCCGGCCTGCATCTTATCCTGCAGCTTCCCGTGGAGAGTGATGATGTCAGAATTGCCCTTGAAGCCAATAATGCCGGGTTACTGGTTCGTCCCTTATCGCGTTACTTTGTAGACAAGGTAACGATCAGAGGATTGCTATTGGGTTTTGCTCACATGGATGAAAAGGAAATTGAATCGGCTTTCATCCGGCTGCATGTGATCATACAGGCCAGCGAGGAAAGCGTGCGGCAAATTGATGATTTCAAAGATCCATAATATTTAGCAGTACCTGCTGTTTCACCAGAACACTGAAGCAGCATCGCTAAATGAAACCATCGCTTAATCCAGATGGTATTTCCTTTCAACGTAATGAATTAATATAAAAAGGTCTGATAGGTTAATAATTATTGAGTCAGGTAGTTTTTCAAGACTCTGAATTCATTGCTAAGTGAAACAGCCGTTTACTACGCTATTCCATTACGATTTTCACGTAAAACACCTGCGCCGCACACCCTGAAACAGACCAAAAGCCGCCCGATCAAGACGTTAACAGCTCTCTCTTTTCCCGGAGTGGTACTGATCCCGCCGGATAGGTTTGCCGATCATCGATACAAAGACAAGCTGCTGATAAATAAGAATAAATTATCACATTCAATCCGTTAATTCAGGTAATTGTCAACTAAGATTATTATTGATTAAGATCAATATGTGACCAGGATCACTCCCATATAATCCGCCATGTTAATTATCGCCGCAAAGTAAGTAATTCTGAGATCTGCTTTTTGCCCCTTATCGTTTGGTATGCGTTAAGGGGTATTTTTAGTGATTAACAGAAGTGACTTTAATGATAATTAATTCAGATAAAAACCCAGGACAACTGCATTGATGTTTTGACTGCCTGTTACCGATCCGCAGTCCATACAAAATACAGGCGTGATACTCCGCACGTTAACCGATCCTGAAATTCAAATTAAATATTCAGGGATTTACTATGAAAGCGTCAGTCAACATTATTGTTCTTGCTGTCACTTCTGCTGTTTCTTTATCGGCTTCTGCCGTTGATGAATTGAATAGTTTTAATAGCGCTGCCCACAGCGTTTCTGTTGCAAACAAAATTTCTGAACAGGCACACCGCTCTGCTGAACGTACAGCGGCTGCTTATAACGATGTGGACAGTCGTGACGGTACAGGGCGCTTTAACGCTGATAACACGTTTAGTACTGATGTTGCTACTCGCGCTGATAACGCGGCGGCGGCTGCAAAACAGGCAGATATTAATTTAAGTCAGGCTAATGCTGCCGCTAATGGAAAAGCTTACCGCAATCAGATAGTGGCTCAACAGGCGGCTGCCATGCAGGGCGCATTACTGACCCAGGCTAATCAACAACGTACAAGTCCACAAATCGTAGCGGGCGGCGTTGCTCAAGTGAATGCGCAGATGCAGGCAGCAGCCATGCAGGGCGCATTACTGACTCAGGCTAATCAACAACGTACAAGTCCGCAAATCGTAGCGGGTGGCATTGCGGAAGTGAATGCGCAGATGCAGGCGGCAGCAACGGCTGCATTAAATCAACAGATCGCTAACTACGGTCTCAAAACAAATTCAGCAGGCGTTCCGGTTAATACTATTTCAGCCTCTACGTTATCTGCTTCAACGCCTGCACACACCATTAACGTTGCAGCCGGTAGCCTGAAGCCTGATACACCGGTCAGCGTCACGATTAATGGACAGACAGCAATCACTACCGCCTCAGCTCTGGCACCGGCTTTACAGATCGCTGTCCCTTATGTTTCAGCTTTTCAACGCACCGTGGCTAAAGGCGGGATTGCTGGTAAATCAGAACATACCCATGCGCATAGCGGTGATAACAACGGCTCATCCAACGCTCATAGCAACGCTTTTGGCGGTCACGGCCTTTCAGGACAACGCTCCGGTCATTCAGCTGCTGCTCATTTCTAAGCCTTATTCAGGCGCATCTTAAGCGGGCCACTCAGATATGTTCTTAAAAAGCTTCTGACAGAATTGCCCGTTAATTTGAGGAATATAGCCAGGGACTTAACTTGTTCCCCCTGACAACCGCTTTACCTCAGCCCTCGCAATAGGGCTTTTTTTTAGAATTTCTGCTGCTTAAAAGGATGACGTTGAATGCGTAATTTTTGCTTAGCCGTTGTTGTATTGTCCGCTGCTGCGCCGTTATTTGCTGCACAACATTCAGTGGGATTAGGTTATTCACGCTCTGATATCGGCGATGGGGATCACCTGAATGGCGGAAACGTTAAATATGGTTATCAGCCCGACGATTCGGCTCTGGGCTTAATTACCTCTGTGACGCTGACCGGAGACAGTGATAAAAACAAGCAAGACGGGGTGAAAACGGATGGCACTCTCGGATATGGCTCACTGATGGTTGGCGCGACTTATCAGCTTACTGACTGGCTTAAGCCTTATGCGATGGCAGGTGTTGGCCGGGCGGGTTATAAGATTGATGTCAGCTATGAAGGTAATAAAGAGACGATTAAAGATCACGATACGGCGTTAGCCTATGGCGCGGGGATACAAATCGAACCTGTAAAAAATATTTTTATTGATCTGGGCTATGAAGGATCGCGACTCTTTGATACTCAGGTGAATACATTCACTGCAGGTGCGGGCTACAGATTCTGATTGGCTCCTTAACCCGCCAGGGTAATTTATCATCCATAAAACCACCCGAAGATTAGTAGGGTGGCTTTTTTCTGTCTGGTTGCTGATCGTCCGGAACATCGCTTTCCTGGATGAATAAATCAACCTCGTTAAAAAGAAAGATCGTCACGGGATCAGAATCAGCCTTTCCTGGCCGGTCTCTTCATGCCAGATTCTGCTTACCTCTGAAAGCGCAGAGGTTCGTAGCGGCGTGTCTAACCCGCTCAGTGGCATGGCAGCCAGCAACTCACCCGCCCCATTCACCAGGGCCTGGACGGAAAGGCTGCCGATGCCGCCGCCCAGAATTTCAAGGCCCGAGCTGCGAAGGGACGACGCAGAAACAGCGATTTTTTCGCTCGCAACGGAGCCCAGCTGAATATACCGCAGACGCGGTTCCCCCAGCCGTGAGCCACGATTCGCCGTGGCCTGCGTGAGTATCCGGCTCGCTGGCTCACCCCAGAGATAATCGAGAACCACATCTACCCTGCCGGAAAAAACCTGTTTCAGCGCCTCGTCTGCAGCGCCATCCAAAACAATTTTATCTACCTCGCCCGGAAGCTGGTCCAGCTTTTCCCGATTACGGCCAGTTGCGATGATCCGGCTTGCGCCAGGCCAGGCCGCAATCTGCACCGCCAGGCCACCAGCGGAGCCCGTCGCACCGTTGATCAGGACTGATTCACCGCGCTGAAATCCTGCTCGCCGTGTAAGCGCGACCCAGGAAGAAAGCCCGGCGCTGACCACCGCTGCAGCCCGCGCATCACCCACGCTGTCCGGAATCCTCACGACTGAACCCGCCGGGACAAGTGCCTGATCAGCCATTGAGCCAAACGGTGGTTGAAGAAACAGAAAGTAGACTCGCTTTCCGTCCGGGCTAATTCCTACGCCATCAATGCCAGGGACATAGTTTGCCTCAGCCGCACCCGAGTAATGTCTGCCCACAGCGAGGCCCTTATCGATTGGGCTCAGCGGCGCAGCCAGCACACGTATCACAACTTCACCTTCGCTGGCCTGCGGCTCAGGAAAATCGCCATATGAAGGCGGCATGTCAATAGGGGAAACGATAGCAGCACGCATAGACAGTCCTTATGAGAAGTGACGTTATTGCACCGGGATGCCCTGTTGGCGGGCGCGATGAAGACGGCTCAGTTGAAAGCCATCACGGATGTTTAATCCAATGAGCGTCACGTGAAGTGCTCAGGGTGTTCATCCGCGACAACGTCCGGGCGGACCACCTCAGCCAAAACAATTTCGGTTAACCCTGCGGCTATGGTTCATAATAAATGCTGCGCATTTAACGGATAACCGTGAAGACAACGGTTACTGAATGTTTGAAACTTATCTGACAACTCAGGGTTGTTAGCTGAATATAAGGGAAAATAATGCCGTTGATATTTGATGAGTTATCTGGTTTCCCATCATGGGTGCCTGTTGTATTACTCTTCTCGCTCTCATTTGTACTGGGTTTTCTCGCACGCCTTATCCTTCTCAGGTTTATTCGCTACTGGCAGAGTCGTGACCGAAAGCTATTCAAATCCCTCGAAAAACACCTTCGTGGCTCGATGTTCCTATTCATTCCCTTGTTGATGGTCAATGTCGGGATTAATTACATCGACATTCACCCGGATCTGCTGGTTTTTATTACCAATACGGTGAATGTGTTTATAATATTATCGTTTTGCTCAGTGTTAATTCGATTAACGAACGTGGCGCAGGATATGCTATATATCCGTTACGACATCAATATTTCGAATAACCTTCGTGCGCGTAAAATTCGCACACAGATCATTTATGTGAAGAAAGTGGTCATTGTCATACTGGTATTATTCTGCCTCTCTCTGATTCTGCTCAGTTTCCCCGGCGTGAGAAAATTCGGTACCACTATCCTCGCCGGTGCTGGCGTAGCCGGTATCATCATTGGTTTTGCCCTGCAGAAGTCGCTGGTCAATCTGTTTGCCGGTATTCAGATCGCCTTTACCCAGCCGATCAAAATTGACGACGCCGTGGTGGTAGAAAAAGAATGGGGCTGGATTGAAGAGATCAACCTGACCTATGTGGTGGTGCGAATCTGGGATTTGCGCCGGCTGGTGTTGCCCATCACCTACTTTACAGAAAATCCGTTTCAGAACTGGACGCGCAATAATGCGCAGATTCTGGGCTCTGTTTTTCTCTACGTTGATTATTCGATGCCACTGGAACCGCTGCGACAGCATTTTGAAAAAGTGCTGAATGAAACCAAACTCTGGGATCGGGAAACTAAGGTGCTTCAGGTGACCGATACCACCGAGAAGACCATGACGATCAGGATGTTGATGACCGCGCAAAATTCCCCGATAGCCTTTGATTTGCGCTGTCACGTGCGGGAAAAGATGATTGAATTTATTCAGCAGAATTACCCGCAGAGCCTGCCTCACGTCAGGGCGTCACTTACCGATACCGCTGCCTGACAGGCGGTGAGAACGGGGTGAGTTGCAGTCGAATAAAAGCGGAAGATACAGCGTGCTTTCTCGGCGTCAGGGCCGCTGTTCTTCCGCCTCTCACAAACCTGCTGCGCTCTGCTTTCCGCTCCAGGCCAGAGCAGTCAGTCAATCGCCTGATTAATATGACCGGCGGCGTCGATCCGGCATAGTTTTCAGCCTCCGCATAGCATTGCCACTCTTGTGACAGACCAGGTTTAGCGCGGCCGGAAGTATGCAGCAGCCAAAGATCAGGCAAAAACTGCTGACGCTTTTTCCATTTGGAAGTAAGACCTTATCGTGCCGCATAGCATTGCCAGTCGCTTGCACCGGCACTCTCGCCGGAAAGCGCCGCTGTAATGGTCATCGATCTTTATGAAGGGGTGATGGTCCGCATTCGGGTTGAGGCGACCACGCGTCATTATGATTTTCTCACGCAGACATTGCCGCAGGTGCACTTTGTTCACTGAAATCAGCACAGTCAGCGTGCTGCTGAACTGTTATGTCCGGTTTTGGCGATACAGTCAGCGACAGGCTGCGTTGATAACGTTTATTTCAACGGGCATCAACGATGTGTTCATCGTCCGGAAAATAATGGCTCCTGGCCCATGTTTGAATCATTAACGTATCCGGGTTTGTACATTAGCCTGGTCAGCATCTGGCAGAAGGCTTCACTTGTCGGATGCAACTCGACAAAACACAGCTTTTTGGTCACGATATCGGTGGGGCAATTTCACTCCGACTGGCATTCGACAGCCCATCCCTTCTGCAAACGCTGACGATTGCCGATATTCCGAGTTACGACTCCTGGCCTTCACCCACCTGGAAAGAGATGCGGGATCGCTATGCGGAATATGCGATGATCTCTGCCACTGAGCATTATCGCGCGATGTCCCGGCAGTTGCAGATGGCCATTTTCAATAAGCATCATATGACAGAGCAGCGGCTGGAAAGTTATCTCGCGCCGCTTTGAGGTGTGGTGGGCCAGCCTTCATTTTATCAGCATCCGGTTGCACACTATAATGTCTGTTACGCCACTGACTTTGCAGAAAAACTGCCGCAACTCCGGCTGCCAGTACAGATTTTATGGGGCGCCGAAGATGAGTGGCAACCCGTTAAGTATGGAAAGCGTTTGCAGCGCGACATCGTCTCTTCCACACTTCATATCTATGAGCAGGCCGGACACTTTCTAATGGAAGATGCTCCCTTGCCTGTCGCCGCACAGTTAATTGACTTTGTTAATCAACATAATATGAGGTAGAGCCATGATCCTGATCGGAATGCTGGATTCACCCTATGTCAGACGGGTTGCTATTTACATGAAGGTATTGGGTATTCATTTTGAACATCGCCCGCTTTCGGTATTCAGCGATTTTGACGCCCTATCACAAATTAACCCAGCCGTTAAAGTCCCAACGCTTATCACAGATGATAATCAGGTGCTGATCGACTCAACACTGATCATTAATTACCTTGAAAAATATTGCGGTCATACGCCTGCACCCACATCAGCGTCCGAAGCGGAACAAATACGGGATCTGCGTCTTACCGGATACGCCCTCGCAGCCTGCGAAAAAGCGGTGCAGATTGTGTACGAAAAGCGTGTCAGGCCGGAAGAAAAACAACATCAACCCTGGGTGAATCGGGTCACTCAACAACTTCATGGCGCCTGGCAAACGCTGGATAACGGGCTGCGGGAAAGTCACCCAGACATGCTGTCTGTAGCCGGTATCACTATTGCAGTAGCCTGGAGTTTTACAGATTTGATGCTGCCGGATACGGTGAACCGTGCGCGCTATCCTGAAGGGGCCGGATTTACACTACTGGCCGAACAGCGACCGGAATTTTTGACAACGCCCATGAACCAGGCCTGAAAAGTCATTAAGAGCGGTGACGCAGGCTGTAATAGCCGGGCTGCCCACCGCTTGTCATTCCATACAGGGCTGGCTTGTTGTAATCGATGACAAAGTCTTTCCGGCGCCAGCTTAGCGTCAGGGCGTCTCATGCTGGCTGCCGCTGAGTCCGGCCATCATCATCTTGTTTATCGCATACTAATCGGCGGCTTAGATGATGGCATGAACAGGCAGGCGCTGGCTCGGCTTCGACCTTCTTTCCATAAAGAGCGTCGGGCATCTGTCGATACTGCCTCTTCACCTCTGTTTCTGGTGTCTCCTCTTCATTCACTGTAATCAGTGAATTTATTCTCCGCGAATCCGTAACGCAGTTATCCGCACAAACCGGCTGACTGGACGTAACGTGTGTTAAAAAGCCCGTCCAGACGGACGGGCAGGATTACTTGACAGTTCCGACCTGATTTAGCTGAGCAGACAACTCTGACCATACCTGTTGTGATGTTCGTTCCCAGGTGAGCGGGGTGACTGAAATATAGCCGGCCGCTACAGCGGCCACCTCGCTATATTCCGGCAGATCCGTCACACCATGCTCCACCCGCAGCCAGAAATAGTGTTCAGCGTGGGGATCAGCCGTAGGCGTAACGGTGATTCCATTTACCTTGCCGATACCCTGTCGTGTTACTCTGACGCCCTTCACCTGCCCCGGCGGCAGATTTGGGAAATTAACGTTCAGACAGCATTCTGCAGGCAAGCCTGTCTCGAAGAGTTTTTTCAACACCGGCAGGCACTGCTCTTCAGCGGTATGCCAGTCCGGCTGATCTTCAGGACGTTTATCCTGACTAAGCGCCACTGAAGGAATACCGAGTAAAACGCCGGTAATAGCCGCCCCGACCGTGCCTGACAATACGGTTTCAAAACCAATGTTTGAACCACTATTGATACCCGACAGCAGCAGGTCCGGAGGACAATCTTTCATCAGCTGCCTGACCGCAACCGCCACGCAATCCGCAGGCGTTCCGTGAACCGCGAATCTTCTGACACCGCGAGCTTCAACCCGTACCGGTTCGCGCAGGCTGACAGAGTTAGAGACGCCGCTTTTGTCAGTGGCCGGCGCGACTATCCAGATTTCATCAGCAACATTTTCTACTACTGTTTCAAGGATCCGGATGCCTGGAGCATCCAGCCCGTCGTCGTTGACCAGTAAAACCCGGCGAAAAGGCTTTTGGGACATAATGAGTCTCCGTTATATGGACGTGGTCCGTCCTGAAGCAGTGCCTCTTTTTAATATCATCAGACGGTAATAAAGATTATTCTTTTTCACCAAAACCGCTGGCAAACAATCCTTTAATTTCGGTCATAACATCGTGTTCATCAGTACCATCGCAGATGATTTCAATATTTGAATTACCTTTGACACCTGCACCCAGAACACTCATCAGTCCCTTAAGAATAACTGTCTTTTCACCGTTAACCAGGGTCACTGATGATTCGTATTTTTTTATTGCTTTAATCAATGTAGCAGCCGGGCGTGCGTGAAGGCCCGTGCTGTTAACAACACGTATATTTTCTTTGATCATTTTTTTATCCCGATTTTGCAGGTAAATATCTTACTTATATCAGGACGCGCGATTCATCATCTGAATTTTACTGAATACATCGGATTCAACAGCTGCTTTAGCACTGTTCATAACGCGTGCAAGGTTTGCTTCGTTATTATTTTCAGTCCAGGCTCTGCCTACTGATGTGATGAAGGCCTTACGCAGGTCACTTGCAATGTTCACTTTAACCACATTATATTTAACGAAGCTGCGAATAATATCTTCATCTATGCCTGAACCACCGTGGATGACCAACGGGACCGGGCAAATTGCAGCAATTTCCTGCAGCAAAGGAATATCGATGCGAGGAATATCTTCCAGGCCGTGAACGTTACCTACTGATACTGCCAGCATGCTGCAGCCAGTTTCCTGGACAAAGCGCAGTACCTGCTTCGGATCCGTTTTGCAATCTGCTTCACTTACGTGGTCGTCTTCTTTACCCAGGATAGCACCCAGTTCAGCTTCCACCGGTACGCCGAATGATTTGCAGAAATCAACGGCTGCTTTTGTAAACGCAATGTTTTCTTCAAACGGAAGCTCAGCGCCATCGATCATGACGGAAGTAAAGCCCGCGCGAACCGCCTGTTTCACATCGTCGAGTTCTTTACCGTGATCGAGGTGCAGGCTAACCGGTACATCCATAGTGGCTGCACGTTTCTTAACGATTTCGTAAATATAATCGTAGCCAGAAAGTTTGGCGTTAGTCGGCGCAATCTGAATAAAGTTTGGCAGCCCCGAGCGCTCAATGGCGTCCAGGATAGAAATGGTAGTTTCCAGGTTAGTAGTATTAAATGCGCCGGCCAGAACACGTTTTTCCTGGATGCTGCGTAGCAGGATGTTACCGTTAACTAATGGCATAATAATTACCTCTCTCTTCGTTGAAGAACTGTACCTAAATAATATTTATCGGATTTCAGCCAGACGTTACCAAATTCCAGTGGAATGTTTTTCTCGAAATAAACGATTTGCTCCAGATGTAATACCGGCGCATCTTCATGAACTTCTAAATAGTGCCCCCGTTCGGCGCCAATTATTTTTGCAGCGTAACGGCTTTCAGATGACGCAATTTTTTTACCTGAAAGCCGTTCGACCGTTGGGAAAAGGTTATTGCTGTTAAAATCAATATTCTCAATACCAGGGCAGTGAGCTATGTTGATACGATTTTCAATCAGCATGACTTTTTCCCCCTCCACGCTACGAACGCGCTTCAGGTAAAGAATCGGTGCGCCCGTCTCGATCCCCAGTTTTGACGCAACCAGTTTGGAGGCGACGTCAAGGCGGGATTCAATGACTTTTGTTTCAAAATTCAGGTGCTGACTTTCCAGTGACTCCGCAAATGACAGGAGGCCTTCACCCAGGGAGTAAGAGATGTTCTCACTTTTAACGAATGTTCCCTTACCCTGTACCTGAACCAGCAACCCTTCATTAACCAGCATGGTAACGGCTTTTTTTACCGTGCCGCGGCTGACGCCCAGCATTTCCATAATCTGATTTTCTGAAGGGACGCGATCGCCTGTTGTCAGGTCTCCCTTGTAGATATTTTCACGGATCCACTCTGAAACCTGAAGATAAAGTGGTACTTCAGAGTCTTTCAAAACGGTATTCATGCGATGCTCCCTCAGTAATTAAGATCGTCTATGTACGACTATGCACAAGTAACGCCCGAACATAACCTGATTTCCCGGTATTCACAAACGATCTGCTTCACAAAATTTGCGCCGTCAGGCTCCTGCCATACGGCGACAAATCAGGGAATATCGTAAAACAATAAGACCTGTCTGAGTCACTCTATTCGTCCATCTGCATAATGACCTTCAGCACGTTATTATGCGGGTCAGAAGCAAACTCAATTGCTTCACCCAGCTGTGACAGTGGGTAGGTATGCGTAATCATGTCATCTACGTTGATACGGTTCGCTCTGATAATTTCCACCGCCTCCGGCATCTCGTAAGAAGACAGTGAATAGGTGCCGATCACTGAGATTTCATCACGGAAAAAACGCCCTGAATCAATGGTGACCATATTGTTGTGATCAAAAGGTGAGAAGACAATTACACGTCCTCCGCGTCTAAGCATATCAATAGCTTGCGGCAGAAGTGAGGAGACGCCAGCAGCAATGACCACCACGTCAACACCGAGGCCTTCAGTGATATCGCTGATACGCGCTTCCAGATTTTCGCTTGATGGATTGATGGCATGGTTGATTCCCAGACGCAAAGCAAGGTCCAGCTTGAAAGGAGACAGATCGGAGACGATGACATTGGATGCCCCCATCATAGCCGCCAGCTGGGCACTTAACAGACCGATGGTGCCGGAACCCATGACCAGCACACTGCAGCCAGGAGTAATGACTGCCTGCTTAAGACCGTGCAGACAGCAACCGATGGGTTCCACCATGGCCGCTTTTGCCCAGGAGACTCCTTCCGGAATTTTGTGGGTCAGGTGTTTGACGTGTAGTTCCGGCAGTCGAATGTACTCAGCAAATCCGCCTGGCTCGATGTTGGTAGGCTTAAACTGTTCACAGAGGGTGAAATGGCCGCGATCACAGTAATGACAGCTATAGCACGGCACGTGAATGGCGGTCACCACTCGATCGCCTGGCCGAAACTTTGTCACGCGATTGCCGACTTTAACCACTTCAGCGGCGATTTCATGGCCGAGGACAACGGGTCCTGTTACGGTCTGGTGCTGGGCTTTATGAATGTCCGTCCCGCAGAGCCCACAGCTTTTCATTTTTAACAGAATGTCGCCGCCCTCGATTTCAGGTAAGGGCATTTCTTCAAAGCGGATATCGTTTTTACTGTAGTAAACGCTGGCTTTCATGATTTATGTCCTGCTCATCTGATTTTCAATCTGAATCTTGGTCTCGTAGAGATGCTTGTATATCTGGTGATATATGATGCTGAAGCTCTCTGCGGATTTAGCATCCGGTATATAACGTATCAGCGCGTCGCTGGGCAGGTCGGAATTGTTCGGCTCATAACCCGCTCCTCTTGCGCCGAGTAACGCAGCGCCACGGCTGACTGCTTCCGGGATCTGGCATGCCACGATCTCGCGGTTGAGAATGGTTGCTTTCAGCTGGAGCCAGTAAGGATTCTGGCAGGCTGCACCGATAACCATGATGGACTTCCAGTGATTGCCGGTCAGCGTTTCATAGGTTTCCAGTAGATGGCGCAGCTCATAGCAAAGGCCGTGAAACACTGCTTTCAGCAATGCTTCCGAATCGGTCTGGTCTTCCACACCATAAACCAGCCCTTTCGCATGGATAGTTCTTCTTGGTGGTCCACTGCCGCGAAGGTGCGGGATTAGGAAGCTGTCAGTTGGGTTCTCGGCCGCCCGCTTATTCATGAGCCAGAGCGTCATGCTGTTAAAATCAGCTGCCGTCAGGTCGAATAAATTTGAGAACCACTCAATGGCATAACCGGCTGAAGGCAATGAGGCGTAAAGCGTATAGGCATCACGCAGGACGTGATGACCGTTGGACACACGCGACTGATAATACTGGCCGGTGACTGATGGCTTGTTACGCATGACCAGCAGTCCTTCGGTAGTACCGGTTGAGTTGAGGATCTGTTCCTCTCCCTTCAGTCCAACTGCCACAGATCCGACCATATGGTCGTGCCCGGAAATCGAAATTTTTGTCTGTGAGGATATTCCGGTGGCTGTGCTGATTTCTTTCAGCAAGTAGCCGGTCGGCTCGCCGGCGGTGACCAGCGGGCTGAACAGCGAGAGCGGAATATCCATGGCTGAGCAAATTTCCTCAGACCAGATGTTTCTGGTGATATCAAATGCCAGAGTACGTGACGCAAGCGAGTATTCTGCACGTTTCATACCGCTCAGACGAAAAGCAACATATTCCGCTATGCATAACCAGCTGACTGGTTTTTGATTCCCACTATTTTCCATCAGCCATAAAATTTTATTCAGGCTGTAATTACTGTGCGCGGGAATACCCGTAATTTCATAGAGACGACTTTCACTGATACGGCTTACCAATCGCTCAAGCTGAGGCTGGGTGCGGGTATCATACCAGGTCATTACCGGGCCTATCACCTTATCTTCTACATCAAGCAGTACGCCTGCCTCTCCTACACTGGCAACTGAAATGCTAACAATATTTTTGGGATCGTTAACTGTTTTGGCGATGCTACCCAAACCATCAATAATACCTTGCCACAGTTTATTAATATCGAAATCACTTCCATGTTCCGTAATTTTTTTTGGCGTAATGAAACTGTGTTTTGTAATTAGCTCTAGTTCTGCGATCCGATATAAGCAGATCTTACAGTTAGTGGTTCCAACGTCTATGCCAATCGCGTACATATCTCTCCCCTCTGGAAGGGAATAACATCAATCAGTGATAAATTTGGGAAATACTACGCAGCCTTTCCCTTTTTTCGCGTTGTTTTTTTAACTCTATCTGGTAAGTGCAACCTGCTGCTCAGCAGTCGCGTTCTCTTCCATTTCTTCACGCTTTAACTGTCGGTTTGTCATTCGATACAATAATAAACAGGTAATCAGGATGACCGGAATTAGTCCTAGCGCAATAACATTTCCTTCAAAAATTTTCACCATCCAAAAGCGGAATGGGTTACCACCGTCAAGCAAGCTTGATATTTCACTGTCCGTATTAATAGGGAAGTGAATACTCTTTGCTACCGACGTCAGGATAGGTGCTGCCGCAGAGGCTACATATAAATTGACGGTCAGCAGCGGTATACCCAGAATGAATGCTCGTGCGATGTTGCCGCGGCATGCCAGTACAACCATAGAAATCGGCACCCAAATATTCGCAAGGTCCCCCAGTGGCAGCAGACGATTGCCCGGAAGGACTACTGCCAGCAGTACACCCACCGGAATCAGCAGCAGCGCTGTGGACAGTACCGATGGGTGACCAACCGCCACGGCAATATCCAGACCAATATACAGATCGTCACGATCTGGATATTTCTTACGAAGGAACTTTTTGACTGCATCAGACAGTGGCAGCAGACCTTCCATCAGCAATTTGACCATGCGCGGCATAATCAGCATTACTGCACCCAGGCTCATCGCCAGTGTCAGAACCCCTTTAAAATCATAACGGGCCAATAAACCGATGCCTGCTCCCAGGATGACACCCAACATCATCGGCTCACCGAAGATACCAAAACGTTTCTGAATCGCATCCGCGTCGGCATTCAACTTGTTAATGCCAGGAATTTTATCCAGCAACAGGTTACCCAGCAGCCCGAACGGGAAGAAGATAGCCGACGACAGAGTTGGCAGGGAAATACCCGGTAAATTGAAGTATTTCTGTATCATCGGTGCACACCAGTCAGCCAGCAGCAGCGTGATGATGGAGGTCACACCCGCGATCAAAATTCCGAACATAAAGCTGCCAGTAACGTTGTAAACCATGGCGCCAACCATGGAGAAATGCCAGAAATTCCACACATCAATGTTAACGGTCCGGGTCCACTTCATTGTCAGCATCAGAACGTTAATACCGATAGTCAGCGGTACCACGAACGGCGCTACCTGAGAAGCCCAGGCAATTGCCGCCAGCGGTGTCCAGCCAAGATCTACAACCGGCAGGTTGATCCCGGTGTGCTTGACCATGTCTTTAGCCGCTGGTCCAAGTTGATCCAGCAACAGTCCAAAGACCAGGAACAGACCGATGAAGCCCATACCAATGGTGAGTGCCGATCGCAATGCTTTGCTGAAGCCAGCGCCCAAACACAAGCCCATTATAAAGATGATGATTGGCAACATGATGGTTGGACCAAGAGCCAGCATGTATTGAATTCCGCCGTAGAGTGTTTGCAACATCTGCCTGTCCTCAGTTATTTCTTAAGAATTGCCACGATTTTTTCGAGGAGCTCTTCTTCTCCAAAACCTGTCAGAAGCGGCAGCCCATTCAAAACTGGCGTCTGTAGAGAACTTTTCACGGCGGAGGTGACTATGATCATATCGGCCATTCCGTCCTGAGTAGCAATGGTGCCGATGTTGGACTGGATGGGTTCAACATTGATGCCCTGCTCTTTGCAGTAAGTAACGACTTTTTCAGTTGCGACTGCTGAGGTAGCAATGCCGCTGGTGCAGGCGAAGATGATTTTCTTATTCATGTAGGACTCCGTTATGTTTTTCGGATTTGTAAGGCACCGGTTATGCGTTTTAGTCGAGGTTTTTAGCCAGGATCTGGACGACTTCTTCTACGGAAGTTGTGCTGAGCAGCCTGTCCATCTCATCTGTCTTTTGAAAAAGAGAAATCAACTTCATAAGGAATTCGAGGTGCGCATCTTTTTCTTTCAGGAGCAGGAAGAAAATGACATTCACTTTCATTGTCAGTTCAGGGTCTTCCGCCTGATTGAACTCAATGCCATCCGGGCAGGTAACGACGACCAACCGCTCCTCGAGAACATGTTCAACATCAACATGAGGGATAGCCACGCCCATGGTCTCCAGCTGCATCGCTGTCGGATGGTTCAACTCACGCAAGATAAGGGCCTCACGGTAGCTTTCTTCAACAATCCCCTTGGCTAAAAGTTGATCGGTGATTTTTGTAAATAGCGCATTACGATCGTGCGATGTCTGATGCAGGTGGATGAGTTCGCTATCAAGGGATGTATTCAATGGCATCTTGTACCTCTCTCCTTCCAATTTAATCGTATCGTCTCAACTTAACTCATCAGGGTCATGAGTAGTTGTCTATGTACAACCATATTCAACCTAAGTGAACCCTACTCTTCTGGTATGTCACTGAGCAATGAACTCTCTATGAATCTGTGCATTTGCTCACACAAAATATTTATTAACTCCTCAAATTAGCCATGGATAAAAAAGATAAGCTCTTGATATACAATATAAATATCTACTTAAAAAAATTATTTTCAGAGTTAAGTTGGTTATTAGCTGACTAATAGAATATTTACTCCCCAAATGTAGCCTTAGAAAAAGTGACATCCAAAAAGGTGACTGATGTATTTATCAATCTGTTAAATAATATCAAATCAAATAGTTAGCTGCGGTGATGTTTATTTGCACATAAATATCACCCTTTATCTGATACAATAATTCGGAAGATTAACTCTGCTGTGAGCTAATAGTGGATGCAGATGATACAGAGGAAATTAAAATATTATTCTGATTGTGAAAATAGAGACAAGTAATCCCTCATCGATTAAAACCTGACATATTGTTGTTTCGTGAATATTTAAAATTATCGAAGTTTAATAAAGTAGTTTGAGAGTTGATGGGCTTTGCGGGATCAACTCACGATTGATCTGTAAAGGTTTTTTTAAAAAAATTATTTTTGGCCTGACTGTATCTTTTGCTAAAAGGGCCGGTAATCCGCCGTCTTCATGTCAGACTAGCCAACACAGGCCTTTCAAAACCTGCCCAACCCATAAATATTTGATTGTTTGTATGAGACATTTATCCGTGTTTTTTTAAACCAGGAAACAAAAGAATTCACTTCAGGCCAGCGGCATCATGCCTGCGTAAGGATGTAATAAAACCGATTGCTCTGACATTTATGTCCGTAAAAAGGAAATATTAATTAACAGCCGTCACCCTTGGGCTGTGTCCGTTATTACTGCCAATTGCCACGTCCGCCTGACTAACCGCCGCAGTGACGGCCAGATCAGTCTGGCCGGAACCCAGCCTTCCTTAGTTTCAATATTAAATTACGCCGTCCAGCCCACTCACTGGCCCTGCATGACGCTTGCATGAACACCAATATGCATGATGCCGTTTCCGCTCAGGATATCGTACTCGATAGCCGGATAGCAGGAGACGGTCCTGTCGTTGGCACGTAGCTAACCTTCGGCAGCTACACGTTGAGTGATCGAATTGCGTAAGCCAGAATAGCGTCAATTGAGCTACACCTGACTTGTTGGCAGAACAAAGAACTCCGCTATATTGACGTGCTCCGGTGAAGAACTGCGAGTATGATTGCATCAGCAATATCCTCAACGAATAGCGTCTTCATCTTACCTGAGAGTGACGCCATCATTTTCTTATAGCTTTTACTGGTCGTTCTGTTCTGAGTTCTGGCTACATTGCGCCTGGCTGGATGGGGTATGAAATGTGTCTCATGTCCCCTCTTCATTCACTGTAATGAGTGAATCTCTTCTCCGCGAATCCTTAACGCAGTTATCCGTACAACCCGGCTGAAGGTCATACCTTTATGGATGTAATGATACAAAATCACTTATTTTCAATTAATTAATTATCAATCGACCTCACCGAGCTGGGTTCCACACCGGTTTAATCCCATTTTGCGAACTGCACCGCAGGAAAGGTTAAAGCAAAGATATTGCATTAAGCTCGTACTGCCCGTATACCTTACTAAAGCTAATCCTTTGCATTAAGGTATCGATCATGACAGCCATCCCGCCCGTTCTGACTCCCCAGTCCGCTGCACGTCTGACGCTTTTCAGCTTCATCGGCGCGGTACTGATTTCGGCCACCAGCAGCGCACCGACGCCGCTTTATCCGCTCTACCGCACGCTGTTTCATCTGAGCCCGTCGCTGCTCACCCTGATATTTGGTGTCTATGCCTTCGCGCTGCTGGCCGCGTTGCTGACGGTGGGGAAAATTTCTGACTATACCGGCCGACGGCCACTGATGTTGCTGGCCCTGGCGCTCAATAGCGTGGCGCTGGTTATTTTTATCTGTGCTGATTCCGCTACGGTTTTAATCGGTGCACGTCTGGTGCAGGGCTTTGCGACCGGCATCGCCTTACCGACTTTTGGCGCCACCCTAATCGATGCCAATAAACATCGCGGTCCGCTGCTCAACTCCGTCACCGCCTTTCTGGGAATGACGCTGGGAACCCTGGCAGGCAGCATCCTGGTCACTTACGCCCCCTTCCCTACCGTGATGCTTTATGCGCTGTTGTTACTGGCGATGCTGGTGGCAATGGCGCTGTTGCCGTTGATACCCGAAACCATTTCACCTCAGCCTGGGGTGCTGGCTGCGCTGCGGCCGCAGGTGAAGATTCCGCGTCGTGCACTGGGCCCTCTGTTGAAAGTCGCGCCGGTGAACATTGCAACCTGGATGCTGGGCGGATTCTATCTTTCACTGATGCCGACGCTGGTGATCAGCGCCACCGGCCTGACGTCGCCTTTTATCGGTGGCAGTGTGGTAGCAACCCTGATGCTGAGCGCCACCGCCGCGGTGTTTTTCTTCCGGTCGCTGCCACCCACGCGAGCACTGTTTGTTGGAACGCTGATGTTGATAGCCGGCGTCAGTCTCACTCTTTCTGGTGTCGGTTTGCATGCCGTCGCCTGGCTCTATCTCGGTACGGCGATTGCTGGTCAGGGATTTGGCTCAATCTTTTCAAATGTGCTGAAGATTATTATGCAGCTCGCTGAAAGCCATGAGCGTGCCGGACTGTTCTCGGCCTTTCTCATCAAAAGCTATCTCGCCTTTGCGCTACCGGCGATTCTGGCAGGCATCGCCGCGCCACACATTGGCCTGACCCCAACCGCGTTTCTTTATGGTATGACGATTGTGATGCTGGCACTGGTGTCGTTGCTGGCGGTGAGATCCGGTTCATTTTCCCGGGCGCAAAGCTAAATCGTGGGACTTAATGACCAGCTTCCCCGCCACGTCATTCACAAATGGGGATTATCATTTACACTCAAACGGTTTGATTCACTGAGTCCTGCTGTTGGGTAACGCTATAAATACCATGCCTGAATCCCATCCTGATGATGCTTTAGCCCTGTTTTCGCCCGCCACGCGGTGCTGGTTTTCCACGGCCTTTAAGGCACCGACGCCGGTGCAACAGTCGGCATGGCACGCGATTGCCAGCGGTCAGCATTGCCTGGTGATTGCCCCGACCGGCTCAGGGAAAACGCTGGCGGCCTTCCTGACCGCCATCGACTCCCTTTTCCAGACCCGGGCACAGCAACCTGCGCCCGATCGCGATTCCACCGCCCGTATACTGTATATATCGCCGGTCAAAGCGCTGGCGGCGGATGTGCAGCGCAACCTCAACCTGCCGCTGGCCGGTGTGGTTGCCGAACGTCGGCAACGGGGCGAGCCAGAGATCACGCTTCACGTTGGGATGCGATCCGGCGACACGCCCGGCGCTGAACGGGCAAAACTGTTGCGACGTCCACCGGATATTCTGATAACCACCCCTGAATCGTTATTTCTGATGCTGACCTCGAAAGCCCGCACTACGTTGCAGGGCCTGACCACGGTCATTGTTGATGAGGTCCATGCGGTAGCCGGATCAAAGCGCGGTTCGCAGCTGGCGCTAAGCCTTGAACGGCTGGATGCATTGCTGCCGCAGCCTGCTCAGCGCATTGGGCTCTCGGCCACGATACGTCCGGTCGAACGCGTCGCTGAATTTCTGGGTGGCTGTCAGCCAACCCTGGTGGTGAATCCCGCCGCTGGTCGTACTCTGCATCTCAGTATTGAGGTGCCGGTAACGGATATGACCGATATCGCCAGCGATCCGAATCCCCATAGCAGCACAGGTCAGCCCAGCGGATCTATCTGGCCGCATATCGAGACGCGCATCCTGCAACTGGTGATGGCGCATCGTGCCACGCTGGTGTTTGCTAACTCACGCGGGCTGGCTGAAAAACTCACCGCGCGACTCAACGAACGTTACGCGGCGCAGCAGCAGACAGAAAGCCTGCGCCAACCGGCGCAGCACTATGATTCGTTTTCCGGCGGCAGCCAGAACCGCAGCGACAGCGCGCCCGGGGTTATTGCCCGATCTCACCACGGTTCGGTGTCGAAAGAGCAGCGCAGCGAAATTGAATCGGCGCTGAAACAGGGCGAACTGCGGTGTGTGGTGGCGACGTCAAGCCTGGAGCTCGGCATTGACATGGGGCCGGTTGATCTGGTGATCCAGGTGGGTGCACCGTTGTCAGTCGCCAGCGCGTTGCAACGGGTTGGCCGGGCCGGGCATCAGGTTGGCGGTGCTTCCACCGGGATTCTGTTTCCTCGCACCCGTCGCGACCTGCTTGATGCGACAGTGACGGTGCAAGCGATGCAGGCCGGGCAGCTTGATGCCCTTTCACCGCCGCGTAATCCGCTGGATATTCTGGCGCAGCAGACGCTGGCCGCTGTCGCCATGGAACCTTTACAGGCGGATGCGTGGTTTGAACGGGTGCGGCGTGCCGATCCGTTCCGCACCCTATCGCGCCGCCTGTTCGACGCCACGCTGGATATGCTGGCCGGAAAATTCCCTTCGGATGATTTCACACATCTGCGGCCCCGCCTGGTCTGGGATCGCCAAAGTGGCCTGTTAACGGCCCGTCCTGGCACCCAGCATCTGGCCGTTACCAGCGGTGGCACCATACCCGATCGCGGTATGTTCAGCGTTATCCTGCCTGAAGGCGAAGAGCAATCGGGATCGCGGCGGGTCGGCGAACTGGATGAAGAGATGGTTTACGAATCGCGGGTCAATGACATCATCACCCTTGGGGCGACGTCATGGCGGATCCAGCAGATAACCCATGATCAGGTCGTCGTTGTACCAGCGCCAGGCCGATCCGCACGCCTGCCGTTCTGGCGCGGTGAAGGCGTTGGCCGGGCGGCAGATTCAGGTGCCAGCCTGGCGGTGTTTTTGCGTCAGCTTGATAATGCGACACCCGAAGATGCACAACAGCATCTGCATTCCCTTGGGCTGAATGATAATGCCATCTCTAATCTGCTGTCGTTACTGGCTGAGCAGCGCGCTGCCACCGGTGTCTTGCCTGGCGATCGCACCCTGGTGATCGAACGCTGCCGTGATGAAAGCGGTGACTGGCGGGTGATCCTGCATTCACCCTGGGGACAACGCATCCATGCGCCCTGGGCGCTGGCGATCGCGGCACGCATCCAGCGGCGACTGGGCATTGATGCGTCGGTGGTCGCCAGCGACGACGGCATCATAGCCCGCTTCCCCGACAGCGAAGGTCGGGTTCCGGGAGCGGAACTGTTTGTGTTTGATGCCGATAGCCTGACGCAGGAAGTCACTGACACGATAGGCAGCTCGGCGTTGTTTGCTGCCCGCTTTCGGGAATGCGCTTCGCGCGCGTTGCTATTGCCGAAGCGTAATCCGGGTAAACGTTCACCCCTGTGGCAGCAGCGTTTGCGGGCCGGTCAGCTGCTGGAAGTGGCTCGCCAGTATGAAGATTTTCCGATCCTGATTGAGACCGCACGCGAGTGTCTGCAGGATGTCTATGATTTGCCCGCTCTGCACCGCCTGATGAATCAGATACAGCAGGGAAGCGTGCAGTTTGTCGAGGTCACGACTGACGTCCCCTCGCCTTTCGCGGCGCCGCTGTTGTTTGGCTATGTGGCCGAATTTATCTATGCCAGCGATGCGCCGCAGGCTGAACGCCGCGCCTCACTGCTGGCGCTCGACAGTAACCTGCTGGGCGAACTGCTGGGTCAGACCGATAAAGGTGATCTACTGGCTCCCGCCGTTGTTGAGCAGGTAGAGCAGGCGTTACAGCGCCTGGACCCACGCTATCAGGCCCAGCATACCGAAGGCATTGTCGATCTGCTACGCGAACTCGGCCCGCTATCGCTACCCGAAATTGAAGCGCGTTTCAGCGGCGATCCCTCACAGGCAGTCGCGGCATTACAGCAGTTTGAGGAGGCGCAGCGGGTGATTTCGGTCACCGTTGCCGGTGAGGCGCGCTGGGCGGTGGTGGAAGATGCTGCCCGTCTGCGCGATGCCCTTGCTACTGTCATCCCCGACAATCTGCCCGCCACCTTTTTACAGCCGCTACCCGATCCGATCCGCGATTTGATCACCCGTTATGCCCGCACTCACGGCCTGTTCAGCGCGCAGCAGCTTGCCGATCGCTATGGTGTGGGCGTAGCGGTTATCAACAGCGCACTGCTGCCTTTACGCGAGCAAGGCAACCTGCTGCACGTCGGCAGCGAAACCGGCCAGGCTGACGGCGTCTGGGTCTCAGCCGACGTTTTCAAACGGTTACGGCTACGTTCACTGCAATCAGCTCGCGAGGCAACACGTCCGGTCGCGCCTGCTGCCTGGGTAACGCTGCTGCTGGAGCGGCACGGCGTGCTTAATCCGGCAGCCACCTTTACCCGTGAAACCTTGCCTGTCGCGCAACCCCTGTATGAAGGCATTGATGGGCTAGCGCGGGTAATAGAGCAGCTGGCGGGCGTGGCACTGCCTGCCTCGCTGTGGGAGTCGCAGATCCTTCGCGCCCGAATTCGTGATTATCAACCCGCGATGCTGGATGAACTGTTAGCTAACGGCGAGGTGCTCTGGTGCGGTCATAAAGCGCTGGGACACAATGACGGGTTAATTTCGCTCCATCTCACCGAATTTGCCGCTGAAACGCTGCCACCATCAGACTCAACGCAGTCACCGACAGAATTACAACAAGCCATTCTTGAGGCACTTAGCCATGGCGGCGCGTGGTTCGCCCACGAGATCATGACAAAACTTGCGGGGCCGGAAACGCCGCCGTCCGGCGATATTTATGCCGCTTTATGGCAACTGGTGTGGCAGGGCGACATCACCACCGATACCTGGACTGCCGTGCGTGGGCTGCTGGGCTCGCCGGGCGCGACACGTTCCCGCCCTGCGCGCGCTCTGCGAAGCCGTCACGTTCAGCGGTTTGCGCCGTCATCCCTGATGGGCCGCGGTCCGGGCATCAATACCATTGCCGGACGCTGGTCACTTCTTGTCCGGCGTGATATTTCACCGACACGTCAGGCGCTGGCGCTGGCCGAAAATATGCTCGACCGCTACGGCGTCATCACGCGTGGCAGCGCGATTTCGGAACAGATCCCAGGCGGTTTCCCTGCTTTGCAGCCGGTATTGCGCGGCATGGAGGACGCAGGACGGATTATGCGTGGACGCTTTATCGCTGGCGCGGGCGGCGCGCAGTTCACTGATGCCCTGACGATTGAGCGTCTGCGTGAACTGGCACAGCAACCAGCTGACACCACCGCTGCAGTGGCGCTTGCCGCCATGGACCCGGCGAATCCGTTCGGTGCCACGCTTGGCTGGCCTGTCCATATGACCGGCGCACGCCCGGTGCGGAGGCTGGGTGCGCGGATCGCGATTGTGGGCGGCGAACTGGCGCTCTATCTGCCGCAGGGTGGAAAAGATCTGCTGATCTTTACGCCGGATGAAGCGCAACAGCAGGCCGCCATCGCGGCGCTGGCGCTGGCGCTGAAGCGTGAAAAATCGCTGAGCTTTACGCTGGAAACGGTAAACGGTCAGCCGGTCTCGCAGTCGCCGTTACTCAACACCCTGCGCCATGCCGGCTTCTCCCGCGTGCCGCAGGGATTCAGCTGGTACGGTTGAGGTTGTCTTCTCGAACAAAATCAATAAAGGCCTGCAGCGGCGCCGGAATTAACCGGCGGTCATTGTAGTAAAGCCACGGGCCAGAGAAGCTCAGCCACCAGGGCTGCAACAGCGGTTCCAGTTTACCGCTGTCAAAACAGGGCCGCAGCCACTCCTCAAACAGATAAATAATGCCGCTACCGGCAATGGCCGCTTCAACGGCCAGATCCATTGCTCCGCCAACACTCACCACCAGCGGTCCGCTCACCTGCACAGTGACGTCACTGCCATCCCGGCTGAATTCCCAGTCCGGCATAACGCCACTGGCGTAGCGGCCTCGCAGACAGCGATGATGGATCAGATCGCGCGGATGATCGGGACGGCCATACCGGGCAAGATATCCCGCTGAAGCCGCTGCCGCAAAGCGCTGGCGGCGTGGGCCAATCGGCATCGCCACCACATCCTGCTCCAGCCGCTCATCGTAACGAATGCCAGCATCGCAGCCGTCGCGAAAGACATCCTGAACGTTACTTTCCGCCACGATCTCCAGCTGAATATCGGGATATCGCCGCAGGAACTCCGGCAACAACGCCGGTAACACCAGACGCGTGGCGCTGACCGGTACGTTGAGCCGCAGCGTACCGCCTGGCGTATTGCGGTAGAGATTGATCGCATCCAGCGCAGCGTTGACTTCATTCATTGCCGGGAGCAGCCGATCCATCAGTGCCCTGCCCGCTTCGGTTAACACGACCGTCCGCGTGGTGCGGTGAAATAACCGGATACCAAGTTGCTGTTCGGCACGGCGCACCGCATCGCTCAGACGTGACGCATTACTGCCGGTCACCCGAGCCGCCTCACGGAATCCACCGGCTTTTGCCACCGCAACGACTGCCTCCAGTAACGCTATCTCTACCGCCATTGTGCAGCACTCCGTACAGTCTGTCCTGATTTCACCGGATAGTTGCACAACCGTAACCCCGTTACAATCATTCTACATTCACGCAGGAGGTTTCCATGTCACACACCACCATGACCTATCAGCTGGGCGATCGTAATGTAAACCGTCTGGGCTATGGCGCTATGCAGCTGGCGGGACCAGGCGTCTTTGGTCCGGTCAAAGATGAAGCACGGGCCATTCAGGTACTACGCGATGCGGTTGCCACGGGCGTTAATCATATTGATACCAGTGATTTTTATGGACCGCACGAAACCAACAAGCTCATCAAAAAAGCGCTACATCCTTATCCGCAGGATCTTTGCATTGTGACGAAAGTCGGTGCCCGGCGTGATGCTAAAGGTGGCTGGTTGCCCGCTATGGAGCCCGACGCGCTGACCCAGGCGGTAGAAGATAACCTGCGTCATCTCGGACTGGATGTCATCGACGTAGTGAATCTGCGCAGTATGTTTCAGGTATTTGCGCCACAAGAGGGGTCGCTGGAACCGCAGCTGACTGCGCTGCTGGAACTTAAAGCGCGTGGATTGATCCGGCATATTGGCCTGAGTAACGTCACGCCGAAGCAGGTTGCTGACGCGCAGGCAATGACCCCGATTGTTTGTGTGCAGAATATGTATAACCTGGCAAACCGGCAGGATGATGCGCTGATCGATCAGCTGGCACAGCAACAGATCGCCTACGTGCCGTTCTTCCCGTTGGGTGGCTTCTCGCCGTTGCAGTCGACGCAGTTAAATGAGGTCGCTGCCTCGCTGAATGCCACGCCGATGCAGGTGGCGCTCGCCTGGTTGCTGCGCCGCTCGCCGAATATTTTATTGATCCCTGGCACCTCCTCGCCCGAGCATTTGCAGGAAAATCTGGCCAGTGCTCAATTGACGTTAACCGATGAGATCATGGCGACGCTCAACGGTATCTGAAGCGCATAGCCCGCCTGGCGGGCTTTTTTTATTTGCTGTTCGGTGTCAGAACTGCTTCAGACAGTTCACCAGCGAGGGCCGATCGCTACAGCGGATGTGGTGATCAATTCTGTCGATCATATACGGATAAAACGGATTCGATGTGGCGCGCATTATCGAGTCGAGCCCGACGATCAGCACGGCACTCTCACCCCGCAGTGATAAGGTGCCGAAGCTGATACCGTACTCATTTTTGATGGCTGGCTCATTGCCATATAAACCATCCTGCGCCGGAAACGGAATCGCGACGTGGGAGAGTGAATAGAGTCCGGCAGGATAATTAATCGCCAGAGGCTGCGTCTGCTCGCTGATCTCACCGGCAGGTACGGTTTTTGTCACCATGTTTAACGACGTCGCCGTTGCGTTGGTGATCACCGTTGAGGCGTATAACCGACGGGCGGCCGGCAACAGCTGATTAACGGCGGTGTACGAGGAGTGACGGAATAGCGGACTAACGCTGACTGCCTGATTGATATCAAACAGCACCAGTTCGCTGCCATTATCCGGCAGGTAATTATAGAGAGAACGAATCACTGACGGGGTGCTGACGGTGGAATCCATTACTGACTGAAAGGTCAGGATCGGCGGGAATGCCACCAGCTGTTGTTGACGTGACGCCTGCACAATCTGCTGTTGCAGTGCCTGAGTTAAGAGATAGGTCTGACGAGCGGCGTGCACCGGAAAGGAGTTGTACTTAAAGGGATTGAACTCCGGAACAATGTTCAGCCAGGCGGTTTTGGAAAAAGCGGGAAAAATCGACGGCATTCCTGCGATACCGGCAAAGCGGGCAAAACGGGTCACACCTATCATTGGCGACAACAGGATCAGCTGTTGCGGACGGCGTAAATGGTGATCGGTCAGGCTGTCCAGCGTGTATTTCACCGCCAGCGCCCCGCCGTTGGAAAATCCGACCAGATGAAGAGGCGTCGTCTCACCCGCCAGCCGGGTCGCTTCACGTACCGCCAGCCGCGTGGCAGCCAGCCAGTCCTGCCAGTCTACATCCGTCAGCCCGGCCGGTACTGTGCCGTGACCGGGTAACCGCAGCGCCACCGCAACATAACCCTGCTGGCGGTAGACTTCCGCTACGTGTCTCAGGCTATAAGGACTGTCGGTCAGGCCGTGCAGCAGAACGACGGCACCCCGCGGTACGCCATCGGGTCGCAGAATATAGGAGCGGTTCCAGTCGTGATCAAAATTTTCGGGGTAGATCAGACTGCGGGCATAGTACCGGTTAAGCGGCGTTTTCTCGTCCGCCTCAAGCTTATTGCTGACTTGCTGTTTCATCTCATCAAACAGCCGGTTTTCCGCCGCAAGGTAATCGGCATAACTGGCCTTATCAAGCTGCTCAACCGTTAATTCATGGGGGACCCAGGTGTGCCAGCGATGTAATTCGGGACCGCGCTCAGCCTCATACACACGGAAGATCAGCAATAGCCCCACGATCAACCCCGCGCCGAGAAGAAAGCGTTTGCTCCAGCGGGAGATTATTTTTAACGTCCTGGTCATGCATCCTTACCTGGAAAATTAAAATCCATAACGAAGCCATGCAAATAAAACATTGCCATTGTTGTAGGTGCCGGGAATATAGGTGAACTGCACATTCAACGCTTTATAACCCGCAGAGAACAGCGGCAGGACGATCGGCAACGGAATATAGCCGCCGAAATCTTCGCGTGCCGTAATACCCGCGGTTATTCCCGCGCCTAAACGGAAATCCTGATTTTCACCAGGATACCAGCCCTTTTCCCAGCCATAACCCACAATCGGCTGCCACTCATTATGCGAGTCTTTAAATGCCATCGCATATAATGCATTCCAGTTGCCGTTTTCATCAAAACGGGAGACACCCAGACCACCGCCCCACGGCATCTCGTTATAGTGATCGGTTTTCTCTTTGTCATACATAAAACGGGCATGCCAGCTGATAAAGGGCAGATAAAGATCGGTATGCTGCGGTGCATTCCAGGTCTGGGCAACATTATCCGTCACCCCATCCCACCAGGATGACAGAGAGGAGACCGCGGTTTCAGCATAGAGCGGACCGGCGGCCAGCGTTGAAGCAAGCAATACCGTTGCGGTAGCAATTTTCATGACAGGTCCCGTCAGCGCGCGGTGGTGATGACGAATGAGTATAGCGCAGTCCTTAACGCGCTGATTGTCACCCGTCATGCTTCGTTTAATTAATGACGAAGGAGTATAGCGAAGCCCTTAACGCGCTAATTGTCATTCGTCATGCTTCACGTAATTAGCGGATAATCCGCTAATTAACGCAAACGGTCAGTGATGAAAATGCTGTTTTCAGCCCGCAGGAAATGAATTTCAGGCTGAAATCGCCAGCAGTGAAGGCATTCTGACCACTGATTACAGTGAATGTCTGAGCGGTACAGCGGAAGGTTAACGGCGGGCAGGCGGCAGAAAAAACCGGACTGGAGTCAGTCCGGTTCAGGGGATCAGGCTTCAGCAGCCCGTGATTTTTCGCCAAACTTCTCTTTCATATGGGATTCAATCTCTTCCAGGCTTTTACCGCGCGTCTCCGGTACCATCGCCATCACAAAGATCAGCGAGCCGACGTTAATCGCAGCAAAGATAAAGAAGGTAGTGCTGCCGGCATATTCCATGATCGGTGGGAAGCCAAAGGCCACTATCGCATTAAAGATCCACTGTAATGAGACGGCACCGCCGGTTAATACCCCACGCAACTGCATCGGGAACAGTTCTGACATCATCAGCCAGTAAACGGGTGAGATGCACATCTGCATACAGAACAGGAACAGCAGAATACAGCCCAGGGCGAGGTAACTTTGCATCAGGCTCGGGCTGATGAAGGTCATCACGGCACCCAGCATAATCTGCGAAGTGATGACCAGACACAGGCCAGTGATCAGCATCGCCCGACGTGGGAAACGACTGACCGCCCAGATACCCACAATCGCCGCCACGACGGAAACGACCCCGTTGCCGATGGTTGCGGCGATCGAGGCACTGGTGCCAAGACCGGTCTGCTTGAGAATGATAGGCGTGTAATACATAAAGCCATTAACCCCGGTAAACTGCGCCACGAAGCCCAGACCGACGCCGATAATCATCAGGCGTATTACCCACTTCTCGCGGATCAGAGTTTTTGCATCAGGACCCCGTTCCGCTTCCCGCGCCTGCTTCTTCATCTGCGCCATTTCATGACGCACTTCTCGCGGCGTTTCACGCAGGTATTTGAGGATCTTTTTCGCTTCTTTCAGGCGACCTTCCGCCACCAGCCAGTGCGGTGACGCCGGAACAAAGAAGGTTCCGATAAATAGCAACAGGCCAGGCACCATCGCGATGGCCAGCATGTAACGCCACAGATGCGGATCGTGCAGCAGATAACTCAGCAGCGTACTGGCCACGTAGGCGATCAGCTGACCGGTGACAATCATCAGTTCATTACGGCTGACCAGCGGCGCACGGAGTCGTGGGCCGGCAATCTCAGCGATGAACACCGGCACGGTCGAAGAGCCGCCACCTACCGCGATACCGAGCAGGAAACGCATCACCACCATCACATTGACCGATGGCGCCAGCGCCGTGCCCAGCGAGCCAAGCACAAACAACACTGCCAGGCTGCGCAGCGTAATACGGCGACCAAAGCGATCGGAGAAGAAGCCACTCAGGAACGAACCGATGGCCGCACCGAACACCAGTGAAGAGGCCACCAGCCCTTCGGTGAAGGAGTTCAGCCCAAGTCCGCCCTGATCCGGCGGAGAAGTCATGTAAGGTAAGGCACCGGAGATAATCCCGGTGTCATAACCGAACGCCAGCGCACCCATAGTGGCAACCAGCACCACAAGAAAAATACGCTGGCGTACCGTGTCGGCAGGCGCGTGTTCGCCCGCTTCACCCGCGTCTGGTCTATTCGTACTCATAATTACCCTGCCATTAACAAGTTAAACATCCGTTGATGAAATTTCATACGGAATAAAATTGGAACATATTTACCGATTGGGAGATGAAGTGTAGACGGTATTTATCACTTAGCTTTAGCAATGCCTCTTTTCTGGCGGGATAATTAATTACAAAACTCAGGCAAATAGTGGCGGACCGAAATTATCTTTAACATTAAATTAACGTGTTCAGTTCGTGCTGGATCCAGTTCAGGAAATGACTGACGCGGGGAAACTGTGCAAAGCCACGCGGGTAAACCAGGTGGTGCGCGCTGACCGGCAGGCTATAGGGCTCTGGCAGCACTCTGACCAGTTTACCGCTGCGTAAATAATCTTCAGCCAGCAACTCACTCTCGAAAATAAGCCCGTGACCCAGCATGGCAGCTTCAAGACTCATATAAGAGCGGTCAAAGCGAAATAACCACTCTTTGTCCGGCTGGGGTAATTGTTGAGCGGCGAACCATTGTGGCCACTGAATAAGCGGTGATTCCGATAATATCAGCGCGTGATGAATGAGATCCCCGGCCTGATTAACGGGATAGCGTTCAAGATAATCGGGCGAAGCCAGTACCGACATCCTTTCATGGCGGATGGTTTTAATCTCAAACGATTTCCAGTCCGGGAAACCGTGCCGCACCGCAATATCAATATTATCGCGACTGAACGATAAGTTTTCATATGAGCAGGAGAGCGTCAGCTGAAATTCCGGGTAGCTGTCGCGAAATTTATGAATCCGCGGTAACAGCCACAGCAAACCGAAACTCGGCGCGCAGTGAATCCGCAGATTACTGCGCGTCTTCTCGTTACTGATGCGCGCCGTCGCCTGCGCCAGGCCCAGCAGTATCGGGCTGATTTCCTTCAGGTAATGTTCGCCTGACAGCGTCAGTACCACGCCTTTAGCTGAGCGATTGAACAGGCTGCAACCGAGCTCTCGTTCCAGTTTTGCCAGCTGATGACTGGCCGCAGAAGGCGTAATACTTAATTCTTCCGCCGCACGCGCCACATTGCCAAAATGAGCCACCTGCTCAAACACCCGCAGTGATTTAATCGAAGGTAAGTGGTCAGCCTGCTTGTCCATCGGTTTCTCCGTGACGGAAATATGTGATGAATGCCCATTAATAAAACGCAGAAATGTTAACTGCATCAAACCAATAAATTCATTCAGCATCAAATGAATTTTTTTGCATTGCCAATATCGACGGCTTTATCAATTCTGATCGTGACCCTGCCGGTAGCAATACCGAACCACTAATAATTATTCTTCTGGAGTGGACTATGTTACTTGAAAATAAAGTCGCGATAATCACCGGAGCAGCTTCCCCGCGCGGGATTGGCCGGGCAACCGCAGCCTGCTTTGCTCAGCACGGCGCCCGTATCGTGGTGCTGGATTTGGATTTGCAAGCTGCGCAGGCCAGTGCTCTTGCCTGTGGCGACGGACATCTGGGGCTGGCCGCAGACGTGACCGATCCGCTTAGCGTTCGCCGGGCAATCGATCAGGTACTTGAGCACTATGGCCGGATAGATGTGCTGGTCAATAACGCTGGCATTACGCAGCCGGTGAAAACGCTGGAGATCGGCCCTGAGGATTACAATCGCATCCTTGACGTGAATCTGCGCGGCACATTGCTTATGTCACAAGCGGTGATCCCCACCATGCAACAGCAAAAGAGCGGCAGTATTGTCTGCCTCTCATCGGTTTCCGCACAGCGCGGCGGCGGTATTTTTGGCGGACCACACTACAGCGCAGCCAAAGCTGGCGTGCTTGGACTCACCAAAGCGATGGCGCGCGAATTTGGACCCGATCAGATCCGTATCAATGCGATTACGCCCGGTCTGATTCAGACCGATATTACCGGCGGGCTGCTGCAGGATGAACGTCGCCACGCCATCATTGACGGTATTCCGCTTGGCCGCCTCGGCGCAGCCAGTGACGTCGCCAACGCAGCGTTATTTCTCGCCAGCGATCTCTCTGGTTACCTGACCGGCATCACGCTCGACGTTAACGGCGGCATGCTTATCCATTAAAAAGCGCCCTGCCCTGCCCGCATGAACGGCGGGCTCACACCAGGAGTGAATATCATGAGCACGCTTAACCTGAGCGCAGTTGCGGCTGCGCGCGATATCACCTATCGCAAAATAGCCTGGCGATTAATGCCGTGGCTGATGCTGTGTTATCTCTGCGCCTATCTTGACCGCGTTAATGTCGGCTTTGCTAAATTACAGATGATGGACGACCTGTCACTAAGCGAAACGGTATATGGTCTGGGTGCCGGGATCTTTTTTATCGGCTATTTCTTTTTTGAAGTACCCAGTAATCTGATTCTGCATCGGGTCGGCGCTCGCCGCTGGATCGCCCGCATCATGATCACCTGGGGTCTTATCTCGGCCCTGTTCGCCTTCGTTGAAACCGCATGGCAGTTCTATCTGCTGCGCTTCCTGCTCGGCGTGGCAGAGGCTGGCCTCGCGCCCGGTCTTCTGCTCTATCTCACCTACTGGTTCCCCGCCAGCCGCCGCGCACGCATGACGGTGCTGTGGTTTATCGCCATTCCGCTTTCCGGGATGCTTGGTGGCCCGTTATCTGGCTGGATTATGGCAACCTTTGCTGGTTTCCACGGTTGGGCCGGCTGGCAATGGATGTTTCTGCTGGAGGCTATCCCTACGATTGCTATGGGCTTAGTGGTGTTGCTGGTGTTGAAAGACCGCGTAGAGCAGGCGGACTGGCTGGATGAAGAAGAAAAACGCCGTGTCCGCGCCGACCTCGATGAAGACAATCAGCAGAAGGCCTGTCACAGCACGGTAAAGGCGTTCGTTGCGGATAAGCGTCTCTGGCTGCTGGCGCTGATTTACTTCTGCGTGGTGATGGGACAGTACGCCCTGACCTTCTGGTTACCGACACTGGTCAGAAATTCCGGCGTCAGTGAGCCGCTGCATATTGGCTTTCTGACCAGTCTGCCCTATCTGTGCGCCATTATTTTTATGCTGCTGGCCGGTCGCAGCGGTGACCGACATCGTGAGCGCCGCTGGCATCTGGTTATCCCGATGCTGGTGGGACTGATCGGATTATCGCTGGCGACGTTACTGAGTCATAGCGTCTCTCTGTCGCTGCTCTCACTGTGCATTGCCGCCGCCGGGATACTCTCTGCGTCTTCGCTGTTCTGGATGCTACCGACCAATTTGCTGGGTGGCGTGTCTGCCGCCGCAGGCATCGCCGCGGTGAACTGCATAGCCAATCTGGCCGGCTTCTTTTCGCCGTGGCTGATTGGTGCCATTACCACGGCAACCGGTTCACCCTCGTCAGGAATGTACTTTATCGCTGCCGTTCTGCTGGGCGGTGCGCTCTGCGTGCTGCGCATCCGGGCAGCGGATGTTAATCGTTAATCAGGAGGTAATATGACTGACCATCTGCACGCATCATCCGGTCTCTCATTGCAGCAACGCGCCACTAATATTCGCCGCCACGCTTTATTGATGGGTCAGGTACAGGGACAAGGCTATATCGGTCAGGCGCTCGGCGCGGCCGATCTCCTCGCTGTCAGCTATTTTCATGCCATGAACTATCGCGCCGATCAGCCTGACTGGGAAGAGCGTGATCGCTTTTACCTGTCGATTGGCCATTATGCTATCGCTCTGTATGCAGCACTGCTGGAAGCCGGCGTGATACCGGAAGCAGAACGTGAGACTTACGGCACCGATGAAAGCCGTTTACCCATGTCCGGCATGGCAGCCTATACCCCGGGCATGGAAATCACTGGCGGTTCACTCGGGCATGGTTTAGGTATCGCCGTCGGCGCCTGTCTGGGCCTGAAGCAAAAAGGTTCCGCATCGCGGGTCTTTAACCTGCTTTCTGACGGTGAACTGAACGAAGGGTCAACCTGGGAAGCGGCGATGTCCGCCTCGCACTGGAAACTGGATAATCTGATCGCCATCATTGATGTTAATAATCAGCAGGCGGATGGGCATAGCAGCGAGATCCTGGCCTTTGAACCGATTGTGGATCGCTGGCAGGCCTTTGGCTGGTATACGCAGCGGGTGGATGGCAATGACATCACGGCTTTGCAATCCGCATTTGATGCGGCGCTTAACTGGGCTGAACCGCAGCCACGCGTGATTATCTGTGATACCCGGATGGGCAAAGGTGTCTCGTTTCTGGAGAGCCGTGAGAAAACGCACTTTATCCGGGTTGATGCCGATGAGTGGGACAAAGCCCTGACCGCGCTTGAGCAAGGAGTCTGAGATGAGTTCACAACCGCAAAAAAAACGCCTGACCACCTCGGCAATGATCGCGTCGATAGCCGCAGAAGGACAGCCTACAATTTCTGCACCGTTTGGTCATGCGTTGGTATCGCTGGCGCAGCAACGAACTGATGTAATCGGAATGACGGCTGATTTAAGCAAGTATACTGACCTGCATCTCTTCGCCGACGCCTTCCCGGAACGCTTCTATCAGATGGGCATGGCAGAACAGTTGCTGATGAGCGCAGCCGCTGGCATGGCGCGTGAAGGCTTTACACCGTTTGTCACGACCTACGCGGTATTTGCTTCACGTCGCGCCTATGACTTTATCTGTATGGCTATCGCCGAAGAGAATCTGAATGTCAAAATTGCCTGCGCGCTGCCGGGCTTAACCACCGGTTACGGACCCAGCCATCAGGCAACGGAAGATGTGGCGATTTTCCGCGGGATGCCCAATCTCACCATCATCGATCCGTGTGATGCGCTTGAGATCAGTCAGGTTGTTCCGGCTATGGCTGAGCATCAGGGACCGGTTTATCTGCGCCTGCTGCGAGGGAAAGTGCCGCTGGTACTGGATAAATATGATTACCGTTATCAGCACGGAAAAGCGCAGCGCCTGCGTGGCGGTAAACATGCGGTGATCATTAGCAGCGGGCTGATGACGATGCGGGCTCTGGAAACCGCCGAAGCGCTGGAGAAGCAGGGCATTGAGGTAGGCGTAGTGCATTCACCGGTGATTAAGCCGCTGGATGAAGCGACCATTCTGCGCGAAGCGGGTGAGGCGGCTGATGCTAACCGACTGGTGATCACCGCAGAAAATCATTCAGTCGTGGGTGGATTAGGCGAAGCTATTGCTGGCCTGTTAATGCGTAATAGCGTGACGCCGCGCTTCAGGCAAATCGCATTGCCAGATGCTTTTCTGGCTGCAGGCGCGCTACCAACGCTGCATGACCGTTATGGCATTTCAACCGAGGCAATGATCAGGCAAATCACCGCCTGGCTGGAGGCATAATCCACACCAAAACCGGGCCTGGCCCGGTTTTTTTTCGTCATTTAAACCTTCTTAATCGGGTCGGGGCTGACTTAGCGCAGCCTTTCACTGATTGCAGTGGTCATCGAATCGGGTCATCCAGTGACCGTCACAAGAATGAAGTGCCGGTAACTACCCTGTCCGGTTACCGTACAGTGAAGCTATCGGTATCCGACAAAAGCAAAAAACAGGCTATTCACTGTAAACAGCATCCGGCCCGGGCCAGTTAAACGCGGCAGACAGGGCGGCAAGTAATCGGGGCAGGAGGCGTTCTCTGGTATCAATGACAATCCGGTTTACCGATCGCAGTGAATGCGCGTTGACGGATAAGGCACTGACATCAAAATCGGTTATCCGGCGTTATTCTGATTGTAGGATAAACAGAGTTATGTGCTGGCTGCCTTAGACTGGATGATGGCCTGTTAAATAAGAGCTGGCAGAAGAGCTTCGTTTTTTCATCGGAAAAAAGTTATCCACTTTTTCTGTGGATAACTGAGGGATATTTTCTGAGTATCTTTTTTTACTCCGCTGCAGGGCTCTTCTGGCTGACCGGTACCGCTTATTCTGATAGTTTTTTCCGCAAGCCTGATGCGAAAGCCTGCGGCGAAACAGCCTGAAAATCTGGCGATTTCAGGGTGAAATTTCCCATACTATTTATTAAAAAACAGAAGGTTAGAAACGAAATCAGGCTGGCGCATCTTTTGGGTTTCAGAGGCCAGTTGATTACAAACTAGCACTAACGAGTCTGACCGCACTTCAATAAACGTGAAGTAAAAATTGATTGGTTACTAATGAACCAGCCTTCGAATTTCTTTTGTTGCATTGTCATTTTTAGCGGGTAGCTGGCGATCCGCTACCGGTATAACTCAGCAAGTGAATCAGCAATCAATCTGGTCAATGCGGGTTAACTATTCTGATATAGATACCTGCTGATAAGGTCAGATATCTTTTCGCTACAATGCTTGCAGCGGTTAACACCCATTCATTACACAATGAACAGCAGGCCTGTATCACCTTTACCGTAAACGTGGATACTGCCGAAAGTCGCAGCCTTAACGATCAAGGCTCAGGCGCAGCTCATTGCAGACTTAAACAGTGGCAGTTTAAGCAATAGAACCCGCGAATATTCAGGCTGAAACCGCAGCGACTTCATGCGAACTGAAGAGGTTAATGACTATAATTTATCTATATTTAACAGTAAGATAATTTAAATATGCCAGGTGAATTTCTGGCGATTTCAGCCTGAAATTCGCCCGTAAAGCGGTGCAGTGAAGGGTTTTTACAGCTAAAAAAACCAGCTATTCAAAGCTGGTTTTTTTAACGGATGAGAGTGTTAACGGGCGAGATATTTTTTCAGTGTCTCCGTAATGACTTTATCCAGCTCTTCCTGCAGCTCTTTTGATTGCCGGTTGAACTCATAGCTGAACATCCGGCCACGAACTTTTTTGCGTGCAAAACGATCTTTATCCGCGAATGACCAAAGTGTTGTCGCCTGGGTTTTGTCTTTCTCAGGTTCTTTCATCAACGTCTGGCTGCCCTGGCGAATCAGACGCAGGATGTGATTCTTAAGTTCATCCTCAGCCAGGCCTTCGCGCGCGCAAACCACATCAATTTCCATTGAGATCGAGTCAATCAATGCTTCTACAGTTTGTCCGGACTCGCTCAACTTGTCCGCAGCCTGCAACAACGCTTTATAGTCCGGATAGGTAAGTTCAGAATGATTCGGAAAAAGGGAAATCAAATCAGACGGTACGCTGGCTGCCTGCAAAGCACGCGTCACTTTGGCCTGAGATAAGCCCTGATTTTCGGCAATCTCTTTCTGCGACAGGCCACCTTCTTTTAAAGTTAACAGACGCATTCCGACTTCACGCAGATTATGTTCACGCGCGGTCTGAATATCCTGCGCCAGACGACGCGCTTCTTCTGCGCTGATTTCAGCGTCACTGATCAGAACATCAAGGCCGGTTTTGCAGTAAATGGCAGCAGCACGACGACGTGAACCATCAAGGATCTCAATGCGGTCATTACGCATGATGCCGATAGCCGGGAAAAACTGTTGCAGCTTAATAGTACGAATGATGTCGCGCAGAGAGTCCGGCGTGAGTCCGGCCTGGTCACGACCGTTCGTTTCCATCGTGACAAAAGTTTTAGTTTCGACTTCGTTTGCTGCAATGCGCTCAAAACGAAACAGCGCACGTTTCCCGGTGGCTAGCACGAAGGTCTGGCTATGCTGGTCATCACTCTTATCATTTTCCAGTGGTGTCTGGCTGAAGGTTCTGCCAATCGTAATTCTTTTTGCGCTCATACAAACCTCAGTTCAGGCGAATAAATTCGATACGGTCAAATACCGCTTTAGCAAAATCCTCAGCAGCCGAACGCGCATTTTTCAACGCTTCGCTACTACCGACATAGGTCGAAGGATTAGCCGAAATTACGGTGTCGAATGACTCACCGCACCGTTCGAAGCCGTCAAGACGGGGAAGGGCTGCGTCCAGCATGTCTCCACCAAAGATTTCCTTGGCGAGGCTGTGACAGAGTTTATGATCCGCCTTGTTAGAGAGTTTCGACATAAAGCCGATGTTGCCTTGCAGGCGACAGGGCGCGCCTGAGTCTTCGATGATGGCGATCAACTCTGGTAAACGGGTCAGATACTTTAGTGTTGAATGGAAATCAACCTGAGCAGGCGGCACCGGTGTCATCAGCAGGTCCGACGCGGCAATGGCATTCTTCAGAAACGCATCCAGATGAGGGCCACTATCGATGAAGATGAAATCGTAATCTTTCTTCAATTTAGCAATGACGTGGTCATACAACACTGAATGGACGTTTTGCCCGGGCAGATGCTCAGCGCACAACTCATCCCAACGTGAGGCAATAAACGCATCGTCGATAGAAGCAGGCAACACATCGACACCCGGAATAATCGACGGCACGATGAATTCATTCACCAGCTCATCACGGGTGACGTTTTGCAGCATTGCCTGTGCCGCCGTGGCCTCGACCAGACCGACTGAACGTTCATGATTCAAAAACATGGTGGCGGACGATTGCGGATCGAGATCAATCACCAGAATACGCAAATCTTCAAACAATAGATGAGGATGCGCGCGCAGCGCATGGGCCAGCGAAACGGTAGAAACGGTCTTTGAAACACCACCTTTCAGGTTGCCGACAAACAGGGTGTAGGCATCGGTATGGCGGTCGCGATATTTAGGCACGCCACGATGGTGATAGATATCAATGATGTTCTGAATCGACATCGCATACTTTACTGACGATCCGGCTGCGCGCTTATCAAACTGATAGCCGCTCTCTTCCATCTCGTTAACCGCATAATCCACACTGGCTCGGGTCAGTTTAGGCAACTTGGCTAACGCCGCTTTGGCATAGACCTGATAATACGTGTTTTCATGTAACTCTTGTTTTTGTGCCTGAATTTGCTCGGTAAGGCTTAACAACATGCGTTCTGAACGCTGCGCCACCTTCATTACCTGCTTATCATCGTTAGCCATAGTTGCTCCGGACATGTAGGATTTATGACTTTATACAGAAATGCTGCACATGAGGCAATAATTTATCTTGTCAGCGTAAACCCCGTATCTGTGTAGCCAGAGTGGTTTTGGTGAGATTCATCACATTACTTTTACATTGCTGTCTGTACCGGCTTGGTCTCGCATAGCGAAACGTTCACTGTAATCAGTAAAATCCCGGCGGATCATTCACTGTAATCAGTAAACGATCATGACGCTGGCAGAGAATCGGAGAGACGGGTGAGGGTAGGGCGCGGATTAGCGGGCTGATTTGGTGAAGCATTCACTGTAATCAGCAGACCGCAACTGAAGTTTGGTGCCATCCTCTCGCAGTGCGCATGACGGGTATGGGATAAACGCGAAAGAGTGTAATCGCAAATTTTCCTGAAAAGTCATCCTCTGAACGCTGGACAATGAACAGGTATAGCGCAGGTCATCACGCAACTGTTTGCTGCAACGTTCACTGTAAACTGTAAAACAGAGAATGACGTCACCAGCGAGATGTACATCATGACACCGGCTGCAAACATTCACTGTAGTCAGCAAACTCTCTATTCTGGTTAATGCTGCTTCCTGTATACGGCTCTAACATTCACTGTAATCAGTAGAATTTAGCCCGGACGCTGCAGCGTGTTTAATTGCCAGGCGAAGTGCAACTGATCCGCATCGAGGTAAGGCGCTGAGTGGCGAGCAAAGCAACAAACGTTCACTATAATCAGTAGAACAGGAGTCTTCGGCTAACTCAGCGTTCACTATAATCAGTAAAAAAGCGCGCCGAACATAACATTCACTGTAATCAGTAAATCGTATACAGCAAACCTGCATTCTTGTTGCGGCAAAGGTAATACGATTCTGACTGCACTCTGAATGCCTGGCCGGGAAGGGCGGATACTACTCTGGCGGTGCCAGGCTCTGAACTCTGAGTTCTGAGTTCTGCACCAATAGCCAATAGCGCAACCCAAGCTTATCCAGATATTCATCAAGGATGCAGCAGAGCAGGCATTACCCGCTTAATTGCATTGCAGCAACCGCCTTCTGAGCGTTGCGTTGCCTGGTCAGAACTGGGGTAGCGACCAGTAAGCTCGCCACTTACGCTTTCATCCCGACACTGACAGCAGTCAACAACCCGATCTGTCCGTGGTCTTTCAGCATCTATTACGCTGCAAACATTCACTGTAATCAGCAACACGTTCACTGTAATCAGCCAGCCATTCTGAGCACCCGCTAGTGTCTCCTGAAGACATCGCATTCTGATTTGCATGACCAGTCTGACAAGGCGAAGAGAAACGTTCACTGTAATCAGTAATCCGGTCCCACAACTGCAGGGCTTAAAACAGCCCAACCCCAATGCTAGCCGCTCTTCATTGTCATCAGCCCGTCTGAACCGATACTTCAAAAGCGTTCACTGTAATCAGCAGTTTTGCGAACCCTGTCACGTTTGTCACTGATTGCACTGTAAAAACAGGATCTGAGCGGAATGCTCATCCCATATCGCACAGGGTTATTATAATTATTATTTTTCAATTACTTAAAATGAAACATTCACTGTAATCAGTAATATGGCATCTTATAGCGTTTACTGTAATCAGCAAACTGCCTTGAGTCGTCAGGCACGTTCACTGTAATCAGTAAAACAGTTAAACGCAGCGATAAGGTAATGAGCATCATAATGAAGTGAGTACTGACTAACATGCAAATAGCTGTTAGTGCTGGTTTTTAAAAAGGGTAGCGCCAGACACGGATCTCGTCTGAGCGACAACTGCTGAATACAGTGAACGTTACTGATTGCAGTGAACAGGGGAAGGATGCTGATTACAGTGAACAGGTGAACCAGGCATGCAGTGTCACTTGCAGGCGGGAAGTGACACTGCAACGCGCCGGTACTGATTACAGTGAATGGATGTGGCTACTCGTCAAATTCAATCTCATCCAGTGAATCGATGCTCTCAAGATTACTGATGCCATCAAGTTTAGGCGTACGACTATGGATGATGAAGAATACCGAACGGCCACGTTTCACTTCAGAGTAATCAAGATAGCCAATCTCTTTCAATTGTTCCATTGCACGCCGCACCACATGATTCTGAGTCGTGGTCTTGGAACCCAGGTTCAGACGCATCCGCAAGCGGGCAAGGGAGATGGGTGCAGGATTGGTCGGCAGGCTCTCAAGAAAAGTATAAAGAGCCTGAGCAGACTCTTTACGCTTTAAACGAGATATCGCCCGGAGCTGCAATAACACCTTATGATCGAAATTATAGAGCTCAAACAGCTTGGGATCCGCCTGGATACGCACGATATCCTTTTCACGATCGTAATAAGCTGATTGCACAAGGTGGGTATGATACGCCTTGCCGTTGCCTTCAAAGGATAAGGTATTGGTCGCAATACGACGTAATGAAGCATCCAGGCGCTTACGCAATGCGGCAGAGGAGTTGGCAGAAGGGATCCCGCACATCTTTACAAAATCAATAAACGGCAGCGTCACCGTGTCGCCTTTGGTCGGATAACGCGAAAATGACTGAATGATGCCAGCCCAGGTTTTAAAATCGTTATCCATATCCAGCCGCGCGCCAGTGATGGTAATCTTTTCATACCCTTCAGCTTTAACCAGCGAGAGATTCTTCAGCTCTTTGGTAGCGTCAGTCGATGCCATGGCACCCGATTTACCGCGCGCTGTCGATTTCAGCGTCGGAACAAACAATCCTAACCGCATTAAAGCAACAGGCTGAACCGTATTATTCTTGTTGGGATGAAGCTGAATAACTTCACCGCTGTTTTTGGTCACCGACAGAAAAGGTTCTAGTAACGCTTTGTTTTCACTATCTTTATCTGCCATAGCTTGAGATCTTCATTCTGTGGATGAAAGGGATCGTTTTCTGACTACAGTGAACATTAGC